>Ga0209808_1000217_pt1 | contig 29949 bp, 28 predicted proteins | sample GraSoiAngelo_157_FD_186171 | JGI IMG/M metagenome (GOLD analysis project Ga0209808, IMG submission 186171) | Grasslands soil microbial communities from the Angelo Coastal Reserve, California, USA - 14_1009_16_20cm (SPAdes) (version 2) | ecosystem: Environmental > Terrestrial > Soil > Grasslands ... | reverse complement strand
CCCGGTCAAAGCGTCTCATACTCGGTGACATTCAGCAACACAACCCTTGACCCGCATTCTCAACCTCTCAAATCCAACATAATTCTTGGAATCACGGCCTTGGTAGGCGCGGGACTTTACAGTTCGACGACAACAGCATCGGACTCCGAGCTCATAACATTCTCCGGCACCCTTTGCTAGTGCAAGAACAATCTGCAAAGGCGAATTTTGGGCCAAACGCCTCAAGTCTACCAAATTCTGGCGGTTTCAGTCCTAACAATCCCTACGCCATCATGACAGGAATGACAATCTCCAACCCGTCGCCGGAAGACTGTTCCCGTCAAGCAAACGCAGCATTATCGGCTTGAATCACGTCAAGAATCCGATAACTTGGAGTCATGCGGAATGCTTTTCTTCTCATCACTAACACCCTTGGGCATGCCGAAGAAGAATGGAATACCAAAGTCCCTCCTCGCGGACATCAAAGCAGTAAAGACACGACTCTCAGGCCTAGAGAGGCCGAAGGCTATCCTTTCCGACATTGGCAGCCTAAAGTCGAGACTAGCAAGTCTCGAGAAGGCGCACGCGTCCACCAACAAAGAACTCAAGAACATCTCAGAAGCTCTGAAACGACAGGAGAGCACCGTCGCCCAGTTGGGCAAGAAACCAGCGAAGAAAGAGAAGCGCAAACCCAGTGAATACAACCTCTTCCTGAAGGACAAAATGTCGGCCGGCATGAGCATGGTAGACGCTGTCAAGGCGTGGAAGGAGAAAGAGGGCGGATCGTCCTCCACTTCATCCTCCATGAGACAGCCCGGTCAAGACTGGCAGTCCCCATCTCAGCAATACTAGCCAAAGGCATCTCAGTCGAGGAGCAAAGGCGCGGGGAAAGTAGCTAACGCCCTCGACAACCCCTTTTTCGTTTCAGAATAGTCTCGAGACTATGTCCTGCGTTTCGAAAAAATAAGGGGGGAGTAGTGGTGGAGGAGTTGGCCTGGCTCAATCGAGAAGTTTGACCGCTTCGGCTCGGGGAATAGCTAGCAAGGTTTCAATGCTCAGGTGATCGCCGCCTCTCATCAAGGCCTTAAGCGCTGTCTTCTCGTTCGGAGCCTCAAGGATAACTACTGCATCGTATCTTCCAAATGTCCAGTACGCTTGCAACAGATTGCCGCCCTCGCGTTTCAAGTGCTCCCAATTCTTGTCCATCTCAGCTATCGTTTCCTTGGTTGGTTTCTTTCTCCACTTTGCTAAGCTAACAAATATCGTTCTGATTTCACCTTCCGCTCACAGTTGGGTATTTTCAAAACCTCTCTTTGGCATCCAGATCCCGTTCAGCTCTCGATGCCGGATAAGCTTTCTGCGATGGCCCGAATAATTTGAAATAAGCATAGCCTGGTGCACAAAAGCACCGACTCTAGCTTTAGGCTAGGGTCGCATAGGCATTTCCGCGAGAACGGAGCGCAATTTCAGTTGGACAACTTAAGCTTCCTGACACTTTACGAAGGCTCAAATGGATACTCCGTGCTTAAGCCCGTCAAGTATCCAAGTGAGACGTGCATAGAACCGGCTCAGACCGGAATAGGGTAATTTGCAATTGGCACATCCACCAAGGGTAAAGAGATTGACGTTAGGCGGCATTCCCCACCTGCCGTTTCAGGAGTTCACGGTATCCAGTCTGGAAGCTCTTCTCAACATACTAAAGAAGGCTCGGATAAAGGATTCCGAGATCGAAGTCTCCACCTCAGAAGAGTCCCAACACACTGCATGCTCCAAACCCATAATACACGTGCTAGTAATGACCGCCAAAGGAGAAGGCGCGGGCGAACACAAAGACCTCGCCGCGTTGTATCAATACTGCCCGGGATGCGGAAGCGCCGTAAGGGTTCTCTAACAATTTCGAGTCCAACGCCAATCCGGAGCTTTCGGGCCCGACGAATGCTACCCTTGATTTCTCGAAGAATCTTTTCCCTTTCAGACACGACTCTTCAAACTTCTCGCTTATACAGAAACGGCACGTCTGTATGATCTCGTCGTCAATCCCGCCATCCGATCGCTGATCCTTCTACGCGCATACAACTTCCCCATCTCTACAAGTATGGATCAACAAGACACGGAACAGACTGAAAGCTTGAAAAGGGCCCTTGCGAAAATGAGCAACCTTTGAGACGACGATAGTGGACGATGGCAGAGCCGCTGTATTAGCTCTCGAGGACGGAACCATTTTTCGAGGAAGCGGCTTCGGCGCTCGATTAGATGTCTCCGGAGAGGTCGTCTTCAACACTTCAATGATAGGTTACCCAGAACTCCTCACGGACCCATCCTATCACGAACAGATTGTGGTGATGACTTACCCAATTCTCGGATCTTACGGAGTCCCGCCATATTCGCTATGCGACGAACATGGGCTACCTCTTCACTACGAATCCGACTCCATCAAAGTCAGAGGCTACGCGATCCACTCGCTCTCAAGACCCAGTCATTGGTCTAGCGACAGGAAGCTCGAGGATTGGATGGAACAGGAGAAAGTGCCCGGAATCAAAGGAATAGACACTCGTGCAGTGACTCGCAAGATCAGAAACAACGGAACGATGCTTGGACTCTTGAAGACATCCGACAACGAAATCGGCCAAGAGCAGGTCAAAGCAGAGCTCAGCACGCTCACCGACCCGAACAACAGGGACCTCGTCAGAAACGTTAGCCCTTCGGAGCCGATTCACTATGTCAACAACTCTGACGCGACGGTAGTCGTTTTGGACTGTGGCGTAAAATATGGGATAGTAAGAAGCCTACTGGCGTCCGGAGCAAGCGTCGTTCGAGTCCCTTACGATTATTCCGTGAATGAGATTCTCGAGTTCGAACCTAGGAGAATCGTCATCAGCAATGGACCCGGGGATCCGAAAAAGTGCACGCAGACCATCGACACGGTCAGAGAGCTGCTTGAGACGGACACTCCTATCTTGGGAATCTGTCTTGGAATGCAAATCCTCGCCTTGGCAGCGGGAGCGGACACCTACAAGCTGAAGTTCGGACACCGCGCAGTCAACCATCCATGTCTTGATGTGCAAACCGGTAGGTGCTACATCACAACTCAGAACCATGGCTATTCAGTTAGCTCTGAGTCATTGGCGGAAACGAAATTCTCGGCCAGATTCGTAAACATCAACGACAAGACAATCGAAGGAATCTCCCACGCAGAGAAGGCGATCACCGGTGTCCAATGGCATCCAGAAAGCTCGCCAGGGCCCTACGACACAAGATTCCTCTTCGATCAATTCATGGAAGGAACTCCCGCATTTTGAAAATCCGTGAACTCAAGAAAGTTCTCATCGTAGGCAGCGGAGCGATAAAAATAGGCGAAGCAGGCGAATTCGACTATTCGACATCTCAAGCCATCAAGGCCCTTCGAGAAGAAGGAATTCAGACCGTCGTTGTGAATCCGAACATAGCCACAATCCACACTGACAAGAAATTCGCAGACAAAGTCTACTCGGTCCCAATAAGAACCGAGTTCATCGAGCAAATCATTGAAGGGGAGAAGCCTGACGGGATACTGCTCGGATTTGGCGGCCAGACCGCGCTGAACTGTGGAGTCGAATTAGCCGAGAAAGGCATTCTGGAAAGATACAAGCTCCGAGTCCTCGGAACGAGCATCAGAAGCATCGAACTCGCCGACAATAGAGAACTTTTCAAGACTACAATGCTGGAAAACGGGATTCCCGTTCCGAAGAGCAGGAAGGCATCTGATCTTGAGACCGCGATAGCAGCCGCAAAAGAGATCGGATATCCGGTCATCGTGAGGGTCGCCTATACCTTGGGGGGGCAGGGGAGCGGAGTAGCCTTCGACGAGGCAAGACTGAGAGAGATAGCACAGCGAGGATTAGCCTACAGTAGAATTCGACAGATTCTAGTCGAAGAATATCTGGACAAGTGGAAGGAGGTCGAGTACGAGGTCATGCGCGACCAGGATGACAACTGCACCATCGTCTGCAACATGGAAAATCTCGACCCCATGGGAGTCCACACTGGCGACAGCATCGTTGTCGCCCCATCTCAGACTCTCACCAACAGAGAATTCAACAACCTCAGATCTACAGCCCAGAGAGTCATTCGGATTCTTGGAATCATCGGAGAATGTAACATCCAATTCGCGTTAGACCCGCAAAGTGAAGACTTTCGAGTCATAGAAGTCAACTCCCGATTGTCTCGCAGCTCAGCACTCGCCTCGAAAGCAACCGGCTACCCCATAGCCTACATCGCCGCCAAACTATCGATTGGCTACACCCTTCCCGAACTTACCAACAAAATAACAGGAGTCACGAGTGCTTGCTTCGAGCCCTCTCTGGACTACATTGTCGTAAAGGCTCCCCGCTGGGACTTTCGAAAGTTCAGGAACGCCAGTAAAGGAATCGGCACCCAGATGAAGTCCGTCGGCGAGGTCATGGCGATCGGAAGATGCTTCGAAGAAGCCCTCCAGAAAGCAATACGAATGCTAGACTTGGGAAGAGAACTCACTGAGGTAAGAGATCTCGGTCGAAGTCCAAGAAGGATCAGAAGAGAACTGAGCGAGCCAACAGACCAGAGAATCTTCTACACGGTCAAGGCTCTCAAGTCCGGGATGACCATCGAAGAAGTCTCGAAACTCAGCGGAATCGATCCCTGGTTCCTCGACAAGATTCGAAACATAATACACATGGAACGCCGAGTCACAAACGAAGGCCTGAAAGGAGAGACTATCAAAGACGCTAAGATTCTTGGATTGTCCGACGCGAGAATCGGGCACCTCTTAGGGAAGACCGCTGACAGTATTCGCCAATTTCGAAAAATCAATCGCATCGTCCCTTTCACTAAGCAGATCGACACACTCGCTGCTGAATGGCCGACCAATACAAACTATCTCTACCTAACTTACGGGGGTAGCGAAGACGACATCACCCACTCGGAGAAAGATCGTATAATCGTCTTAGGCTCAGGCTGTTACAGAATCGGATCAAGCGTAGAATTTGACTGGTGCTGCGTCAACATGGCGCTCGCGCTGAAAGGTTCGACTAGGGAGGTGATTATGGTGAACTGCAACCCTGAAACTGTATCGACCGACTTTGACGTTCTGGACAAGCTATACTTCGAGGAGCTGACCCTAGAGAGAGTCCTCGATATTATAGACAAGGAGAGACCCGCGGGAGTGGTGGTCAGCGTTGGAGGACAGACCGCCAACAACCTCACTCTAGGCTTAGCCAAGCATGTAAGAATACTTGGAACATCGCCGACGAGTATCGATACTGCCGAGGACCGGTCAAAGTTCAGTCTGCTTCTTGACAAACTCGGGGTGCAACAGCCTGAATGGAGTGGAGTCGCAAATCTAGGAGATGCTAAGAAGTTTGCTCAGCATATTGGCTACCCCGTACTAATCCGACCATCATACGTGCTATCCGGTGCAGCAATGAACGTCGCGTTCGATGAGAGGCAATTAACAGAATACATTGAACAAGCCGCAAGAATTTCCAGAGATTTCCCGGTCGTGATTTCAAAATTCCTGAGCGGGGCTCGAGAAGTAGAGGTCGACGGCGTCTGCGATGGGAAGAACGTCTTCATTGGAGCCATTGTCGAGCATGTGGAGAACGCGGGAGTGCACTCTGGAGATGCTACTATGAGTATTCCGACCTTGACCATCGGGGAAGCAACGAGACAACGTATTGTCAGATATTCCGAGATGATCGCGCAGACCCTTCTGATCAAGGGCCCTTTCAACATCCAATTCCTCGTCAAAAATGGCGATGTTCAAGTGATAGAGTGCAACCTGAGAGCGTCTAGGAGCATGCCATTCGTTTCAAAGATGATCGGAACAAATCTGATGGACCTCGCCGCGATCGCAATTATGGGCGGGACCATCGAGCCGGGCGAAGGAAAATCGACCGGCTTCGGGGTGAAGGCTCCACAGTTCTCATTCACTCGACTCGACAATGCGGACCCGATAACTGGAGTGGAGATGGTATCAACCGGTGAGGTTGCGTGCTTCGGAGACACGTTCCAAGATGCTTTCATCAACGCGCTTATCGCCAGCAACTTCTACGTTCCCAGGAAGGGCGATGCCGTCCTCATCAGCATGGGTGAAACTCGTAAGGGGATAATTCCATACGCTAAGTTGCTCGCGGAGAACGGGTACCGAATTTATGCGACCCGGCATACAGCCGAGGAGCTCGCGAGCAAAGGAATAGAATCGACTACGCTTTACAAGGTTCGAGAGCGTAGGAAGCCGAACATTCTCGACTACTTGACCAGCAAAGAGATCAAACTCGTCATCAACATCCCAAGCCACGAGAAAGAGGCTGAGTCGCGATTGATCCTGCGTGATGAGTATATCATAAGAAGAAAGGCTGCGGAATTTGGAATCCCGGTAGTGACGAACTTAGAGCTTGCCCGGGCGCTTGTCAAAGCTCTGGTAGGCTACAACGGTAGGATCGCCCACCCTGTCTCGTCGGATGCATTGGACCAAACTGCGCCCGCTTCGCCTAATGGGGCCCGTAAGACTGGGAGCCTGAATGCACGCCAACCGATGACGGTTAGTCCTGCTGTCTGAACCTAAGAATCGTGCCTTTGAGTCAGACCCGACGTATCTTCAGACCATGCCCTAGTTCCTGTCTCAGTCTCCGTAACAGCTGATAAGTCTCCGGAATCCTTTGTCCTGGTCAGAGCCTCCGAGATTCTGCGCAGCACCTCAACCAACAGGCTCCCTTCGCGTTGCCTGATAGCTGATCTTCCTAGAACATTGCGAAAAGCTCTCGTGAGCAGAGCTCTATCATGCTCCTCTATCCCAGACCGGAGAGCCGAGTCTGACAAGAATCCGAGAATTGTTTTCTTGACTCGTTCTGAAGCAAGCACGTCCATTGACGATTCGCCCGCTGCAACGTGCAGTTCGTAGAAGACTATCGCTGCCGCATGGGACAAGTTCAGCGTCTGATATTCCGAGACTGCGGGAATGGTTAGCGTCGCGTCACAATGACCGAGTTCTACATTGGTAAGTCCGGTGCCTTCTCTACCAAACACAATCCCAACCGATCCAGACTGCTTTCTTAGAACATGCCCTAGTGCCCGTGGCGTCATGGGTTTTCTAACAAGATTGGAGGCCGTGTATGACCTGTCCGCTGTGGTTCCGATTGAGAGATGTAGACCTTCCAACGCGTCTTGGAGCGAGCTATGCTCAACTATGGAGTCGAGAACATCCTGCGCATGGCCACCCCGCATCCTTCCACTTGGACCAAGAACTGTTTTTGGATTGACGAGGTGAAGGTTCGAGAGTCCAAAGTTCTTCATCGCTCGGGCAACAAATCCGATCGACTCTTCAAAACTAGGTTCTACAAGCACGACACGGAATTCGGCCAAAGAGATCGAGACGCACTATCCTTACCCGTTCTTAAGTCTGGGCGATCTGTTGCTCTATGGATGGTTCAGGAAGGCCGTCTCTACGTAATTGCCAAGAATCCTGCTCGCGACGATTATGACTACGCCGAGGATTACCATCTTTATCGCGGATTTGGCGGCTGACTGTTTCAGAGACGCTCCCCGGAATGCGCCCAGAAACGAAAGTAGAGTAACGCCCAAGAGAATGGAGACTGAGACCGAGTAGGATTGCGCTATCAAGACCAGCGGAAGCAGAAGAGCTAGAGATGCGATCGAAGAGGTTCCCGATGTTACCAATCCCGATAAAAGTGCCCGGCGGTGCACCCTTGATAGCAGACTGTGAAACAGTGCATGCTCCTTCTTCGTCGGAACCCTTCTCTGACTATTGCTGTTGCTTGACTTTCGAGCTCTGAGGTTCTTCGAGTTTTCCCAAGCGTTGAGGAGACGAGTCTTCTTCTCCGTTGTCTCAGAGAGGTAGGTCGCTGCAAAAACAGAGAGCGCGCCGGCGGCAGCACCCCCCATCCCAGTAGTGAATATTTGCAAGTTCGTAAGGAGGGCTGCCCCCCCAGCAGCAATTATTCCCAAGACTGAGAAGATTCCGTCGATAGAACCAAAGACCAGCTCCGCCATGACACTACCGGTATCAAGAGCAATCAGTTCTGTGGTCTGAATAGCCATAACACTCAGTCCGAGGAGGCGGAGATTACCTTAGGAGGATGATCAGCTTGAGCATGCTGTTACCATTCGGCATTCGTCAAGGAAAAATCACGCAGGCCCAGCCCATAACGCCGCTTACCCACGGTCCGTGTCTCTGCAGCAACGGTAGATTTTGATAGCCCGAAATGAAAACCCGTGGCCCAGTTCAGCAGGCTACGCTATGACCTGGCCGAGGAGACCAGATTTTTCACAGTCAAAGCATCTGTAGCTGCGCTCGTTCTTCCACTTGCCAGAAGAGTCGAGAACCAGTTTGTCTTGCGTGTTGAGCTCGCTGTAGTCGAACTGACCCCCGCACCTATCGCAGACGAATTCTGCCAAAACTACCAGACAAGCGGGCCTGTATCGCTACTCATAAACAGTCGTCGGCATTCGACAGGGACTCTGCAAACACTTCGTCCCGTAACCCATTTTACCATCCAGCAGTGCTCTTCAGTCACTATTGTCAGTTGTCTCGGACCCGGATAAGAGCAAGAGAATCCAGCAGACTTTCGTTGAGTTCAACGAGTCGTGGCTCGTCTACTGGGACGCGTACATTGACCTGCAGAACCAGCTGTATGAGAGCTTGAAGGCCGCACGTGACGTGACTTGGTTGGGCGCAACCGACTCTGCCAAGATGAGCGAGATAAACGCCGCACAGCGACAGTTGTTCTCTACGATGCCTCGCCGCCTCGACTATGTACCACTTGGTCAGATCAACAGGAGCATGGACTATGCCCTCAGCAAGATCAACGAACTACTTGCGGCACTCTTCTCTGAGAAGGAGAAATGTAAGCGCCTGGAAACCGCAATAGATATTCTCACCGAGAAGGCTAACAGAACCAAGCAGGAACTACAATCAGAGTCTTAGGGCGGGACGCACAAGCAAACCCAATCGCTCGCGTTGGAGCCGGGGGTGGTAATCCAAAAGAAGCCTGATGTGCCAGGTTTTCCTAGCTCACGTTCTTTCTAACCTACTATACGTGATTTGGAAAGATAAGCATTCCTAGATAGACAGATTTTACCAACTAAGTTCCCGACACGTCCCAATGAAACAGCGGGGACTTGAACGTTTTGGATGTTTTCCAAGTTCGAGACCTTCATCGTAGCCATGTGTCGTCAACCAGTGTATGGTCAACCCGAGAAATACCCCTCGTGGGCTAGACAGTGGTTCTCAATCCTCGCTGTCGCGGCGCTATCTAAGCCAGAAGTCGGCGGTTTGGCTAGAGGCTGGAAAAGTAGGTCGTTACACAAAGATCTCTTGACCTCAACATAACCACAATGAGCGACCGCCTGAAGTCACTGGCTCAAGATTCTAAGGCGAAGGGTTGTTGTCTTTCGAAAGTTCTAGAAAAAAGTGGGAGGGGATCTAGTGGACTTGGATGTTGCCGGCTTGTAGGGTGCCGGCTCTTGAGTAGCCGGTTCCGAGTGTTATGGCGAAGGTGTCTTTTCCAGCGCCTGGTTCTGCTTTGTCTTGGACTGTGATTGTGAAGCTGGTCGCGATGTTGTCGTTGGTTCCTGTTCCTTTGAAGGTGACTGTTTTGCCGTTGAAACTTGCTGAGGTTATGAGGCTGGTTGTGAAGTCTACGCCTCCAGCAGGGTCCTGGTAGGCTGCTTTTCCATGTATTCGACCCGTGGTGTCGACTTTCACTTCTATGCTGAAGCTTCCCTTGTCTTGTTGTGCGTCTACGAAGATGTAGCCTCCTCCCGTGACCAGGCACGTCTTTCCAAGCGGGCAGTTGCTAGGCAGCGCAGTCGTGCCCAGGACGTAGTCGAAGGTCCTTGTGGCGTCTCCGTCCGTCAAGACGGGACTGGTGTTGGTGACCGCGAAGGTGAGTGCTGTGACGCTGTAAAGAGTGTCGCCCTTAACCGGGCTTCCGAGATCGCTCAGTGGGACGGTTATCGTAATCGTGCCGGTAGACGTGTTAATTGTTCCTGTCTCCGGGAGCTCTGATGGGTATTTGATGACCTTGCAGTTCTGTGGGGTGGTGGTGACGCAGCCGTTGCCCGGAGGTATTCCACTGCCAGGAGAAGAAGAGGTTCCTGTACCTGCGAAGAAGACAGGATTTTGGCCGGCTGTGCTGTTTGCTCCGAGATAGAAGATTCGGTAGCTTTCTTCACCTGCGTCGCCTGTGGAGAGGAACTGCCATCTTACGAGCCATAGTAGACCTGTCGAACCTCCGGGTGGGATAAGGTTGGTGAGGCTTTGGAGTTTGAGTGTTGCTCTGAGGTGTGAATTGTCCGGCTGAGAGATCTTCAAGGAAGTCAGGTCTAATGCTTGCTGGTTTATACCAGCACCTACTGGGGTGTAGTGCGGCACTTGGGCGTCGCCCAATGGGTCTGCCACTCCCGTGTCTGTGTTGGGGAAGGGTGGCAAGAGTGTTGTGCCGATGGCGCTGGGTCCTGCGACTTGTCTCAGCTCGAAGAGTGCTGCTCCATGATGCTGGTTTGTTGGATCATTGAGGACGATTCTGGCTGCGCCGTTGGTATCGAGAGCGACGCTGAAGAAGTCTGCGAGGGTCCGGTCGCCGCCTGAGGTTGTGCAACCTAGCCCTCCTGTGCAGATCTGGCCGTAGTCTGTGGGATGCTCGCTAGCCTTAACCTGGTAGACTATCGGTGTGGCGGTGGTCGCTGCGTGGACCTGGGTGAAGTAGACGAACCACTTGACGCTGGTGGCTGCAATGCGGTTGTTGTACCATGAAGGGAAGTTGTTGGGATCGCCGCGCGCGTCTGTGCCATAGAATACTATGTCGACTGTTCCTGCCGCGCCTGCGATAGCCCAAGGCATCACATTTGTGTTCGCTGGGTCGCCGTTGACTTGTAGTGGTGTTGACCAGCTTGTGCCTGCGTTGGAGGAGACGGTGAGGTAGACGTTGTTGTTGGCCGTGTCAACCCAGACGACGTACACATTGCCGGCCTGGTCCGTGGTTAGGGATGCGAAGAGGTTTCCGATTGAGCCTCCGGGCCTGGCGGGGGTGTTGGTAGAACTGAATGCGAGGAGGTCTCTCTGGCCAGGGTTGACGTGGGCTTTCGAAACGTGGATGTGGTTTCCTTGTACGCACGGCAGGTAGAGGTTGCGGAGTACTGGGTCGAAGGTTAATCGGCCGCAGGGCGCGCCCGCGCCGACGAACGTGGTTGTGGCAGCGTTAGTGTAAACGAATCCTCCGACAGCGTCTGTTGGCCCTGTGGAGCCGGGCGACGAGAGCACCTGGCTACCTCCTGGTATTTGGCGGTAGGTGAGAAAGACCGTGTTGTCGGAGACGCCCGTGCTTGGGCCATTGTCAATAGCCAGCCATTGGCGGTCGTCTACTGGGGACATGGCGGCAACAAAGTTTTCCCTCCAGTTGTTGCCTTGGTCGTTGGAGACTGCGACCCCTATGTGGGCCAGGCCCTCTAGATCTGCAAAGTAGGCCGTGCCCTGGTCATCAGTAATGATGTCAGTGTCTCCGCCGCCGGCCGGTGCCGGGTTGGGCCTGACGCCTGCTGGCGACACGATATGGAAGCTGTCGCCGTTGTCAGTTGACCTTGCGACGAAGCCTTGAGCGGTGGAGAAGCCCCAGGGCCCGGTCTCCCAGATGTTTCCGGCTTGGTCGATGTGGACTAGTGGTTCTCCTTCGGTTCGTTGTGGGTCGATGATTGTGTGAGCGCCGAAAGATATTCCGCCGGTTGGGAAGCTGGGGTTGGGTGTTGGACCGCCGGTTGTGAAGGCGAGGAGTGCAGAGCCGGTGTAGCCGGATGCGATGACGAGGAAGGGTACTGTTCGTACTTCGTAGATGCCTGGCATCGGGTTCTGGAGGGCGACTTGTTCGCTTGTAGTTCCTCCTGAGGCTGAGGAGCCTACCTGTTGCCCGTCGCTCTGCCTGAAGATGTACAGGTCAAAGTCGTTGTCGCTGCTGGCCCATTGGATTGTGATTGCGACCGAGCCTGTATGGGTTTGCCAGAAAGTGCTGGGTATGTTGATGTTGAGGTAGAAGTGGTCGCAGACAAGATCCGCGGTGTCAATGGTTCCGGGGCACTGGGCGGGGTCCGCGGTGAAAGCGAGAGGGTAGAAATGTCCCTGCCACGAGGTGCTTGGCTGAGTGTCCGTGATCGTGCCTCCTGAGGGTGTTGCTGCCCTGGCGGGGGGTCCTAGGAATGCGGCTGGGCCCAGAAGCATCGTGGCTAGGAGGAGTGTGATTTTGAGGACTGTTCGTGGTGAGATTAGTTGTCGTGACAGTGATAATCACTAGGCAGGGAGCTGGTGTGTCACGAGTTATATGGAATGTTCAGCCAGGGAATATTCTCGAACTTCGATAATATCTAATTCTGATATATCGCCGTCCAACACTATGGAAGTGCCTGTACACTTACGGGCTGCACCGAGAGAGCTAAGAAATGCAGGTGCGGGGGTGGGAGTTGAACCCAGGAAGTCCTGAGCAGTTGGCCCAGAATTCTCAATGTTAGAGATTTCAGCAGTCAAGGAATAATCAACTCTACACCCTAGCTGTTCAGAGCCATAAGGTATAGTCTAGTGAAACTGTTTTCCACAGACTAGAGAGAAGTCAACTTCTCCACTAGAGAAGAGAACCAGACTGCATTCAGTCCAAGGTGTTCTTTTCCCTCATAGATTGGCCAGGTGTGGGAGAGAACTCCCACAAGGAAGGAAACTTTTCCCACAACAAGTTCATTGCCACTCTCCTTGACCAGCAAGCTGGTGGGCTTCGTAATAACAGGGCTTCCACTATTACCTTGGAACACCCTAGCATCTACCAAAAAGAATGGATTTCCATTGAAGGGAGTGGGGTAGACGCTTGCAATTGAAGCGCTTCTGACTATTGGCAGATTCAACTTGTGATCATAGAACCCAAGGGGGTACCCTAGAATAAGCAAGTCATCACCAATTCCAAGTATCAAGTCATCTGGAGGAAGATCTTGCTTGGAGAAGACCTTCATGATGACTTTGCCAGATTTGATCATCCAAGGGTCAATTTCTACAGCAGCTAGATCCACCTGGGGGTCCAATTCCTTCCACAGTTGTTTTGCCTCCTTGTATAGAGGCAGCTCTAGGTCAAAGTTCTCAGAAAGGTAACTTGGATCATCATGCACCCTGATGCTGATCTTGTTTGCTTTCCAGTCCTCATCTTCTTTCAGTAGAACATGCAGGTTTGTGACTACAAAGTAGCGATCTCCATTCTGATAGAAGAATCCAGTTGCTTGCTTTTGCTTGATCCCCTGATATGCAGTCAGAGGAGCAACAGTGATTGACAGAGGGTCTAGCAGTTTTGGCTTAGTTTGCGCCATCCCTTGTCCCCCAGAGTTGAGCTATCATCCTGCCCAGGAAAATAACAGGTTTAGCTAAGTTTTTATGGCGTGTCAGGGATCCAAGATTCTTGAGGGTCATGTGGGATAGTAATTCTGTTGTCATCCACAACAGGCCCTCAACCCACATGCCCCTACCTCCTCCTTGCAAAGGCCCTGATCAAATCAAACCTGAGGAAGCCTCCCTCCAAGGGGCCCAGAGCAGAGGGGATGAAGTGGCCCAAGAAGGGATTACAAGACAAATGCAAAAGACTAGCACCTCTGCGTTCCTGTGGGAGGAACCCTGCCTGTCCCATGCAGGTTCACTCCATTACGATGTCTTTAGTAGGAAAAAAACACACATCAAGGCCTGACTCCCTGGATCACGAAACAGGCCAGGATTACCTCTCAAACTTGGGTGGTTGAATAGCAGGAAGAGAGTTTGGGACTTTTGGAAGCCCCCATGAAGAGGCTGGAGCCCAAGAGATGAGATCAAGAAGTAGGCACTTGGTGCCAAAGAAGGATCATATACATGAATTGGGTTAACAATGATATGGAATCTGATTCACTGGAAAATGAGCCATACCTTGAACAGACATCTGATTTCAGCTCCGCAAGTGGACTTGTTAGGGTGGTTCTGACCCATGATGCTTTTGCGCTGGCCCAACAAGTAGCAACTTCACAAGGGAAAAGCTTCCACATCTGGCTAACAGAGACTGTCCTGAGAGAGGCAGTAAGATCTGGGCTGTGGAGAGAAGGAGATTATCTAACTATGCCAGCCAATCTGGGACTCCTAACTACCAAAGCCTAGAGAAACTAACTGCCTGCTTCTAGAGACTTCAAAAGTCTTGTAGCCAATCTTCCTGATCCTGGGATTGTTTAGCCAGACCAGCTATCTTCTTCCTCTTCAGGTAGAACCACTTGGCAAACACATCCAAGTCTCCTACAGAGACAAAGGCCTCTTTCTTTGAGAGGGTGTTCAGCATTCCAATCAGCTTGGCAGAGATTCTTAGCTGCCTGGCCCTGCTCTCCTTCTCAGGGGTTATGTTGCAGGTCCTAGATCCGAAGTCCACATCAACCCACCTTAGCTGCCAAAGCTCTCCTGGCCTGCAGCCAAGCTCCTTCAACCCTTGAATGTAGGCAGCGTGCTTCTTCCCCATTCCAGCTATCAGTTAGTCTACCTCACTCTCAAGTGGGATCCATGGCACCCTCTCCACTCTTCGGTACCTTGGTGGAGTGAAGGGAATCTTGTGCTGCCTGCAAAAGACAAGGTAGGCATTGACAAGGTTCTCCTTCCTGCCCTCTGTCACTGGCAACATGGAGATAGCCACCTTGACAGCCTCAGGGTTGAGCAGGTCAGCCTTCATTGACAGCCCCTTCAAGGCCTTGAGCCTTGAGATGATGGTGCTCTTCCTGTATCCTTCTTTCTTCAGGTGGAAGGCATGGTCCAAAATGGACTGGGTGTTTCCGTTGGAGCCGGGGGTGGGAGTTGAACCCACCTTAGCCATCCGTCGTTGGATGTTTACTACGGGTTGCTACGAGCCGCGTCTGCAGCCCGTCGCCTTATCCGATCGGCCTTCGGTGGACAAGCCAACCCCGGCCTAGTTTGGCCCCCGGCAAAAACAGGGACCCGACCGTCGTTCGTATAAGCTTGATGAAGCAGACTTCCCCAACGGTAACCATCCAATCTCAAGATCAACTCGCATCCTTCATGATCGACCGTACTGATCGGAGAGTTTGACCCCACAGTTTTATAGGCCCATTCCCGGTTTCTCCGAAACGAACAATAGGATTTCTCGGAGAACCCACGGAGCTTGTCCGGAATAGACGCGGTCAAAAAGATCGTTGAAACCGAAGCACAAGCCCGCAGAATCGTCGACGAAGCATCAGCAAAAGCCCAACAGATAATCTCCCAGACCCGCGAACAGGCGGAACTAATCAGGCAAGAAGCCATCGCGCGTGCTCAACAACGGAGGGAAGAGATACTCAGCGAGGCAAAGAACAAGGCCGAAGCCGAGGCTCTGCGATCTGACCAGGAGACGGAACAGATCCTGAACAGTTATCGAAAGCTCTCTGAGGAGAGAAAAGCAGCCGCGGTCAGCAAGGCTGTAGAATTGATTCTGAACGCGTGAGGACAATGTCAGAATCCCTAGAGAAGTTACAGAATCGAATCCTCTCTGAGGCCAAGCATAAGGCCGACGAAACGATCAAAGAAGCTCAGGCAAAGTCCCAACAGATTCTCGAAGATGCAAGGCAGAGAGCCCAGAAAGAGTCCGAAGAGATCATCACTAAAGGGAATGTGGAGGCGGAGTCCATTCGAAGAAGCATCCTGAGCTCAAAGGTCCGCGTGAACCGGCTCAGAATTCTCGACGAGAAGAACCGAATCGTCGAGGACATAATTCACAGTGTTGAAGACCAGCTTTCAAGAATCTCAAAGTCAGAACAGTTCGAAGAGACCGCTCAGCGCTTCGTGACGGAGGCGGTGAAAGCAGTAGATACTGATCAGCCGGTTGTTAGAATCGGATTCAGAGACGTGAGCAAAAGGAATCTAGATGGAGTATCGAGAGTCCTCCCGAAAGGAGGGAAACTTGTTATCGACGAGAAGCCCATCGACGACCTGGGCGGAGTAGTTGCAACAGATCCTGAAGGCAAGGTCGTCTTCAACAACACATTCAAGTCTCGCCTCGAAAGACTCGACAACCAGCTCCTGACACTGATATCCTCCACAGTCTTTGGCGAGTAGATCCAAAAAGTCTTGCTCCGCCCTGACAGAATGAGACACGTCAGCATAGTAGTCGCAAAGGACCAACTGCCCAACCTGCTCGCGTACGCGGGGTCCAAGAGGCTATTCCACCTGACCGAAGTGGAGGTCGAGAAGCTTCCAGAGGGATCCGAACGATACGAAGTTGGCGAGCTCCTGACAAAAGCCTCGATCATAAGGAACAGGGTGGTGGCTCTAATTTCGGCGCTCCATATTGGAGACATACCGCGTCTGAACTTGAAGGCACCGTTGGACAATCTGCAAGAGCTTGCCAGATTCCTCGATGACGAGACTTTGAGGATCGAACGGTCGATTCGTCAAATCGAAGACTCCCAAGGCAAGATAGAGGCCGAAAAGGAGGAGGCTTGGGAGCTGTCAAGATTTCTGTCTGGACTAGAAAACGTTGGAGTGTCACTTGATGCTCTCGCGGGCAGCGGCTTCCTCACGAGTCTGTCCGGGGAAGCCACTCCAGAGTCGATTAGCTCAGTTCAGCGAGAACTTGACCAGAAAACATCCGGGAACCTAATCTTTGCCATCACCAGCACGTCAGAGAAGAGCCAGACATTCCTCGCAATCTTCCCGGACAACTTCCGGGAAGATGCCAAACGGGTGATCGGGGCACTAGGTGCGAAGCTGAGCCCCCCCTGGACAGATCTTCCCTCAGATCCAAAGAAGGCGAAGGAGACTGTTGACCTCCGACTATCTCAGCTAGAATCAAGGTCACTAAAGCTGGAAGAGGACCAGAGAAGACTCGCAAAAGATGAAGGCTCGAGAATCAAAAGTCTCGCCATTCTCTCTGAAATATTTGACGCTAGGACAAAGGCACTTGCAGACTCATCTTCGACTCAAGCAACGGTCCTAATGCAGGCATGGATTCCGGAACGTAGCCTCAAAAATATCGAGATGGAATTGTCCAGAGCTTGCGATGGGCTCGCCACACTGTACGCTGAAGAAGAGATCAACCCACACAACACCCCCGTTGAGGGACCGGCTAAGGAAAGAGACCCAGCTCCTCCTACTCTCGTCAGAGCCCCCGTATGGACTAGGCCGTTACAGTCGGTGATCGACAATTTCGGAATCCCGGGCTACAACGAAACTAACCCGTTATTGTTCATGATAGTAACCTTCCCCGTAATGTACGGATTGATGTTCGGAGACTTTGGAGAGGGTCCACTGATACTACTGCTCGGCTTGTTCCTTTGGAGGACCAAGAAAAAAGGAAAAAGCCTCGGCGACTTTTTCCAGCCGTTCGTGAATGGGGCAGAGCTGATAGTAATGCTTGCCATCGGAATCACGATCTTTGGTCTAATCTTCGGAGATTTCTTTGGCTTCGACTCTAGCACAATCTTCGGGTTCAGACCAATCTTTAGCCCACTCGAGGGAGAAGTAAGTGTGGGCAACGTTACTGTGCCGCGTTACATGGTATTCACGCTCGCGTTCGGCGTTTTCCATTTGCTGTTTGGAATGTCCCTAGGCGTGTACAACTTGGTTCGTAGAAGCGAATGGAAAGAAGCATTCTTCGGACCCTTTTGCTGGGCATGGTTCTATGCGGCGGGCGTCTTCGTCATCGCTCAGATCGCCTTGGCGGGGTTCAAGTTTTCCATCGCCCTTCAGAATCCCCTCTATCTACCCCTAGTGTTCGCTCCACTAGTATTGTCAGCTTGGAGGGAGGGCGGCATGCACGCGATGGAACTCTTCATCCAATCTATCAGCAACACCTTCTCATACCTTAGAATCTGGGCCCTCAACCTTGCTGACTTCTACGTCAAGTTCGCAATTTTCCTCGCCCTAGGAGGCCCAGCGATAAATCCGTTTTCCCTTCTAGGTGCGGCCCTGGGCAATCTGCTGGTCATGATACTTGAAGGCCTAATCGTTTTCGTGCAAGATCTAAGGCTTCACTGGGTCGAGTGGTTTGGTAAGTTTTATGAAGGAACCGGCATTCCGTTCTCGCCCTATCATGAACCGCCAAGTTGGACAGTGCCCTTGAATGGCTGATCCTATCTTCTTTGCCTCTCTCGGCGTCAGTCTCAGCATATTCCTAGCTGCAATCGGAGCCGGGCTTGGTATTGGAATAACAGGTCCTGGAGTTGCCGGCGCAACTACAGAGAGGCCCGAGGTCTTTGCAAGAAGTTTCATTGCGGTGGTCCTCGCTGAGGCACTCGCAATATACGGACTGGTCGTAGCACTCCTCGCGGTGTTCAAGCTTCCCGCTATTGTAACCCTCAACGCAACGGACCCGACAGCGGCTGCAAACTCCGCCTTCCGAATATTTGCAGCAGGACTTGCAATGGGCGGCGGAGCGCTTGGAGCCGGATTTGGGATAGGAACTTCGGGAAGCGCCATGGCAGCCGCGACCGCTGAAAAGTCGGAGCTGTATTCGAAGGTAGTAATTCCGGTTATCCTATCGGAAGCACTGGCGATATATTCGCTCATCATAGCATTGCTCCTAGTCTTGCAAGCATAGCCTCTGACCTTTGCCAGCATCGACGCTTCAACACATTCTTCAAGAGAACTACATAATAGCAAAGATTCGCGGCGAAAAGAGCTACCTCCTAGGTCCTCGCCAGTTCTACGCTCTAACCGATCTGCGTACGCAGAATGAGATTCTGGGAGCCCTCAGCGACGGGCCTTATGGAAAGGAACTCTCGAAACTAACCGAAGAATCATCACCAATCGAAACGGAAAGAGCGATTCGACTCGGATTCGCGCGGACTGTGAGAACTCTGAGGTCTTCCTGTCAAGGAAGTGAACGAGCCTTTTTGAATGAATTTACCCGTCGATTCGAGGCTTACGATCTCGCGGCGCTTGTCCTCTTCAAAGCTCAGGGAAAGCCATGGGAGGAATTTGTCGCCACTCGGCAACCTCTGGCGATCTTTCGCGAGTCAGAACTACATCAGTTATACTCGCTCGACGACTTACATTTGATAATAGCCGCCGCTGGGGACCGAAGCCTCGAGGCTAGGACCCAGGGTTTCTCGATGACGGAGTTGGAGGGCCTCAAAGCGTCGCTTGTTCGCGACATTATCATCGGCTGGGGCGAGGAACGGTTCTTCCGCTACGTTGAGGATAGGTTATCGGGAGCCGACCGGGCCCAGTGCTCACCGATCGCCGGGACCGCCGTCGATATTGGCAATCTCACTATAATTCTGAGGAGCAAGATGTTAGGAACAACGACCGTTCGAGATCATCTCATTCCTTCGTTCTGGAAACTCGACCATATAACCGTCGACCAGCTCCTCGCATCACAGGATGTCGGCCAAGCCCTTGACTTTGTTGCCTCGCACCATTACTATTCACGAATCCTCTCCGGGGCACGACAGCGATTTGAAGAGTCGAAATCTCTCTCGTTTCTAGAAGTCGCACTCAGAAGGTATCAACTAAAGCTGAGCAAACGAATCTTCCTGGGTTTCCCATACTCCTTGGGAACGATTCTCGCATTCCTGATATTCAAAGATAATGAGGCGAGAAACCTTAGTGCTGTTCTGACCGGACTGGATGCCGGACTCAAGCAGAGCGATCTTCGATCTCTTCTAGCCCTTTCTGACTAGATACTGAACATTCGAGGAATAAGTGCCTCGGCCGAATACACGATTCGGCCTACGCCTTCTTGACAAAATAATAGTAAGTATATGCGAGTCCTCCAATAGCTCCTAGAATGATTCCAGCGACTGAGCCCGCACAGGGATTCAATGAAGGTGGAGTAGAAGTCACCCCAGTGCAGGACTGCTGTCCAAGCAACGGCGACAATACCAAGCCGCCTAGGAAATATCCCAAAACGAGGAACATGATCGTGTTGGCACTGAATCCGAGGAGCCCGAGTGTCTTCTTCTCGTAAACTAGACCAGCAGACGTTCCCTCAGAGCCGAGTTTCAAACGAGATCGTCGCCTCCCCGATTGTTGAATCGTCGAAGGTTGAGGTTGCCCGCCGACCGAGGGAATCCGGATGGTCGTTCCTTTCAGGCATTCAGTCACGCTGGAATGGTTTGGATCTGGATCATTGTGGCTCCTATTGATTTTACATGCCAGAGTCACGAGTCCAATAGCGACGTACTCGTCACCGCCTTCGAGAATAGTTTGAAGACGTTGATCGTCGACTTCAGCCATTTGCAAGAATTCTCTGCGCCCAACCTTGTCCACAGCCGCTTGGAAAGCCTCTGCAATTTTCGGGGTTACCTTTGCTTCTAGATCAGGAGCCTTGCTCAGCCTAGTTCACGCCTTGCTAATCTGGGTCCAACGCCACGCCTCTTTAGGTGTAGAGGGAGGTTCTTGGCGGGACTCTTTTTGGCCGAATTAGAGGATTATGATCGCTGCGAGGAACAGGGGAATGAACACGAGAGAGATCGTGTTCAGAAGCTTGATGAGAATGTGCAGGCTTGGACCGGCAGTATCCTTCCAGGGATCGCCAACAGTATCTCCCACGACCGTGGCGGCGTGTGTTTCCGTGTTCTTGCCTCCGAAGTGTCCCATTTCGACATATTTTTTCGCGTTGTCCATCGCTGCTCCACCCCACATCATCATAATCGCGAGGGGTATCGCGGAAATCGTGGCGCCGACGACCAAGGCTCCCACCGCAGCCCAGCCCAGGAATACACCGACTACCAAGGGTGCGACGACTGGGATCGCGCCTGGAACGACCATCAACCGCAAAGCAGTTCGGGTGGAAATGTCCACTGCCGCTGCATAGTTTGGTTTAGCGGTTCCCTCTCTAAGTCCTGGAATCTCCCTCAATTGTCTCCTTACTTCCTCCACCATTCGATAAGCGCCTACGCTGACAGCGTTGATTGCAGTGCCTGAGAAGACAAAAGGTAGCATGGCACCAATTAGCGCACCGATGACAACATCCGGATGGTTGAGTGCTAGGGATCCTCCGAGGCTTGACAATTTTGTCGCGAGACCGTTTGGACCTGTGACCTGATCTATTGATATTTTCGTGAGGTCAACAATCTTGGCCTGATACCGCGCGACTTCTAACACGAAGGCTTGAAAGAGTAACAGAGATGCCAGGGCGGCTGAGCCCATGGCGTATCCTTTTGTGAGAGCCTTGGTCGTGTTACCTAGAGCATCCAATGGCTCTATTCGCTCCCGAATTACTTCTGGAGCACCAGACATCTCAGCGATCCCGCCCGCATTGTCGACGATCGGGCCCAATCCATCCATGGTCAGTACGATTCCGGCTGTCGAGAGCATCCCCATGGCTGCCATAGTAGTTCCGTAGACCCCACCTAGGAAGGGATCGTTGTTGAGCGCAGGTAATAGCCCGCTGAAGCGGGCAAACTGTTCCCCAAGCCAAAAGGAAATGAGAAGGGCTACGGCCACTGTGATGACGGGCAACCCGCTAGATATCATTCCTACAGCGTTACCGGACATTATCGTTAACGCAGGCCCAGACTTCGACCGCTCGGCGATGGTAATAACGGACTTCGCATTGGATCCGGTATAGAACTCCGTATAGACGACGATTAGCAACCCAGCTGCAAGTCCGGATAACATGCAGCCGAAAAGTGCGTAGGCAGCCTGACTGTTCCCGCTCGGGGTCAATCCCGAAGGTCCAAAAACATACCAGGTGGCAACGAACATTAGAATCGCAGCGATCAATGACGCGACAAGCAGTCCGTCTCTAGTGGGCTTGATTGGGTTCTTGAATTTCTTCTCAACAACCGCGACAGCGAGACCAACGAAAGTTGCAATTATTCCCAATGACCTAACTATTAGGGGCATAGTCACGTAATACGGGTTGATGACTCCATTGAAGATAATGATGGAAACGATCAACCCAATTATCATTCCACCAAGATTCTCGGCTGTGAGAGACTCAAACAGGTCAGCACCTCTTCCAGCTTCGTCTCCCACGTTGTCTCCGACGTTGTCCGCTATCGCTGCAGGATTTCTCGGGTCGTCCTCTGGAAAGTTTTCTTCTACTTTCCCTACTAAGTCGGCACCAACATCTGCTGATTTTGTGAATATTCCGCCTCCGAGCTGGGCGAAAAGCGCGGCGAGCGAAGCCCCAAATCCGAAACCGGCTAGGACTCCGGGATCCCGAAAGAGCGCGTAGAGGAGTGATAGTCCAAGTAGGCTCATGCTGATGACTACCAGCCCGAGAGCTCCGCCTCCGAGCGTAGCGACCTTCAAGGCTTCGTAGGTTGACTTTTCCGCGGCTGCGGTGGACCTAACGTTCGCGTTCGTTGCCGAGTAGAGAGCTACGTATGCTGCAAAAAGGGAGAATGCGACTCCGAGTAGGAAGCTTAGGGCGATTTCGCTTCCGTAAGTGAAGTTAACTGTTGCGCCGAAGGCGGCGACAATGACGAGTGAGATGATTATTGCGATTATCGCGATTGTACGAAATTGTCTCTTCAGGTATGCGTTTGAGCCCTCTCTGATGGCTGTCCAGATCGCGATCATCTTCTCGTTCCCCTTGGGGTATTTTCTGACGGAGAGAACGAGGAAGATGGCGGCGATGACCCCAGCGACTGCGAGTGAGGTCGTCAGAATTAACGGGTCAAACGCCAAGCTTAGGTTCCTGCTGTCCTCAAGTTATGAAATTTCCATCGAGCCGCCTCGGCGTTTATTATAAACATGTTCACTATCGTCGAGTGTCTACATTTCCAAACCCATAAATCGTGTCAACTCGTCAATTCGAGATCGCGGGCAACAACTGATCTAGTCCCTTGTCTGGTCGCAAGTATGATGTCATTGTCGTGGGCGGCGGTCCCGGCGGCCTTTCTGCGGCCGTCCATCTCGCCGAGAAGGGTCTGAAAGTCAAGGTCTTCGAGAAGAAGAAACTTCTCGGGAAACCGGTTCGCTGCGGCGAGTACTTTCCTGTAAAAGAGGAAATGGCCAAGCTGCTTCCTCGCGTCAAATGTATTGACATCATCGATGCGCCTGAAGATTCGATTGATTCTACGTGCAAGTCGATCAGACTTGTCAGCCCTCGAGGACACGAATTCGAATTTCCCTTCGAAGCATACATTCTCGACAGACACGTCTTCGAGACCCATCTTGGGGACGTAGCTCGAGGTAATGGAGCCGACATAGATGTAGGGGTCCAAGCACACTACTATCCTGAAAACGAGGGCGGCTGGGTTGGACCAACTCGCGAAGCCGCAGACTACGGGGAGATCATAGTTGCTGCGGACGGCTATCCGAGCGAGACAGCTGAGAGAGCAGGACTTCCCGAACGGGAATACGCGGGTCCTTATGCGGTCGCGACCAACATCGAGTACTTGATGACCGATCTGGAAGTGGAGCAGGACGTTGCAGAATTGTACATGGATCCGAGATACTCCCCGGGGGGTTACGGATGGATCATTCCAAAGGGTCACGGTAGAGCAAATGTCGGCATCGGAATCAGGGAACCGTACGTTCATCGAGAATGGCAGATCAGAGACCTATTGACCGGTTTCATCGAGAAAAACAAAGTTGCTGCGAAGCGATTGAAAGGAGGAAAGACCGCCTCTCTCATCGGAGACAGTCTTCCGGTGGATGGACCCCTTAGGCGGACCTATGCTGACCGGGTGATGGCGGTAGGCGATGCAGCGGGAATGGTTATGCCTACGAACGGGGGCGGGATACAGACTGCTATGATAACTGGACGTTTGGCTGGAGAAGCGGCAGTCAAATATTTCGAGGATAAGACTCCATTGTCAAGCTACGAAGAAGCGTGGAAGGACCAGATAGGAGTGGAGATGGAGAACTCCAAGAATATGCGACAAGCCTCTGACCGGTTGATGGGCCACGGATTCATATTCGACATTATGCTGCGCATCATGGGCACCAAGAGAATCTCGGACGTTATCATGTGCCAGGTCCCAAGCGGTATGGGAACCTTCATTCATCTGCTTGCCTAGTGCTTCAGAGCTGCGTCGATTATCATCACTGCGAAGAGGAGCGTAAGATATGGGCTTGTCACTTTGAACATCCGCCATGCATTCGTCTCAGTCGGCTTATACAAGACCCAGAGGCTTCCCGCTAGAATCGCAAGCCCGCTAACCAGCGCGACCACACCATAGATCGGGCCGAAGGGGCCGAGGAAGTAGAGCGCGAGGGAGAAGGGTACCATGATCATGGAGAAGATTGTGATCAGCCGTAAGGCTGCTGTGGACCCTATGACAACCGGCAGCATGGGCACACCAGCGTTTGAGTAATCCGAGCGGTAAGTGACTGCCAAGAACCAGATATGAACAGGGATCCAGACAAAGACTAGACCAGCCATCAGAAGAGGAACTACCGGCAGTGGTAAACTACCTACGGGTCCCGCGGTTACAGCGGACCATCCGAAGAGTACTGGGAGTCCACCACTGAATCCTCCCAGAAGAATGTTCAGCGAGCTACGTCGCTTCAGAAGTAAACTGTACACCCCTACGTTGTCTAGGATTCCGAGTGCCATCCAGAGAAGAGAGAAGAGGTTCAGTAAAGCTGCCAAGATTAGTGAGATTGAGATTAGTCCGAGTCCGAATGTGAGAGCGGCTCTAGGCGTAATCCGTCCTGAAGGGAGAGGCCGATGGCGTGTTCGCATCATCACCGCGTCTATATCGCGGTCATGGTAGTTTGTGAGAGAATTGCACCCAGCCGTTCCCGCTATGATAGCAATCCCCGTCATTAACCAACTTATTGGGCCGAAGGATACGGAAAGTATCCTGGTTGCGACGAAAGTCGCTGTTAGAGAAGTGAAAACTAGTAGATACCATATCTTCGGCTTTGTATATTCATAGTAAGTGAGAAGCTGGCTCTTGGCAGAAATTGCCCTCTGATTCTGAATTAGCAGTTGAGCCGCCTTATGATACGACGATCTGGCCAGTCATGAATCCGTGCTGTGGGCTGCAGACGGTAACAAACGTACAGAGGTATGTATACGAACCGGCTGAGTTGAATGTAACGGTCACGCTGTACCATGTCGTGAAAGGAATCCTACCAGACGGTAGAATCCCAGGACTGTTCGCAGAGCTGTCAACGGTGAAAGAACCGGTCCCTGCTATGTCGAAACTATGCGCGTCCGTGAGATGTAGATTTGAGTCTGTGCTTGTTGCGTTTTTGGCCAGAATGTAGAAGGTAACGGTGTCCCCGACGTGGGCGTCGATAGTCTTGTTGTCAGATTCACCCCGGTATTTTTGATAAGTCACGCCTGTCATGTTTGCACCTGCCGTTACGTTAAATTTTGGGAGGTTGCTCTGGTTGAGAAAGGCTGTGTCATAGATATGGAACCCGCCCTCTTCGTAGACTATCGCAGTCATGAAGACAAGGCGATGTGAAGGCGTATACGTAACGGTTGTGTGGGAAAGGATGAACTGGTAGTAGTAGACTCCTCCACCTGCAGCGGCGACTACCACCAGACCTAGAAGCCCGACGATAGGAAAGTGTTTCTTGGGCACTTGCATTATTATTTCACTTGAGCGCCGACTCTGTATATATGAACCGTCGCGGCGAACGCGACCAGCACCATTCCGATCTCAAGGAGCGCAAAGTTGTTGAGAGTATCGATAAATGCGCGGAAGATAGCCACATCTAGAAATGCCTGCAACAGTAGGAGACCACCGAGAAGAGCATAGACTTCTCCCTTTGTCAAGAGGTAAGGTTGTACCTTTCGGTAAGGAATCGGCTTCTTGGCGGCTCGTAGGGCATCGAGCTTTGCCCTCCTCCACCTCACGAATGCGTAGACGAAACCGTAGGAAAGTGCTGTTGCGATGAGTAGAGAACCGGCGAAGAGAACTGGATCGATAAGCAACTGACCCTCGGTGAGAAGTGGTTGCAATGGGTTGCTTGCTCGGAATCCCCACACAGTGACGATCGCTATCTGTCCGAGCGCCGCAACTCCCAGTGCGACCCAGAATGGTCTATCGATCATGGCGATTTTTCTTCCCCTGTCGAAGAAGGGCACTACTGTGAAGATGAGCACGAAGACTCCCGGGATTATAGCCCCCGCTATGAAGGGCTGCAAGCCTTGGGTCCGGATGAATGCGTAGAGACTGGTGAAGTACCACTCTGGAAAAGTAATCTGCGTCAGTTGGTTGGGATCATAACGCACTCCCACTTCGACAGGGAAGAGCCCACCAAGAATCAGAATCATCCCTGTTATCGCTGAGGCTACTGGAATGTCCAAGACGAGGTTCTTGGGAAGATGAATGGACATTATCGCCAGCATTATTATTGGGATTATGAAAACGTGGAACGCGTAGAACCTGATTGTCAAGTCGTTGAAACTAAAACCGAAGATTATCTGTGCAAGGTTGGCACCCAAGACTGGAGTGTAATACGTAAGGGTCTGCCCGATGTTGATTGCCAACTGTCCGCGGATGTTGAAGATCAGGTCATATCCGGTATACGCCTCGATTATCGTGACGACGCCGAGAATAATCCCGGTGACCCAGAGAATCTCGTAACGGAGCTTGTATCGGCCCGCGAAGTACTGATAGAACATGTGCATGACGGCAAGAAGCACCATGGCGTTGGATGCTTGGTAGTGAATGTTCCTGATCAGAAATCCCCAGTTCACTTGATTGTTTATTGACGATACACTATTGAACGCCGAATTGCAAGTCGCAGCGGGCACATACGTGGTATTGGGTGCCGCCGGGGGGCAATCCCCAAAGATTGGTTGGAAGTGAAATAGGAGAAGAGCTCCTGTGACTCCAAGAATTAGGAACACTATCACAGTAAGCATTCCTAGGAATCCGAGGGGGCTGATGAACCGAGAAGGGAAGACGAGCTTTATTGCGAGAAGAAGGGTTCTCTCGAGCCTGTCCCATATCCATCTGAGAAGCGCGATGATTGGGTCTAAGACCCCTTTCTTCGTGCTAGTCTGTCCGGCCAACTCCGGCTGTCCCGTCCAGATCGGTGGCTGTTATGTTCCCCGTGGCCGAGTCGTAAGAAAGCTTGACTCGTGGCAAAGGGAGAAGTCCCAAGTCAAATGCTGGTCCGGCCACAGGGACAGCATCGGTCAATCTGTACTGACTTCCGTGACAGGGACACTGGAGCCTGAATTCTCCGGATGCGTAGCCAGGGTTCACAATGCAACGAAGATGAACACAAGTTAAGTTGAACGCGGCGACCTTCTTGAGTATGGGATCGTTAGGATAAAACGGATTCACGAGGTCGGTTGGTACATCCGGCGGCCCAGGCAGACGGGTGATCACGTTCTTGTAATATGGACTAGCGGTGACGGGGTAAGGAAAATAGAAGAATTCCGAATATTCAGAAGGAGAATAGAGATTACCTTTTGAAACGGCGGTCTGATATTTTGAATCCAACGTCTTCCATGTGGTAACTAGAGTAGGGCCCTCTTTGGTTGGAGGCAGAGGGTTGAGAATATTCCATGATGGCATGGATGGCGGAGCGAAAGCTCCAATGGCCAACAGAGTCGAGGCGCCTAGAGCACCTACAACGAATGCCCTTCGCGAGATTGCAGGCTTTGCAGTTGCCGGTTTTGCGGGTTGCGCTGAAACAGTCGGTGGCTTTACGGAGGGCGAGGGACTAGTGCTGGGTTGAGGGGTTGGCTTCTTCTCGTCCGACATGTCCTCTATCGCTCTATAGCAATAATTTTGGTCGAACCGCCCAAATCGTATTAAAGACTTGTCTATACGTTACGACCCGTTCAGCGGCTTTCTGATTTAGGAAACGATATAACCATCAAAGAACCGAGAGTCCCAATCGATTATCTGGACGACCAAGTGAGAATCAGTGAATCGAGTAATAGCCTCACTTACATTGCTTGTGGGGCTGGCAGCAATGATGGTCGGAGTCTACGGTGGCCAATGGGTTGTCCTTCTACAGCTCGTCCGACAGTTCGTCCCCTTCTTTGGATAGGTCTAATCAAATGGAGAAACAGCGTGTTCCGGAAGTGAAGACTGAGCCGACAGGTGGCCTTCGTGCTCGGCTCGGGCGAATCAAGGTCCGAGGCTATTACTGGCCTGTAAGAACAATCGTTCAGCTCGGCTTCTTCGTGCTCTTCAGCGGGATCGGCATCATGAGCCTCGTTCCAGCGTTCAACGGAACGCGTTCTTGGGTTGTTCTCCCAATCGTGTCGAGTGTAAAGTCGCAAGCGCAAGTAACCAGCACGATGGACGCCATCACACTCTTTCTCGAGAATGGACTCTTCCCGTGGCTCCCTATTGGGATAATGCTCGTAGTAGGCGCGATTCTAGGTCGCTTCATGTGCGGATGGATCTGCCCCGTCGGCTTTCTACAGGACGTGATTACCAGCGTCAAGGGGCGAGTCGATTCTGTCGAGAAGAGGGCTCATCTCTACTGGATTCGGCTGAAATATGTCCTTGTGGTCCTCGCGTTTTTGATCAGTGGATCACTAGGGCTTGCTGTATACTATGGTGTAGGAAATGATTACAGGACAAGCCTTGGGCCTCTTGCCGACGGGCTCTTCGTCGCAATAACCCCTGACGGGACGTTGTTCGGAACGCTTCCAGCGATTCTCGCCGGCTCATGGAGATTTCTCGGAACGGCTCAGAGTTCCGACTTGACCTTCGGAAACCTGTCAGCATGGTTCGGCCACATTTCTGCTCTGACGTGGCTCAATGCTGTCGTCCTAGTTGGATTCGTGTACGCTGCATGGAGGATTCCTCGATTCTGGTGTCGCTACGTGTGTCCAGTCGGTGCTATCATGGCCGTGACTCAGAAGAACAGCCTCCTCGGAATGCATCGAGACCCGATCAAATGCTCAGAATGCAAAGAGTGCGAGACCGCTTGTCCGATGCAGATACCAATCCTTGATCTCGATTGGAAGAAGTTCAATGACTCAGAATGCATTTTGTGCATGGCTTGCATAGATGCCTGCCCTGCGGGAGCGCTGTCTCCGAAGTTCCCGTAGTATGACGGCTCGATAAGACACTTCAAGGGTCCTTACTAGCTACTTCTTGGCATTGAGCATGCAATCACTCGACTACTTCTCGAGGGAAATCTCGATTCCGGGCATTGGGCCCGCGGGACTCCTGAAACTGCAGGAATCCTCAGTAGCAATCGTAGGAGTCGGAGGGGTAGGGAGCGCTGCTGCGTATTACTTGACGCGATCAGGAGTTGGACACCTCAAGCTCATCGACCAGGATATCGTCGAGAGCACAAACCTCCAAAGACTCCACACCGCAACAGCAAAGGACCTCTATCATCCCAAGGCAGAGGTCATAGCCGATAGATTGTCGAAGGAAGCCGAATGGTGCAATATCGAGCCCGTGATAGAAACTGTGACGGACAGAAATGTGAGCGATCTTCTAAGAGACGTGGACCTAATATTCGATGGTCTTGACAACTTTCGAACCAGATATATCCTCAACCAGTTTGCGGTTATGAGCGAAACTCCGTACCTATTTGCGAGCGCGATAGCAGATCAAGCTCACATAGCTTTGCTAAACCCTCCCAAAACCGCGTGTCTGGAATGCATTATGCCTCGGGTCGCCGCGAAACTCTCGGAGTTAGCCCGTCGATCACGGGTCTGACTGGAACCCTAGGCACTGGAGTAGCCCTTCGATTCCTCTTAGGCAATCCAAATCAGTGGAGCGAAAAACTTGTCACTGTCGATATGGCCGGTCCCGAATTCCTTCTTACCAAACTAGCGAAACGACACGATTGTGAAGGATGCGGAAACCGTAATGGTGATAGATCTGGATCCGATAGACTGGTGACCTTCTTGTGTGGAGAACACACGGCAAACGTTCTTCCTCTGAAAGACCTGACAATAGAGCTCTCGAAAATAGGAAACGGTATCCCTCCGGACAAGATTCTTCTGAGCACAGCCTCAGTTCTCGTATATCGACATGGAGAGTTCACGGTCTCACTCTTCCGGAACGGACGATTTCTCATAGGAGGAGTAGAAAACGAGATTCAAGCGGGGAGAATGGCTAGAGAGA
>Ga0209808_1000213_pt1 | contig 30494 bp, 42 predicted proteins | sample GraSoiAngelo_157_FD_186171 | JGI IMG/M metagenome (GOLD analysis project Ga0209808, IMG submission 186171) | Grasslands soil microbial communities from the Angelo Coastal Reserve, California, USA - 14_1009_16_20cm (SPAdes) (version 2) | ecosystem: Environmental > Terrestrial > Soil > Grasslands ... | reverse complement strand
ACGAAATGCCTCAAAAATGGTCATTTTCCATCCAATCAAATTCAAATCGTTCCCGACTCCAATTGCTGTAAGCTCTTCATGGACAATGGATTGCCGGCGGGAGCCAACTTTTCCCCGGACACCAGTGGCGAGTGATATTCACCGCACGTCACAAGACTGGCGTAATAGACCTGGAAGCGGTGGAGATGGCCTTACGAGCAGCCCTGCAGCAGGCCGGTGCCGCGGGTCTGAGTCAACTGCTCCGGACAGGAGTCCCCGGCGGAATCGCAAGGACCTTGCTCCTGCGGAGGGCTGGCCGGCTATAAGGGGATGCGCACCAAGCCTCTGCTTGGCGTGCTGGGACGCGCAGAAATGCGGCGCGCTTGTTACTCGTGCTCCCCGCTGTCAGCAAGGGGGATGCCCCACCGACGTGGCGCTGGATGTGAAGAACACCGAACTCTCACCCGGGGGGCGCCGCATGTTGACCCTGGTGGGTAGTGAGTGCTCCTCTTTCGCGCGCGGCCGCGAGCAAGATGAAGCTGTTGGCCGGACTGGAAATCTCTACCAAGGCTGTCGAACGGACTACGGAAAGCATCGGTGTGGATATTGATTTCGATACTCTCATTTGGCCCGATTCGATACTTTGATTTGGCCCCACCCTACTGAAAACCATATACCGTGGACTCTGTTACGCGCTTAACCGCCCCAAGGGAGGACCGCGGGGATAGGAGAGCCAAGGTGGAGCTATTCGAGCAGATCCGACGCGAGTATGAGCATGGTGGTGGAACGATTCGAGGGATCACCAAGAAGTTGGGGATTCATCGGCGGGGACGTTCATTCCGCAGTCCTACGATTGGGGCGAAGAAGCGCAGGTGGACTGGTATGAAGCTTACGCAGATATCTGCGGAGAGCGGGAGCTGGCCTACGTATTTTGCATGCGCAGCATGGCCAGTGGAGGAGCGTTCCAATGCGCCTTCCCGCACGCGAGCCAGCAAGCGTTTCTGGAAGCGCATGAACGAGCGTTTCTCTATTTCGGTGGAGTATTTGCTGTCTTGAGGTATGACAACCTTAAGAGAAGAGTGCGGTGAAGAAGATTTTGCGAGGGCACCAGCGAGGGGAGACCATGCGATTCATGGCTTTCCGATCGCATTGGGGTTTCCAGTCGGAGTTCTGCACCCCGGCGGAAGGCCACGAGAAGGGTGGGGTGGAAGGAGAAGGGGGATACTTTCGCCCGGAACCACATGGTGCCGGTTCCTCAGGTTGCCAGTTGGGAAGCGCTGAACCTTTTCTTGCTGGAAGCATCCCAGATCGATGAACAGCGTTTGCCGACCGCGAGGATGCCCGACTTCTGTTGAAGTTACTGCTGGAAGATCGCTTTCCGCGAATCTGGGTACCGAGTCCGGAGAATCGTGATCTGCGACAACTGCTTTGGCACCGCCATCGGCTGGTGCAGATGCGGACGCGGATCATGAATCAGCTACAAGCGGTGGCGATGAACGAAGGCTATCGCTGGAAGAAGAAACTGTTCAGCGGAAAGGGGCGAGCCCAGCTAGAGAAACTCTCGTTGGCTTCCTGGGCCAGTCGGTGCCGGAAAGAATTATTGGAACTGCTGGACCAGCTGGATCCCAAGATTGGAGTTAACGGCAGCGGTCGAGCAAGAAGCCCATAAACAGCCCGAGGTGCTGCTGTTGATGACGCATCCTGGGGTGGGGCCCATCACGGGGCTGGTCTACGTTCTGGTCATTGGCACGCCAGATCGGTTTCCTTGCGGCAAGCAGATCGGCAGCTACACCGGGCTGATTCCCAGTGAGGACCCCAGTGCCGGCCGGCAACGGGCTGGGACATATCAGCAAACAAGGGAACGCGTTGCTGCGCTACTTGCTGGTGGAAGCATCGCAAGCAGCCGCACCGTGCAACCCAGACTGGCGGCGTCGGTATGTGCACCTGGCGATGCGTCGGCAGAAAATGACCAACCGGTGGTAGACTGCGCGCATGGCTACCAAAAAGAAACCCAAGATGAAGCACACGAAGTCGAAGAGAACTGTGGGCAAGAAAGTGGCGTCGACGAAGAAGGCGGTAAAGAAAAAGCTGGCTAAGAAGAGGGTTCAGGTGAAAAGCCAAAGCGTGGATACTGTGGCATTCGCACTGGAGGCATTGGGAGCGCAGTCGGGCGAGCAATCGGGAGATTTGCAGGGATTGTCCAACGTCCAAGGTGCGGATTCGGAGAGTGTGGACGAGTTGCTCGGGGAAGGAAACGCGTTTGAAGCGGACGTGGTAAAGGGGGTGGAGGACGCCGGGGACGCTGACGAGGGGGAAGTTCGCACACATGAGGTGCCGCAGGATGATGTTCCGGGCGAGTATTCGGATAAGAAGTAGGCGTATCATCCAGGCATGGTCAAAGCCAGCGTGAATGAGACCTTGTTCCTTTTTCTGTTCCGCTGTGAGAAATGCCATAAACCAATCACGGCATGGTCACACTCGCCAAAACCGGGCACATTAGAGGAAGCCGAGAAACACGTTCTGCCCCTTCACTGTGTGAAGGAATGTGGATGGTCAAGCACAAAGATGGGGAGTGAAGCAATAGCAAGTTGGGCGGTACCTTGGAACCATCAAACTGAAAAGTAAAATGACTGCCAATTCCAGCAACCGGCAAGCCGATCCGGTGTTCTGATTCAAGCCACCGCGCCGTGGATGGGTCAAGAGGCTGGGGCGGTTTATATTCGGGGGATTTCCGCGCTCATTTGAGCGCGGCCCCATTGAAGCTTCTCTAGGAGGGTGTCGGAGAGAACAAATCTTCGACGAAGAATCAATAACTTGCAGACGTACCTCTGTCCGTAACTTATTGATTTCACGTACGACAAAATCTATTCCCGACAGGCTCCTAGCCTGCCTTATCGACGCCCCGGTCGAGACGCCAAGGACCGGCCTTTGGCCATATCAGAGTGAATCTGTCGGATGTGCGAACCGCCTGCAACGGTGCGGCAAGGAATTTGACGAGATCGGCGGCGACGGCTTGAAGCGTAGCGTGGTCCTGCTCAAGACCGCTCTTTTTAAGAAAGGCTTGCCACTGGCGGGCTTTCTGGCTATCGCGCGAGAATTCGTCCGTTAGGGCTAGCGGCGTACTTGCTGGTACTTCGGTTCCTCTCCGCTCGAAAGTTGATTTGATTGCTTCGGTCAACAGCGTGCCATCAAAATCGAAGTTCTGTGAGAGTCTCCATAAGTCGTAGAAATCTTTCATGCGCGTGTTCGCCATCCCCAATTTCACGAGAGCTTCCAGCTTTTCCGCGACAACTGTTTCACGTGGGTATGCTCGCAGGCGCGGGCTTGGAAAATTCAGTAGCGCAGGGTATTGAATTTCTGTTGGCGGAGGAACGATCACATCGCCGAAGCCGATATCAACCTGCATGTTGATTTTGGCGCGCTCCAAGCGAGCCTCAAGATTGACGCGGAGGCCCTCGTATTCTTGTTCTTCTTTAATCCGAGCGACGCGGAGAGATTTGGGGTCAAAAACGAGTCCATCGTCTTCGACGGCTTGGCTCATGATTTCAGCAAATAACCGTTTGATTCGCGCGATGCTATTTTCGCCCTGCCCTTCGAGGTCAAGATCACGAGTTGGGCGGTACGGGCGATGCGTCCAAAGTTCGAAGAGTAGCGCGCCTTTCAGGATGAATTGGTCCCGATATTGTGACTGTGCCAGACGATATAGAAAGCGTTCCAGGCCGTACCGCGTCAGAACTAAGCCAAAGTCCTCGCGCCTTTCTTGGGCGAGATTAAACAGCCGTTGACGAACCGAGGCGGCAAGATTTCTGGGTTTCTCCCGGCTCACGAAAGCGACTCCAGATACGGGCGCATTACATTTGCCACACGACACACCTTGGCGGCTTGCCAGAGTTCGTCCGAAGTCGCTCGGCGCTTGCGTCTGCATTCGCGAAGGGCTTCAAGTGCAACGTCGAGCCCGATCTTGTTTCTATATCGGAAGCAATCCGCAACTGTTTTTGCCGGGGAGAAGATGCGGACAGGGACGCCTTCGATGCGGTGTTCTTGAACTCCATAGGCAAGCGTTTTTTGTGAGAATCGAACTATGCGCAGGGGCGGCTCGTCGGTCTTCGGAAGTCGAGCCTTGTCGCTGATTGCAAGCCACACCTGGAAGGGCGACTGCGTTGTGAGGCCGTGAAATCGGAGTGCGGATAGCAGACAAACGACGCCATGAGGAACGCGCTTAGAGGCTTGTGCGAGACTGTGATGCTCAGTTGGACGCGCACCACGAGCGACGTAGAGGCCCCGGCCCACGCGCATGATCGCGCCTTCGTCAGCAGCCATGCGAAGATACAGCCTAGGGATTAGGGATGCCGTGCGATTCGAGGTCTCGGGGACGGAGTATTCCCGCTCTCTTGACGAGCCTAACCACGTCGGCGATTCGGTCGTGGAGCACGGAGGCAACTCTTTACTAAACGTCGGCAATTATATACAACTCCCAACATATTGTAAATAAGTGGTGCCGGGCAGTGGGACCGTTTGGCCGGAAACCAAGGGGTCGGAAATACCCGAAATCAGTACCGTTGGCCAATTGGCCAATTCAAGCGTAATCTGAAATTCGTAAGTGACGCCAAAGCAACGACTTAATGATTTTCACCCGCGGCTGTTAACCGAAGGGTTGTCAGTTCGAGTCTGACCCGGGGGAGCCATTCTTCCTAACGTCTTCTCTTCCGACCACGACGACCGTGGGGACACAAATGTTCCGCAACATCGGGAGGTAGTCGCGCCGCTGTGCGCGTCCGCGAAGTGCCGCAGCCGCTCCGCTGGGCGGCGTTGTTACCATCATTTCCATGAGAGCTGCCAGCGCTGGATGATGGTCAGCATTTGCGGGAGTGATCATTTTCGTGAGTTCTTCGGAGGCGTAGGCCGCCATTCCTTCCCGCTCAAGGCGATCGGCTGCAGCAAAACGCAGTTACTTGCGTTCCGCCGAGTCGAGTCCGGCAAAAGGTGCCCGAAACTGTCAACTCAAGTAGAGCCGACCGATGCGGCGGGTTTCGTCGAGAAAGTATTTCATGACTCCTGAGCCATGCTATTTTGCCACGTCACCTTGGCGCGAACATCATTGATCAGGAACCGCACGCCTTGGTTATCCGACGGATTCAGCCACAGGATGCGGTCGAAGATGCGGGCGGCCTCCTCAAAGCGCCCGAGGCGCCAGAGGCCCAGCCCGAATCCATACATGCAGCGGAGAAACGGCCGGTTATCGATCCAACCCCATGGCAACACGCCATGGAAGTCTTCCCCGAGCGACAATTCACCGATCCGAAATCCGGCCTCGTAGTGGCGGATTGCGTCTTTGGGCCAATGGTCCCATGCCAGGTTGCCGAGATGCGCGTGTGCGTCCAGACAGCGAAGATCCGTTTGGCAGAGATCCATCAGAATTCTGTATGCCCCTTTCGCGTCGCCGGATTCCTTCCGCTCGTTGGATTCCGTGATGGGATCGGAAAATGGATCTTCAGAATCCTCCCCGGGCGGCACCTGCTCCATCTCGAACTCCCGCCGAGGTCCCTGGGCAATGATTGTTTTGGCCCACTCCTCGATCGGCTCTCCATCCTCGCCCCAGTACTCTTCGCTCGGATTCCATGTGCCTCGGTCCTCGAGCTTGAGTGGAATGAGGCCCAACGCACTCGCTTCGATCCGGGTGGATTCGATCACACCGGACAAATAGCTGCCTCCCGCGTACGACCAATCCTTGCGGGGCCGTACCATGGCGATCTCGCCCGGAACCACATCCCAAAGGCGGCCGACGCGGAGCATCAGGATGCGGTCACCTCCGAGAAGACGGCAGCGCGCAGCCTTCTGCTTCACGGAGAGCACAACGAGTTCGACCGATCGGCGGAGGTCGATCGAAGCCGTGGCCGCGTCGTGCTGACTCGTATCTCGACCCTCGGTCGGCGAATAAGGATCGAGTCCCATCCATTGGCGATATGCGGCGAGGCAATCTGCGCCCGGCAGACTCGGTGGAATCACAACGTCGGAGGCCGCCACCTTGTAGTCCCGGCCATCCACACGACGGCACGTCGCGGTCACCGCGCGACGCTGGTTTCCATCGTACTCGAAGGCGATCACGGATACGGGCTCACCGATCACCAAACCCGCGCAGGGAAACCGGATGTGCTTCTGTAATGCCTGCTGGAAATTCCAGATCCGTTCGTCATCGCTGCCAGTCTCCGCGGTGAGCTCGTCGATGAGATCGTTTAACGACCCAGGATCCAGGCGTTTGCTTTGCTTCATGAATTGCCTCCCCCATCCCGCTCACCCCAGCGTGCCTTGGCGCGTTCCAGGAACGATGGCTTCTCAGCACGTCTCGTACCGGCCGCCACAGATTCAAACTCCGAAATGAAGCCGGTCTTGCGGTGATGCGCAGTGTGCACCTGGCGCACGGTTTCCTCCCACTGGGCGGCGAGGCCGGCCCGCTGATAGCAGTCTCGGGCACGCTCGAAATTCGATAGTGTCGCGTCGTAGTACTTGCTCTTCTTGGCGTCAACGATGCGCATCCCCTGCGCGCGCCAGAGCCGGGCGGCGAGATCCGGACGGGTCTTCTCCAATTTCCTCGCGGCGGCTTCGGTGGAGTGGTGGCTCACATGTTCGAGAGCTTTGCCGGTCGAGCCGCTCACCAGGTCCGCCAGCCGCTCCATTGCTCTGGCCTTAACGAACAACTCCAGCAGCGAATGCAGGTCTTCGCTCTTGGCCGCACTGAGGGCCTTTTTCTGCCATTCCTGGCGCTCGGCCTTGGGCACAAACTTCATGAGATCGTCATAGGTGAACTTCGAGGGCTGCTCCCGAAAGCCGGCCCAGGCGGCTTCCAGCGCTTCGTTTTTCCGGCCAAGCTTCGTCAGCAACTGGCGGTGAACTTCATCGAGATCGTAGCCCGCCCCGCATCGGAACCGGCTATCCCGGTCAAGAGCGCGCCCACGTTCGACCCAGGTCAGGGCCTGATTCGGTTTCTGTCCAGCTAGCAATTTGGCAACGGCCAGGCAGTCCTCCGCTTTATGCCCGGACCGCTCGGCGAGTTCAACATAAGCTGGGATGTTTCGTTGTGCGCAGTAGATCGCGCGTAGAACCTCGCTCCAGAGCCTGCAGGGATACTCAGAATCATAAGGCTCTCCCGAAACCGCTTTGAAACGCTTGCGAACCTGCTTCTCGAAGGCAGTCAGCCCGGCTTTGTTAAACGCGGCCGCGGCATCTTTCTCGATCTGATAGAAGAATGCGTAGGGGTCATCGTCCATCCACGCCAGCAAAGTCGAAGCGGTCATGTCCGCGTTTGCACCAGAAGCTTGCCGGGCTTTGATCCAAAGGCAGATGAGATCTTGAACGAATTGTCCAAAGCTGCCGCTGGAATCGTCGAGTTCTTCGACTTTCTCAAGGCATCCTGCGAGAAAGGCCTCGCACAGGGCGGTCGCGCGGGCCGGGTCGGATCTGGTGAGGGCCCGAACTTCGGCCGCGACGCCGTCAAGGCTGCTCACGAATGAGAAGCATGCGCGGTCGCCGATGAACTCTCCGGAGCGGAGCGCAAGGTCGATCCGCCGTTCGATCGGATCGGCCAAGCGGCGAGACCGCGGCTTCGTCTGCCTCTCTCGTGCCCGTTGGCCGCCAAACCGGAACCGCCTTGCTGTCTCGTCATCTCGAATCAGTTTGCCGTGATCCGGAGTTCTTCGTAGCCCACCTTCTAAAAGGGGGCGAATAGGGCGCGATCGGGTGATCCGCACCTCCATCTCGGCCGATGGCCTGGCGAAGACTGTAGACGAAGGTCAGCCGGTATGCAAATTTCAGCAAATTTCCTTCACTGCTTAGCTTCTTCGGCCACACGCCCCTGCTCACGGGATCTGATGTTTGCGACTGTTCTCGACTGGAGGTTTGACATGCAATATCGCATGCAATATCCTATCTGAGTGAGGGCGTATGTCGTGGACACAGATGTGCTCGTGGCGGCCTTCCGCAGCGATTCTGGCGCATCGCGCCAAGTGCTGGAGGCGGCGCGGGCTCGCCGATTCAACCTGCTTTTGTCGGTGCCCTTGATGCTGGAGTACGAATCGGTTCTGACGCGCCCCGAACATCTTGCGGCAAGCGGAGCAAGCAGGGAAGACGTATCGGCTGTGCTGGACGAATTGGCTTCCGTGGCAAAGAGAGTGCAGTTGTTGATTCGCACGCGTCCCTTATTGTCGGATGCGAATGATGAGATGGTCTTAGAGACGGCTATTAATGGACGCGCCGACGCCATCGTGACTTTCAATGACCGGGATTTTAGACCTGTTGCGACACGTTTCCGTTGTTCGGTCCTGCGACCCGTGGAAGTGATCCGCCGACTAGCAGAGGAAGCCGAGTGACGAGAAGCGAAGGAGCGAATCGATGAGACGAAGCAATTTCGCTTTGCGCGTACCGCCCACCCTTCTGGCCGAAGCACGCAAGGCGGCCGAATCCGAAGGCGTGGCTCTCAACCAGCTCATTACGCTTGCGCTCGCGGAAAAGGTTTCTGCCATGCGAACAGAAGAGTACTTTGAGGAACGCGCGCGACGCGCTGATCCGACTCGGGTCAGTCGGATTCTCGCTCGCGTGGGCAAGGGAAATCCGCCCGTCGAGGGCGATGAACTTCCGTTGGGATTTGTTCCGACGAAGGCGAGAAAAAAGGAAGTGAAGAGAAAGACAGTTAGCTGAAAATAAATCAGGATTCCCTACGCCTATCTCTCCGGCGAATGGCGGCATTATTGGGCTCCTCTTCTGCGGTCCTCCTCGCCAAACTAGAGTGTAATTCGAGACTCGAGCAGGAATTGCCCAGCACTTTGGGTACAGGATTGGGTGCAATTAAAGAGGTAGGGATGGCTCCGAATCTCGGTAAGCAACACCAGATACGGCACTGCGATTTTTGACCGCAACAGCTGTTAACCGATGGGTTGCAAGTTCGAGTCTTGCCCGGGGAGCCAATTTTTTCCATTTGAGTCAATTAGGAACCGCACTCGCGGGCTCCTCGCTCAGGAGCCGCTAACTGTCACGAAAATGCAACGCGGTGTATTCTCCCTTCAAATGCTGGTTCACCTTCTCAACGGCTTGGCGCATCTGCTCCACCATCCCGAGTTGTTAGCGACCCTTGGTCTCCGGGCTGGTGTGTCTCATGGCTCGCTGCACAACCCTCCACAAGCCGGGTCGTGATTTTGTCGAGGCGGCGGTCGCCGAAGAACGCCTTCGGGTGTTTGAGATACGCCCGGCGACCTCGAATGGTGTTCTCGAACAGCCCGGCGAAATGAGAGCGTTATACGCTCAATTCTATCCAACAGTTGATATCGCTCTTGCCTTCATTCGGTTTCGGATCTCGTCGAAGTGCCAAGGGCGAAAGTCATGAGTATCCACGCCAACATCCATCGAAAGTGAATTGTCGAGATTAGCCAATCTTCCGTGGGGGTGTCCATACAGGTGCCAGGCGCCATGAGATGAATGATTCCAAACGCGCATTGCGTAGTGGCACAAGACGATTCGCTGACCATTGATTGAGACCTCGGCGAGATTGCCAAGCCAAGAAAACTCCTGAGTTAGTTTCCGCGTGTCCTTGTCGTGGTTGCCGGGCACAGCGAATATCTTCTTCCATCGAATCTCGCGGCGTAGCTGCACTGCCCTCGCTTTTGGACCGATGCAGAAGTCTCCGAGAAAGTACAAGATGTCGTTCGTTTTGACCAAGGTGTTCAACCGTTCGACGATTGTTCGATTCATCTCTTCGACGGTGTCAAGAAGACGATTACAATACCGGATGATGTTCTTATGCCCGAGGTGAAAATCGGTAGTGAACCAGACGCTAGGCATGGCCCTTCTCCCAGTCAGGGGCGAACAACGAGTCTCGTATGGGAGGAGGTGCAACGGGCAAACTATTCGGATGGAGTCGCAAGGTTCGGCGGTGTTGCCCGGCGACGAACGGCCATGGACGGTGCGGGAGGCGGCGACGTTCGTAGGAGTGAGTCAGCAAACGGTGTACCTCTGGGTCGAGCAAAAGAAGATTCTTCATCTCCGCGTGACCGTTGGCATCAAAACGGACCTCAATCCTCGCAGTTCGCGCCCGAATAGCCCGCTGTCCACTCGTTGTTCTAGACGGAGGAGATCGGTTTCGGTTGAGCTGGTTCTTCGAGTATGTCTAGCAATTCTTGCGCACAGTAGACACGGTTGCGGCGAGCGTCTGTTGTCCTCCTTACTATCCGCTTCTGTTCAAGCCGCTGGATCGCCCGTTGCGCCGTCGTAAACGCGACGCTCAATCGGCGCGCAGCGCCTGTAGCAGTGATAAACGGGTTGGCAGATAGCAGCTCAATGATTCGCACGGTGTTAGGCTCACCGGCCAACTTCTTAAGCCATTGGGCAACAACGTGATTGATCCGAGTCGCGCGGCTGAGAGCGTCTTCTGACATCCGCGCAACACCCAGCAGAAAATATTCGATCCATTCGTGCCAATCCGCTCTCTCGCTCACTGCGCGCAGATTGTCGTAATAATCTCGACGGGACGACTCGAAGAACGCCGACAGATACAGCAGAGGAGTCGGCAGGATCTTTCGCTCGATCAGGAACAACGTGATCAGCAATCGCCCAACTCGGCCGTTGCCATCTCGAAACGGGTGGATGGCCTCGAATTGATAGTGCGCGAGCCCAATTGTCATCAATGGCGGCAAGTTAGATTCGTGCAGAAACCGCTCCCATGCAGCAAGACACGGCTCGACTTCGCCGGGTGGCGGAGGGATAAACGACGCGGTTTGGATCGTGCTTCCGGGTTTTCCAATCCAGTTCTGCGTTTTTCGGAACTGCCCCGGTGCTGCTTGCTGGCCGCGAACGCCGGTCATGAGCTTTTCATGCAGCTCCCGGACCAGGCGCACACAGATCGGAATCTTGCCGAGCCGTGCGATCCCGTGTTCAAGGGCGACCACGTAGTTGCCAACTTCGCGCAGGTCTTCTGGACTGCGGGCCACCACCGCTCCGGCTTCAGCCGCGAGAAGCTCACCCAAGGTGGCTTGCGTGCCTTCAATCTTGCTGGACAACACAGCCTCGCGCCGCACAAAAGGGCGCATGAGCACATGAGGGTTGGGGAGTCTCCCGCCCTCGCCAGCCAGCCTGCCAATGAGCCGGTCTGCGTCGGAAAGCACTCGGATGAGTCGCGGCGTCCAATCGAGTGCCGGCGGTAGTGGTGCCGGTACGAAGGCGGAATACCCGCCTTGTGGCACCAGTTTGCCAGGTATGTTCGCGGTTTTGGCCATCTCACCTTCTTGCGTCGCGAAAAAGAGGCAAAACTGTATTTTCGATATTCATGATAATCGAAAATAAGGCTATTGGCTATTAGCGATCCCGAAAACACACGAAAGGCGCTATTTGCGCGACTCATTACGTTCTGTTGCGTGGAGCCTTAGTTTCAGAGTGAGCGTTTCGATTCGGTAGACTATGGCCGGGAACGACAGCGATCCCGGTGTCGTCAGCTGGGGATGGCAGCGACCTCTGGATCACCTGGACGGTGTCGCTCGACCTTCACGTCCGAACTCTCCTCGCGACCTGTGCTGTCGCGCTCTCGCCAGCCCATCAGATTTTGGGGTTCGTTAAGCCATCCCTTTCTCTGCCGCACATTTTCCTGGGCCCTGCTTGGACCCGTGCCTGCGCTCGGCAGCTTTCTTGGCTCGCGGAAGCCGGCGTTCACAGCGGGAGGTTGGCCAGTTGCCCAATTACAGCACGGTTTGAAGGTTGTATGTGACTTATCAGATCAATCGCGGCGAACCGCGATCAAACCACGCATTCGGCTCGCAACCGAAGGTGTGGTCAGCTCGAGTCCTGCTTTGTGGCGAGCAGAGCGTGATGACGGACCACGGGTAAATATGCGCTACAGTAAAGAGAGGACCACACCAGTTTTTTGAATCAGTGAGCAAGTGCTATCGCTCTGGTAAGGTGCGAAACAATCGACCTCTTAGGTTGCCGCGCTTGCGGTTTGTGCGCCTTCGATTGCAGCGACTTCGCAATACACCTTGATTGATCCCTTAGACTCCGTGAGCAGGCGAATGATTTGCTCGTAGTTCTCCAATCCCTTCACGGGGTGCGTAAGAAGTTTCTTCAGCCAGCCGGGATATTGGAGTTCCGCGGTGGATAGATCCTTCACGCCAGATTCGAAATACTCACGATTCGCGTTGACGCTCCCAAACGCAACCTTATTGCCGAGCACAAAACCGAGATTGATCTTGTCAGCGGGAACCTCAAGCTGGCGGGAGCCGCCCGTAACGCTCACCATGGCGAGCACACCGTTCTTCGCGAGAACATTCATCGCTTCGAACACGAGCGGTGAGTAACCGGTTCCCTCGAGAATCAGATCGAACGGACCGTACTTTGCGGAGGCATTTGTTAGCGACGTCTCTTTGGTGCTGACGTAACGGACGCCAAGTTCTTCAAGGAGCCTCGAATTCAGGAACGGTGGCATCGTATTCCCAAAGGCCGTGACTTCAAGGCCGCGCAGCCGCAGGACAAGCGATGACAGCAGGCCGAGTGTGCTTGCTCCGAGCACCGCTGCCCGCTTGGGACGCCATACACGGAGGCGCTGCTGAATGCGGTAAGCCTGTTCAATCGCTTTCTGCGCCACACTCATCGGTTCCATCAGGACGCCGACTTCTTTCAGGTTTTCCGGCACGCAAATGATGTATTCCGGTTCATCAACGACGTATTCCGTGAGAAAGCCGTGGCGCAGGTTGATGCCACGCTCGAAGTAGGTGTCGTCGGTCGTCATGTCGTACGTGCCAATCTGATCGTAGAGACTCGAACCGGGACGGCGGACGGTAAGCGCAACGTAATCGCCGGGCTTGAATTCCGTAACGCTTGGGCCAATCTCTTCCACGCGGCCAAAGCTTTCATGTCCGAGGATCAGATAGTTGCTACCGTCGGGGGCGGCTCCGTATTCGGCCGCATTGATTTCCTTGTCCGTGCCGTCCACACCGACGCGAAGAATCTTCACCAGCACGCCGCGTCCATTCGGAACGTCGGCGACGCTTGGCTTTGGGACCTGCGCCAGATGCACGCTCCCGGCTTTGCCAGGAAATACCGCTATTGCTTTCATGATGTTCTCCTTAACTCGCTGCACTTTTTGATCGAAACTCGATGTTCTTCTCGCGGGCTTCGCCGCTCTGGGTCAGCAGCTTGGCGACAAGTCCTGTCCATCCAGTTTGGTTTGCGCCGACGCCGCTGCCGGTGTCGCCGTGGAAATACTCGTGGAACAGGACGAGGTCGTTCCAGTGCGGGTCGTTCTGGAAAATCTCCAGGTTTCCAGTCACGGGGCGGCGACCGTCTTCACCGCGCAGAAAGATTCTGTTCAAACGGCGAGAAATCTCTCCAGCTACTTCCGCTAATGTGAAAAGTTGTCCACTGCCGGTTGGGAATTCCACCTTGAATCCGTCACCAAAGTAGTGATGGAACTTTTGGAGAGATTCCACGAGGAGGAAGTTCATGGGGAACCAGATGGGCCCGCGCCAGTTGGAGTTTCCGCCGAATAGCGAGGTCTTCGATTCCGCAGGCTGATAGTCGACGCGATGTTCCGTCCCGTGGACGCTCAGGACGTAGGGATTATCCAGGTGATACCGCGATAGCGCGCGAATTCCATGAGGCGATAGGAATTCGGTTTCATCTAGCATGTAGCGCAGAGCATGACGCAATTTGTCGGCGTCAACGATGGAGAGGAGTCTCCGTTCGCGATTTCCTGGCGTACGCATACATGCGATGTTGGATGTCAGGTCGCGACGGTTCTCGATAAACCACTCGAGCCTGCGTTTGAAATTGGGGAGCCGCTCCAGGAGTTCGGGCTCAAGGGTCTGAACCGCAAAGAGCGGGATCAAGCCGACCACGGAACGGACCTTCATCGGCGTGCGTTCGCCATTGGGGAGATGCAGTACGTCGTAGAAAAATCCGTCTTCGCTGTTCCACATCGAGTCCATACCGTCGCCGCGATGGCTCATGGCGTTGGCGATGTAGAGGAAGTGCTCCCAGAACTTGCTGGCGACGTCTTCATAGACGGGATTTTCGCTGGCGAGCTCAAGGGCGATGGCCAGCATGTTGAGGGTGTACATAGCCATCCACGCAGTGCCATCAGACTGTTCAATATGGCCACCAGTGGGAAGCGGCGCGCTGCGATCGAAGACCCCGATGTTGTCGAGGCCGAGAAAGCCGCCCTGGAACACGTTCATTCCTTCGGCGTCCTTGCGGTTCACCCACCAAGTGAAGTTGAGCATGAGTTTCTGGAACACCCGCTCAAGAAAGGCACGGTCTCCCTTGCCGCGTGCCTTTTTTTCAATCTTGTAGACGCGCCATGCGGACCAGGCATGAACAGGAGGATTCACATCGCCTAGCGCCCATTCGTACGCGGGCAGTTGTCCGTTTGGATGCATGTACCATTCGCGGAGGAAAAGAACGAGTTGTTCCTTCGCGAAATCTGGATCGACGAGCGCCAAAGGAACACAGTGAAACGCAAGGTCCCACGCCGCGTACCAAGGGTATTCCCACTTGTCAGGCATTGAAATCACGTCGGCGTTGTAAATGTGCGACCAGTCGCAGTTGCGACCTCGCTTGCGTTGTTCGGGAGGCGCTGGTTGCGCTGGATCGCCGGCAAGCCAATCCCGTTGCGCGTAGTGATAGAACTGCTTGGACCACAGGAGTCCAGCAAAGGCTTGCCGCTGGACGTTGCATCCGTCTTCCGACAAAGAGGGCGGCATTACCTTGGCGTAGAACTCGTCAGCTTCTTTCTGGCGTTGAACGAAGATGCGATCAAATTCACTGTCGATCGGATTTTTCTGAGAAGCGGGGCTTTCTTTCGTAAGGCGCAGCTTGATCGTCACGCTACCACCCGCCGGAATCTCGGATGAATAGTGCGCGGCAGCCTTGGTACCAGATTGCGCTGGATTCATAGCATCCTTGTTGCCAGCGACGATGTAATCGTTGATGCCGTCCTTGGCATACGCTGGACCGGGATGTCCATAAAGGCGCTGCGTATTCGTTTCATTTTCGGTGAAGAGGGTCTCGGCCGCATCCTTGCAATGGAGCCAAAGCCTGCCTGCCTCAGGATGCTCGAGTGCAAGTGTGGTGATTTTGCCGAGAGCGTCGACTCTTTTTACGACCGGCTTAGTCCGGCCTTTATTCCAGGACCAGGTATTGCGAAACCAAATTGTCGGTAATAGATGCACGCGCGCCGGTTCGGGTCCGCGATTGTGCGCGGTGATTCGAATGAGGATGTCTTCCGGGGCGGCCTTGACATACTCGACCACAACATCAAAATAACGGTTTTCGTTGAAGACGCCGGTATCGAGCAGCTCAAATTCGGGGTCTTGTTTCGAACGGCGCCGATTTTCCTCCAGCAATTGTCCATAGGGATAAGCGCGCTGGGGATATTTATAAAGGAATTTCATGTAGGAGTGCGTGGGCGTGCTGTCGAGATGGAAGTAATACTCCTTCACATCTTCGCCGTGATTTCCTTCGTTGCCTGTCAAGCCGAAGAGACGTTCCTTGAGGATAGGATCGGCTTCGTTCCAGAGTGCAAGACCTAAACAGACAAATTGATGCCGGTCACAGACCCCGGCAAGGCCATCCTCGTTCCAGCGATAGGCGCGTGAACGAGCGTGATCGTGCGGAAAATATTCCCACGCCTCTCCGGTCGCACTGTAGTCCTCGCGCACCGTTCCCCATGCGCGATCGCTGACGTAGGGACCCCATCGCTTCCAATGCGCTTTGCGTGTCCTGGCTTCTTCGAGACGCTTTTCTTCGGCGTTCATAGTTTTTCACCATATTTCGACAGCTTCAGAACAACCAATTTTATGGAGCAATGCTCCCAGTTCCCTCGTGTGGTTGCGAATTTTCTCCAACCATTCCCGCGCCGGATGAGAATCTTCGATCGCGTGAAGTGCCAGTTCGCTATAACCAATCACGGCAGTGAGCATATTCGTGAATTCATGAATCAACTCACTTGTGAACGGTATCGGTTTTTCGTGATTCGCATCCTCGAAAAGTGGCTGTTCATCCTTATCTTCGTGCTTCGTCAAAAACCACACTCCTGCTCCCAAACTGCTCATTGAGCCGCAATTTCGATTGCATGGCCGTCGGGGTCACGCACGAGAAATGCCTTGCTAAAGTCGAGCATTTGCATGTGATTCGCGACAACGCCAGAAGATACAAACTTCACTCTTGCTGCGTTGAGCTGTGATGCCGCTGCATCTGCATCCGGTGTAATCAAAATCGTCTCTCGATGGATAATGTCGTTCGCGTGCTCATCAACAGGGAAGGGACGCCCATCGCGCGGGTTCAAGTACTCCAAGAGTTCGATTCCTGGCCCGGTTGGGGCGCGTAGCGCCGTGATTCGGAGATGGGCGCCGAACACATTATTAAGGTGTTCTTGCTCTGTACCATAGTTTTCGCTCTCTCCGGCAACCCGCAAGCCGAGCAGATCGCGGTAGAACTTGAGGCTTGTGTCTGTGTCCGAGACGGCGATGGCCGTGTGATCGATCCCGAGAAACAGGCGGTCAGGGCCGCGATGCCATTTCGGATCTCCCTTGCCCTCAGGAAACTCGAGGATTTCAACAGGGTGCTCATCCGGGTCCTTAAAGTAGAAGGCCTTGATCCCACCCGCATTCTTGTTCCAATCGGGTAGGCGCTGCGGTCCAGAGGAAGCCTGTTCAACCTTGTTTTGCCGAAGAACCTGATAGGCGCGATCCATGTCGCTTACGATCACCGCGATGTGTTGAACCAAAGATCGTTGCTTCGGGAATCGACAGGAATCGAACGTCCACGCGGCGAGAGAAATTGCACAAGTTCGACATATTCATCGCCGAGCTTCATCCGAACCACCCGCACGCGTGCCCCAAACACGCCGAAGAGGTGCTCGACGTCGTTGCCAGCCAGCTCCGTGTCCGACACCTTCTCGAATGTGAGGACGCGCGAATAGAAATCCAGAGATCGGTCCATATCACCCACCGTGATTAGAATGGTGCCGATACTGCGAATTTTTACTCCTGAAGAAGAGCTCTGAGGTGCTGCCTGGGTGAATGATGGAAGCGTCCATCCGAAGGACAGCGCCGCAGCTAGAAGCAGCGCCTGGAGTGGCTTAGACCGCATTTTGTACTCCTGCAAAGGACGGCACTCGGGAGTTATCCGCCAAGGAGGTTGTGACGCCCAATCGCTGTTTCAGGTGATCGCCGACTCGGAGTGCATTGGCCATGATGGTCAGCGCGGGGTTAACAGCGGCGCTGGAAGGGAAGAAGCTGCTATCCACAACATAAAGATTGTCGATTTCGTGCGCCTTGCAATTCGTGTCCAATGCGGAGGCCTTGGGGTCAGTACCGAACCGAATCGTACCGTTCTGGTGTGCCACGCCTGCGAGTGGAATACGGTCACCGACGAATAAATTACGCGCGAACAGTCCTTCATGACATTCGTGGCCATGAATGCCACATTTGGTTTGCTGCTGCATGAGTTCTTTGAGCTTGGCAAGCAAGCGGCGGTGCGGTTCTTCGTTGTTCGGCGCGTACTGCAGAACGATTTTCCCGTCGCGGTCAACGGCGACGCGATTGTTTGGGTCTGGCAAATCTTCCGAGTGATCCAGAAGCTGAGGGTGTGCTTGGCCATGAGATCCAGAGTCCACCCTGGAGCAATGCCTGGAGCGCCGGCAGAGAGCGCCGTTCCGTCGAGCTTTGCGACAAAGGAGATGTGGCCCATCGGATGGTTCCACTCCTTCGAGCCAAAATAGAAATCGTTTACCGCGAGTGATTTCTGGTACAGCGTGGGATTCGGGCACTTCGAGAGCGCGAGCATCACTGAGTTCGTGTGGCCCATGTAGTGCCGGCCGATTACGTCCGAGCCATTGGCCAGCCCTCGCGGATGCTTGTCGTTTGCAGAGCGAAGCAGTAGAGCAGCGGAATTAATCGCTCCGCAGGACACCACCACGAGATCTGCGGAGTAGCTCTCGCGCGCGCCATTGCGGCTGACGACTACTCGCGATATTTCTCTGCCCGCAGCGTTTGTTTCCAGGCGTTCCACATATGCGTTCGTCAGCAAACTTACATTGGGAAAGCGCAGCGCTGGGTCCACGCAAAGCACTTGCGCGTCGGACTTTGCATCCACAAGGCATGGATAGCCGTCACACGTATCGCAACGAATGCACTTGCTGGTATGGGAGTTTTGTTCGTCGAGCTGCAAGCCGAGGGGCGTATGGAACGGTTTCAGTCCGAGTCGCTCAAAGTCGTCGCTGAGCTGCTGGATGCGCGGCTAGTGGCTGATTGCCGGATGCGGGTAAGGGCCGCTCGCGCGAGGTTCCGTGGGATCTTCGCCGCGCCTTCCGTGAACGTGATAGAGCCTTTCCGCTTTTAGGTAGTACGGTTCGAGCTCATCGTAGGAGATGGGCCAGGCTGGCGAGATTCCGGCGAAGTGGCGAATCTCCCCGAAATCTTCTTTGCGGAGTCGGAAAAGTGCAGCACCGTAAAATTTGGTATTGCCTCCGACGTAGTAGTTGGTGTGCGGATGGAGCGGCTTGCCATCTTTGTCCCGCCACTTTTCCTTAGTCTGATACTTGGCTTCGACATTGACGGCACGCGAATCCCAGTTGGCCTTCTCTCGGCGCACGTAGTCACCGCGCTCGAGAATTAGAATGTTCTTCCCCGTGGAAGCGAGTGGATGCACGAGGGTTCCGCCGCCAGCTCCAGTTCCGATGATGATTACGTCGTAGTGCTTGTCCTGCGTCATCGTGTTTGCCTCCACTGAGAATGATTCGAACCTATTCCGTGATTCCAAAGATTGTCGGGTCCTCAAGCTCTGAGAATCTGCAACGAAAAATGCATCGCTTGTTGTTGTTGTGATGGTATTTGGCGCAATGGACCGCACGGATAGAACGTAGCCTCACATACACTTCAGCGGCCGCCAACATTCCGATTGGAGGTGCAACGAAATAAAGCCAGAGTGCGTCGAAAGATCTTGCTAAGGACGCAGAAGCAAAGGTCCGCGCCGGATTCATACTCATCCCGGAAAGTGGCGCTTCAAACGTGATATAGGAGGCGATCAGGATTCCTCCAAACAATCCGGTGTATCGCGCCAACTTCTTGTTATTGGAAACGGTAAGGACCGTCAGGAGCAGTACGAAAGAAATGAGCACCTCGGCCACGAACGCAACTTTCACCCCCAAAGGACCTGGCCGCGTGACTGCGTAATTCACAGAAGGATGTGCTACTAGCATCCCTAGAAAGAGCGCTGCGATCGCAACCCCGGCTACTCCGCCAGCAAACTGCGCGATTACGTAAAAGAAAGCGTCCCAGGGCTCTATCTTTCCCAGGCGGAAGAATGTGAGGGTCATCGCAGGGTTCATATGTGCGCCCGACTGTTTCCCCCATCCGGAGTAAATGATCGACACAGCAGTCAGCGCCATGGCGAACCCGATGATTGCGTTTCTCACAAAGGGAGTTGGGAATTAGCCTCAGGGCGGGAGAAGCGGGATATTGCAGCAAAGCTGTGAAGACACAGGCGGATATCATGAAGGTTCCGAGTTCAGCACCTTCCATCGAGTATTCCGGCCAATGGCGAGACAGCGCGTAACCAGCGCTACGGGTGAACGATGCCGGGTTATCGCCAGTAGGCAAGGACCTAGTGGGACTGCGTTGTGCAGCAGGCACCGGCGAGATGTGGGTGTCGGTCACGCGGGATAGGATTCGGATAGGTGCAATAAGTGACAAAGATCAGCAGAAAATCCCCACGAACGCGTGGTTAGACTCTTCGAAAAATTCTTGAAAATAGTTGCGACCTTCTGGAAGTTCCCACATCCGATACGCATTCGAGAGTGCCATTTGGGGACGTACATCGGAATTTTTCAGGTCATCGGACAGTGCAAAAACATGGAGACTTCCAGGGTAATCCGTAAATTTCTTAGTTTGTGTTAGTTAAGGCGGGAATTCGTGTCGACAGGGACGGCCAAGCCAAACTTTGAAACAACCGAGTCGGAGTTGATCCAGCGCGTCTGCCAGGGAGACAAGGAGGCTTTCTATAGCCTGGTACAACCTTGTGAGCGCGGCGTCTTCACCGCCGCCATGTCGATTCTTAATAATCCCGCAGACGCCGAGGAAGTGGCACAAGAAGCTGTTCTGAAGGCGCTCTCAGCCTTGCCCCGATTCCGTGGCGAGTCCAAGTTCAGCACTTGGCTGATCCAGATCACCATCAATGAGGCGCGGCTTAAGCTCCGCAAGGACCGCAAACACCTCTACGAATCCGTTGATGAGCAGCGGACGGACGAGCAAGGAGACTACTTTCCCAAGGATTATGCGGACTGGCGGGAAATCCCATCCGAAACACTCCATCGGAAGGAGTTACGTGAGGCGTTGAAACGAGCCTTAAACTCCCTACCCCCGAAATACAGAGAAGTGCTTATACTGAGGGATGTTCAGCACCTAAGTATTCAGGAAACTGCTCAGGTTCTGGGCATTACGGAAGGCAGTGTCAAAACAAGGCTTCTTCGGGCGCGCTTTCAGATGCGGGACGCATTGGCGCCGCGTATCGACGGGAGTTGGTACTCTGGCAAGCAGGAATACGAGAAGGTGAGGCCGTGGTAAGGTCAGCTTGCGCCAGCCACATGAAACTAAAAGGGACCCTCCGTATCCAATGAAGGTGATTGAGATAAGCTGCCTTGAGGTCTGGCGAGAGATCTCCAATTTCCTGGACGGGGAGGTTGACGCGGGGATGCGCGCACGCATGGAAGCGCATTTCAAGGTTTGCGCCCACTGTACGGCAATCCTGGACGGGACCAAGAACATCGTGAAACTGGTGGGTGATGGTGTCGAATACCAGATGCCCGAAGGATTCAGCAAACGCCTTTACGACAAGATTAAAGCCAAGTAACGACAGACCTGAACTGGTGCAAGCAAGCTGACTATCAGTTGACCGTCGCGGAGTGCTCCTCGCGGAGGAACCAGTGGCTCACGCTTCCGCCGAGCTCTTCGCGCACGTCCTGATTGTTGATGTGAAAGGCGATCTTCCAGTCGCCTGAAGGATCTTTGCTCCACAGCTCAAAGTAGCGCAGCCGCTTTCGGATGGGTTCGCCGCCATCCTTTGGCCTTAGTGTGAACTCGTGCCACCCGTAGTCGTAAGCGGTGCCGCCCTGGACGATGATGTCAATGATGATGACATTCATTTGCACCGAATAGTCGGCGAACAGCTTCACCGCCTCTTCACGAAGGCTGGAACGCGCCCGGCCACCGAATTGGCTTGGTCCACTTTCGAACATGCTTGTAAACCCGTCATCGGTGAATACCGCAAGCAGCCGGTCCACTTCCCCGGTGTTATAAGCTTCCCGAAACTCAGTCTTGGCCACGTTGATTTTGTAGATGTCATCCATCTAAAGAAACCTCCTAGCGAAAGCTGCCCGTGCACCTGGACTGAAACAGGCTTGAAAAGTGCCGCAACGCTGCTAATCCGCGACAGGCATGAGATGACGGCCGGCTATCCTGGGATTCGGGAAAAGTGGAGAAAATTTGAGAGAGACCCTTTTACGGCAGCGGGAAAATGGCAGACGGCTCCGTTTTCAGATATAACGTTTCGCCTGTTTTGACAACCTTTCCCCGGATGCGCACGGGTTGCGCCACGAGGTTGAGGAAGGACTCCTTGGGAAGAGGTTTCTGATCGAGGTCGGTAAGCAGGAGGATGGCGGGAGAACCGTTGAAATCATTCGTTGCGAAGAGGGCAGGAATGCCTCCACTGATACAACGCACTGCGCAGTCGCGATGGACCTTGCCGCTTCCCGGGTTCATCACTCCCAGATAACATTTGCTGTCCACAATCTGTCCTGACAATTCGAAAGCGCCTAGTTCCTGGCTTGATGGAACAGATTGCGCAGAGTCACCTTTCAGCGATATCGAGCCGCTCGCCACCTCAAGCATCGTCTGGTTATCGCGATAGATCTTCGTGCCGCGAAGTTGCACGTTCTTTCCAGTAAACGCGGCCACTTGGCTATCGGCGCCATGCTTGCCTTCCGCGACCAGCAAATACCGTGAAGCCTTAGGCTCTGTCGACCCTGGCCGCGCCATAATCAGGATTGGATACGGCGTCGCTTCAATTGTGCCTTCAAAGGTGCCCACTTTGCCGTATTCGAAAACCGATGGAGCGAATGTGCGTTGGACCTTTGCAAATACCATCGCTGTGATCGCCGCGAAGATAAACAGAAGCACCACTACTGCCCGGATTCGGCGCGCGATACCAACAGGTGCTTTTGGAAGATACCCGACATAGAACTCATTCATGCCCGCACTCCTGCGTCCGGAATTCTCGATGGCTCGACGAGAGTACCGGGCGGGTTCGGTTTGGGGTGGATCCATACGCGTCCGTTTACGATTTCGGTATAGAAAGTTGAGATCTTTTCTTTAAACGGCGGCGGCGAAGCTCCTGTCTCCGGCAAGTACTGATAGCCATGCCACGGGCAAGTCACGCATCCATCGATAATCTTGCCCTCCCCCAATGGACCGTTCTGGTGGCGGCACACATTCGAAATCGCGGAGATCCTTCCGTCAAATTTGAACATGGCGACACGCTCGCCGCTCACGGAGACAACTGCGGCGCACTTCTCCGGAATGCTCTCCACTGAGCAGGCGTCAACAAATCCTTTCCCGACCGGATTCAGTTTTCTCAGATCAACCACGCGCTCACGCGATCCCGCCGCGAGGTGCAAACTCAGGACGGTTACGAATCCGGCGCCGGTTGCAATCGCCATCACCGGGCTAGTCTCCGATTGCAGCAAGCCCAACGTGACGTGACCAATTAAAAGGGCGTACGCCACGTAGACCAACATGTGGAGGGCTTTCCAGATGGGCGGAGTCAAGTTCCTCAGCCAAAAATCATGGCTGGTGGCTGCCATAACAAAAAGAATCAGAAGGGCCAGAAAACCGAGTTGTTGAAAGGGAAAATCGGGCACGCTCCCGAAGTTTTGGTTTGAAGTCAGGAGGCTGACGAGTGGATTTTTATTCCCCAAGCTATGAAATTGAATGATCGCAAAGATTCCGTGCACCGCGCCTAGTAGAAAAGTGACGACTCCCAAATGGCGGCGGTTGTACAGCAAGGGAAGAAATCGCGCGTCCAGCCGGCAAAGCGGCCCGATGCATAAAACCACGTGCAGAAGCAGAAACGCCGCTGAGCCTGCGGCGCGAATAATCAACGTCTCAGCCGTGGCATAGGGAAACAGCAACGCGCCGAATCCGATGAAAAGTGCGATATAGAGAATGACTCCCGAGAGAACCACAACGTCGTAGACGCGCTTTTGGCGATTCCAACCAATGGCTTGATATTGGTGGCTCATCGCGTCGCTCCCGGGGGAGCTGAGCTCAGGGCGGGACTCGTCGATTTTGGAGAGACTGGCCACATGTGGCGGAAAGCAATGCCGCTCAGAAAGAGCGCAGGCAGTAACAAAGCGAGCGCGAGAAATATGCAGCGATGGGTCTTGCGAAGAGGCTGAATCATCGGTGTGGATTCCTCTCCTCGGGCGGTTCACTCTTCCCTGCAATCCATCGACGGAGTAGCAGCGGCCAGAACGCGACCGCACCTGGAAAGATGAGCAGCCGGAATGCTGTGCCGCTGCCGTTGGCTTGGGAATCGATGCGCTTTACTCCGACCGTCACGAAGGCGAGTGCAAAGACAGCTCCGAGAGCCGCATAAAGATAGAATGCGTCAACGAGCAAGATGGCGATTCGCTCATACATTGGTGCCATCGATCGGGATAACTGTACCCGTCACTTGTGCAGCGCGATCTTCCGTGAGCAGCAGTGCGAGATCAGCCACGGCTCCTGGCTGCACCCACTTCGATGGATCGGCGGCAGGCATCGCCTTACGGTTCGCCGGTGTATCCATCGTTCCCGGCAAAATCAGATTTGCCGTTAGCCCCGCGTCCTTGTTTTCGAGCGCTACCGTGCGAACCAGAGTTGCGAGTGCGGACTTAAAAGTCACATACGCGCCGAGGCCGACGTGTGGTTCCACTGCGGTCAAGCTTCCGATCGCGACAATGCGGCCGTTCCCGGATTTCCGAAGATGGGGTATCGCGGCCCGCAGGACATAGAATGCCGAGGTCAAATTGAGGTCGCGCATCTGTTCCCAGGTCGCATCGTCGGTCTCCGCGACGGTTTTGCCACCGGCGAAGCCCCCCAGCACGTGCACCAGTACATCTAACTTGCCGAAGCGGCTGACCACCGTTTCAACGGCTTCGCGAACGGCGGCCGGTTTGGTGAAGTCAACTGGCAGAGGAGCAAAATTGGGCTCGGGAAAATCTTCCTTGGAGATGCTGCGGGACGTTCCTACGACCCTCGCGCCCGTTGTAAGGAATCGCTGGGTCACGAACGACCCCAGACCGCCCTTGGCACCTGTTATGAGAACCACTCTGTCTTTCATCTCGTTTCGTAGACCCCGCGCCGCAGTTTGCTTGCACAGGGGGTAAGAGCAGGCAGGTGAACAAAAGTTTCATCAAATTTGGAGTTTGGGCAGGTTGTCGTGGGCTAGCGGATCCTTCACGGCAAGGCTTGCCAACTCGTCAAAACGGGTCTTCAGGCACGGATTCCCGTCGAGATAGTCCATCGAGATCTGCGTTTTGCTACATCGCACTTCGGTGTAACTGACGGTAGCCGCATCCTGCCGGTGGACACAAACCGAGAATGGACCTGGCCCGGGAACGTGCGAGCGATGAAGGCGGCGAATCCAGTCATTGCTCCCAGCCGCGGGCTCTCCCGCTACGGCTTCGCAGGCGCGCCTGCGCTCTTTTTCCGCGAGCGAATCCGAAAGACTCGACGAAAACCAATGTTTGCGAGCCCAGGGGAGTCTTAGAAGCTGCTTGACCGTGCCGTCCCACCGCCATTCGTTGACGATCTTTTCGCTCCGGAAAACCCCAATCAAACGGAAAGGAAACACCCCATGCAAATTCATCCGTCGAAAAGCGGAATCAGTCGCGGGCAAATCGGGCTCACCCGCGAGCTCGCGAATCACGAGACCGCGCGTCCTGCGTTTTTCGCCCAAGTTGTGTGACAAGCTCCCATTCCAGTTCAAAAGCGCTAGCAAATTGCCCTGATTATTGCAGGCGATCCACGTCCCGCCGGAGGGCTCCCGCGGGTAAACCATCTCCATCGCACCTTTCACAAAGACCTTCGGGGGAAGGGCCCTTGGACGACTGAACAGTTCGTCCCGGTTCATTCCAACCAAGTACTCATCTTCTGACGGAACAAAGGTGACAGTACACATGCTCTTAATCAGCTAGAGGATACTCCATTGCCTGCCGGGAAAACTCCTGCCAATCTCGCAAGACCGCAAGCGGGCTTGCAGGGCGATGCCCCCTTATCTGATTTGCCGCCCCGATCTGGAAGACCAGTTTCCACTGCCGGTACAACGTTCTGTAGGCCGACCACAGCGAATTGCTCGCATCGTAAATATTTGTAGCTTCGGACGCCGCTCCGTTCAGCTCGATGATCTGAAATCCTTTGCCGGCTCGAAGCTCTTCATCGCTGCGGTATCGAATGTCGTATCGCCCGATATAGAAACCCGGGAAGCTGCATTCCGTTTGCGGTTTCTGGTTTTCAATCTGGAGCTGAACGAGAGTCTGGAGTGTGCTTACGAAGCGGGTTATGACACCGATGAATTTGATAAAGCCTGCGACCACCTGATCGTGGAGCACCGTCCGAGTCAACAAGTGGTGGGTACTTATCGCTTGCAAACAGGCCGGGTTGCGGGAAGCAACCTCGGATACTACAGTGAGCGTGAATTTGACTTCTCTCCCTACGAGCCAATCCGGAATTCAATCGTCGAGCTTGGCCGAGCCTCAATTCATCGAGATCATCGATCGTTCGAAGTTCTCACGCTGCTTTGGCGCGGAATCGCCAGCTATGCACTTCAGCGCAACGCACGATACCTAGTCGGCTGTTCGTCTTTGACCTCGCAATGCCCGCAGGAAGGCTCCGACATGTATTGGAGGCTTAAGGAGTTTCTCGTTGAGCCTGTTTTACGGACGAGCCCTCGGCATGGGTTTACGATTCCGATCTCAGCTGCTATTCCAGAGACGCCACGCATTAACCCTCCTCGCCTTTTGCGAGCCTATCTTTCTATTGGGGCGCAAATTTGCGGGGAGCCTGCCATGGATCGCGAGTTCAAAACGATTGACTTTCTGACCCTCTTGGACATCACAAAGCTTTGCTCAAGTGCACGTTTCCGCTTTTTCCGAAACGAATAAACTCATGCCATGTTTTGCATGCAACTTTTCACCAGCGCGTGTATCTCACGCGGTATGAGCACAACAACAGCTATTACCGCAGCAAGTTTTGAGAAGTTTTCGTACGAAACTGGGCAGCAAGCATTGTGCGCTTACAGAGGCATTCGTCCCCTGACCAGTATCTAGTTGCCGAGGAGAAGTATCACGATTTAGCCGCCTGGCGCGAGATCGCCTGGAAGGCGCTTGAAAAGAAGAGATTGGGTGATTCGCTTCGGAGGGCAATTGTGTCCCTCCCCATGCAATACAGGGAAGTACTCTTCCTTCGGGACGTAAAGAATCTCGATACAGCGGAGACCGCGTAGATCTTGAATATCACAGCCGGCGCTGTGAGAGCCCGGTTGTTGCGGGCGAGGGCACAAGTTTGCGGCACATTAAGTTCCTCTCTTTTGACGAGAGCTCGCGATAACAGCCTTGTTCACTCCTACCGCCTGTTTGGCGGCACAACGTTGGAGCCCGTTGCAATCCGATGATAGAGACAAGCACTAAATCCTTCAGGTAACTCGATGATTTCTGTCCCGTTAATCAATCGTATAATTTTCCTCAGGCTGTCATAGGTCGCAAAACAGCCTTCACACGTCAGGAAATGCTGTTCGATACGCACCTTCAATTCTTGCGAAACGTCGTCTTCCATATAGTTATCTAGTTCTCGGCGAACCTCGCGGCAACTGATCTGCATCAGAAGGACCTCATTCCTGCCCCTGAATAAAAGGAGCTTTCCACGTCGAATCTCCATCAGATTCATCCAAAGGGAAAAAGTCACACCGCGGCACGCAAATCTTTTTCCCTCAATTGTGAAACCTTCGATTGATCTCCGTATCCCACCACTGCACGACGAACTTTTGGAACTGAAACCGATGCTGTGACTTCTAGCCAGGCCTATGGGTCGTTTGCGATCCAAATTCAGTTCTGAGAGTGTGCGTCGAAAACTAAAAAAGAGGTAAGTAAATGAAAATGTCTCGCATTCTGAAAGTGATGTTTGTGGCTTTCGTCGTCACCGCACTGGGGCTTAGTGCCTCAGGCGCGTTCGCGCAGGGCGGCACGCACAGGTCATCGCAGTTTCAGGGACCCAAGGCCAACAAGGGCACCGTTACGCACAGCACCAAGGACGGGAAGAGTGTCCTCACGCTGTCAGATGACTTTGTTGTTCCTGATACGCCGGACCCGCATTGGCAGGTCGTGGATTCCGACGGCAACGTCCATCTTCTCGACAAGCTGAAGACCAAGGCCTTCATCGGCAGCAACTACAAGAAGGAAATCGTTCTGCCCAGCTACGTGAAGAACGTCAAGAAGGTGCAGATCTGGTGGGCCTTCGCAGAAGTCAACCTCGGCGAAGCGTCGTTTAGCTCGCCGGTCATGTAATCCGGGCCAGTCTGAACTAGAGGGTCGTCTTGCTCACACAAGCAGCAGGCGACCCCTTTCTAAAGAAAAGGAAACACAATGAAGACTCTGAAGAAATTGTTCTACTGCCTCTTGATGATAGGCCTGCTTCTCGCGATCGGCTCAACCGCCTTCGCGCAGACTGCCGAAAAGAGATCACTCACATTGGATGGCGCCGAGCGCGTCATCGCGGCGGCCAAGGCCGAAGCGGCAAAGGTCAAAGCTCCCGGGGGCGTAATCGCAGTCGTCGACGCAGGCGGCAATCTGATGGCCCTGGAAAGACTCGACGGCACGTTTGCCGCCGGCGCAAATATTCCGATCGGTAAGGCACGAACAGCAGTCCTGTTTCAAAAGCCAACCAAAGTTTTCGAGGACATTATCAACAAGGGCCGTACCGCCATGGCTGCGCTCCCCGATTCGTTCTTTACGCCGCTGCAAGGCGGAATCCCGGTCGTTCTTGATGGACAAGTCATCGGAGGTGTTGGCGTAAGTGGTGCTTCGAGCGCCGCCCAGGATGAAGAACTCGCCATCGCCGGCGCAGAAGCTGCAAGGGCCTTCGGTGCTGACCCGGTTATGGCAATGACTCTTCCTGTCAGCTACTTCCCCAAGGCCGAAGTGGACGAAGGCTTTTCGAAAGGCGCTGTTCTTTCCGACGGTAGTGGCGGTCGCAACTATATGGTCCACTCCAGCCGGCGCGAAGGTCCAGAGATGGTCGAAGTTCATACCAAGGATACGGACATTCTCTACGTCTTCGAGGGCACAGCGACCGTTGTGACGGGCGGAACGATGATTGACGGCAAAACGATCGCAGCTGACGAAATTCGTGGCCGCGAGATTAACGGTGGTGAGACTCGGAAACTTGTTCCAGGCGACGCGATGATCATCCCTAACGGCGTGCCCCACTGGTTCAAAGAAGTGCAGGCCCCATTCCTCTACTGCGTTGTGAAGGTACGCTGAGTTGGAGAAACGAAGATGAACTGGCGCCAATTACTCCTGTCTTTCCTTTCTGGACTATTTTTTTGGGTCCAGCCGCTGGCGGCTCAAAACTGGGCCGCTCAGGCCCCGCCCTACGGGCGTCCAGACGCAACGATTGATCTCCGCACCAGGGAAGGAGCGCAAGTTATACAGGCGAAATGGCGTTACAACGACGTAAACATCGTGGACGTCGATTCGAAAGGCCTTGGGCCTTGACCTTAAGCCCTCGGGAGCTCCCGTGAGGACCTACGATTACACCCCCCATGCAGGCAACGGCAGGCTTCGACGATTCCCGATGGCCCGTGATAGATCCCGCGACGCTCGATGCCCGGGGCAACGGCAAGGTCAGCTTCAACTGGTATCGCATCAAAGTTACTCTGCCGGAAAATGTTGGGAATCTAGCTGTAGCTGGCTCGACTGTCTCGTTCGAGATCGTCATTGATGATTACGCGGAAATCTGGGTGAACGGCAATCTCTCGCCGGTCCTGGGCCAAAGTGGCGGCTCAGTGGTCAAAGGCTGGAACGCGCCCAACAAAGTCATCCTCACACATTAGTGCTCAACCGGGCCAGCAATTTGAAATCGCTGTCTTCGGATACAACGGTCCTATCTCTCGCAGCCCAGAGAATTTCATCTGGGTAAAATCCGCTACGCTCGATTTTTACAAGCCTGGGCGTGGCACGGGCATTCAAGAAGTGGAGACAAACATTCAGCGTAAGGATCCTGCGCTCGAGGCTATCATTGCGCCCGATACCAAGATCGAAAAGCTAGCAGGCGGGTTTCTTTTTACTGAAGGTCCTGTCTGGGTCCGGGACGGCGGCTATCTGCTCTTCAGCGATCCAAACAACAACGTGATCTATCGCTGGTCGGAGGAAGACGGAGTCTCTGCCTATCGCACCCACAGCGGCTACGCGGGGATGAACATCGGCGAATATAGCCAGCCCGGTTCCAATGGTCTGACGCTCGATTCCCAAGGACGGCTCACTATAAATGAACACGGCAACCGCCGCGTCACACGTCTCGAAAAGAACGGTCAGCTTACGGTCCTGGCTGATCATTATCAGGGCAAGCGTTTGAACAGTCCCAATGACCTCGTATACCGCTCCGACGGAGCGCTGTATTTCACGGACCCGCCGTTTGGTTTGCCTAAATTCTTCGAAGATCCGCGCAAAGAGTTGCCCTACAGCGGTGTCTTCTGCTTGATCAACGGTGAGCTAAAACTGGTAAGCAAGGACCTGACCGGCCCAAATGGTTTGGCATTCTCCCCCGATGAGAAGTACCTGTATGTCGACAACTGGGATGAGAAACGCAAAATTATCATGCGCTATGACGTTCATCCCAATGGCACGCTTTCCGATGGCCAAGTCTTTCTTGATGCCACGAACGAGCCTGGCGAAGACGCCTCGGACGGGATGAAAATCGACGCGAAGGGAAACCTATATCTCTCGGGGCCGGGCGGCCTCTGGATCGTCTCGCCGGAAGGGAAGCACATTGGCACGATTGTTGGCCCCGAACATCCGCACAATCTCGCTTGGGGCGGAGAAGACCGCAAAACTCTCTATCTAGCTGCACAGACGGGATTACATCGGCTAACCATCAACATTCCTGGAGCAGGATCTCCAAAGTAAGTCCCTGAATTGCCTGCGTAGTCAAATTCGCTTGTGAGACGGCATAAATAATATGGCAACATCACAAAAAAGCGCTATCTCAATAAAGCAATCCGAGTTGGCCGCTCCTCTACGTCAGGCCAAACTTGCATTCGGCCGAGAAATCTGTGGCTCCCTCGATATCGCAGAGCGGCGCGAATGGCTGGTCACGAATGGAATCGGCGGATTCGCATCAGGAACCGTCAGCGGCAATCTAACGCGTCGCTATCATGGTCTCCTGGTTGCTGCG
>Ga0209808_1000212_pt1 | contig 30519 bp, 28 predicted proteins | sample GraSoiAngelo_157_FD_186171 | JGI IMG/M metagenome (GOLD analysis project Ga0209808, IMG submission 186171) | Grasslands soil microbial communities from the Angelo Coastal Reserve, California, USA - 14_1009_16_20cm (SPAdes) (version 2) | ecosystem: Environmental > Terrestrial > Soil > Grasslands ... | reverse complement strand
TCTCGAGCGTGCGGCGCTCGTGGGTGCGCGTGTCCTCGACCACCACGCCGGTGATCCCGCAGTGCTGCGGGTCGCCCAGGATCTCGCGCACCATCACGTTCCACACGAACTCGATCTTCGGGTTCCGCCGGGCGCGGTCCTGCATGATCTTGGAGGCGCGCAGCTGGTCGCGGCGGTGGAGCACGCGCACGCGCGTGGCGTACTTGGTCAAGAAGTTCGCCTCCTCCATGGCCGTGTCGCCGCCGCCCACCACCACCACGTCCTTCTCCTTGAAGAAGAAGCCGTCGCAGGTGGCGCAGGCCGAGACGCCGTACCCCATGAGCGTCTTCTCGGAGGGGAGGCCGAGGAGCTTGGCCGTGGCGCCGGTGGCGATGATGAGCGTCTCGGCGCGCTGCTCCCGGCCGTCCACGGTGAGCCGGAAGGGGCGCGCCGAGAGGTCGGCGGCGGTCACGTCGCCGTAGAGGTAGCGCGTCCCGAAGCGCGTCGCCTGCTTCTTGAAGACCTCCATCATCTCGGGGCCGAGGATGCCGTCGGGGAAGCCGGGATAGTTCTCGACGTCCGTCGTAATGGTGAGCTGGCCGCCCGGCTGCGAGCCCTCGACGACCGTGGGGCTCAAGTTGGCGCGCGCGGCGTAGAGCGCGGCGGTCAAGCCGGCAGGGCCGGAGCCGAGGATCAGCACGCGATGCGTGTTCGCGTCGGACATGGCGAAGCGGCGGGAATATAAGGACTCGGTGGAGCGGGGGCAACCGGCTAGGAGGCTGCCCGAGTAGCCATGGTGAGCGAGGCGAACGAGCCGGGGAGCGAGAGCGGCAAGCGCAGCGACGACCGACGAGCCGTGCCTGAAGGCACGGCGCAGGAGGGAGGAGCGAGCACGCCGCTCGCAGTCCCCGGCTCGTTCGCCGCAGCCGCCATGGCTATTCGGGTAGCCTCCTAGGGTGCGACCGCGCGCAGCATCGCCTCGGGATAGCGGAGCCCGGCGGCGGCGCCGAGCGGCATGATGGCGTCGATCGCCGCCAGGTCCTGGGGCGTGAGCGCGACGGCGAGCGCGCCCACGTTCTCCTCGAGGTACGTCCGCCGCTTCGTTCCCGGGATGGGGACGATGTCCTTGCCCTGGGCGAGCACCCAGGCGAGCGCGAGCTGCGAGGGCCTGCAGCCCTTGCGCGCCGCGAGCGCCTCGAGGTGGCGCACCAGGTCGAGGTTTTTCTGGAAGTTCTCGCCCTGGAAGCGCGGCGAGAGGCGGCGGTAGTCGTCGGGCGCGAAGTCCTCGAAGCGCTTGATCTGCCCGGTCAGGAAGCCGCGCCCGAGCGGGCTGTAGGCGACGAAGCCGATCCCCAGCTCGCGGCACGTCGCGAGGACCCGGTCCTCCGGGTCGCGGCTCCAGAGCGAGTATTCGGTCTGCAGCGCGGTGATGGGGTGCACCGCGCACGCGCGCCGGAGCGTCTCGGGCCCCGCCTCCGAGAGGCCGAGCCAGCGCACCTTCCCCGCGCGCACCAGGTCGGCCATCGCGCCCACCGTGTCCTCGATCGGCGTGTTCGGATCCACGCGGTGCTGGTAGTAGAGGTCGATCGTCTCGAGGCCGAGGCGCTTCAAGCTCCCGTCGCACGCGGCGCGCACGTACTCCGGGCGCCCGTTGATGGCGCGCACCCGCGGGTCGTCGCCGCGCACGATGCCGAACTTGGTGGCGACGACGACTTGCTCGCGCCGGCCGCGGAGGGCGCGCCCGATCAGCTCCTCGTTGGTGTACGGGCCGTACATGTCGGCGGTGTCGAGGAAGGTGACGCCGAGGTCGAACGCGCGGTGGATGGTGGCGATCGACTCGTGGTCGTCGCTCGCGCCGTAGAACTCCGACATCCCCATGCAGCCGAGGCCGATGGCGGAGACGGTGGGACCGAGGCGTCCGAGCTGTCGTCGTTGGATGGTCATGGCGGGCGATCATAGAGTGTGGCGCGAGCCCAGGGAAGGCTGCTATAGCCGCGCACGCAATGGCGCGCGCGCGGCGACTGAGCCACGTGGACCGGCGCGGCCGCGCCCGCATGGTCGACGTGTCGCCGAAGCCGATCACCCGGCGCGAGGCGGTGGCGCGCGGCGAGGTGCGCATGCGGCCCGCGACGCTCGCGCAGATCGCGGCCGGCGCGCTGCCGAAGGGCGACGCGCTCGCCGTGGCGCGCCTCGCGGGCATCATGGCCGCCAAGCGGACGGCCGACCTGGTGCCGCTCTGCCACCCGCTGCCGCTCGCGCACGTCGACGTGGAGCTGGTGCCCGACCCCGAGGGCAGCCGCGTCCTCATCGAGAGCCGGGTCGCGGTCGCGGCGCCGACCGGGGTCGAGATGGAAGCGCTCACCGCGGTCGCGGTCGCGGGCTTGACGCTCTACGACATGTGCAAGGCGGTCGATCGCGAGATGACGCTCGGCGCGATCCGCCTGGTGCGCAAGACGGGCGGCCGCTCGGGCACGTTCGTCCGCCGCGGCGAGCGCGCCTAGGTGCGGCGCCTCACGCTCAAGCCGCGGCGCGAGGGCCCGGTGCGCGGCGGTCATCCGTGGATCTTCTCGGGCGCGATCGCCTCGGGCCTCGAGGGCGCGGAGCCGGGCGAGCCGGTCGCGGTCCACGCCGCCGGCGGGCGTTACCTCGCCGCTGGCTACTGCAACCCGCAAACCCCGATCACGGTCCGCGTGCTCACGCACGAGGAGGAGGCGATCGATGCGGCGTTCGTCCGGCGCCGCCTCGACGAGGCGCTGGCGCTCCGGCGGGCAACGCTTCCCGCGGACCTCGACGCCTATCGCGTGCTCAACGGCGAGGGCGATCGCCTCCCGGGCGTGGTCGTCGATCGCTACGGCGACTTCCTCGTCTGCCAGTTCCTGACCGCGGGCGCGGCACGGCTCGCGCCGGCGGCGGTGGAGGGCCTCGGCGAGCGGCTCGCGCCGCGCGGCATCTTCGAGCGCAGCGAGGGCGCCGTGCGGACGGAGGAAGGGCTCGCGGGCGCGCGCGGCGTCCTTGCCGGCGAGGAGCCGCCGGCGCGCGTTGCGATCGTGGAGCACGGCGCGCGCTTCCTGGTCGACGTCCTGCACGGCCAGAAGACCGGCTTCTTCCTGGACCAGCGCGAGAGCCGCGCGCGCGTGCGCGCGCTCGCCGCGGGCCGCCGCGTGCTGAACGCGTTCGCCTACACGGGGGGGATGGGGATCACGGCCGCGCTCGGCGGCGCCGCGGAGGTGGTCTCGGTCGACACCTCGCGCCCGGCGCTCGCGCTGGCCGAGGAGGCGTGGGCCGCGAACGGCCTCCCCGCCGCCCGAGGCCGCTTCGTCGTCGCCGACGTGTTCGAGTTTCTGCGCGAGGGCTCCGAGCCCTACGACCTGATCGTCCTCGACCCGCCGCCCTTCGTGCGCCGGCGGCGCGATCTCGCGCCCGGGCTCCGCGGCTACAAGGACGTGAACCTCCAGGCGCTGCGGCGCCTGGCGCCGGGCGGCTGGCTCCTCACCTCGTCGTGCTCGCAGCACCTCCCGCGGGCAGGGTTCCGCGAGGTCGTGGCGGCGGCGGCCGCCGACGCCGGGCGCGTGGCCGAGGTGGTGGCGGAGTGGGGGCATCCGCCCGATCACCCGGTCCTGCTCGCGCATCCGGAGGGCGAGTACCTGAAGGTGATGCTGCTGCGCGCGTGAGGGCGTGGCCCCGGCACGTACCGCGGCAAGGTATCGCCGTGGGGCGACGCGACTGGTAGCGGAGCGGCGTGGAGAGCTGCGCGGACCAGCGACCCGAGCGCGCCGGGGCGCGGGACCGGCTCCTGCTCGCGGGCGGCTCGGTGCTGAGCGACGTCGAGCTCCTCGGGCTCGTGCTCGACGCGGGCGCCGGCACGAGCGCCGGGCTCGAGCTGGCCGAGCGCGTGCTCGGCGCGGCGGGCGGCCTCGCCCGGCTCGACCGGCTCGACCGCCGCGCGTGCGCGCCGCTCGGCCGCCTCTGGCCGCGCCGACTGGCGCTGGTGCGCGCCGCGCTCGAGCTCGGCCGGCGTGCGGCCGCCGAGCCGCTCGCGGCGGGCGACCCGGTGCGCGATGCGGCCGCCGTCTACGCGCACTTCCGCGGCCGCCTCCCCCAGCTCGAGCGCGAGGTCTTCTACGTCCTCCTGCTCGACGGCAAGAACCGCGTGCAGGGGGAGGTGCGGGTCTCCGAGGGCTCGCTCACCGCGGCGCTCGTCCACCCGCGCGAGGTCTTCGCGCCGGCGATCCGCGCGGCCGCCGCGGCGCTCATCCTCGTCCACAACCACCCGAGCGGTGACCCGACGCCGTCGGCCGAGGACTCGGCCATCACCCAGCGCCTGCGTCAGGCGGGCGAGCTGGTCGGCATCCGCGTCCTCGACCACGTCGTGATCGGCCGCGGCCGCTGGGCGAGCATGGCGGAGGAGGGGCGGTGGTGAGTGAGGTCCCGAGCCCCCGCTCGTCTGCGGTGCGCCCGATGACCTAAGCCCGCTCAGAACGGGATGTCGTCGTCTTCCGCTGCGGCCGGGGGGCCGGCCGGCGGCTCCTCGGCGGCAGCCGCGCTGCGTGGCGCCTCGGCGCCGCGCCCGCCGCCGCCCAGGAACTGCACGCGCTGCGCGACGACCTCGGTGATGTAGCGGCGGTTGCCTTCCTTGTCGTCGTACTGGCGGGTGCGGATTGCGCCCTCGACGTAGACCTGCCGGCCCTTGGCCAGGTACTGGCCGCAGGTCTCCGCCTGCTTGCCCCACACCACCACGTTGTGCCACTCGGTGCGTTCCTGGCGCTGACCCTCGGCGTCGTTCCACACCTCGCTGGTCGCGAGCGGGAAACGCGCCACCGCGCGGCCGCTCGGCGTGAAACGCACCTCCGGATCCTTCCCGAGATTGCCAATCAACAGCGCCTTGTTCACCGACATGGCCCGCCCTCCGTGGTTCGCCGACGATAGGCGCCCCCGCGCGACGAAGTCAACGGCGCGGGCGTGATTGTTGCCCTCCCGTACCTTGAATTGACTTCCGCGGGGGCGCCCCGGTAATCTCAGAGACAACGTCGTGCCAGCCATTTCACGGGGTGAGGTGCGGGGCGGCGAGGTGGGAAGCACCGCCTTGGTCCTTCTCTCCGCCCTGAAGCTGGTCCTGGTCGCGATCCACACGGCCGTCCTCGCGCCCGTGGTGGTCGCGGTCGCGCTCTTCGACCAGCGTGCCGCTTATCGTATCTGCCAGCTCTGGGTGCGTCTCAACCTCCTCATCTACGCGCTCCGCGTGCGGACCACGCGGCTCGCCCCGCTCGACCCGTCGGCGGCCTACGTCTTCATGTCCAACCACCGGAGCCAGTTCGACATCCTGGCGGTGATCACGGCGCTCTTCGACTTCCAGCTGCGCTGGGTGGCCAAGGTCGAGCTCACCCGCGTGCCGGTCTTCGGCTGGGCCCTCAAGCACGCCGGGCACGTGATCATCGACCGCAGCAATCACGTGCAGGCGATCGCGAGCCTGCGCGCCGCCCGCGCGAAGATGGAAGGGGGCGTGTCGGTGATGATCTTCCCCGAGGGCACGCGCGGCCCGCTCGAGGGCCCGCTCCTGCCCTTGAAGAAGGGCGGCTTCATGCTCGCGCTCGAGACGGGCTTCCCGATCGTGCCGATCGCCGTGCGCGGGAGCGCCGAGCTCCTGCCGCGCGGCTCCTGGCAGCCGGCCTCGGGCGAGATCGAGGTCATCGTCGGCGCCCCCATCCCGGTCGCGGGGTTGGAGCGGGACGAGCTCATCGTGCGCGTGCGGGCCTTCATGGTGGCGCAGCTCGGCGCCCACGCCGGCACGGCTCCGACCGCGGCCGCGCTATGAGCGGCGGCGACGGCGCTGGCGCGCCGCTGCGGGTGATCCCGCTCGGCGGGCTCGGCGAGATCGGACTCAACCTCCTCGTCCTCGAGCACGGCGACACCGCGATCGCCATCGACTGCGGCGTCATGTTTCCCGACGCGGAGATGCCGGGCATCGACGTGGCGATCCCGGACGTGACCTATCTCCGCGGCCTGGGCGAGCGCTTCCGGGCCATCTTCCTGACCCACGGTCACGAGGACCACATCGGCGCGCTGCCCCACGTGCTCGCCGAGCGCGCGGTGCCGGTCTACGGCACGCCGCTCACACTCGGCTTCGTGCGCGAGCGGCTGCGCGAGCACGGCCTCTCCGCCTCGCTCGCCCCCTACGGCGCGGAGCCGTGCCGGGTCGGGCCGTTCGCGGTCGAGCCCTTCGCGATGACGCACTCGATCCCCGACTCGGTCGGGCTCGCGATCCGCACCCCGGTCGGTACCGTCGTCCACACCGGCGACTTCAAGCTCGACCAGACGCCGCTCGACGGGCGGCTGCCGGACATCGGGCGGCTCGCCGAGCTGGGCGCCGAGGGCGTGGCGCTCCTCTTCTCCGACTCGACCAACGTCGAGCGAACGGGCATCACGCCTTCGGAGCGGACCGTGGGCGCCGAGCTGGAAGCGATCTTCCGCCGGGCGGCGGGGCGCGTGCTGGTCACCACCTTCTCCTCGCACATCCACCGCATGCAGCAGGTGATCGACCTGGCGGCCCGCTTCGGACGGAAGGTGGCGCTGGTCGGGCGGAGCCTGGTGGCGCACGTGGGCGTGGCGCGCGATCTCGCGCTCCTCCGGGTCCCCGACGGGACGCTGGTCGAGCTCGCCCAGGCGCGTGACCTCCCGCGCGACCGGGTCACGCTCCTCACCGCCGGGAGCCAGGCCGAGGCCGCCTCGGCGCTCGTCCGCATCGCGATGGATGACCACAAGCTGGTCACGGTCGAGCCGGGCGACGCGGTCGTCCTCTCCTCGCGCATCATCCCGGGCAACGAGCGCGCCATCTCGAGCCTGGTGAACCACCTCTACCGGCGCGGCGCGGTCGTCTACTACGACCGGGTGGCGCGCGTGCACGTCTCGGGACACGCCTCGCAGGAGGAGCTGAAGCTCGTGCTGAACCTCGTCCGCCCGCGGCACTTCGTGCCGGTGCACGGCGAGTACCGCCACCTGGTGCGCCACCAGCGCCTGGCGATGGAGGTCGGCATCCCGGCCGAGCGCTGCCATCTCCTCGAGGACGGGGACGTGCTCGAGCTCGACGACGCGGGCGCCCGGCGCGTCGAGCGCGTCACCGCCGGGCGGGTCTTCGTAGACGGCGGCATCGGCGACGTCGAGGGTGTCGTCCTACGCGACCGCCGCCACCTCTCCGAGGACGGCCTCGTGCTCGCCGTGCTCGCCATCCACCAGAGATCGGGCGAGATCGTGGCGGGCCCGGACCTGGTGTCGCGCGGCGTGGTGGGCGAGGAGGCGAGTCCGGAGGTGCTGGACGCCGCCCGCGGTGCGGTGATGGAGGCCCTCGCCGCGCTCAACTCCGAGTCCCGCACCGACCCCGCGGAGGTGAAAGAGGAGGTCCGGCGCGCGCTGCGCCGCTACTTCAAGCGCTTCGATCGCCGGCCGGTGATCCTCCCCGTCGTGATGGAGATGTAGTGCTCACCTGGTGGCAGGCGGTCGTGCTGGGGCTCGTGGAGGGCATCACGGAGTACCTCCCGGTGAGCTCGACGGGGCATCTGATCCTCACCTCGTCGCTGCTGCGCCTCGATCGGCCGGACACGAAGGATGCGCTCGACGCCTACCTGATCGTCGTCCAGGGCGGTGCGATCCTGGCGGTGCTCTGGCTCTATTGGCCGCGCGTCGTGCAGATGGCGCGCGGGCTCCTCGGACGCGACGCCGGCGGCATGCGGCTCGCCTGGAACGTGGCGCTGGCCTTCGTCCCCGCGGCCCTGGTGGGCCTGCTGCTGAACAAGCTGATCAAGGCGGCGCTCTTCAGTGCCTGGCCGGTGCTCGCGGCGCTGGCGGCCGGTGGCGCGTGGATGATCTGGCTCGGCCGCCGGGACGGTCGGGGAGAGAAGGACCTGACCGCGATGTCCTTGCGTACGGCCATCGGGATCGGGCTCTTCCAGACGCTCGCGCTCTGGCCGGGCACGTCGCGGTCGATGGTGACGATCGCGGGCGGGATGCTGCTCGGCCTCGACGCCGTCGCGGCGGCGGAGTTCTCGTTCCTCCTCGGGCTGCCGACGCTGGGAGCCGCCTGCCTGCACGATCTGGTCGGCAACCTGCGGCACGGCGGGCCGTCCATGTTCGAGCAGCTCGGCGCCGGGCCCGCGCTGCTCGGCCTCGCCGTCGCGACCGTCTCCGCCGTATTCGCCGTGCGCTGGCTGGTGTCGTTCCTCACCCGCCACGGGCTCGCGCCGTTCGGCTGGTACCGGGTCGCGCTCTCGGCGGTGCTGGGCGTGCTCGTCGTTCTCGGTGCCGTCCGTCTCGGCTGAGCCCCGTTCGGAGGATTCGCCAGGCGCTTCGTGGCCATGCGTTTTGGCTTCGATCCGATGATGTAGTAGACGGGTGTGGTGGAGGGGTGGTGGGGGTGAGCGTGCTCTGCGGGCGCTCGTGATGGCGGCCAGGCGGCAGCCGGCGGTCCCCGGCGCCCATCTCATCCGCGAGGCCGAGGCGATCTCGGCCGGCGCGGTCGCGGTCTTCCTGGCGCTCAGCTTCCTCTCGTTCTCGCCCGACGCGCCCCACCCGAACCTGGGCGGGCCCGTCGGGCACGCGCTCGCCGGGACGGCGCTCCGCGCCCTCGGCGTCGCGGCGTATCTCTTCCCGCTCTACCTCGGCTACTTCACGGTCGGGCTTCTCCGGCGCGGGGCCGAGGGCTTCGGCGGGCTGCGGCTGGTGGGCGCGGCGCTCCTGGTGGCGAGCATCGCGGCGCTCGCGGGCCTCGTCACCGGCGGGCGCGCGGTGGTGCGCGGCGGCGGCTGGCTCGGGGGCTTCGCCGGCGTCGCGCTCCGCGACCTCCTGGGCGGGCCGGGCGCGTTCCTCCTCCTCGCCGTCGTGCTGGTGGTCGCGCTCGTGCTCGCGACCGGGGTGTCGGCGGTCGAGGCGTCGGGCCGGGCCGCCCGCTGGCTCGCGGCCACGGTGCGGGCGGGCGCGGCCCGTCTCGGGCGCCGCCCGGGCGCCGCCGATGAGCCGTCGGCGGTGCCGCGGCGGCCGAAGCTGCCCGTCCTCCTCGACGACGCCCTCGAGCCGCCGCCCGAGGCCCCGGCCGACAACCCACCCCCCATCATCCGCGAGCCCGAGCGCCGGCCCGAGGCGTCCAGGCGCGCCAGGCGCTCCGAGCTGCAGGAGGAGCTGTTCGCCGAGGACAGCTACCGTCTGCCGGCGCTCAACCTCCTCGACCCGCCCGTGCGCACGACGCAGCCGCTCGACGAGAGCGCGCTGCACGCGAACTCGCGCATCCTCGAGACCAAGCTCGCCGACTTCCAGGTGATCGGCAAGGTGGTCGCGGTGCGCCCGGGGCCGGTGATCACGACCTTCGAGTTCGAGCCGGCGCCGGGCGTCAAGGTGAACCGCATCGTGACCCTGGCCGACGACCTCTCGATGGCGCTGCGCGCGCTCTCGGTGCGCGTGCTGGCCCCCATCCCCGGCAAGCCCGTGGTCGGCATCGAGGTCTCCAACCCGCGTCGCGAGAAGGTCTTCATCCGCGAGCTCCTCGAGAGCGTCGAATACGAGCACGCCGAGTCGAAGCTCGCCCTCGCGCTCGGCAAGGACACGACCGGGAACGTGGTGGTGGCCGACCTGGCGCGCATGCCGCATCTCCTGGTCGCGGGCGCCACCGGCACCGGCAAGTCGGTGTCGATGAACGCCATGGTCATGAGCATCCTGTACAAGAGTTCCCCGCGCGACGTCCGCTTCATCATGATCGATCCGAAGATGCTCGAGCTGTCGATCTACGAGAACGTCCCCCATCTCCTCGTGCCGGTGGTGACCGACCCCAAGAAGGCGGCCGCGGCGCTCAGCAACATCGAGCGCGAGATGGACCTGCGCTACCGGCTGCTGCACGAGAAGGGCGTGCGCAACATCGACAGCTACAACCGGCTGCTGCGCGAGAGCGCGGGCGAGGAGGAGGCGCCCGCGTCCCCCGAGGGCCTGCGACACCACCACTTGCCGCGCATCATCATCATCATCGACGAGCTGGCCGACCTGATGATGATGGTCGGACGCGAGATCGAGGAGTCGATCACGCGCCTCGCGCAGAAGGCGCGCGCCGCCGGCATCCACCTGATCCTCGCCACCCAGCGCCCCTCGGTGGACGTCATCACCGGCCTCATCAAGGCCAACTTCCCGGCCCGCATCTCCTTCCAGGTGACCTCGCGCACCGACTCGCGCACCATCCTGGACGCGATCGGCGCCGAGCGCCTGCTCGGCGAGGGCGACATGCTCTTCCTGCCGCCCGGCACGGCGCGCGTGCAGCGCCTGCACGGCGCCTTCGTCTCCGACGGCGACGTCCACCGCGTGGTCGACTTCATCAAGCGCCAGGAGGAGCCGCGCTACGAGATGGAGCTGCTCGAGGGCGGCGACGACGAGGAGGGCGAGGGCGAGGACGGCGAGGACCTGACCGACGAGATGTACGACATGGCGGTGCGGCTCGTCACCGAGCAGCGCCAGGCGTCGATCTCCTGGCTGCAGCGCCGCCTGCGCGTCGGCTACAACCGCGCCGCGCGCATGATCGAGCGCATGGAGCGCGAGGGCGTGGTCTCGTCGCCCGGGGCGAAGGGACGCGAGGTGATCGCGCGGCGGATCGAGGAGTAGGCCCGCAGGGGCGATCGCGTCCGAGGCGGTGCCGGGGTTGCGACTGCTTCAGCCGCACGCCGGTGGGCCTGCGCGCGAGTCAGTTGGCCGCTGCCAGCCGCAGCTCGACCGTCGGCGCCTCGCCGACCAGATAGCGCTCTGCCAGCGCGATGGCGCGGCGCTCCTGGTCGGGCCGGGCCGACAGCAGATCGACCACCCGCGCCCAGCGCTTTCGATCGGCGTCCCCGAGCTCGTAGAAGCGGATTGCCGCCTCGATGTCCTTCCGCCGGAGGGATGCGTCGCCCAGCGCGAGCAGCCGCGCGCACGGCACGGGTACATCGCCGATCTCGCACACGCGCACGGCGTCCACGATCCGCTGACGGTCCATCAGGCGCTCGACCAACAGGATCCAATCGCGCTTCTCGACCTGGGCGACGTTGCGGACGAAGAGTCGCATCGCCACATCGAGAAACCCGTGCTCGAGATACCGGCGCCCGATGAGCACCGTGGAATGACCAGCATGCATCGCCTTGAGTCCCATCGACATCCTCCTGGCGAGTGCATGTCGCAAGGTGCGTGCCAGGCCGGACGGTCAAGGCGTGCGGGGCAAAGTGTGTCGGTGGGGGCGACCGGAGGCACATGCCAGGGGCCAAAGTGGCTCAGAGTGCTCCCGGGCAGAGCTGCACGATAGGCTCTGTCAGTCCGCCGCGACGTGAGCGCAGACCAACGCGAGGCTGCCCGTGCACCGGATCATTCGGCCACGAGCCACGACGACGACACAGTCGCAGGCGAACTGAACGAAGCCCAGGGTGGTCGGAGCTGCGGCGCGCTTGCGGGCAGCGCGCGAAACGGTGAAGCTGGGCTTCGCATGCGAGCTTCCCTGCCGTTCGTTCTCGGGCTGGCCCTCGCGGCCGCCCCGGCCCTGGCCGCCGACGACGCGCTCAAGCAGGCGCTCGGCCGTCTCCAGAGCCGCTACGAGACCACCCGCACGCTCACCGCCGACTTCCGCCAGTCGGTCGAGTCCCCCACGCTCGCCTCGCCGCTCGAGTCACGCGGCACGCTCGCCTTCGAGAAACCGAACCGCATGCGCTGGGACTACGCGGCGCCCGAACCGCAGCTCGTCGTCGGCGACGGCGAGACGCTCTGGATCTACCAGCCCGGGGACAAGCAGGTGATCAAGGCGCCGCTCGCCCAGGCGTTCCAGGCGCAGACCCCGGTCAGCTTCCTCGCCGGCCTCGGGCGGGTCGAGCGCGACTTCCAGGCGAGCCTCGAGCGCGACGAGCCCGCGCGCTGGGTGCTCCGACTGGTGCCGCGCAAGGACGCCAGCATCGGCGCGCTGACGCTCGTGGTGCGCAAGGCCGACGCCACGGTCGAGGAGGCGCGCATCACCGATCCGCTCGGCACGACCACGCGCATCGCCTTCGCCAACGAGCGCCGCAACGTCCCGCTCGACGCCGCGCTCTTCCGCTTCACGCCCCCGCCCGGGGTTGACGTGGTGCGTCCGCCCGCCTATTGACGGGCCCCCGAAATGCCGTCCTTCGACGTGGTCTGCCGCGTCGATCTCCAGGAGGTCGACAACGCAATCCAGCAGACGCTGCGCGAGATCGCCCAGCGGTTCGACTTCAAGAACCAGCCGACCGAGGTGCGGCGCGAGGACACGGCCATCCAGCTGCGCGCGGCCGACGACTTCAAGCTGCGCGCGCTCGCCGACATCCTGCGCGAGAAGATGGCGAAGCGGCAGGTGCCGCTCCGGGCGCTCCAGGTCGGCGCGCCGGAGCCGGGGCCGGTGGGCACTGCCAAGCAGAAGATCGACCTCCAGCAGGGCATCGCCACCGACAAGGCGCGCGAGATCGTGAAGCTGGTGAAGGACACGAAGCTCAAGGTCCAGGTCGCCGTCCAGGGTGACCAGCTGCGGGTCACGGGCAAGAAGAAGGACGAGCTGCAGGCGATCGTGAAGCTCCTCCGCGAGCACGACCTCGGTATCGCCATGCAGTTCGCGAACTTCCGTGACTGAGCCCCGCCGCGTCCACCTCCTCACCCTCGGCTGTCCCAAGAACCGGGTCGACAGCGAGGTGATGCTCGGCGTGCTCGCCCGCCGCGGGCACGAGCTCGTCCTCGACCCCGAGGCGGCCGACGTGCTGGTGGTGAACACGTGCAGCTTCATCCAGCCCGCCAAGGAGGAGTCCATCGACGCCATCCTCGACCTGGCGCGCGTGAAGGCCGCCCGGGCGGGCCGGCGCTTGGTCGTCACCGGCTGCCTCGCCCAGCGCTACGCCGACGAGCTCCGGACGGCGCTCCCCGAAGTCGACGTGTTCGTCGGCACCGGCGACCTGCTGCACATCGCCGACGCGGTGGAGGCGCCGGTGTCGGACGGCCCCGTCGTCTACCGGGGCGCGCAGCACGTGCTCCCTCGCCGCGAGCTCGCCCAGCGGGTGCGCGCGGGCGCCTGGTGGACCGCCTATCTCAAGGTCTCCGAGGGCTGCGATCACACCTGCAGCTTCTGCATCATCCCCAAGATCCGCGGCCGGCACGAGAGCCGGCCGATGGACGACGTGCTCGAGGAGGCGGCGGCGCTCGCCGCCGACGGCGCGCTCGAGCTGAACCTCGTCGCGCAGGACCTGACCGCCTACGGGCGCGACCGGCGCGACGGCGCCTCGCTCGCCGTGCTGCTCCGCGCGCTCGCCGTGCGCGTCCCCGCCGTGCGCTGGCTGCGGCTCCTCTACGCCTACCCGGCCTCGGTCACCGACGAGCTGCTCGAGGTGATGGCGACTGAGCCCCCCGTCTGCCAGTATCTCGACATGCCCCTCCAGCACATCTCCGACCGCATGCTGCGCGCCATGCGCCGCGAGCGGAGCGGGGCGGCCATCCGCCGGCTGCTGGCCCGCGTTCGCGCCGCCGTCCCTGGCGTCGCGCTGCGCTCCGCGTTCATCGTGGGCTTCCCGGGCGAGACGGAGGACGACGTGCGCGCCCTGTGTGACTTCCTCGAGGAGGCAGAGTTCGAGCGGGTGGGCGTGTTCACCTACTCCCGGGAGGAAGGCACGGCGGCCGCGACCCTCCCGGACCAGGTCGCGGAGGCGGTGAAGCGCGAGCGCCGGGCGCGGGTCATGGCCGTGCAGGCGGGCGTCGCGGCGCGTCGGGCGGCGGCGCAGGTTGGGCTGGGGGTCGAGGTGCTGGTCGAGGAGGCCCGCGGGCGTACCCTGGTCGGCCGGACGCGGACGCAGGCCCCCGAGATCGACGGCGTCATCCGGCTGGTCGGGGAGGCCGCGCCGGGCACGATCGTCCGGGCGGTGGTCACGGGCGCGGATACCTACGACCTTCGCGGCGAGGTGCCTGAAGATTACGATTGACACATCCCCGCCCCGGGCTTAGATTCGCCGCCCCTCGGAGCCGGAAGCCAGCATGCGCAAGACGTTCTTGAAGAAAGTCCGCGAGACCCTGCAGGAGATGCGGGGCCAGCTCCTCCGCAACGTGCAGGCGGAGCTGCACGAGGGCCGCGAGCAGACCAAGGACGAGGGCATGGACACCTACGACCTCGCGAGCGACGCCCGCGACCGCGAGATCAACGTGATCCTGACCGACCGCGACCGCGACAAGCTGCAGGCGATCGACGACGCGCTCGCCCGCATCGACGACGGCAGCTACGGCGTGTGCGAGAGCTGCGAGTCCGACATCGCCGAGGCGCGCCTCGAAGCGCTGCCCTTCACCCGGCTCTGCATCAGCTGCCAGGCCGAGCGGGAGAAGGAAGCGAAGACCATGAAGCGCTTCGAAGAGGACCGGACCTACCGGCGCCTGGCGACGAACGAGCCCGACGAAGAGGGGAGCTAGCGGGGCGCGGCCGCTCGCGTTGGGCGCGGCGCGGGGGTGGGGCCGTCCGTGCCCCGCTCGGCTAGAGGCCGATTGGGCGGCCGGCGCGGGCGAGGATCCAGAGGATCGCCAGGGAGATCACCAGGGTGAGGGCGGCGCGGGTGGTGTCCTGGGCCTGGACGCGCTCGAGGCCGCGCAGCATCAGGTAGGCGGAATAGACGAGGGCGAGGCTGCCGACCAGGGGCAGCCAGCCGACCACGAGGGGCGCCCAGGCGTACGCCACCACCCGGAAGGTCGCCTCGTAGCCGCCGCGGCCCTCGAACAGGTTCTGCGCGACCAGGACGAGGAGCGCCGCGAGGACGAAGGCGGCGACCATCTGGCCGACGAAGCTCGCGATCAGGCCGCGCACGCCGGCGGCGAAGAGGAGTCTGCCGGCGGCGTTGATCGCGGCGCACAGGGCGAGGAAGATGGTTGGCTCGCCGAGGCCGCCCGTCTGCGGCATGTCGGCAAAGAAGCCGTGGGGCGCCGTCACCACGCGCTGCCAGAGCGCCGGAAAGCCCTCGATCCCGGCCCGGGGCTCGGACTCCATGGTCGCCATGCCGGGCCCCTTATAGGGGGCGCCCGCCGCGCCCGTCCAGAGGCGCGCCGGTGAGCTGGGAGGCGCTGCGCGCGGATGCGCTCGCCTGCCACGCGGCGGCGCTGGCAGCCGTGGAGCCGGGCGGGCTCGTCGCGCGGAGGCTCGAGCGCGCCGCCACGGCGCTCCGGCTCCGCGGCCGAAGCGGCGAGTTGCTGGCCGAGCATGCCGGGCGAGTGCTCGTGGTGGGCGCCGGCAAGGCGGCGCTCGCCATGGCCCGCGCCGCCGCGGAGGTGGTGGGCGATGCCTCGGCGGGCGGGCTCGTGGTCGTCCCGCACGGGGGCGCCGGACCCTGCCCCGGCGGCATCGAGGTCGCGACCGGCGCGCATCCGGTGCCCGACGGCGCGGGCGAGGCGGCGACCGCGCGCCTGCTCGCGGCGGTGGGGGCGGCCGACGCGGCGACGCTCGTGCTCGTCGTCCTCTCCGGCGGCGCCTCCTCGCTCCTGGTGGCGCCGGCGGCGGGGCTCACGCTGGCCGACAAGCAGGCCCTTGGCGCGCGGCTTCTCGCGAGCGGCGCCGACATCGGCGCCCTGAACGTCGTGCGTAAGCACTGCTCGCGCGTGAAGGGCGGCGGCCTCGCGCGCCACGCGGCGCGGGCCGCCGGTCTCTGGACCCTCGTCCTCTCGGACGTGGTGGGCGACGACCCGGCGACCATCGCCTCCGGCCCCACCGTCGCCGACCCGAGCACGTTCCGCGACGTTGCGGCGGTCCTGGCGCGCTACCTCGCGGCGGAGGACGTGCCCGCGGCGGTGCGCGCCCGCATCGAGCGCGGCTGCACGGGCGCCTTGCCGGAGACCGTGAAGCCCGGCGACCCGGCGCTCGCGCGCGCGGCGACCGTCGTCATCGGCGGGAACCAGGATGCGCTGGCCGCCGCGGCGGCCGCGGCCCGCGCGCACGGCTACGCGGCGGAGGTCGCTGCCGAGCCGCTTGGCGGGGACGCCGCGGAGGCCGGGCGCGTGCTGGCGGCGCGCCTCGGCGCCGCGCGCGGAGGCCCGTTCGCCCTGGTCGCGGGGGGCGAGACGACGGTGCGTGTCCGCCCGGGCGGACGCGGCGGCCGCGCGCAGCAGCTCGCGCTCGCCGCGGCCGTGGCGCTCGAGGGGGCGCCGTGCGTCCTCCTCGCCGCGGGCACCGACGGCGTCGACGGGCCGACCGATGCGGCCGGGGCGTGCGTCGACGGGGGAACCGTGGCACGCGCATGGGCGCGCGGCCTCGACCCCGCGGCCGCCCTCGCCGCGACCGACAGCCACCCGCTGCTCGCCGCGACCGGGGATCTCCTCCGCACCGGGCCCACGGGCACCAACGTCGCCGATCTGGTGGTGGCGCTCCGCGCCGCGTGCTAAGGGGGCCGGCGCATGAGGGCCGAGGCCGGCAACGTCTCCGAGCTGTTCGTCTCCTTCCAGGGGGAGGGCGCGCACGCCGGTCGCCGGCAGCTCTTCGTGCGCCTCGGGGGCTGCCCGCTCCGCTGCCGCTACTGCGACGAGCCGGAGAGCCTGGTCCCGGTCGCCGAGTGCCGCATCCTGGGTCCCGACGGCATGCGCCGCCGCGTGAATCCCTTCTCGCCCGCCGCGCTCGACGCCGAGGTGACGGCGCTCGCCGCGGCATCGCCGCCGCTGCACGCGCTCGCGGTCACCGGTGGCGAGCCGCTGGCGCAGGCGGACTTCGTCGCCGCCTGGCTCGCACGGCGCACGGGCACGCTCCCCGTGCTGCTCGAGACCGCGGGCATCCTGCCCGCGCGCCTCGCGCGCGTGCTCCCCCGGGTCGCGATCGTGAGCTTCGACGTCAAGTGCCCGAGCAACACCGGCGAGCGCGCGCGCTGGGACGAGCACGAGGCCTGCTTCCGCATGGCCGTCGCCGAAGGCCGCGAGGTGTACGTGAAGATGCCGGTCGACGAGGGGACGGCGCCCGAGGAGGTGGAGCGCGGGGCGCGGCTGGTCGCCGAGGCGGCGCCGGGTGCGCCGCTCTTCCTGACCCCGCTCACCGAGCCCACGACCCCGCGCCTCACCGTCGGCGCGGGCACGCTCGAGCACCTGCACGCGCTCGCGAGCCGCATCCATCCCGACGTGCGCGTCCTCCCGCAGCTTCACAAGGTGCTCGGCATCCCGTGACGGCGCGGAAACGTCCGGGAGCGCCGCGGCCCGCCACGCTCATCCCCGGCGACGGCATCGGCCCCGAGGTGGTCGACGCGGCCGTCGCGGTGATCGAGGCCGCGGGCGGTCGCATCGCCTGGGACGTGCAGCTGGCCGGCAAAGCGGCCTTCGAGAAGACGGGGACCGCGATCCCCGAGGCGCTCCTCGCCTCGATCCGCCGCACGCACGTCGGGTTGAAGGGCCCGCTCGAGACGCAGATCGGCCGCATCGGCTACCGCAGCGTGAACGTCGCGCTCCGGAAGACCTTCGATCTGTTCGCCAACGTGCGGCCGATCCGGAGCCATCCCGGGGTGCGCACGGCGTTCTCGGGCGTCGATCTCGTGGTGGTACGCGAGAACACGGAGGACCTCTACTCGGGCATCGAGCACACGATCGCGCCCGGTGTCGTGGAGAGCGTCAAGGTGATCACCGCCCGCGCCTCGCGGCGCATCGCGCGCTTCGCCTTCGAGCTGGCGCGAAGAGAGCACCGTCGGAAAATCGTCGCCATCCACAAGGCGAACATCATGAAGCTCTCCGACGGCCTCTTCCTCGCCTGCGCCCGGCAGGTGGCGAAGCACCACCCCCGCGTCCGCTACGAGGAGCTGATCGTCGACAACGCCTGCATGCAGCTCGTCCTCCGCCCGCAGGAGTTCGACGTGCTCCTGCTCGAGAACCTCTACGGCGACATCGTCTCCGACCTGTGCGCCGGCCTGGTGGGCGGGCTCGGCCTCGTGCCGGGCGCGAACCTGGGCGTGCGCTGCGCCATCTTCGAAGCGGTGCACGGGACCGCCCCCGACATCACCGGGAAGAACCTGGCGAACCCGCTCGCGGTGATCCTCTCGAGCGTCATGCTGCTGCGCCACGTGGGCCAGCGCCGGGCGGCGAACCGCATCGAGCGCGCCGTCTCCCGGCTCCTCTCCGAGGGGCGGCACCGGACGCGCGATCTGGGCGGCACGGCCACGACCAGCGCGGTCACGAAGCGCCTGATCGCGCTCCTCTGACGGCGCCCGGGCCTTTCCGTTGACGCGCCGTGACACGGGGCGCGCGCCGGGTATAGAATTTCATTCGCCATGGGAGAGGCCAGGGCCCGGCGACGTGACGCGCTCGCCGCACTCGGCCGCGAAGCGCTCGACGTCCTCGTGGTGGGCGGCGGGATCAACGGCGCCGGCATCGCGCGCGACGCGGCGATGCGCGGGCTCCGGGTGGCGCTCGTCGAGCGCGGCGACCTCGCCTCGGGCACCTCGAGCCGGTCCTCCAAGCTGATTCATGGCGGGCTCCGCTACCTCGAGCAGGGGGACGTGCGCCTGGTGCTCGAGGCGGTGCGCGAGCGCGAGCGCCTGCAGCGCCTCGCGCCCCACCTGGTGCGGCCGCAGGAGTTCGTCTTCCCGCTCTACCGGGGCGGGCCGCTCGGGCCGCTCAAGCTGGCGGCCGGTCTCTGGGCCTACGACCTCCTCGCCGGCTTCTGGAACGTGCGCTGGCACCGCATGCTCAGTCCGAAGGCCGTCGCCGAGGCCGAGCCGGCGCTCCTGCGCGACGGACTCTGCGGCGCCGGCCAGTACTGGGACTGCCGCACCGACGACGCGCGCCTCGTGCTCGAGACCGCGCTCTCCGCCGCCGCCGAGGGCGCGCTCATCGTCTCCTACGCCGAGGTCGCCGGCTTCGTGAAGGAGGACGGGCGGATCGTCGGTGCGCGCGTCGTCGACCGGCTCGGCCGCGGCGAGGTGGTGGCGCGGGCGCGGGTGGTGGTGAATGCGGCCGGGCCGTGGGTCGATCGGGTGGTGGCGCTCGACGCGCCCGAGACGCCGCCGCGCCTCCGGCTCACCAAGGGCGTGCACGTCGTGGTGCCACACGAGCGGGTCGGGAACCGCGCCGCGGTCGTGTTGAGCGCGGTCGCCGACCGCCGGGTGATGTTCGTCATCCCGTGGGGCGCGCACACCCTCGTCGGCACGACGGACACCGACCACCCCGGCGGGCCGGACGTGCCGCCTGTGGTGGAGCCCTCGGACGTCGCCTACCTGCTCGACACGGTGAACCACTACTTCCCCGCGGCGCGCCTGGCGCCCGCCGACGTGGTGAGTGCGTTCGCCGGCCTCCGGCCGCTGGTGGCGCCGCGCGGCAAGGCGACCATGTCGCCCTCCGCGGTGTCGCGCGAGGAGGAGGTGTTCAGCTCCGCCTCGGGGCTCATCTCGATCGCGGGCGGCAAGCTCACCACCTACCGGCTGGTGGCGAAGGCGGTGGTCGATCGCGCCGTCGACGCGCTCCGTGCCGCGGGCGACCGGCGCCCCTTCCCGCGCTCGCGCACCGGCGAGGTGCCGCTGCCGGGAGGCGCCGCGCCCGAGGCCGCGCTCGCCGCCGCGGCCCTCTCGCGTGACGGCCACGGGGTCGCGCCCGCCGTGATCGACCACCTGGCCGGCCGCTACGGCAGCCGGCTCGACGAGGTGCTGGGGCTGGTCGCACGCGATCAGCGCCTGGGCGAGCCGATCGTCGCCGGCCTCCCCGATCCACGCGCCGAGGTGGTGGAGGCGGTCGAGCGCGAGTGGGCCTTCACGCTGGAGGACGTGATGCGCCGCCGCACGCAGCTCGCGCTGCGCGACGCGACCGCGGGCGCCGCGGCGGCCGAGGACGTGGCCGCCCTGATGGCGCGCCCGCTCGGCTGGGACGAGGAGACCTCGCGCGCGGCCGCGCGCCAGTACGTCGAGGAGGCCTCGGCCGTGCGCCGCCGGTGGCGGTGAAGCGCGCGCCGGCGCGCCGTCTGAACGTCGCGCGCGAGAGCACGACTGCCCGCAAGGCGCGTGCCCGCGCCATCGCCCGCGCGCTCGCCCGCGCCTACCCCGACGCGTGGTGCGCGCTCCACTACCGCACGCCGTGGGAGCTGCTGGTCGCGACCATCCTCTCGGCGCAGTGCACCGACGCGATGGTGAACCAGGTGACGCCCGCGCTCTTCGCCGAGTACCCGACCCCGGCTGCGCTCGCCGCGGCGCCCCCTGCGCGCGTCGAGCAGCTCATCAAGCGCACCGGCTTCTTCCGCCAGAAGACGAAGTCCATCCAGGCGACCGCGCGCGCCATCGCGGAGCGTCACGGCGGCCAGGTACCCAACTCCATGGAGGCGCTGACCGCGCTCCCCGGCATCGGGCGCAAGACGGCGAACGTCGTGCTCGGCACCGCCTTCGGCCAGCCCGCGATCTTCGTCGACACGCACGTCCGCCGGCTCGCGAACCGCCTCGGCCTCACTTTCGAGGACGATCCCGACAAGATCGAGCGCGACCTGCAGGCGCTCCTCCCGCCGAAGCAGTGGACCGCGTTCGCGCACCGGCTCATCCACCACGGCCGGCGCGTGTGCGTGGCGCGCAAACCGCGCTGCAGCACGTGCCCGATCCTGCGCTGGTGCCCGCAGATCGGGGTGAAGGCGTCGGCGTAGAGGGATGCCGTCGACCGCGGGTGCGCTTACATGCGGCGGCGCGCCGCCTGCCCCTCGACCGCCGTGCCGCGGTAACGCGTTCCGGTGCCCTTCTCGACCAACCCGGGGACGTTCAGGGGTACGACCCAATCGACCCTGCCTTCCGGGTCGAAGCAGACCGTGATCGCCTGGTCCGTCTGCGCGATGACGAGGTTCGGTGATGGAGCGGGCGCGACCTACACCGCGACCCCGACTGCCCACCCCAGCACGAGCCCGATCACGCACGCGAGGATGCCCAGGCCCGCCAGCTCGAGCGCGGCCTCGACCGGCCGCTCCTTGGTGACCCACGTCTTGCCGGCGCCGATGGCGAGCAGGGTCACGACCGCAACGACCGCCGCGACGGTGAAGGCGGTACGCGGGGTCGCGGCGAACGCGTACGGGATGAGGAGCAGGAGTGCGCCCAGTTGGTAGGCGAGGCTCGTGACGAAGCCGACGCGGACCGGCGAATCGAACACCTCCTCGGCCAGGCCCAGCTCCTCGCGCGACATGACGCGCAGCCAGAGCGCCGGGTTCGAGGTCACGCGCCGCACGATGATGTCGACCTCGTCGGGGCTGAAGCCGAGCTTCTGGTAGATCTCCCGGATCTCCTGCCGCTCGTGGTCGGGCATGTTCTCGATCTCCCAGGCCTCGCGGGCGATCTCGGCCTGGAAGAAGGCGCGCTGGGACTTGGAGGAGACGAAGGCCCCGACCCCCATGGCGACCGCCCCGGCGATGGCGGCGGCGATGCCGCCGAGGGCGATGGTGCGCACGTCGCCCAGGGTGGCGGTCACGCCGGCCAGGAAGCCGATGGTCGAGATCACCCCGTCGTTCAGGCCGAAGATGATCTCGCGCACGAGGCGGCCCTGGGGGGTGTGCCAGGCCTCGTCGTGGAAGCGCTTGAGCGGCTCGGCGAGCCAGGTGACCGGAGGCGGGGAGGCCGGTCGCTCCTCGGGCGTGGACGCCATGGGGTTCGCGCTCCGGGACGCCGCCCTTATAGGCTCCAAGTCCTGGCAGGTAAAGGACTTTCCACGAGCAAATCAGATTTTCATGTTGACATCCGGGCGCCGCGAAGATACTCTTCGCCGGACTTTTTCGGATGGAAATCCGGCGGGTTGGGGGGACGGGGGGAGATGGCCGTTTACACCGTGCTCGATAAGCGTGAGCTCGCCGAGGTCGTCGAGGATCACGGCCTCGTCAAGCTGCTCGCCGCGCAGGGCATCGCGGCCGGCTCCGTCAACACCACCTATCTGCTCGAGACCGCGCGCGGAAAGCATCTGCTGCGCGTCGACGAGGTGAAGGGCGAGCTCGAGGTGAAGCGCGAGCTCGATCTCCTCCTCTTCCTCCGCAAGCACGGCTTCCCGTGCCCGCAGCCGATCGCCGATCGCAAGGGACGCCACTACCGCGAGGCGGGCGGCAAATGCCTCTCCGTCTATCGCTGGTACGACGGCCACGTGCTGCGCCCGGAGCGCATCAACGCCGGGCAGCTCGAGAGCATCGGGCGCGTGCTCGCCGATCTGCACACCATCGGCAAGAGCTACAAGAAGGGGATCGAGAACCGCTTCAGCTTCGAGCGGGTCGCGGGCCTCTACGGCGAGGTGCGCGGGCGGCTGCCCACGTACTTCAAGCGCATCGTGCGCACGCTCGACGACGAGGTCGACTACCTGCAGAACTACCTCGAGACGAAGCTCCCGAAGGGCATCATCCACGGCGACCTCTTCCACGACAACCTGATCGTGAAGGGCGACAAGGTCGTCGCCGTCCTCGACTTCGAGGCCGCCTCGCGCGGCAAGTTCATCTTCGACCTCGCCACCGCGGTGAACGCGCTCTGCTTCGACGGCGAGGGGTACAACCTGAAGCGCTTCGAGGCCCTCATCGCCGGCTACGAGAGCCTGCGCGCGCTCTCGCTCGCGGAGTGGGATGCGTTCCCGAACGAGCTCCGCTTCTCAGCGCTGCGCTTCACGGTGACGCGGATGCGGGACTTCTTCCTGAACCCGGTCGACGACCCGCTGCGCGTCAACAAGGACTTCCGGGAGTTCTACGAGCGGCTCCGCATCCTGCGCCGCGAGCGCGACGGCGGCATGGAGGGGCTCCTCATGGCGATGGCCACCGGCTACGATTACCGGAAGTACCAGAAGGTGAAGGCGCTCGAGAAGAAGGGCACGAAGTAGCCCGCCTCGCGGCGCCCGCCCAGCCGACCGTGAAGATCAGCCAGCGCTACGCCGAGGGGCGCCCCGTCATCTCCTTCGAGTTCTTCCCGCCCGCCACCGCCGCGGGCGAGGACGCCCTCATGCGCACGATCGACGCGCTCCGGCCGCTGGGCCCGGGGTTCATCACCGTGACCCGCACCGGGACGAAGCCGCGCGAGGCGCCGGTCGAGCTGGTGACGCGCATCCGCGCGCTCGGCCTCGAGGGCGCGGCGCACGTGACCTGCATCGAGGCGAGCCGGGACGAGATCGCGGCGCACTGCGAGCTCCTCGTCCGGCGCGGTATCGAGAACGTGGTCGCGATCCGCGGCGACCGTCCGAAGGATCCCGGCTTCCGCCCGCCGGCGAACGGCTTTCGCTACGCGCTCGACATGATCCGCTTCATCCGCGAGCGCGGCCACGACTTCTGCCTGATCGGGGGCGGGCATCCCGAGGGGCATCCGGAGTGCCGCGACCGCGAGCGCAGCATCGAGCACCTCAAGATGAAGGTCGACGCAGGCCTCGAGGTGGTGATCACGCAGCTCTTCTACGACAACGCGGACTACTTCGGCTTCGTCGAGCGCGCCCGGCGCGCGGGCATCGCGCTGCCGCTCGTCCCCGGCATCATGCCGATCACCACCTGGCCGCAGATCGAGCGCATCACGACGCTCTCCGGGAACCAGGTGCCGCCGCGGCTCCGCACCGCGCTCGAGCGCGTGCGCGACGACGAGCAGGCCGCCGTGGCGGTGGGCGTGGAGTGGGCGACGCGGCAGTGCGCCGAGCTGCTGCGCGAGGGCGCGCCCGGTATCCACTTCTACACCCTCAACCGCTCGCCCGCGACGCGCGCCATCTTCGAGAACCTGCGCCGCGAGGGCATGATCCCGCGCTGAGCCCGAGCGCCTTGCGACGCCGGAGCGCTTCCGTTAGAGCCTGGACGCATGCCGGCCGACGACCTGGAGAAGCACGTGCGCGCGATCCTGCGCGCCATCGATCCCGAGCCGGAGCGTGAAGGCCTCGCGCGCACGCCCGAGCGCGTGGCGCGCGCGCTCGCCTTCTTCACCAAGGGGCACGAGGAGGATCCCCGCCGGGTCATCAACGGAGCGCTCTTCATCGACGAGGAGTACTCCGAGATGATCGTGCTCAAGGACATCGACTTCTACTCGCTGTGCGAGCACCACATCCTGCCCTTCTTCGGCAAGGCGCACGTGGCGTATCTGCCCAACCGCCGCATCGTCGGGATCAGCAAGCTCGCGCGGCTGGTCGAGGTCTACGCGCGCCGGCTGCAGGTGCAGGAGCGCATGACGAGCCAGCTCGCGACCACGATCGCCGAGCAGCTCGAGCCGCTCGGGGTGGGTGTGGTGCTCGAGGCCGAGCACCTCTGCATGCGCATGCGCGGGGTCGAGAAGCAGAACTCGGTCGTGGTGACGAGCGCCATGCTCGGCGTCTTCCGCGAGCACCAGACGACGCGCGAGGAGTTCATGACCCTCATCGGGCGGCGGTGAGCCCGGCGGGCCTGGCCGCGCACGCGCTCGCGCTGCTCGGCGCGGGTGCGGGTCCGGTCCTGGTCGTCTGCCCGTGGGCGCCGCGCCTGGCGGCGGCGCTCGCCGCTCGCGTGCCCTGCGCGCGCGACGGCGAGGTCCCGATGGGCGCGGTGGTCGTCTTCCTCGGGGCCGCACCCGGCCCGGCCAAGCGGCAGGCGGCGCTCCGCGCGGTCGAAAGGCGGCTGCCGCCCGGCGCGCCGCTGGTCCTCGTCGACCACAACCAGCCACGCGCCCTCTGGCGCCGAGCGCTCGCCGTCCTCCAGCTGGCCGTGCGCGGGCTCCCCGCCGCGCGCGCCCGCTATCCCGCGGCGCGCGAGCTCGGCGCGCTCGGCTTCGCCGTCGAGCGGCTGTGGCTGGGCGGCGGCGAGCGCGTCCAGCTGGTACGGGCGCGGCGGCGGTAGGCGACTCTCGTCTCAGAATTTGGCGAACCAGGGCGCCACGTGCCGCCCCGGACGCTCCACGACGATCTGGTAAGAGACGAGGAGCCGTCCCTGCGCCCGCCGCAAGCGCGCGACGGCGATCGCGTGGTCGATCTTCGCCTGCACCTCGGCGGCGCGCGCAGTCGTCAGCCGGGTCTGGAAGTCGAGCAGGTCCTTGGTCGTCGCCATGCCGACCTCGTGCCGCTTCGTCTGGTTGCGGAGGTTCTCCTCGGCCAGCTCGCGCGCGACGCGTGTCGTGTCGATCCGCTGGCGGCTCGAGACCAGGTCGGCGATCGCCTGCCGCACCTCGAGGGTCACGTTGGACAGCAGCTGGCGATGGTTCAGCTCCGCTTCCGAACGCGCGATGCGGGTCGCCGTGTACTGGCTCTCGGCGAACGCGTTCGAGAGCGGGACCTGGAAGCGGAGCCCGAAGGAGTAGGCGCTGAAGTCGTTGGTGAGCATCCGGTCGTAGGCCTCGGATGCCGAGCCGGCGAACGGCGACGGTGGCGCCAGGCCCGGGACGTTGCAGAGGAACCCCTGGTTCGGCGCGAGCGAGAGGCAGTTCGCACCGGCGATCGGCGTGAGGGAGAAGGTCGTCACGCTGCCGAACACGGCGGTCCGGTTCGTGCCGCTGAGGCCGTTCACGCCGTACGACCCGACCACGTTGAGGACCGGAAGGAGCGCGTTGCCGGCGATCTTCTCGTTCAGCTGCTGCACGGTCACGCCGCGGGCCGAGGCCTGGATCTCGGGCCGCTCGGCCAGCGCGACGGCGAGCGTGTCGTCCAGGTCGACGCTCACCTCCTCGGGCTCGGCCGTCTCGCTCGGCTCGAGCGTGCGCGGCACGAAGGTGCCGGCGGGGCGATAGTAGACGAGCTGCGCCAGCGTCTGGCGAGCGACCGCCAGCGTGTTCTCCGCGGCGATCAGGTCCGACTGCCGGCTCGCCGCGTCCGCCTGTGCCTCGAGCACGGAGACCGGCGGGAGCAGCCCCACCCGCACGCGCGCCTGGTTCTCCTCGACCGTCCGGTCGGCGAGCTGCTTCGCCTCGCGGTCCACCTCGACGGTCTCGCGCGCACCGACGACCGCCCAGTACGCCTCGATCACCTGCTCGACGAAGTTCGCGAGATTCGCCTCGTACTGGTACACCGCGGCGTCCGCGGTGTACTCGGCCACGCGGACCACGAGGTAGCTGAAATCCCAGCCGAAGCTCTGGAGGAGCGGCTGGACGAGCGAGAAGTTGAGCTGGGGCTTGTACTGCGGGCGGAGCTGGTTGAAGCGCGAGTTGCTGTCGAGGCGGTCGTTCAGGCTGTCGATCATGACCTGCGTGCCGGGGCGGAAGAGCTTGAAGAGGTGCAGGTTCGCGTACCGGTCCTCGACGACCGAGGTGAGGCTGCCGCCGAGCACGCTCGCATTCGGCGTCGCCGTCCGGGCGTAGTTGAGCTCGCCGAACAGCGAGGGATCGTACTGCGCCTGCGCCTGGAGGATGCCCTCGCCCTGCCGGATCGGCTCCAGGCGCTGCGCGGCGATGCCCGGGTTGTTCTGGAGCGCGAGGCCGATCACCATCTTGAGCGTCAAGCGCTCGACCTCCTCGTCGCGCGTGATCGGCGTCGGCACCTGCACGGCCGCGCTCTGGGGAACGCCGGGGCGCCACTGTCCCGGGAGGACCGCGCCGCGCCACGCCGGCTTGGGAGCGGCGGGCGGCGGCTCGCTCGAGCCCGGCGTCGCTACGATCGTCGACAGCGCGAGCGCGAGGAGCCAACGCGACGAAGGCACGGGCTGCCGCTAACGGATAACGCCCGTCGAGTCAACGAAGGCGGCGAACTTGACAACGGTGCGAGCGCACGGCTAAACGAGTTCCTCGCACGACTGGCGTTCACGTGGAATCGACCACGGGGGAGTGCTGAACGACCAGCGGGCCGAACGCCTGGGCCCCTGCAGCGGAGGACGGAGGGCTCGCCCCGCGAGCTCGTGACAGAGGGGTACAGGTGCCGGCGTGATCAAGTCGTTTCTGCTCGCTCCGGGGCCGACGCCGGTCCCGCCCGAGGTCCTGGCGGCGATGGCGCTGCCGGTGATCCATCATCGCACGCCGCAGTTCGGCGCCGTGCTCGCCGAGGTGCAGGAAGGCCTGCGCGAGCTCTTCGGCACCGCGCAAGACGTGCTCGTCCTCGCCGCCTCCGGCACCGGGGCCATGGAGGGCTCGGTCACCAACCTCCTCTCGCCCGGCGACGAGGTGGTGGTGGTGAACGGCGGCAAGTTCGGCGAGCGCTGGACGAAGATCTGCCAGGCCTACGGGCTCACCGTGCGCGAGCTGGTGGTCGAGTGGGGCCGCGCGGTCCGGCCCGAGGCGGTGCAGGCGGCGCTCGACGAGCATCCCCGGGTGCGCGCCCTCTTCGTGCAGGCGAGCGAGACATCCACCTGTGCGCTCCACCCCGTGCCCGCGCTCGCCGAAATCACGCGCCGGCGTGACGTGCTCTCGGTCGTCGATGGCATCACGGCGGTCGGCGTCATCGACCTGCCCATGGACCGGCTCGGGATCGACGTACTCGTCACCGGCTCGCAGAAGGCGCTCATGCTGCCGCCCGGGCTCGCCTTCGTCGCCCTCTCCGAGCGCGCCTGGAAGGCGACCGAGAGCGCGCGACTGCCGCGCTTCTACTTCGACTTCCGGCGCGAGCGGAAGGGGGTCGCCGAACGCTCGACCGCGTGGACGCCGGCCATCTCGCTCGTCCAGGGGCTGCGCGTCGCGCTCCAGCTGCTGCGCGCCGAGGGCTGGGCCAACGTGCATGCGCGCCACGACCGTCTGGCGCGCGCCACGCGCGCGGCCGCGACGGCGCTCGGCCTTCGCTTGCTCGCGCCCGAGTCGCCGAGCCCGGCGGCCACCGCCGTCATGCTGCCCGAGGGCCTCGACGGCACGGCGCTCTTCCGCTACCTGCGCGACCGCATGCGCGTCACCTTCGCCGGCGGCCAGGACAAGCTGAAGGGCAAGATCATCCGCCTCGCGCACCTCGGCTACGTGGACGCCTTCGACGTGGTGACGGGTGTGGCGGCGCTCGAGCTGGCCCTGCATCGCTTCGGCGCCCCGGTCGAGCTCGGCCGCGGCGTGGGCGCCGCCGAGCGCATCCTCGCCGAGGGCCTCCCGGCGCGCGGCTGATGGCCTACCGCGTCCTCCTGACCGACGCGCTCGGCCCCGAGGGGCTGGCGCGGCTCCGCGAGCAGCCGGAGCTCGAGATCGAGGCGCGCCCCGGTCTCTCGCCGGCGGAGCTGCGGGACGCGGTGCGCGACTTCCACGCCCTCATCATCCGCAGCGGCACCAAGGTCACCGCCGACGTGCTCGCGCGGGCGGACGCGCTGCGCGTGATCGGCCGGGCGGGCATCGGCGTCGACAACGTCGACGTCGATGCCGCCACCAAGAAGGGCATCGTGGTCATGAACACGCCCGGCGGATCCAACGTCACCACCGCCGAGCACGCGATCACCCTGCTGCTCGCCCTGGCGCGCAACGTCCCGCAGGCCGCGGCCGGCGTGCGCGCGGGGCGCTGGGAGCGGGAGAGGTGGCTCGGCACCGAGGTGTGCAACAAAGTGCTCGGCATCATCGGCCTCGGCAACATCGGCACGATCGTCGCCGAGCGCGCCCTCGGGCTCCGCATGAAGGTGATCGCCTACGACCCCTTCGTCACCCACGAGGTCGCGGCGCGCCTGGGCGTCGAGCTGGTCTCGCTCGACGAGCTCTACGCGCGCGCCGACTTCGTCACCATCCACACCCCGCTCACGCCGGAGACGCGCGGGCTCATCGGCCCGGGCACGCTCGCGCGCATGCGGCGCGGCGTGCGCATCGTCAACTGCGCGCGCGGCGGGATCGTCGACGAGGCGGCGCTCGCGGCAGCCATCAAGAGCGGCCAGGTGGCCGGCGCGGCCCTCGACGTGCTCGAGAAGGAGCCGCCCCCCGCGGGCCATCCCCTCCTCCAGCTCGAGCAGGTGATCTGCACGCCGCACCTCGGCGCCTCCACCGGCGAGGCGCAGGTGAACGTCGCGGTCGCCATCGCGCAGCAGGTCGCGGACTTCCTCTGCCGCGGCATCATCCAAAACGCCGTCAACGTGCCCTCGCTCTCGCCCGAGGTCCTCCGGGTGCTGCGCCCGTATCTGCTCCTCGCCGAGAAGCTGGGCGCCTTGGGGGCGCAGCTCTTGCCGGGACCGCCGCTCGAGATGACCGTGCAGGCGAGCGGCGAGGTGGCCGAGCGTGAGCTCCGCTCGCTCGCGGCCGCCGTGCTGCGCGGCCTCCTCGGCCAGCTCCTCGAGTCGGGCGTCAACTACGTGAACGCGCCGGCGATCGCCCGCGAGCGCGGCATCCGGGTCATCGAGGCGCGCGCCCCCCAGACCAGCGACTACCTGAACGCGCTCTCGGTCCAGGTGCGCACGGCCGCGCGCACCATCGCGGTCGAGGGCGCGGTGTTCGGCGCCGACACGGTGCGCGTGACCAAGATCGACGGCTTCCGCATGGAGGCGGTGCCCGAGGGCTACATCCTGATGCTCCACAACCGCGACGTGCCGGGCGTGGTGGGGCGCGTCGGCACGCTCCTCGGCGAGCGCGGCATCAACATCGCCGGCATCGAGCTCGGCCGCGAGCGGGTGGGCGGCATGGCGCTCTCGCTGATCCACGTCGACGAGCCGGTGCCGGCAGACGTGCTCGACGCGCTGCGCACCCTGCCACAGATCGTCTCCGCGCAGCAGCTGCGTCTCTGACCCATGCCGGCCACCGTCATCATCGGTACGCAGTGGGGCGACGAAGGGAAGGGGAAGGTCGTCGATCTCCTCGCCGCCGGCGCCGACGTCGTGGTCCGCTTCCACGGCGGCAACAACGCCGGCCACACGCTGGTGGTGAACGGCGAGAAGACCATCCTGAACCTGGTCCCCGCCGGCGTGCTCCATCCGGGGCGCATCTGCATGCTCGGACCCGGCGTGGTGATCGACCCCGAGGTGCTGGTGGGCGAGATCGAGGCGCTGCGCAAGCGGGGCTACCTGGCGGAGGACCGCTGGCTGCGCATCAGCGAGCGGGCCCACCTGATCATGCCCTACCATCGCGCCATCGACCGGGCGCGCGAGCGGTTGCGCGGCGCGGGGAACATCGGGACGACGGGGCGCGGCATCGGTCCGGCGTACGAGGACAAGATGGCGCGGACCGGCATCCGCGTCGGCGACCTGTTCGACGAGACGGGCTTCCGCGAGGCCCTCGAGCGCAACCTGCGCGAGAAGAACGCCTACCTCCAGGCGCTGCTCGGCGAGGCGCCGCTCGCCTTCGACGCCATCCACGAGCGCTACGCGGGCTGGCGCGAGCGGCTCCGCCCGTTCGTCACCGACACGGGCGCCGAGCTGCGGGCGGCGCTCGCCGCCGGGCGCCGCGTGCTGCTCGAAGGCGCGCAGGGCATGATGCTCGATGTCGACCACGGCACCTACCCGTTCGTCACCTCCTCGAGCTGCGTGGCGGGCGCCGCGGCCGCCGGCGCGGGCTTTCCGCCGCGCGCCATCGACCGCATCGTCGGCATCACCAAGGCCTACACGACGCGCGTCGGCGGCGGGCCCTTCCCGACCGAGCTGACCGACGCGCTCGGCGACCGGCTGCGCGCCGACGGCGACGAGTACGGCGCGACCACCGGACGCCCGCGGCGTTGCGGCTGGTTCGACGCGGTGGTGGTGCGCCAGGCGGCCGCGCTCTCCGGCGTCGACGGCCTCGCGGTCACCAAGCTCGACGTGCTGACCGGCATCGACCCGCTGCGCGTGTGCACCGCCTACGAGCTCGGCGG
>Ga0209808_1000209_pt1 | contig 30847 bp, 29 predicted proteins | sample GraSoiAngelo_157_FD_186171 | JGI IMG/M metagenome (GOLD analysis project Ga0209808, IMG submission 186171) | Grasslands soil microbial communities from the Angelo Coastal Reserve, California, USA - 14_1009_16_20cm (SPAdes) (version 2) | ecosystem: Environmental > Terrestrial > Soil > Grasslands ... | reverse complement strand
GACTCGGGGCTCGTGAGCACCAGCAGAAACTGAGCCGACCCGAGCCCGACGTACAGCACCAGCATGTAGATGGCGAGCAGGCGCCCGCGGTTCGCGCGGCTCGCGCGGTGATTGAGCCAGCTCTCGGCGACCACATAGATCCCGGCGAAGCACAACCCGGACACGAGGCGCATCAGCGCCCAGGGGAGCGGATGCACCCAGGAGGCATGCACCAGACTCGCGACGGAGGCGAGCGCCGCGAGAGCCGCGAAGGCCCGCACGTGCCCGACCCGCCGCAGCGCCCGCGGCGCAATCTGCGTGCCGAGGAGGTAGCCCACGTAGTAGCAGGACATCACGAGCCCGGTTACGGGCGTCGGGAATCCCTCGAGCGTGGCGCGGAGCCCGAGGATCGTGGCCTGAAGTCCCGCCCCGAGCATGAGGATGCCCATGCCGAGGAGCAGCGGCCAGGTTGCCAGGAGCGGATTCACGGGCGGCGGCCTTTCAGTCCACCGCGAGCGCGAGCACGAGCACGCAGCGCGCCTCCCCGAGACGGGGCACGGTGAGCTCGCGCGAGCCGACGAGGCGCCAGGACGAGGGCAGCGCCTCGAGCTCCTTCTCGGGCCAGCGGCCCTTCATGGCGAGAAGGCGGCTGTGCGCGGCGACGAGCCCCCGCACCTGCGCGAGGAGCTTCGGCAGCGGTGCGATCGCGCGCGCGACGACCGTGTCGAAGGCAACGGCGGGGTGCATCGTCTCGACTCGCGCCTGAAGCGCCGTCACGTTCGCGAGCCCGAGCGTTTCCGCCGCATGCGACACGAAGCGGATCTTCTTGGCGGTCGAGTCGATGAGAGTGAAATGCCGCGCGGGATTTGCGACCGCGAGCGGCAGCCCCGGAAATCCCGCGCCGGTGCCGACGTCCGCGATGCGCGTTCCCTCGAGGTCGGGGTGGATGGCGAGGCTGTCGAGAAGGTGATGAGTCACCATGGCGCCGAGCGTGCGGATGCCTGTGAGGTTGTAGCGGCGGTTCCAGCGGGCCAGCTCCTCGAGGAGCGCGAGCAGCCGACCCGCCTCGGCATCGGTCAGGCGAACCCCGAGGCTGCCCGCATCCTCGACCAGGCGCTCGGCGGCGCTCAGCTCCACGGCACTCAACCCAAGGCTCCTTGCACGCTCATCCGCGCGATTGATCATACTTCGCAGGTGCGGCTGCTGCTGGTGGAAGACGACGTGATGATCGGCGAGGCCATCCGCGCGGGCCTGAAGCGCGAGGGCTTCGTCGTCGACTGGGTGCACGACGCGGAGGCTGCCGCGCGGGTGCTGCGCACCGAGCCCTTCGAGCTGGTGCTGCTCGATCTCGCGCTGCCGGGGGCCGACGGACTCGAGCTCCTGCGCTCGGAGCGCGAGCGCGGGCTCGCGCTCCCCGTGCTCATCATCACGGCGCGCGACGCGATCGCCGATCGGGTTCAGGGGCTCGACGCCGGAGCGGACGACTACCTCATCAAGCCTTTTGATCTCGACGAGCTCGCGGCGCGCATCCGCGCGCTCCTGCGGCGCAGGGCCGGTCGCTCGGCGCCGCGCATCGAGCACCTGGGCGTGGTGCTGGATCCCGCCTCGCATCGCGTGACGCAGGACGGCGTCGAGGTGTCCCTCTCGCCGCGGGAGTTCGCGCTGCTGCAGCTGCTGCTCGAGCGGCCGGGAGTGATCCTCTCGCGGGCGCAGATCGAGGAACGTCTCTACGGCTGGGGCGAGGAACTCGAGAGCAATGCGGTCGAGGTGCACATCCACGGGCTTCGCAGGAAGCTCGGGGCGCAGTTCATCCTCACCGTTCGCGGGGTGGGCTACCGGGTGAGGCCCGCGCCGTGACCTCGCTCCGGGCGCGGCTCCTCGCCTGGCTCATGGCGGGCGTCGTGTTCGTCGGCGCCGCCGGCGGCTGGGTCGTCTATCGCAACGCCCTCGTCGAGGCCGACGCGTTCTTCGACTATCACCTGAGGCAGACCGCGCTCATCCTGCGCGACCAGCCGGTGGAGTATCTGCTCGCGCCGCAGATTCCGCGCGCCGACGCCGCCTACGACTTCGTGGTCCAGGTCTGGTCGCTCGATGGCGTGCGGATGTATCAGTCGCGCCCGCACGCGGTGCTGCCCGGCGTCATCACACTCGGCTTCGCCACCGTCACCACCAGCGGGGGTGCCTGGCGGGTGTTCGGCGTGCAGTCGCTCACCAAGGTCATCCAGGTGGCGCAGCCGATGAGCGTGCGCCGGCAGCGCGCTGTCGAGCTCGCGCTCGAAACGCTCAAGCCCTTCGCGCTGCTGCTTCCCGGGCTGGCGCTGCTGATCTGGCTCGCGGTCGGGCGCGCGCTCGAGCCCCTGCAGCGGCTCACCGCGCTGGTGAAGGCGCGCCGCGTCAACGCCCTCGAGCCGCTCCCCGACACCCCGCTCCCCGACGAGGTGCGCCCGCTCGCCACCGCGCTGAACGACCTCCTCGCGCGGCTGCGCGCGGCGCTCGAGCGCGAGCGGGCGTTCATGGCGGATGCCGCACACGAGCTGCGCACGCCCCTCACGGCGCTGCATCTTCAGATGGGCATGCTGGCGCGGGCGAGCAGCGAAGCCGAGCGCGCCGCGGCCACGGAGAGGCTCTCCGCCGGCGTGCAGCGCGCCATCCGACTCGTCGAGCAGCTGCTGTCGCTCGCCCGCCAGGAGCCGCGGGCGGTAACGCAGCGCATGCCCGTGCGGCTCGATGAGCTCGCGCGCGAGGTCGTCGCCGAGCTCGTGCCGCTCGCGGATGCCGGGCGCGTCGACCTCGGCGTCTCGAGCGTGCAAGCTCTGAGCGTGCGCGGCGACGCGGACGATCTGCGGACGCTGCTGCGCAACCTCGTGGACAACGCCGTGCGCTACACGGGAGCCGGCGGCCGGGTCGACGTGTCGGTGGAGGAGGAGGAGGGTGGCGCCCGCGCGGCCCGTCTCACGGTGAGCGACGACGGCCCCGGCATTCCTCCCGAGGAGCGCGAGCGGGTATTCGATCGCTTCCATCGCCGCGCCGGGGCCACGCCCCCGGGCAGCGGGCTCGGGCTCTCGATCGTCAAGAGCATCGCCGACGCCCACGGAGCTACGCTCACCCTCGCTGGCGGAGCTTCGGGAAAGGGATTATCGGTGACGGTGTCGTTCCGGCAGGACGCTCCGGCCGAGCCGCAGGCCCTTTCGGCCAATTGAGGGGTGGCTAAAGCACCCCACGAAATCAGGCATTACACGAACGGCAGGTGACGGCCGTCCATCAAGACGCTTGATTTCGTGGGGACCTAAGCTAACGAAGCCTCTGCAGGAAAGTCGCGACCGTCTCGAGGTAGGCGTCGCGGTTGGCCTTCTTCCTGAAGCCGTGTCCCTCGTCCTTTGCGAGGAGGTACCACACCTCGCCGCCGGCTGCACGCACGCGCCACACCAGCTGCTCGGACTCGGAGACCGGGACCCGCGGATCGTTCGCGCCCGCCGCCACCAGCAGGGGCTTTCTGATCCGGCCGGCGTTCGTGAGCGGGGAGATGCGATCGAGGAACACCCGCGTGCTGTTGTCGCGCTCGTCCCCGTATTCGGTGCGGCGCAGATCCCGCCGGTAACCCGAGGTGTTGCGCAGGAAGCTGACGAAGTTGCTGATGCCCATGAAAGCGATGCCGCCGCGCAGCCGCTCGCCGTAGGTGATGAGCGTGGCGAGCGCCAGGTAGCCGCCGTAGGACGCCCCCATCGCCACCACCCGGTCGCGGTCGAGCTGCGGCTGCAAGCCGATCCACACGAGGAGCGACCCGACGTCGCGCACCGCGTCCTCGCGGAGTGGGCCGTTATCGAGCGCCAGGAAGCTCTTGCCGTAACCCGAGGAGCCGCGCACGTTCGGTGCGACCACGGCATAGCCGAGCTCGTTGACCATGAACTGCAGGAGCGGATCCCAGCCCGGGCGGTACTGCGACTCGGGCCCCCCGTGGATGAGGATCACCACCGGGTGAGGCCCCGCGGTGCGCGGCCGGTAGACGTACGCCGAGAGCATGCGCGCGTGGCGGCCGACCCGGTCCCAGGTCGGATAGTGGACGAGCTGCGGCGTCACGAACGTGCCGACATCGATCGGACCCACCTCGCTCCGGGTCCAGCGCTCGAGCCGACCGTGCTCGATGTCGTAGACATAGGCATCGCGCGGTGCCACGGGCGACTCAGCCGACATCGCGAGCCTGCGCCCCGTGCGGTCGAAGCGCAGGTTCCCGATCCGCCCCTCGGGAAGCCCCGCCGGCGCGAGCTCGAGCCTGCCGAGCGTGTCGAGCACGGTGAGGCGGCTGCGGCCGTCGTCATTCACCACGTAGGCGATGTAGCGCCCGTCGTCGCTGACATCGAAGTCCTCGACATCCCACAGCGTGTCGGGTGTGACGTTGCGGCTCGAATGAGTGACGAGGTCCTTGAGCTTGAGCTGGCCGAACTCGCCATCCTCGTCCGTCACCACGTACACGCCGCGGCCGTCGGGCGCGAATTTCGCCATGCGGATGCCCGCCTTGCGCGGATGCGCGGGATCATCGAGCGGCGTCAGCGCCCCCGTCGCCGCGTCCACGAGGTAGAGATAGCTCTCGGTGATCGAGACGTACTTCCACACGAGGAGCTTCGTGTCATCCGGCGACCAGTCGAGCGGATACCAGGTGTCCTCGCGGCCGCCCACCAGGAGAGTTGGCGCCGCTGCGCTCGTCACGTCCGCGACGTACACGTCGTAGCTCAAGGAGTCGCGATCGTTGCCGTAGAAAGCCACGCGGCGGCCGTCGTGGGCCCAGACAGGGCTGCCGTGAATGAAGCTGCCCTGGGTGAGCGGACGCGCGGCCCCGGTGGGCGGCTGATAGAAGACCTCCGCGTTCTCATCGCCCCCCTGATCCTTCAGGAACGCGAAGCCGCCGCCGCGCAGCGGAGCGCGCGCCCATTCGACCGGGTCCTCGTAGAACGTGAGCTGCTCGCGCATGCCGAGCGGAATGGCCACGCGGTGCAGCTGGTCGGTGTCGGCGAAGCGCGTCCCGATCAGCATGCTGCCGTCGGCGAGCCAGTCGAGAAAGGACGCCTCACGCGACTGCTCGTAGCGCGCCGCGCGCGCCGCGAGCGCCGCGTCGGGGACGGGGATGTTCTCGAAGACGAGACTGCCGCGCTCGCGGTGCTGCGGGGGCGCGAGCGGGGGCGGTGCCGCCGCGGCGGCCGCATCGGCGGCGGCCTCGGCCCGCGGAGCGAGCGAGGCGGGTCCAGCCAGCACGGCGAACCCTGCCACGGCACAGACGATCCGCGCCGCGGAGAACGAGCCAGGGTGGGTCATGCGTCCTAAAGCTAGCCTACAGGGTACGATGTGTATACCCGCGAACCGCTCGCGCCGGTCAACATTCCCTTGAAAGTGCGACTCTATCGACATCCGCACGGCATCAGCGCCGTCGACTGCGAGTACCTGTATCCGGGGCACGCCGCCGCGCACATCATCGTCGACTCGGGACGCGCGGCCTGCGTCGATGTGGGGACCAACTCGTCCGTCCCGTATCTGCTCGCCGGGCTCGCGCAGCTCGGCATTGCGCGGGAAGCCGTCGACTACCTGCTGCTGACGCACGTGCATCTCGATCACGCCGGCGGCGCGGGGCGCCTCATGCAGGAGCTCCCCAACGCGCGGGCGCTGCTGCACCCGCGCGGCGCGCCGCACATGATCGACCCGGCGAAGCTCATGGCCGGCTCCCGCGCGGTCTACGGCGAGCGCCTGGACGAGCTCTACGGCACGCTCGTGCCGATCCCCGCCGAGCGCGTGCGGGCGGTCGAGGACGGCGAGCGCGTGAGGCTCGGCGACCGGACGCTCGAGCTCATTCACGTGCCCGGACACGCCCTGCACCACTACGCCGTCGTGGATGAGGCGCACCGGAGCATCTTCAGCGGCGACACCTTCGGCATCTCGTACCGCGCGCTCGATACCGAGCGCGGCGCTTTCATCACCCCGACGACGCCCCCCTCGCAGTTCGATCCCGATCAGCACATCGCCTCGATCGACCGGATGCTGTGCTACCGCCCGGAGTCGATGTACCTCATGCACTTCAGCCGCGTGACCGGCGTCGCGCGCCTCGGCGAGCTCCTCAAGATGCAGGTGCGCGAGCTCGCCCGCATCGCGCAGGCGCACGCGCACGACGCCGACCCGGCCGCCGGGATTCGCGCCGAGATGCGCTCCCTCTGGCTCGATCTCGTGCACCGGCACGGCTCGCCTTTGAGCGATGCCGAGATCGAGGCGGTCCTCGAGAACGATCTCACGCTCAACACCCAGGGCCTCATGGTGTGGCTCGAGCGGCTCGGCCGCCGGCCGCAGCACGCTTAAGGCCGCGGCGCAGTTGATCCGGGCTCGGCTTGGCACCATTCACCCAGGTTGGGAACATGAGCCATACTCCCGCCATGGACGCGTTCAAGGCCTTCCGCATCCACTCCGAGGGCGGAAAGATCGCCGCCCGCTTCGAGAAGCTCACGCTGGACGACCTCGACCCCGGCGAGGTCGTGATCCGCGTCACCCACTCCGACATCAACTACAAAGACGCGCTCGCCGCGACCGGAGCAGGCAAGATCCTGCGCCGCTATCCGCTCGTCGGCGGGATCGACCTCGCGGGAGTCGTCGAGAGCTCGAAGGATGCGCGCTACCGGCCGGGAGAAGCGGTACTCGTGACCGGCTGCGGGCTCTCCGAGACCCACGACGGGGGCTACGCACAGTTCGCGCGGGTGCCCGGTGACTGGGTGATCCCGATGCCCGCCGGGCTCGATGCCGAGACCGCCATGGCGCTCGGCACCGCGGGCTTCACGGCGGCGCTCGCCATCCATCGCATGGAGCAGAACGGCCAGTCCCCGGAGGGCGGCCCGATCGCGGTCACCGGCGCCTCGGGAGGCGTCGGGAGCCTGGCGGTCGACATGCTCGCCGCGCGCGGCTATCGCGTCGTGGCGGTGACCGGCAAGGCGGCGGCGGCGGGCTATCTCAAGGCGCTCGGCGCAGCGGAGGTCCTCGCCCGGCAGGAGACCGGCCTCGGCTCCCGGCCGCTCGAGACCGCCCGCTTCGGCGGGGCCATCGACAACGTGGGGGGCGATGTCCTCACGTGGCTCACCCGGACCGTGGACTTCTGGGGCAACATCGCCAGCATCGGCCTCACCGGCGGGGCGGAGCTCAAGACCACCGTGATGCCCTTCATCCTGCGCGGGGTGGCGCTCCTCGGCATCAACTCCTCGGCGACGCGCCGCGAGTGGCGGCTCGCGGTGTGGCAGCGCATCGCCACGGACCTCCGGCCCCGTCACCTTTCGCGCATCGTCACGCGCACCATTGATTTCGATGAGCTTCCGGGCGCTTTTCCCGCCTACCTCGAAGGCAAGATCACCGGGCGCACCGTGGTGCGCATACAATAGCGCGGCTCTTTCGGGAGCAAGCGCCATGTCGGGAACTTCAGTGAGCGCCGGCGCTCGGCTGCGCGCCGCGGTGGAGGCGGAGCGCCCCCTGCAGGTGGTCGGGACCGTGAACGCCTACGCGGCGCTGCTTGCGGAACGGGCCGGCTTTCGCGCGCTCTACCTCTCCGGTGCCGGAGTCGCCAACGCCTCCTTTGGTCTCCCGGACTTAGGCATCACCTCGCGTAACGACGTGTGCGAGGACGTGCGGCGCATCTGCGCCGCCAGCGCGCTCCCGCTCCTGGTCGATGCCGACACGGGCTTCGGCGCCGCCTTCAACATCGCCCGCACCTGCGCCGATCTCATCCGCTCGGGCGCCGCCGGCATGCATCTGGAAGACCAGGTGTCCGCCAAGCGCTGCGGCCACCGGCCCGGCAAGGCCCTGGTCCCGGCCGCGGAAATGGTCGATCGCCTGAAGGCCGCGGTCGATGCGCGCACCGACCCCGGCTTCGTGATCATGGCGCGCACCGACGCGCAAGCCGTCGAGGGCCAGGCCGCGGCGCTCGAGCGCGCGGCGGCCTACGTCGAGGCGGGCGCCGACATGATCTTCGCGGAAGCGCTCCGGACGCTCGAGGAGTTCCGGGAATTCGCCGCGCGGCTGCGCGTGCCGGTGCTCGCCAACATCACCGAGTTCGGAACTACCCCGCTCTTCACCACCGAGGAGCTCGGCAGCGCCGGGGTGCGCCTCGTGCTCTACCCCCTGTCCGCGTTCCGCGCCGCCGCCAAGGCCCAGGTCGTCGTGTATGAGGCGATCCGCCGTACCGGCACGCAGAAGAGCGTGGTCCCGTACATGCAGACCCGCGCCGAGCTCTATGAGGTGCTCGGCTATCATGCGTACGAGAGGAAGCTCGACGAGCTGTTCGGAAAGGGAAGCCCGGAGGGAGATGAGCCATGAACGCCATGAACGAGAGCAGCGCCCCCAAGCCCAAGAAATCCGTCGCCCTCTCGGGCGTCGTCGCGGCCAACACCGCGATCTGCACCGTGGGACGGACCGGCAACGATCTCCACTACCGCGGCTACGACATCCTCGAGATCGCGGAAGTCTGCGAGTTCGAGGAGATCGCCTATCTCCTGATCCACGAGCGGCTGCCCACCCGCGCCGCGCTCGCCGCTTACAAGGTCAAGCTCAGGTCGCTGCGCGGCCTCCCGGCGCCGGTGCGGAGCGTCCTCGAGGAGCTCCCCGCCTCGAGTCACCCGATGGACGTGCTGCGCACCGGGGTGTCGGCGCTCGGCTGTACTCTGCCCGAGCCCGACGAGCATTCCGCCCCCGGGGCGCGCGACATCGCCGACCGCCTCATCGCCTCGCTCGGTCCGATGCTCGCGTACTGGTATCACTTCAGCCGCGACGGCCAGCGCATCGAGCTCGAGACCGACGACGACTCGATCGGCGGGCATTTCCTGCACCTGCTGCACCGTCGGGCACCGCCGCCGTTCTGGGTGCGCGCGATGCACACCTCGCTTATCCTCTACGCCGAGCACGAGCTCGCCGCCTCGACCTTCACGGCGCGCGTCATCGCCGGCACGGGCTCGGACCTCTACTCGTGCATCACCGGGGCGATCGGCGCGCTGCGGGGGCCCAAGCACGGCGGCGCGAACGAAGCCGCGATGCAGATCCAGCGGCGCTACCACACGCCGGAGGAAGCGGATCGGGACATCCGCGAGCGCGTCGCGAGCCACGAGATCATCGTCGGCTTCGGGCACCCGGTGTACACGCTCGCCGATCCGCGCAATCAGGTGATCCGGGAAGTGGCGCGGCGGCTCTCGAAGGAAGCGGGCGACATGCGGATGTTCGATATCGCCGAGCGGATCGAGACGGTAATGAAAGCGGCGAAGGGGCTATTCCCGAATCTCGACTGGTTCTCGGCCGTGGCCTATCACATGATGGGCGTGCCGACCGAGATGTTCACGCCGCTGTTCGTGATCGCCCGCACCACTGGCTGGTCGGCGCACGTCATCGAGCAGCGCGAGGACGGCAAGCTCATCCGTCCGGCGGCCAACTACATCGGTCCCGAGGACCTCAAGTTCGTCCCCATCGCGGAGCGGCGCTGAGCGGATGTCGGCCCACGATGTGAGATCCGCCGAGCGCCCGGCGCCCGACGCGGTGCTGACGGCGATCGCCGACTACGCGCGCAATTTCACCGTGCGCAGCGACACGGCGTACGAGACCGCGCGCTACTGCCTCATGGACACGCTCGCCTGCGGCTTTCAGGCGCTGAAATACCCGGCGTGCCGCAAACTCCTCGGTCCCCTCGTGCCGGGAGCGGTCATGCCGGGCGGCGCGCGCATTCCCGGCACCTCGTTCGAGCTCGAGCCGGTGCAGGCGGCCTTCAACATCGGCGCGATGATCCGCTGGCTCGACTTCAACGACACCTGGCTCGCGGCCGAGTGGGGTCATCCTTCCGACAATCTCGGCGCCATTCTCGCGGTGGCGGATTACCTGGCGAGGAACGCCATCATGTCGGGCAAGACCCCGCTGCGCGTGCGCGAGGTGCTCACCGCCATGATCAAGGCGCACGAGATCCAGGGGGTGCTGGCGCTCGAGAACAGCTTCAATCGCGTCGGGCTCGACCATGTCATCCTGGTGCGCGTCGCCTCGACCGCCGTGGTGACGAGCCTGCTCGGCGGCAGCCTCGAGCAAGTGGTGAACGCGCTCTCGAACGCCTGGATCGACGGCGGGGCACTGCGCACCTATCGCCATGCTCCAAACACGGGCTCCCGCAAGAGCTGGGCGGCAGGGGATGCCACGAGCCGCGCGGTGCGTCATGCGCTCATGGCGCTCGCAGGCGAGATGGGCTATCCGTCGGCGCTCTCGGCGAAGACCTGGGGCTTCTACGACGTGCTCTTCCGGGGCCAGCCCTTTTCGCTCCCGCAGCCCTTCGGCAGCTACGTCATGGAGAACGTGCTGTTCAAGATCTCCTACCCGGCAGAGTTTCACGCGCAGACCGCGGTCGAGGCGGCGATGACTCTCCACCCGAAGGTGAAGGACCGGCTCGCCGACATCGAGCGCATCGTGATCGAGACCCAGGAGCCCGGCGTGCGCATCATCGACAAGGTGGGGCCGCTCGCCAATCCCGCCGATCGCGATCACTGCATCCAGTACATGGTCGCGGTGCCGCTCATCTTCGGGCGCTTGACGGCCGCGGACTACGAGGACGCCGTGGCCGCCGATCCGCGCATCGATGAGCTTCGGGCGAGCATGCAGGTGCGCGAGAATCGAGTGTTCACCGAGGAATACTACGCGCCCGACAAGCGCTGCATCGGCAACGCCGTGCAGGTGTTCTTCCGCGACGGCAGCCACACCGAGCGCGTGCAGGTGGATTTCCCCATCGGGCACCGCAAGCGCCGCGCCGAGGGCATGCCGGTGCTGGTGAGGAAGTTCGAGGCGTCCGTGGAGGCGCACTTCGGCGCCAGGCAGGCCGAGCGCATCAAGGCGCTGTTCGCGAAGCCGAAGCAGCTCGACGCCTTGCCGGTGAGCGAGCTGATGGCGGCGATGGTCACGAACGGATCGGCCGCCTAGCGGACTTGCGGCATGGCTTCCGACGCGCCTCAGCCTCACGCTCGCCACGGCCAAACGGAAGACGGCGGGCCCGGCGACATGGAGCGGCGGGTCCGGGCGCTGCGGACGGTCCTGGCGGAGAAGGGATACATCGATCCTGCGGCGCTCGATGTCCTGATCGACACCTATGAGAGGAAGACCGGGCCACGCAATGGCGCGCGGGTGGTCGCGCGGGCGTGGGTCGATGCGGAGTTTCGCAACTGGCTGCTTCGGGACGCCACCGCTGCCATCGCTTCGCTCGGCTACACGGGCCGGCAGGGCGAGCACATGGTTGCCCTCGAGAACACCGCGTCCTGTCACAACCTGGTCGTCTGCACGCTGTGCAGCTGTTACCCCTGGCCGGTGCTGGGGCTGCCTCCCACCTGGTACAAGAGCGCGCCCTACCGCGCCCGTGCGGTGAAGGACCCGCGCGGAGTGCTCGCTGATTTCGGCATCCGCCTCCCCGAATCCACCGAGATCCGCGTCTGGGATTCCACGGCGGAGGTGCGCTACCTCGTGATTCCGCAGCGCCCGCCTGGAACCGACACTTTGAGCGAGGAGCAGCTGGCGGCTTGCGTGACGCGGGACTCGATGATCGGCACCGGGCTCGCAAAACCTCCATGAGCTATCGATCCCACGCGGACCTCGGCGGCGAGGACGGCCATGGCCGGGTCGTTCCGGAGCCGGAGGGTGAGCTCTTTCATGCTCCCTGGGAGCGGCAGGCGCTCGCGCTGACGCTGGCGATGGGCGCGACCGGTGCCTGGAATCTCGACATGAGCCGCAGCGCCCGCGAGACGCTGCCGGACTATTCGACGCTGAGTTATTACGAGCTCTGGATCAAAGGGCTCGAGAAGCTGCTCGCCGAGCGCGGCCTCATAGCCGCAGACGAGCTGGACGCAGGCCGGATGCTCCACCCGGCGCCCCCGCTCGACCGCGTGCTGCGGGCCGCCGACGTGCCCGCCCTGCTGGCGAGAGGTGCGCCCACGGAGCGGCCGGCGGCGGCACCGCCGCGCTTTGCGGTCGGCGAGCGGGTGCGCACGCGCGCTTCCCGGTTCGACCACCACACACGCCTGCCGGGTTACGCGCGCGGGAAGATCGGTCGCGTCGAGCACGTCCGCGGCGTGCACGTGTTCGCGGACACGCACGCGCACGGACGCGGCGAGCAGCCGCAATGGCTCTACACGGTCGTCTTCAGCGGGCGCGAGCTCTGGGGGGACGATTGCGCACCGGGTCTCGGTGTATCGATCGATGCCTGGGAGCCGTATCTGGAGATCGCGCCATGAAGGAGGCGCTTCCCGCGCCGCCGGGTGAGCCGCGAGACGAGAGCGGGCCGATCTTCCGCGAGCCGTGGGAGGCGCAGGCCTTTGCGATGACGCTCGCTCTCCATGAGCGAGGTCTCTTCACCTGGCCCGAGTGGGCAGAGGCGCTCGCGGCCGAGATCCGCGCGGCGCAGACTTCAGGCGATCCCGACCTCGGCGACACCTATTACCGTCACTGGCTGGCGGCGCTCGAGAAGCTGGTCGCCGAGAAAGGTGCGAGCTCGCCGGAAGAGCTGACGCGCTACCGGCGAGCCTGCATCGATACTGTCGCCGGCTAACCCACCCTCACCGGCACGAATATCCGCGTCTCCCCGCGCTGGATCAGGAGCGCGATGTGCCCCTTCGATTTCTCCACCGCGCTCTTGAGCTGCTCGGCGCTCGTCACGTTGGAGCCGTTCGCGGCGATCACCACGTCGCCCGGCTGGATGCCCGCCTCGGCGGCGGGACCGGTGACGCGCTCGACCAGGAGTCCGCCCTTCACGTTGCCGTTTTTCTGCTCATCCGGGGTGAGTGGACGGACCGCGAGGCCGAGCTTTCCGCTCTCCTTGTGCGAGCCGTTCCGGGCGGTGGTCCCCTTCTCCTCCATCGTGCCGAGCTTCACGCTCAACTCGCGCGGAGCGTGAGCGCGCCAGACCTCGAGATTCACCGCCGTGCCCGGCGCGAGGCTCGCGATCTGCACCGGTAGCTCGCTCGAGTCCTCGATCGTCCGGCCGTTGAGCTTGAGGATCACGTCGCCCGCCTCGACTCCGGCCTTCTCGGCCGGTCCGCCCTTCTCGACGCTCGACACGAGCGCCCCTGCGGGCTGCGGCAGTCCGAAGGAATCGGCGAGGCCCTGCGTGACCGGCTGGATCAGCACGCCGAGCTTGCCGCGCGTCGCGTGACCGGTGGTCTGCAGCTGCTCGCCGACCTGCATCGCCACATCGATCGGGATGGAGAAGGACACGCCCATGTAGCCGCCGCTGCGGCTGTAGATCTGCGAGTTGATGCCGACGACCTCGCCGCGCATGTTGAACAGCGGGCCGCCGGAGTTGCCGGGGTTGATCGGCACGTCGGTCTGGATGAAGGGCACGTAGCCTCCGCCGAGCGTGCGGCCCTTGGCGCTGACGATGCCCGCGGTGGCGCTGTTCTCGAAGCCGAACGGCGCGCCGATCGCGAGCACCCACTCACCGACCCTGAGCGAGCGCGATTCGCCCAGCCTCACCGTCGGCAGGTCCTTGGCGGAGATCTTCAGGATCGCGATGTCGGACTTGGGATCGACGCCGACGACCTTGGCGGTGTATTCGCGCCGGTCGGTGAGGCGCACGGTCACCTCGCTCGCTCCGTTCACGACGTGCGCGTTGGTCATGATCACGCCGTCGGGACGGATGATGAACCCGGATCCCTCACCGCGTATCGGCTGCGGCGCGGGCATCTGGAAGCCGAACGGCGGCATGCCGCGGAAGAAAGGCGCGAACGGGCTGTTGGGACCGAAGGGATCGTTCTCGCTCGGACCCTCGTTCTCGTCGGGGTTCTCGTCCCCCTGCGAGTTGAAGGACGTCGGCACCTTGGTGACGACGCTGATGTTGACCACGGCCGGGCCGTACTTCTGCACCATGGCGCTGAAGTCCGGGAGCGTCACGGTGGGAGTGGGCGAGCCGGGCGCCGGCGTGACCGGGCTCGCGCCCGTGGCTGCGGCGGCGGGCGCCGCGGCTGCGGCGGTCGCGACCGCGCGGCTCTCTGCGACCGCGTAGAGCGCGCTGACCGGCACGGCGATGGTGGCCGCGCCGAGAATTGCCGCAACGAGCGGCTTCCTGATGAGCTCGAACAGGTTCATTACCTAGCTCCGTCCGTCAAAGCTGTGGTCTTGATGCATATCATAGGGAAACCGGCTTATGGGAGCCTTAAGGGAGGGCTCAGCCTTCCGGTCTCGCGTTTATGGAATACAGCAGCCGGCAGGAGTAAGTTCCTTCGGCGCGTTGAGCTCGCGCACTCGAGGGGTGGCTCATGAGGAACGCCGTCGGTGCGATCCTGATCCTGGTGTCCTCGATAGCGGTTGCGGGCGGCTCCCACGGCGGAGGGGGCGGCGGGGGCGGCGGCCACGCGGCGGCATCGGGTGGATCAGGCGCCCATGCCAGCGCCTCGGGCGGCGGCGGCGCCCACTCGGGCGCATCCCGGGCTGATGCCACATCGGCAAGTCACATCCAGAGCGCCAGTCAGCCACGGTCCGCGGCCCGGACCGCCATGAGGCCGCTGCCGCCGAGACCCAAGCCCAGACCCAGACCCGGGCCCGGGCCCGGGCCCGTTCCGACAATGCCGCCCGCGACCTACCTCTGGCCGACCACCGCCGCGGCCCATCCGGCCGGCTGGTATGCCATCGCCTGTACCGAAGAGGAGCGGCGCCAGCACAAGTGCGACGATCAGATCAGCGCACTTCCCCGCTGAGGCTGAGCGCGCCGCACCCGCGCCGCGCGGTTCCGATCCGCACGGTGCGGGCTTGACCGCTAAACGTGAAGCTCTACTCCTCGCCGGCGCCCGGCAGGGCCTGCGTGTGCTCGAGCTTCACACCCTTGAGCTCCTGCGCCGGGAGCCCGAGCGCCTCGAGCACCGTCGGCGCAATCTGGGCCGTCTCGACCGCTTCATCGACACGTACGCGATTCACACCGGCACCCCAGAGGACGATCGGAACGTGCCGATCCTGCGGCGCGTTGCCGCCGTGCTCGGCGATCTTCTTGATCTTGGCCGGGTTCGAGTACACGGTGCCGATCGCCGCGATACCGAGGACGTCCGGCACGCGATCGTCGCTCGCCGGCACGCCGATGAGCTCCGCCGCCGCGGCGCCCGCGTAGATCTGCCGGAGCCCCGAGTGCAGCACGGTGCCGCTGCAATCGACGAAGTGGCCGTTGCCATCCGAGCCGCCGGCCTTCTGCGGCGTGTAGCCCCAGAGGAAGCTCTTGACGAAGCTCGTCGCCTTTTCCGAGCGATCCGCGAGCCACAGGAGCATCCCGTCGTCGTCGATGCCGAACACGACGAGCGGATTGACGCCCGTCGGATTCGCCGCCGCCCAGGCGGCATTCACCGCGCCGATGACCTCGCCATCATCGATCAGCCGCAGCTGGCTGCGATCGAACGGCGACTGGCCGTGCTTCGCCGACACGACGATCATCGTGTCGCTCGGATCGACCGCGGCGGCGATACGTTCGAGTTGCGTGTCGATAAAGCCGAGCGCTCCCTCGAGCACCACCCCCGCCGCGGCGCCGTTGTTGACGTAACCACCGAGCCCCGTCATGCCGGCGTCACCGACGAAATGTGAGAAGTTGAGCTTCTGCGCGGTCGACACCGTCTGGAAGTTCATGCCGTAGATCGCGGGCGCACCGGCCGGGTTCGGCGTGCCGTCGTGGTCGCCGCCATGCGCCCAGTTGAGGACCGCCTGCACCTTGAGCGAGTCGTAGAACTGCGTGTAGAGGTTGTCCTTGGTCCAGTCGTCGCCCGCACCGTACGGAGTCGGCAGGCCATCGAGCGTGTCGGTCGGAACCAGGCTGTTGATCTCGGGGGCGAACAGGTCGTCGACGCCCGTGCCCGAGGGACCGTTCACCAGGTCGTACGCCACGTGCTTGTCGGACCACGCGGTATGGAGCCCATGCGCTTTCGCCACCTCGAAGATGGTGTTCACGCGCAGGTAGGTGTGCGGATACACCGGCTGGCAGGTGGCGGGGTCGACCGGGAGCTGCTTGGGGTCGATCGCATCCCGCGCCTGCTGCGACATCTTGTAGATGTTCTGCCTGATGGCCGCGAATGTCGACAGGTCGCCGACGCCGGAGCCCGCATCGATCGAGTTGAGATCGATATCGAGCTGCTCGAAGTAAGTCACTTCGACGCCCGGCGCCACGCCGGCGCAGCTCGTGGTGCCGGCCGGCAGCAGCGAGCGGTTCCAGCTGTCGTCGTAGTAGACCCCGGCGGATCGCGGATGGGCCCCCGTCATGATCGCGGTGAGCCCGGGGAAGGAATCCGACGGGAACGGTGTGTGCGCATTCGAATAGGACACGCCTTCGTTGACGAACTTCGCCAGCGTCGAGGTGGCGTGACTTGCGATATAGGCTTCGAGATCGCTCTCGTGCAGGCCGTCGACCGAGATCACGATCACATGGCGGGCGCGAGCGCTGTCCGCATCGGCGCGCGCGGTCTGAGCACTGCAGGGGATCAAGGCCAGAGCCATCGCCGCGGCAAGCCCCGTGGGGCTCGATCCAGGATTCTTCATAGCGGTACCTTTCAGCAGGGGCCGGGATTACGCCGGCAGAGCTTGCCGAGCGTCGATGACGGTTGCGTGAACGGGGCGAGGCTCCGCGCCTGCGGGTCGAGCGGGAGTGTTCCGCGCGGGTGCGCGCTGCAGCGCATTCCCTGTGTGAGCCCGGCCGGCCCCGCTCAGCGGGGAACGCGGCTTCCAGAGGACGGTGAGCCGCTCAGCGCGCCGTGAGCCAGGTGTAGGGACGCGACTCGGTGCTGAGCGAGGGCTTGAGGTGGCTGAAGTACCGGGCGATGACGTGGATGTCCTCGTCCTTGAGGGTCGCGGCGAAGCCCTTCATGACGGGGTTGTTGCGCCCGCCCTTCCGGTACTCCTCGAGCGCGCGCACGAGATAGTCCTCGTGCTGCCCGGCGAGCGAGGGATAAATGGGCGCAATCGCGACCCCGTCCTGACCGTGGCACGAGACGCAGAGCGTCGCGGCCTGCGGCACGCTCCCCTGCGCCTTGCCGGTGGGCGCGAGCGGCTTGCCCGCGAAGTAAGCCGCGATGTCGTCCATGTCCTTGTCGGAGAGGGTCGAGGCCTGGGAGTGCATGGTGAGGTGCGAGCGGTCGCCGTCGCGATAGCCGTGCAGCGCCGCCGCCAGGTACTCGGGATTCTGTCCCTCGAGCTTCGGCACGCTGTACATCGGGTAGGCGTTCTTGTAGTCGTCGATGCCGTGGCAGCCGAGGCAGGTGTAGGAGATCGCCTTGCCGTGCGCGGCACTGGCGTGAGCCGGAGCGGCGGACTCCTGCGCGGCGGCGCCGGTCAGCGCCGCTGCTGCGAGCGCTGCGATCACGGCGATCGAAACTGCGTGCTGGCAAGATCCCCGCCCACGCCCCTTCATCCGCCCCTCCGCCGCGAAAAAACGGCCCCGAATCTTACGGACTAGCCGGCCCAATTACCACACGATCAGGCCGCGGAGGCGCGAGAGCGGCGCTACCATCCGCGCGAGGAGCCAGAGGAGCCCTGATGATCGCTCTCATCCAGCGTGTCAGCCGGGCCGAGGTGCGTGTCGGCGGCGAAGTGGTCGGCGCGATCGACGCCGGGATCCTGGCCCTGATCGGCGTGCGCCGCGCGGACACCGACGCCGCGGCCGAGCGGCTGCTCGAGCGCGTGCTCTCCTATCGCATCTTCCCGGACGCCGACGGGCGGATGAATCGGTCGCTGCGCGAGGTGGGCGGGGGACTCCTCCTCGTGCCGCAGTTCACCCTCGCCGCCGACACTCACAAGGGCACCCGTGCGGGGTTCAGCCTGGCGGCCGCCCCAGAGGAGGCGCGGCGCCTGTTCGAACATCTGCGGAGCCAGGCGCAGGGCGCCTATGCCCCTGTTTCGGCGGGCGTATTTGGCGCCGATATGCAGGTATCGCTGGTCAACGAGGGGCCCGTGACGTTCTGGCTGGAGACCCCCTGAATGGGCCCCGAGACCCGCGTTACGGAATTCGCGAACTTCTGGGGTTCCGGGGGCTCATTTGACCTATCATCCAGTTCTTTTCTCCGCACGGGCGGAGAGGTCAGCGGAGTCGCCAGTCATGGGTGGTTTAGGGATGCGCGAGCTCGTGGTGATCCTGCTCGTCGTGCTCGTCGTGTTCGGCGCGAAGAAGCTGCGCAGCGTCGGCTCCGATCTCGGCGCCGCCGTGCGCGGATTCAAGAAGGCCATGAGCGAGGGCGAGGAGGAGCAGAGCGCTCCGCCGAAGCAGATCCGCTCCGAGGGCACGGACGCGGAGTTCCCGGACGTCGCCGCGAAGAAGAGCGACCCGAAGACCGAACGGAGCGCGTGATCTGTTCGAGGGCCGATTCTCGGAGTTGCTGATCATCTTCGTCCTGGCGCTGATCGTGCTGGGACCGGAGAAGCTGCCGCGCGTGGTTACCGAGATCGGCCGCTGGATGGGGCGCGCGCGCGCCATGGCGCGCCAGTTCCGCGAGCAGCTCGAGGAGGAGGTGCAGCTCGAGCAGGCGCGCAAGGCGAACTCAGCCGGGAGCGCGGCGGCGGCCGGCACGGCGGCGGCCGGCACGGCGGCACCGGGTATGGCAGCACCGGGCACGCCTGCACCTGGCACGGCTGACCCAGGCACGCTGGGCACGTCGGCGCCGGGCGCCGCGGCGGGCGGCGCGTCGCCCGTAACGGCGCCGCCCGCGGGTGCGGCGGCCGCGGAGCAGCCGACCCACCCCAACACTTTCTCCCACGCCCACGCCACGGACGCCACCGGCGCCGACCCCTCGGCGGTCCGGGCCGGCGCCGCGTCGAGCGCCGATGAGCGAGGAACCTGAGAAGCTCGCCGAAGGCACGCTGATCTCGCATCTGCTCGAGCTGCGGGACCGGCTCCTGCGCGCGCTGATCGGCATCGGGATCGCGCTCGGGCCGTGCGTCTACTATTCGAACGACCTCTTCACCTTCGTCGCGCAGCCGATCCTCGCGAAGCTTCCCAAGGGCAGCAGTCTCATCGCCACCGGGGTGATGTCGCCTTTCACGACGCCCTTCAAGCTGTCGTTCTTCGTCGCGCTGTTTCTCGCCATGCCCTACGTCATCTATCAGATCTGGGCGTTCGTCGCCCCGGGACTCTACCGCCACGAGCGCCGCTTCGCCGTGCCGCTGCTCGTCTCCTCGATCCTGCTCTTCTACGTCGGCATGGCCTTCGCCTACTACTTCGTCTTTCCGGTGATGTTCCAGTTCTTCGCCGGCACCACGCCGAAGGGCGTGGCGATGATGACCGACATCAACAACTACCTCGACTTCGTGCTCACCATGTTCTTCTGCTTCGGCCTCGCGTTCGAGGTGCCGGTCGCGGTGGTGCTGCTGGTGTTGATGGGCATCGTGCGCATCGAGAAGCTCAAGGAGCACCGCGGCTACGTGCTGATCGGCATCTTCATCCTCGCGGCGCTGCTAACACCCCCCGATGCGATCTCGCAGTGCTCGCTCGCCATACCGATGTACCTGCTCTACGAAGGCGGGATCCTCATGGCGCGCGTGCTGTCGCGCAGCCGCAGCGCCCCGAGCGCCCAGGAAGCCAACGAGAACTGACGGCGCGGTGCCTTCAGGCGATCTCGTACACGGCGCGCGCCGCCGCCTCCACCTGGCGCTCGTCGTTGACCAGACTCGGTGCGAGGCGCGCGTGGGTGACCTTGTAGGGCGAGGTCGAGGCGATCACTTTGCGCTCGAGCAATCGCTGAACCGTCTCCTCCGGCGTGCGCCCCTGCACCTCGAAGCAGATGATGCCGGCCGACAGCGCCGCATCGCGCGGCGTGAGCACTTTCACCCTGGGGATGGCTGCCAGGGCCTCCTTGCACTGCGTGTTGAGAGCCGCGATGCGCGCGGCGATGCGCGCTCGTCCGATGCGGCGGTGGAACTCGAACGCTTCGGCCATCGCCCACTGGTGCTCGTAGGCCTTGAAGCCGCCCGGAGAGACCCAGGCCGCGCGGGTCGGAGTCTGCGGAGGATGGCCATCCTCCCAGGCCGCAAACGGCTCGGAACTGTAGAAGCTCGGGATCGTCGGGCGCAGCAGCGCCCAGTTCTTCTCCGGCGCCCAGATGATGCCGGTGCCGCGCGGCGCAAAAATCCACTTGTGCGTGCCCGCGGCGGCGAAGTCGACGCCCAGCCCGGCGAGCGGCATATCCTGGTTCCCGAATCCATGCACCGCGTCCAGCACCACGAGCACGCGCTCGTGCTCGCCGCGGTTGCGGTTTGCCTCGGCGACCGCTTGCGTCAGCGCGCGCATCGGCAGCTTGACGCCGGTGCCGGAGTGCACCCACGTGAGCCCGACGACGCGCGTGCGCGCGCCGATGGCGCCGCGCAGGCGTTCCACCATCTGTTCCGCCGCCGCCGCTTCCGGCGCATCGTAGAGCGCAATGCGCCGCCAGCTGGCGCCATTGCGCTCGGCGGCCAGGCGGATCGCCTCGTGATGCACGTAATGGTCATGAGTCGTGGTGAGGATCTCGTCGCCGGGAGTGAGGGTGAGGCCGTTGTAGATCAGGGCGAGACCCGTCGTCGTGCTGTCGGTGAGCGCAACCTCGTCCGGCCGCCCGCCGAGATACTGCGCGGCCGCCTGCTGCACCCGCACCGGAAAGGCAACATCCTGCGACTGCTGCCCGAGGAAGGCCGCGAACCCCATGCCGTGCTCGACGGTGGCGAAAGGATTGGCGTCGAGCATGCGTCGGTAGCGCTCGATCGCTTCGCGCACCGGGCGCGGGTGCGACACGATGTAGAACTGCGAGAAGTGCAGCCACTCGGGCGACAGGTCGAACTGTACGCGCACCTGGGACCAGTCGGAGAAGTTCTCAGCCCCCGCCGCTGCGGCGGGCTTGGGCGCGTCGCCGCGCGCCGCGGCGCTCGCGAGGAATGACCAGCCGACAGACGCGACGAAGCCGCGGCGATTCAGTGTCATGACCGTTCCCCCTGACGCGTGGTTTGTTCGCGAGTGGCCGCCGATACTACTCCTCGCCGCACCCGCCACCGAAATCCACCGCCGCGGCCCTGCGCACGCTGACAGTCAGCGCCACGCGTCCGGCGCGCATCCCCGCGGCATCCCCGCCGCAGCGCCCGCGGCGTTTGCGCCCGACCCGGAGGCTGGGTCAGACTCGCGCGAGCGGCTTGCGCTCAACAAACTCTCAAGGCCCGATTATGAACCAGGTCGCCGACGCCACCGCCGCGGCCGCCGCGCCAGCCAGGACCCTCTTCGGGCAGCCGCGCGGACTCGCGACACTCTTCCTCACCGAGATGTGGGAGCGCTTCACCTACTACGGAATGCGCGGCGTGCTCATTCTGTTCATGGTGGCCGCCGTTTCCCACGGTGGGCTCGGCCTGGACGACAAGACCGCGAGCGCGATCTACGGCATGTACATCGGCGGCACCTATCTCTTCGGCCTCCTCGGCGGGTGGATTGCCGACCGTCTTATCGGCGCGCAGCGCGCGGTCGTGGCGGGCGGGGTGTTGATCGCTGGCGGCAACCTCATGCTGGCGCTCGGGAGCACGGACGTCTTCTTCCTGGGACTCCTCGTCATCACGATCGGCGTCGGGCTGCTGAAGCCTAACGCCAGCGCCATGGTGGCGGCGCTCTACCCGGAAGGCGGCTCCCGGCGCGATGCCGGTTTCTCGGTGTTCTACATGGGCATCAACCTCGGCGCGCTCATCGGGCCGCTGATCGTCGGCTGGTTCGCGGACCGCTACGGCTGGCGCTGGGGTTTCGCAGTTCCAGCGCTCGGCATGGCGGTAGGTCTCGCCCAGTTCGTGTGGACGCGCCACTACCTCGGCAACGCGGGCGTCGCCGCGGCGGGCGAGCAGCCGGGCGCCTGGAAGGTCGTGGTGGCGATCGCCGCGGCCGTCGCGCTCGCTGCGGCGCTCGTCATGGCGGGCGTGCTCAAAATCGACGCCGTCGCCATGGCGGCCGGGGCTTCCTGGGCGATGCTGGTGCTCGGCGTCGGCTACTTCGTGTATCTGCTCTTCTTCGCGGGGCTCACCGCGGTCGAGCGCCAGCGCGTGCTGGTGATGGTGGCGCTGGTCGCGGCGTCGGTGACCTTCTGGGCCGGCTACGAGCAGACCGGCGCCTCGATGAATCTCTTCGCCGACCGCTATACCGATCGGCACGTCTTCGGCTGGGAGATGCCGGCCGCGTGGCTGCAGGCCGTGAACCCGCTCTTCATCATCGCGTTCGCGCCGGTGTTCGCCGCCCTGTGGATCGCGCTCGGGCGGCGCGGCCGGGATCTGAATGCGGCCGCCAAGTTCGGCGCCGGCCTGATCCTCCTCGGCCTCGGGTTCATCGCGATGTATTTCGCCTCGCTCCGCGTGCTCGGCGGCGCCCAGGTGCTGCCTGCCTGGCTGATCCTCGCCTACCTCCTGCACACCTTCGGGGAGCTGAGCCTCTCGCCCGTGGGACTCTCCTACATGACGAAGCTCGCGCCGCCGCGCTTCGTCGGACAGGTGATGGGCATGTGGTTCCTGTCGATGGCGCTCGGCAGCAACCTCGCCGGCCAGCTCTCCGGCCAGTACGACGCGGGCCACCTCGAGTCCCTCCCCGGCCTGTTCCTGAAGATCTTCTGGTACGGAGCGATCGGCGGCCTCGTGATGCTCATCCTGACCCCCTTCGCCCGGCGAATGATGGCGGGAGTGAGGTAACCATGACGGAGACGAGACCCGGAGCCTGCGCGGCAGGCACGCTGCCCCTCATCCTCCTGACCGGCTGCGCGCTCCTGACCGGCTGCGCACTCCTGACCGGCTGCGCGCCGCGCGAGAGCGGCCCTCCCGCGCCCACGCCCCCCGGAGCCGCTGCGAAGGAGAGCGCGGATGAGTTCGTCGCGCGCGTCAATCGCGAGCTCAACGCGCTCGCCCAGGAGGCGCAGGCCGCGGGCTACACGCTCGACACCTACATCACTACCGACACGCAGCTCCTCAACGCCCGGGCCAACGACCGCTACCTCGCCTACCTCAGCAAGGCGGTCGCGGAAGCCAAGCGCTACGACGGACAGGAGCTCTCGCCCGCAACCAGGCGGGCGCTCATGAAGCTGCGCCTGAACGTCGCCGCTCCCGCGCCCGACGATGCGGCGAAGCGCGCGCGCCTCACGCAGCTCGAGGCGCAGCTCGAGGCCAAGTACGGCGAGGGCAAGTACTGTCCGAAGGGACCCGGTTCCTGCATGAATCTCGACCAGCTCTCGGAGATCCTCGCCAGGAGCCGCAACTACGCCGAGCTCACCGACGCCTGGAAGGGCTGGCACGCCGTCGGCGCCGGCATGCGCGAGGAGTACGGCGAGTTCGTGCGGCTTGCGAACGAGGGCGCGCGCGAGCTCGGCTTCAAGAACCTGGGAGTCATGTGGCGCGCCGGCTATGACATGACGCCCGAGGAGTTCGACGCCGAGTCCGAGCGCTTGTGGCAGCAGGTGAAGCCGCTCTACGACGGGCTGCACTGCTATGCGCGCGCCCGGCTCGCACGGCGCTACGGCGAGGACCAGGTGCCCGCCGGCAAGCCGATCCCGGCGCAGCTCCTCGGCAACATGTGGGCGCAGCAGTGGAACAAGATCTACCCCGATATCCTCAGGCCCTACCCGACCGCCAGCCTCGAGACGGCGGATGCGCTCCTCAAGGTGCAGCAGTGGGATGCGGCGCGCATGACTCACTCGGCGGAGAGCTTCTACACCTCGCTCGGGTTTCCGCAGCTGCCGAAGACCTTCTGGGAGCGCTCGATGCTCTCGCGCCCGCGCGATCGCGAGGTGGTCTGCCACGCGAGCGCCTGGGACATGGCGAGCGGAGGCGATGTGCGCATCAAGGCGTGCCTCGTCCCCACCGAGGAGGATCTCTACACCGTCTACCACGAGCTCGGGCACGTCTACTACTTCATCAGCTACTCGAGCCAGCCGTTCCTGTTCCGCGACGGCGCCAATGACGGCTTCCACGAGGCCATCGGCGATACCATCAATCTCTCGGTGACCCCGGCCTACCTCGCGCGGATCGGGCTCATCCACGCCGTCGCCCCGAGCCACGAGGCGCTCATCAACCAGCAGATGAAGATGGCGCTCGAGAAGATCGCCTTCCTGCCCTTCGGGCGGCTGATCGATGAGTGGCGCTGGAAGGTGTTCTCGGGGGAGATCACGCCCGCCAATTACAACAGCAGCTGGTGGGAGCTGCGGCGGCGCTACCAGGGCCTCGCGCCCCCGGTGCCGCGCTCGGAAGCCGACTTCGACCCTGGGGCGAAGTACCACATCCCGTCCAACACCCCGTACACGCGCTACTTTCTCTCATACATCCTGCAGTTCCAGTTCCACAAGGCGCTCTGCGCCGCCGCCGCAAGTAAGGCGCCGCTCTACGAGTGCTCGAACTATGGGAGTCAGGAAGCGGGCCGGCGCTACGTCGATATGCTCCGGCTCGGGGCCTCCGAGCCCTGGCAGGATGCTCTCGAGAAGCTGACCGGCACCCGGCGCATCGATGCCGCGCCGATCATCGAGTACTTCCAGCCGCTGATGGAGTGGCTGAGCGAGGAGAACAAGAACCGGCAGTGCGGCTGGTAGGGCGAGCGGCGCGGCGTCGCTCGGTCCTGCTGTCAGGCCTGCCGAGCGGCGGTCTCGGGTCGCCGGAGCCGGCGACAATAAGCGGGCGGCGCTATTCGACCACGCGCACAGCGGTCACGAAGTACTCGGTGTCGCCGAAGCAGGACGTCGGGACCCACCGATGCTGCTCGTAGTGCAGCGCCATGCGCTTGCCGACGCTGGCGTTGATCTTCGCCGCGACGGCGCCGTCAGGCACCGTGAAGGCGAACTTCTCGGACACCGTGCCGGGCATGGTCACCATCGCCATCTCACCCTCCCAGGTCTTGCACAGCCAGCCCTTGCGGGAGAGCTTTTGCACGTACCCGGCGCGCTCGCCGTCCGAGTACGCCCAGTGCAGCGTCAACCAGGCGAACCCGGCAAGCCCGCCGGCGACGAGCACGAGGAGGCCGAGGAGTACCTTGAGCATACTCGCTAGCATAACGCGCGCGGCACGCGCGGGTTGTTTCGGCTGAGCAGGTTGGTTCGGCTAAGATGGCCGGACTATGGAATCGCCGCCGCTCGCCGGTCGCACCATCGCGGTGCCCGAGACGCGAGAGCTCGAGGTGTTCGCCGCCATGCTCGAGCGGCGCGGCGCGAGGGTGCTCCGCTGCCCGTTGGTCGCGATCCGCGACGCTCCGGATCCCGCGCCGGTCCTCGCCTTCGCCCGCGCCTTCGCGCAGGAAGCCTTCGACGACCTCGTTCTCACGACCGGCGAGGGGCTGCGCCGCCTCCTGGGCTGCATCGAGCGGCACGAGCCAGAGCTTCGGGCAGCTTTCCTCGCCGCGCTCGGGCGCGTGCGCAAGATCACCCGGGGACCCAAGCCCGCGCGCGCGCTGCGCGAGCTCGGCATGAAGCCCGACATCGCCGCCGCGCGTCCCACCACCGAGGGCATCATCGCGAGCCTCACGGGACTCGACTTGAAGGGGCGCCGTGTGGGCGTGCAGCTCTACGGCACGGAGCCGAACCGTCCGCTCACGGAGTTTCTCGAGCGTGCCGGCGCCGTCGTGAGCACGGTCGCGCCCTATGTCTACGCCGATGGGGCCGACGATGCGGAGGTGCTGGGGCTCCTCGCGCGCCTCGAGAGCGGCTCGGTGGACGCCATCGCCTTCACCAGCACGCCGCAGGTCGAGCGGCTCTTCGCGGTCGCGCCCGCCGCACGCGTGCGCGCGGCGCTCGAACGCACCCTCGTCGCGGCGGTCGGCCCGGTGGTAGCGGATGCGCTCTCGCGCCACGGCGTGAGCGCGCGCCTCATGCCGGAGGAGTCCTTCTTCCTCAAGCCGCTGACCAGCGCGCTCGAGGAGGCGCTCGGCGCGCGCACCTGAAGCGCCGGATATAACACCAACGCCTGGGGGCTGAGCGTATGAAGACGGAATCGAGCGCCGAGCTGACGCTGCGCGGTACGAAGACGGAATCGCGCGTCGAGCTGACGCTGCGCGGACTTGTCCTGGGCGTGGTGCTCACCGTGGTTTTCACCGCCGCCAACGTCTACTTCGGGCTGAAGGCTGGGCTCACTTTCTCCACCTCCATCCCGGCGGTGGTGATCTCCATGGCGATGTTGCGCTGGCTCGGTAACACCTCCGCCCAGGAGAACAACATCGTGCAGACGGTGGCTTCCACCGCCGGCACGCTCTCCTCCATCATCTTCGTGCTGCCCGGCTTCATCATGATCGGGTGGTGGAGCGGCTTTCCCTATTGGCAGTCGGTAGCCATCTGCGCTACGGGCGGCATCCTCGGAGTCATGTATTCCATCCCACTGCGCCGCGCGCTGGTGACGCAGTCGGATCTGCCCTATCCCGAGGGTACCGCCTGCGCCGAGGTCATCAAGGTCGGTTCCGGCGATGTCGCGGACAAGGATTCGGTGGAATCCAGCGGCAAGGGCCTGAAAGCGGTGCTGGTGGGTTCGCTGGTCTCCGCCCTGTTCCTGGTGATGGTGCAGGCGCGGCTGTTCCTGGGGGACGTAGCTCACAGCTTCCGCCTGGGTCATGACCCACGGGCGCCGGTCACCGGCTTCGATTTCCAGCTCTCCTTTGCGCTGTTCGGCATTGGCCACCTGGTGGGCATCAGCTGCGGCATCGCCATGTTCGTGGGCGCCCTCATCGGCTGGGGCTTGGGGGTGCCGCACTACAGCGCACTGCACGCGGCCGCAGGCGATGCGGGAGAGTTCGCGCATGCCACCTGGAGCCACTATGTGCGTTACGTGGGCGCCGGCGCCATCGCCGTGTCCGCCATCTGGACACTCATCAAGCTCGTGAAGCCGGTGATCGGTGGCCTGAAAAGCGCCATCGCTTCCTCCCGGGCACGCAAGGCCGGCAAAGGGGACACGCTGGCGCGCACCGAGCACGATATTCCGGTGGATCAGGTGGGCTTGGTGTCGTTGATCTGCATCCTGCCCATCTGCTGGCTGTTGTGGAATTTCGCGAGGAGCGCGGGCCTGGGCGAGCATGCGCTGCTGCTCACCGTCGGCGGCATCTTCATCGTGGTGGTCGTCGGCTTCCTGGTTTCGACCGTTTGCGGCTATATGGCGGGGCTGATCGGCGCCTCCAACAGCCCGCTCTCGGGCATCGGTATCCTGGTGGTGGCCATCACGGCGCTGTTCCTGGTGGTGAGCGTCAAGTCCTCGCTGCCGCCGGAGATGGGCAAGGCGCTCGTGGCCTACGCGCTGTTCGTCACTGCTGTGGTATTCAACGTAGCGGCCATTGCCAACAACAACCTGCAGGATCTGAAAACCGGCCAGCTGGTGGAATCCACGCCCTCGAAACAACAGTGGGCGCTGGTGATCGGCGTAATAGCCAGCGCGCTGGTGATCCCGCCAGTGCTGGACCTGGTCAACAAGGCTTACGGTTTTGCGGGCGCCCCCGGCGCGTCAGCCCATGCACTGCCCGCGCCCCAGGCGGGCCTCATCTCTGCCCTCGGCCAGGCGGTGATCCAAAACGACCCGGAGAAATGGCAATTGATGGGTTGGGGCGTCCTCATAGGGGCAGGCATCATCACGCTCGACTGGCTGCTCTCGAAGACCACCCGCTCCATGCGTGTGCCGCCGCTCGCCGTGGGCCTCGGCATCTACCTTCCCACGGCATCGACGCTGATGGTCACCGTGGGCGCGCTGGTCGGTTGGTGGTTTGACAGAGGCGCCGACAGGACCGCGAAACCAGACGCCACGAAGCAACTGGGAGTGCTGCTCGCTTCCGGTCTGATCGTCGGCGAGAGCGTGCTCGCGGTGATCTTCACGGCCCTGGTCGCCTTGACCAATAACCAATTTCCCATCGGCGTGGTGGGAGACTCGTTCTCGACCGCTTCGGAGTGGCTCGGCGGCATCGCCTTCGTGCTCATGATCTACGCGCTCTACCGCTGGGTGGGGCGCGCGCTTTCGGCTGCGTAGCCGTTACGACCTGCAGTAACACCGACCGACATCCGGTGCCCCGACATCCCACCGCCGGTTTCGTCAGCGCCGCTCGAGGCGCTCGATCCCCTGATGGCCGATGAGCGCCGAGGCGACCCAGCCGGTGAGCCACACGATGATCCAGGTGAAGAGCGCCGCCCGGAAGCTCCCGAGATGAAAGCCCGGCAGGATCGCCGCGACGAGGGCGACCATCGCCGCATTCAGCACGAGGAGAAACAGCCCGAGCGTCAGCAGGGTGAGCGGCAGTGTCAGGACGAAGGCAATGGGCCGCACCACCGCATTCACGACGCCGAGGAGCAGCGCCGCGAGGATGAGCGTGCCGGGGCCGTGGATCCGCACGCCGCTCACCCACGCGCTCGCGAGCCACAGCCCGAGCGCCGTGATCACCGCCCGCAGCAGAAATCCCCTCATCCGGCCGCTCCTTTTTGAGCCTCGGCCTCGACCACCACCTTGAGACGCGTCATGGCCTGCTGCCATCCGGTGCGCAGCCGGAGGTACTGGGTGTCCCACGCCGGCGTCGCCGGCACCCCCGAGCCGAGGAGCCTCACGATGGTGCCCCCGGGCACGGGCTCGAGCATGAAGTCATCGACCATTACGGTGTCCGCCGGCGGCAGCGCGGCCGATTTCAGATAGATCAGCCGCAGCCGCCGGCCGGGCTCGAACGCGTCGATGTGCGCCTCGAGCTCGGTGAGGCGGTCGACGCTCGCGCGGAAGAGGCCTCCCGGCCGGGCGCGGATCTCCGCGCCGGGTGAGCACCAGCGACCGAGCAGCTCCGTGTCGGTGAGAGCCCGCCAGACTTCCTCGGCTCCCGCGCGCACGTCGATGCGATGTGCGTAGCCGCGTTCCTTGTCGCCCATGAGGGCATTGTGCCATTCTGACCGGGAAACGGAGCCCCGATGCCCCTCGTTCACCTGGTGATCGGTCTCGCCCTGGCGGAGTTCTTCTTCTTCATGTGGGCGGTCGCCCGGGCACGCGTCCGGTTTGGCGTCGCCGCTCCCGCCACTACCGGTCACGAGGTGTTCGAGCGCTATTTCCGCGTGCAGATGAACACCCTCGAGCAGCTCATCGTCTTCGTGCCGTCGATCGTGCTGTTCGCCCGCTACGTCAACGCATACGCTGCGGCCGCTCTCGGGGCGGTGTTTGTGATCGGTCGGGCGCTCTATTTCACGGGCTACGTGCGCTCGGCGCAGGGCCGTCATCTCGGATTCATGCTGAGCGCCCTCCCCAACGTGACATTGCTCATCGGGGCGATCATCGGCGCGCTCGTCGCGCTCGGCGCTCGCGGTTGAGTCAGGCTCCGGGTGCCGCGCGCCTGCGCAGAGCGATGGCGAGCGGCACGAGCGATGCGGCGATGATGGCGAGCGTGACGAGGCCGAAGTTCTGCTTGACGAGCGGGATGTTGCCGAAGAGATACCCGCCCCACACGAACAGCAGCACCCACGCAAATCCTCCCGCGAAGTTGTAGACGAGGAAGCGCCGGTAGGGCATGCGCCCGACCCCGGCGACGAAGGGCGCGCAGGTGCGGATGATCGGCACGAAGCGCGACAGCAGGATCGCCATGGCGCCATGGCGGCGGAAGAACTCCTCGGTGCGTCGGAGATATTCGACCTTGAGGAGCCGATATCGGCCGCTGAAGGCAGGCGGTCCGATGGCGCGTCCGATGCTGTAGTTGACGGTGTTGCCGAGCACGGCCGCGGCACCCAGCGTGACGCTCGCGAGCGGCGCCTGCAGCGTTCCGCTCCGGTCGACGGCCGCGAGCGCCCCTACGGCGAAGAGCAGCGAGTCACCGGGGAGGAACGGTGTCACGACGAGCCCTGTCTCCGCGAAGATCACCGCGAAGAGGATCGGATAGATCCACAGCTCGTAGCGCACGAGCAGCTCGACCAGGTGCCGGTCGAGATGCAGGACGAGATCGATCAGCCACGCCAGCATGGCGCGGCAGGATATCGGGAAGCCCGCGTCCGCGGTAAGAGCGGGCTGCTTTTCAGGGCACGAACGCGCGCATGGCCACGGGAAGGGTAGAGGCCTGTGCGAAGCCGTGGCCCGTCTTCAGGGCATCGAGTGCGACGCGCACGTCCCCGTCGCGATCGGCGAGCGCAGGCGAGCCTCTGGCGGTCAGGAGCTCCGCGGGCGCAAGTCCCGGGCCCTCCTCGACGAGGTCCGGAATGATGCCCTTGCCGTGAATCGAGGTGCCGGATGGGGTGAAGTAGCGGGACGTCGTGAGCTTCACCGCGCCGCCGTGGTTGAGCGGCATGACGGTCTGCACCGAGCCCTTGCCGTAGGTGCGCCGCCCGATGAGGAGCGCCCGGCCGTGATCCTTGAGGGCGCCCGCAACGATCTCCGAGGCCGAGGCTGAGCCGCCGTTGACGAGCACCACGAGCGGGGCGCCGTCGATGAGATCCCCCGGCGTTGCGTCCATGCGAAAGCGTGCCTCGGCGGTGCGCCCGTCGGCCGTCACGATGACCCCGCTGTCGAGGAAATCGTCGGCGACCGCGACACCCGCCTCGAGAACGCCGCCCGGATTGTTTCTCAGGTCGAGCACGAGTCCCTTCAAACCGCTTGGATTGTCTCGTTTGATGCGGCTAATAGCCCGGCCGACGTCCACAGGCGTGGTCTCGCTGAAGGTGGTAACGCGGAGGTAGCCGTAGCCCGGCTCGAGGGTCTGCTGCATGACGCTGTGCACCTCGACCTGGGCCCGGCGAAGGGTGTAGTCCGCGAGCGCCTCGCCGGCGGCGCGCCGGATGGTGAGGCTCACGAGGCTCCCGGAGGCCCCCCGCATGCGGGCGATGGCGCCCGCGAGGTCGGCGCCGATCTCGTTGCCGTCGATTCTGACGAGCTCATCCCCTGGCAGGAGTCCGGCCTGTTGCGCAGGGGATCCTTCGATCGGCCGCAGCACCTTCACAACCCCGTCCTC
>Ga0209808_1000208_pt1 | contig 30956 bp, 32 predicted proteins | sample GraSoiAngelo_157_FD_186171 | JGI IMG/M metagenome (GOLD analysis project Ga0209808, IMG submission 186171) | Grasslands soil microbial communities from the Angelo Coastal Reserve, California, USA - 14_1009_16_20cm (SPAdes) (version 2) | ecosystem: Environmental > Terrestrial > Soil > Grasslands ... | reverse complement strand
ACCCGGTGTCCCCTTCATGCGTCTTGAACTGCTCGATCAAGCTCTTCTTGCGGTCGACAGTCAGCGGCATTCCGGGCCCCCAATCGCCACGTCCCAGAGATCACTCCCCAGGGCGGGTTCCAAAAAACCTTTGTACCGTCTACAGATAGCGGACACTTTATCACGGGGGGCCCAGGAAGTAAAGGAATCGGGTCAGAGACGCCGACGGGCCGTTTCGACGTCGGCGGCGATCTGGGCGCGCAGCGCGTCGACGCTCGGGAAGCGCTTTTCCTCTCTCACCCGCGACACAAACAGGAGCCGAATGGTCTGACCATAGACGTCTCCCGAAAAATCGAGGAGATAAGCCTCGACGGCCAGGGCGTCCTCGCCGAAGGTGGGTCGGACCCCCACGTTCACGACGGCCCGCCGGGTCTGTCCGCCGATCTCGGCCTGGCATGCGTAGACACCCGCCGCCACCAGCACCGGGCGGTCGGGGGCAACGTTCGCCGTGGGAAAGCCGAGCGTACGGCCGCGACCGGCGCCGGCCACGACCTTGCCGGGCAGCGTATAAGGACGGCCGAGCATTCGCGCCGCGGCGTCGAGGTCGCCGCGCCCGAGCGCCGCCCGAATCGCCGTCGAGGACACGGGCGCACCGTCGACCATCAGCGGCTCGATCACGTCCACGCTGAAGCCGAGCCCCCGGCCCAGGTCGCGCAGCATGTCGGCGTCGCCGCGAGCGCCTCTCCCGAACCGATGGTTGAAGCCGACGATGACCTGCTGCGCGGCAAGCCGGTCGACCAGCACGTCTTTCACGAACGCCTCGGGCTCGACGGCGGCCAGTTCGCGCGTGAAGTCCAGCACGACGGCGCCGTCCACGCCGCAGGCGCCGATGAGCGCCAGGCGCTCGTCGAGCGTCGTGATGGGCAGTGGTGCGCGGTCCGGCTGCAGCACCTCCAGCGGGTGCGGCTCGAAGGTGCACGCCAGCGCGGGCGAGCCCGTGGCGCGCGCGTGAGCGACCGCGGCGCCGAGAATCGCCCGGTGGCCGAGATGGACGCCGTCGAAGACGCCGAGGGCGACCGCGCTCGGTCGCCGCTCAGGCGGGACGGACGGAAGGCCCCGGATGATCCGCATGCACCATTCTCACCGGCCGAACGCTGCGCCCCGTCGCCGCCGCCTCGCCCACGCCGAGCAGGGCGCCCGCCGTGTCGTACACGCGCGCGAGCGTTCCCGCCGCCAACGGTGCCGCCAGGTCCGCCGGCTGGCCGTGCACGAAGCGGCGCGCGCCGCTGGCATCGAGCCGCGCCGCCGGCAGGTGCGCGAGCGCCGCGTCCGGTGGGAGCACGCGCGCCCACAGCTCGGCCGCGGGCGCCTCCTCGAGGTCGCGCCACGCGAGGGCGTCGGCAAGCGCGAAGCGCCCGACGCGCGTGCGAACGAGCCGATCGACGGCACCGCCCCACCCGAGCGCGCTGCCCAGCTCGGCGGCGAGCACCCGCACGTACGTTCCCTTGCCGCACACGATGCGCAGCGTGGCGCCGGTCTCCTCGAGCCTCTCCACGTCGATCGCGCTGACGACGACGTCGCGCGGTGTGCGCTCGACCTCCACGCCCTCGCGCGCCAGCTCGTACAGGCGCCGGCCCTCGTGGTGGACGGCCGAGTACATCGGCGGGACCTGCGCGATGCGGCCGACGAAACCGCGGCAGGCGGCCTCCAGCCGTTCGCGCGTCAGCCCGCTCACCGGCGTCTCGGAGAGCACCCGGCCGGAGAGGTCGTGCGTGTCGGTCGTCACGCCGAAGCGGATGGTGGCGACGTACTCCTTGTCCTGGTCCATCAGATAGGGCGTGAGCTTCGTGGCCTCGCCGATCAGCAGCGGCAGGACGCCGGTGGCCGGCGGGTCGAGGGTGCCGGCGTGGCCGATACGCCTCACGCCGAGTCGCGAGCGCGCGCGCGCGACGGCGTCGAATGACGTCACGCCAGCCGTCTTGTCGACGACGAGGATGCCCGACGAGGCCGCGGTCATCGTGGCGCGGCGAGGGCCGCGCTGATGGCGTCGAGAACCCGGTGCGTCACCGCCTCGAGCGGGCCGCTGAGGGTGCAGCCGGCGGCGTTGGCGTGGCCGCCTCCGCCGAAGCCTCCGGCGATCCGGTTGACGTCGACGTCGCCCTTGGCGCGCAGGCTCACCTTCACGCGGCCGCCGTCCAGCTCGCGCAGCAGGCAGGCGACCTTCACGCCGGCGATCGAGCGCGGGTAGTTCACCAGTTCCTCGGACTCGATGAAGCGCTCGGGCACCGCGCCCGCGGGCAGCGCCAGCCACGCCACGCGGCCGTTGTCGCTGACGCGCACGCGCGCGAGCGATTCGCCGAGCAGCCGCAGCGCGTCGGGGGCGCGCCGCTCGTAGAGCGCCGAGGAGACGGCGTCGGGCCTGGCCCCGGCCGCGGTCAGCGCGGCGGCGATCCGGAACGTCTCGGGCGTGACGTTGGAGTAGCGGAACGAGCCCGTGTCGGTGTGGACCGCCGTGAAGAGGTTGGTCGCGATCGAGGGCGTGAGCGACGCGCGCAGCGCCGTCAGGAGGCGGTACACCATCTCGCCGGTCGCGGCGGCGCCAACGTCGATCCAGTTCACGGTGCCGTAGCGGCGGTTGTCGGGATGATGGTCGATGTTGACGACGACCGGCGCCGTGCGCTTCGCCGCGTCGATCAGCCCCTCCGTGCGGTCGGGGTTCGGGCAGTCCGTGAGCACCGCCACGTCGAAGGCCCCCTCGAGCGTCTTGAGCACCTGGTAGTGCTCGACGCCGGGCAGGAACGACAGCGCGCCGGGCGCGGGATGCGGGCCGCCGGCCGCCACCGACCAGCCGCGCGTCTGCAGCGCCTCGCCGATCGCGAGCAGCGTGCCGAGCACGTCGGCGTCCGGGTGCACGTGGCCCAGCATCAACGCGCGCCCGGGGGCGCGGTCGAAGGCGGCGACGACGTCGGCCGGAACGCGCACCGTGTCGCTCACGAGCCCGGGGCCCGCACTTGCTTGAGGAGCGACTGAATGCGCGCGGCATGCTCGAGCGAGTGGTCGGGACGAAACTCGAGGTCCGGGGTGACGCGCAGCTCGAGGTGCTGGCGCAGCCAGTTGCGCACGAAGCCCCGGGCGCTGTCCAGCGCCGTCATCGACGCCTTCCACTGCGCGTCGTTGCCCAGGACCGAGACGAAGATCTTGGCCGAGCGCAGGTCCTTCGACGTCTCCACCTCGGTGACGGTCACGAAGCCGAGCCGCGGGTCCTTGAGCTCGCGCTGCAGCAGCATCGAGACTTCTTCCTTGATGAGCTGGTTGACGCGGTCGAGCCGTTTGCCCTGCATCAGAGAATCTCCACGGTCGTGTCGAGGACCATGCCCTCGACGTGGTCCTCGATGAAATCCATCGCCTTTGACACCACCTCGTTGGCGTGGCGGGCGTCGTTCGAGACGTAGGCGAGGGCGAGGGTCGCGCGCTGCCAGGTGTCCTGGTGGTCGACCTCGGCCACCGAGACCTCGAAGCGGGCGCGCACCCGCTCCTTGAGGCCCTTGAGGACGTGGCGCTTGCCCTTCAGCGAGTCCACGTCCGGCAGGTGGAGCTCCATCATCCCCAGCGCGACGCGCGCGGCGCTCACGAGCCCTCTCGCCGCCGCGCTACAGCGTCCGCGCGACCTCTTCGGTCGAGAACACCTCGATCACGTCGCCCGGCAGGATGCCGGGAACGGCGTCGACCCCGATGCCGCAGTCCTGGCCGTTCAGCACCTCGCGGACGTCGTCCTTGAACCGCTTGAGCGACGTGATGGTCCCCGTGCCGAACACCGAGTCGCCGCGCTTCACGCGCGCCTTGGCGCCGCGCACGATCTTGCCCTCCGCCACGTAGGAGCCCGCGATGGGGCCGAGCTTGGAGATGACGAAGATCTGCCGCACGTCGGCGCGGCCGATGATCGTCTCGCGGATCTCGGGCGCGAGCATGCCCGCCAGCGCCGCCTTGAGATCGTTGATCGCCTCGTAGATGACGTTGTACGCGCGCAGGTCGACGCCGTTGGCCTGGGCCTGCTGGCTCGCCTTGGGCTCCGCCTTCACGTTGAAACCGAGCACGATGGCGCCCGAGGCCGAGGCCAGCATGACGTCGCTCTCGTTGATGGCGCCCACCGAGGAGTGGATGACCTTCAGCTTCACCTCCTCGGTGGAGAGCTGCTCGAGGGATTGCGCGAGCGCCTCGACCGAGCCCTGCACGTCGGCCTTGAGGATGAGCCGCAGCTCCTTGACCTCACCCGTCTGGATCTGCTTCTGCAGCCCCTCCAGCGTGATGCGGGTGGACGCCTTGCCCGCGCCCTTCGCCCGGTCGGCGCGCATGGTGGCGATCTGACGCGCCTTGCGCTCGTCGGAGACCGCGACGATGACATCGCCGGCCGACGGCACGCCCGACAGCCCGAGCACCTCGACGGGGTCCGACGGTCCCGCCGACGCGACCTTCTTACCGGTCGGATCGATCAGCGCGCGGATGCGCCCGGAGTGCGCCCCGACCACGATCGCGTCGCCTTCCTTGAGCGTTCCGTTCTGGATCAGGGCGGTGGCCACGGGGCCGCGGCCGCGGTCCAGCCGGCTCTCGATGATGACGCCCTTGGCCGCACGGTTCGGGTTCGCCTTGAGCTCGAGGATCTCGGACTGCAGCGCGGTCATCTCCAGCAGCTGCTCGATACCGGTGCCCTTCTTGGCCGAGGTCGGCACGAAGATCGTCTGGCCTCCCCAGTCCTCGGGGACGAGGTCGAGGTTCGCCAGCTCGCGCTTGACGCGATCGGGATCGGCCTCGGGCTTGTCGATTTTGTTGACGGCCACGATGATCGGCACGTTCGCTGCGCGGGCGTGGTTGATGGCTTCCTGCGTCTGCGGCATCACGCCGTCGTCGGCGGCGACGACGAGGATGACGATGTCGGTCGCCTGGGCGCCGCGCGCGCGCATGGCCGTGAACGCCTCGTGACCCGGCGTGTCCAGGAACGTGACTTTGCCGTGCGAGGTCATGACTTGATAGGCGCCGATGTGCTGGGTGATGCCGCCGAACTCCTTCTCGGCCACCTTCGACTTTCGGATGGCATCGAGCAGCGACGTCTTGCCGTGGTCGACGTGACCCATGACGGTGACGACGGGCGGCCGGAGCACCTGCGTGCCGGTGTCGGCGTCCTCCTCCTCGAGAACATCGCCTTCCACCGAGCGGATCTCGACGTCGAAGCCGAACTTGTCGGCGACGAGCTTGGCCTCGGTGGGATCGAGCAGGTCGTTGACCATGCGCATGACGCCCAGCTCGAGCAGGCCCTTGATGACCTCGCCCGACTTGCGCCGCATCTTCTCGGCCAGCTCGGACACCGTGACCGACTCGGGCACGCGGATGAGCTCGCGACGGACCTCTGCGGCCGGTACCGGCGGCGCCTCGACGGCCGGCGTCGTGACGCGCGCGGCCGGAGTCTCCGCCGCGGGCCTCGCCGGCGCGGGCGGCATACCGGCGGCGGGCGCCACGGGGCGCGGCACGGCCGGCCGCGGGGGCGCCGGGGGTGCCGCCGGACGGGGCGGCCCCTGCATCACCCGCGGAGGCGCGAACGGTCCGGCGGGCTGGCGCGATGGTCGCGAGGGCGTGGGCGGCGATGTCGGGCGCTCGAGCGGTCGGAACGGCACGATCTTCGGCTCGGGCTTCGGGGGCGCCGCCGGCCCGGCTGCCGCAGCGGCCGGCCTCACCGGCTCCGCCGGCAGCGGGGGCGCGGGGGGCGCGACCCGGGAGGGCTCCGGCGCGATCTCCGGTGGCTTGGCGACGATGACCGGCGGCTCACCCGTAATCTCGGCGGGCCTCGGCTTGACGATCGTCGCGGCCGGCTTGACCTCGGCCGGAACCTCGTCGGCCGCGTCGGCAGGCTTGCTCTTCTTCGCGCGCGACGGCTTTTTCGCCACGACCTCGGCACCGTCGACGACCGCGCCGTCTTCTGTCGGCGCCTTCGGCTTCGCGACGCGCTTGAGCTTGACCGGTTCCTCCGGAAGCTCGCGCCCCTTGCCAAGCTTGGTGCGCAGCTCGTTGGCGAGCTTCGCGTCGAGGGGAGTCATGGCACGGACGCCCTTGTGTCCCATCTCCTCGGCGGCGAGCATCAGATCCTTGCTCGTGACGCCGAGCTCTTTCGCCAGCTCGATGACTTTTACCTTGGTCGCTGCCACTGTCCCCTCACTTCTCCGAAACCACCGTTTCGATCAACTCCCTCTCCGCCTCGCTCGGCCGCCTGAACGCGTGCGCCAGCCGCCCGGGCTTCAGCGCGCGCTCCAGACACTCCGGGCCGCAACACACGTAGGCGCCGCGCCCGGGCGCGCGCTCGTCGACGCTGACGCGACCGTCCGCGGCACGCACGAGCCGCCGCATCTCCGCCTTCGGCCGCCGCCGGCGGCAGCCCAGACACGTGCGGATCGGCGCGGCGCGCTTCGTCGTCGTCACGCCGTCGCGGGCGGGTGCTCCGGCTCCGCCACGGCGCCCTCGTCCTCGTGCGTGTCCTTGGGCTCGCGCTCCGCCACCCACGCCTCGGCGGCGGCCAGGATCGTGTCCGCAGCCGCCCCGACGGCGGGCAGCGCCGCGAGCCGCTCGCGGCCTGCAGCCACCACCGCGCGCGGCGACACGAGCCCCGTCTCGACGAGCGCCTGGAACGCCTCCGGCGTCACCCCGGGCAGCGTGGACAGCGCCGCGCGGGCCGCCTCCGCGTGCTCGGCCTCGGCGCGCTCGGCCTCGACCTCGCTCTCGCTCTTGATGTCGATGCGCATGCCGGTCAGCTTCGCGGCGAGGCGGGCGTTCTGCCCCTTCTTGCCGATCGCCAGCGAGAGCTGGTTGTCCGGCACGACCACGAGCGCCGCCATCTGTGTTTCGCCCGGAGCCTCGCCGCCCTCGGGATCGGGCTCCTCCGCGATCGTCACCGACGAGACCTTCGCGGGCGACAGCGCGCGCGCCACGAACGAGGCCGGGTCGTTCGACCACTCGATGATGTCGATCTTTTCGCCGCGCAGCTCGCGACTGATGACCTGGATGCGCGTGCCGCGCAGTCCCACGCAGGCGCCGATCGGATCCACGTCGCGCTTGGTCGAAGCCACGGCGACCTTCGCGCGCTCGCCACCCTCCCGCGCGGTCGCCTTGACGATGACGATCCCCTCCTGGATCTCGGGAATCTCCGTCTCGAACAGGCGCGCGAGGTAGCCGGGGTGCGTGCGCGAGAGCGAGATCTGCGGGCCCTTGGCGGTACGCCGCACCTCGAGCACGTAGGCGCGCACGCGGTCGCCCGGGTTGTAGCGCTCGCCCGGAATCTGCTCGCGCTCGGGCAGGATCGCCTCCGCCTTGCCGACCTCCAGGATCACGTTGCGCTTCTCGATCCGGTGCACGACACCGCGCAGGATCTGACCTTCTTTGCCGACGAACTCCGAGTAGATGCCCTCACGCTCGGCGTCGCGGACCTTTTGAAGGATGACCTGCTTCGCGGTCTGGGCGGCGATGCGTCCCAGATCTTGCAAAGGGCGGTCTTGCAGCAGTTCGAGCTCCACGCCGAGCTCGGCCTCGGGGTTCAGGGCCTTGGCGTCAGCCAGCGCGATCTGCGTCTCCGGATCGGTGACCTCCTCGACCACCTGCTTGCGCTGATAGATCCGGAAGTCGCCGGTCTTGCGGTCGATGTGGATACGGACGTTGTCGCCCGGTCCCAGGCTCTTGCGGGACGCCGACAACAGGGCAGTCTCCAGCGCCTCGAAGAGGACCTCCTTGTCGATCCCCTTCTCGCGTCCGAGCTGCTCGATGATCATGATCAATTCGCGGTTCATCTGTCCTGCGACCGTTTGCTCCAGGGCACCTCGGCGTCCAGCCGGGCCTTGGTGACGCTCGCCCGGTCCAGCTTCGCCTCCGTGCCATCGTCCTGTTCGAGAACGACCTGCCCGCCGTCGATGCCGAGCAGTCGGCCCCGCACTTCCTGCCCACCGGTGAGCCAGCAGCGCACACGCTTGCCGGCCGCCCAGCGAAACTCCCGATCCGTTCGGAGCTGACGATCCAGCCCCGGCGACGAGACCTCGAGATCGTACGCCTCCTCGATCAACGCCGACGCGTCGAGCACGTCGCCCACCTCGCGGCTCACCCGCTGGCAGTCGTCGATGCCGACACCCCCCGGCTTGTCCACGTACAAGCGCAGCACGCCCCGGGGTCGGCGCGGCCGCCACTCCAGGTCGACGAGGGTGAGTCCGTGATCGCGGAGCACGGGCTGCACGACTCCCTCGATCTCGAGCTGCTTCTCGTCGTCCTGCATCACCGATCACACGAAAGTAAAAAAGTGGGCAACGCCCACTTTTTCGAGAGGTTAGCACGGGGTGGCGGCGGAGGCAAGTTCGCCACGCAGCGCCGCCGCGAGGCGCCCGTCAGCGGGCAAGCACGCGGAAGACGTCCAACCCGCGAAGCGTCTCCACGACGGCGGCCGGAGCGACGCGCTGTTCGCGACGCGGCGCGCGGCGCTCCTTGATCTCCACGACGCCCTCCTTGGCGAGCGCGTTGCCGACGGTCACGCGGACGGGCACGCCGAGCAGGTCGGCGTCCTTGAATTTCACTCCCGGCCGCTCGTCGCGGTCGTCGAGGAGCGCGTCGAGCCCGGCCGCCCGGCACTGGGCGTAGATGGACTCGGCCGCCGCGATCTGCGCCGGGTCGCGCAGGCTCACGAGCACGATGTGCACGTCGAAGGGCGCGATCGACGCGGGCCACACGATGCCGTCGGCGTCGGCGCCCTGCTCGATCGCGCTGGCGGCGATGCGCGCGGGCCCGATGCCGTAGGACCCCATGACGATCGGGCGCTCCTGGCCCGACTCGTCGAGATACTTCGCGTTCAGGCCCTCGGAGTACTTGGTGCCAAGCTTGAAGATATTGCCGATCTCGATGACGCGCTCGACCTCCAGTGCCTTGCCGCACTGCACGCACGCCTCGCCGGGGACGACGGTGTGCAGGTCGACGAAGCGCGGCTGGAAATCGCGGCCCGGTGCGACCCCACGCAGGTGGAAGCCCTCCCGATTGGCGCCGACGACGTACGTTCCCTCACGGAGCGTCTCGTCGGCGAGCACGGGCACGCGGACGCCCACAGGCCCCACCGAGCCGACGGGCGCCCCGAGATGCTCCCGCACCTCCTCCGGATGCGCGGGCCGCGCCTCCTCGCCGAGCGCGCGCGCGAGCTTGCGCTCGTGCAGGTTGTGGTCCCCGCGCACGAGCACCAGCACCGGCCCCGCCTTCGGCGCCACGAAGAGCAGCGACTTGATCGTCAGCCGTGGGTCGACGTTCAGATATGCCGCGACCTCGGCGATCGTCCTCGCGTTCGGCGTCGCCACCTCTTCCCGCGTCCAGCCGGGGAAGGCCGGCACCTCGGGCACGCCGCGCGCGAGCTCGACGTTGGCGGCGTAGTCGCAGCCCTCACAGATCGCGATCTCGTCCTCGCCCGCCGCGCTCGGAGCCATGAACTCGTGCGCCCCGAGCCCGCCCATCATCCCGGTGTCCGACTGCACGACCCGGAAGCGCAGGCCACAGCGCTCGAAGATCTTGCGGTAGGCCGCCTCGTGGGCGGCGTACGAGCGGTCGAGGGCGGCCGCGTCGGGATCGAGCGTGTAGGAATCCTTCATGACGAACTCGCGGGTGCGGAGCACGCCCGAGCGCGGCCGCGCCTCGTCGCGCTCCTTCGTCTGGATCTGGTACCAGATCTGCGGCAGGTCCCGATATGACCGGATCTCGCGGGCGGCCAGCCACGCGATGACTTCTTCATGGGTCATGGCGAGACACATGTCTCGGTCGTTTCGATCCTTGAGCCGGAACATCTCGGGGCCGATGGCATCCCAGCGGCCGCTGTCGCGCCAGATCTCGGCGGGGTGCAGGACGGGCATGGTCATCTCCTGCCCGCCGATGGCGTTCATCTCCTCGCGGATGATCCGGTTCACGCGGTCGAGCACGCGCTGCCCGAGCGGCAACCAGACGTAGATGCCGGCCGCGAGCTGCCGGACGAGACCGGCGCGCAGCATCAGCTTGTGGCTGCGCGCCTCCGCGTCCGCGGGGTCCTCCCGCAGGGTGGGCACGAGCGACTTCGACAGCCGCATCTACTTCGCGTCTTTCGTCTTGTTGGCGCCCTTTACACCCGGCGCATAGACGAGGCGCTCGACGGGCTTGCCGCCGAGGATGTGCGACTGCACGATCTCGGGCAGGTCCTCCTGCGTCACGCCGGCGTACCAGACGTTCTCCGGGTAGACGACGATCATCGGCCCGTGGCCGCATTGCGAGAAGCAGCCGGCCTTGTTGACGCGAATGTCACGCTGGCGGCCGGCCTTGACGACCTCGCCGCGCAGGTACTTGACGAAGCCCTCGACGTCGGCCTTCGTCGGGCAGTCGTCGCCGCTGGTGCACACGAACACGTGAACGTCGTATTGGCCCATCAGTCGTCGGCTCCCGCCGTCGCCTTCGCCGCCTTGCGCTCGGCGACGAACTTGTCGACTTCCTCGCGCATGGCGCTCACGATCTCCGCCTCCGGCACCTTCCGGATGACCTCGCCGCCCTTGAAGATGAGCCCGATCCCGCGCCCGCCCGCGACGCCGATGTCCGCCGCGCGCGCCTCGCCGGGCCCGTTGACCTCGCACCCCATCACCGCGATGTGGATCTCCTCGTTCAGGCCGCGGAACTCGTCCTCGACCTCCTTCGCGAGCTTGACCAGGTCCACGTCGGCGCGCCCGCACGACGGGCACGAGACGAACGTCAGGCCGCCCTTGCGCAGCCCGAGCGCCTTGAGGATGTCGATGCCGACGCGCACCTCCTCCGTCGGGTCCGCGGAGAGCGACACGCGGATCGTGTCGCCGATGCCCTGCGAGAGCACGGCGCCGAGGCCGACCGAGGACTTGATCGTCCCCACCCCCGGCGTGCCCGCCTCGGTCACGCCCAGATGGAACGGATAATCGACCTGGTCGGAGAGCATCCGGTAGGCCTCGATCATCATCAGCGGGTCGGAGGCCTTGAGGGAGACCTTCATCTCCTCGTAACTGCACTCCTCGAGGATGTGGATGTGACGGAGCGCCGACTCCACCATGCCTTGCGCGGTGGGCCCGTTGTATTTCTCGAGAAGGTCCTTCTCCAGTGATCCCGCGTTCACCCCGATCCGGATCGGAATCTTCCTGTCCTTGGCGAGGCTCACGACCTCCATCACGAACTTCTTGCCGCCGATATTGCCGGGGTTCAGGCGCAAGCCGTCCACGCCCTGCTCGAGCGCAATGAGGGCGAGCTTGTAGTTGAAGTGGATGTCGGCCACGAGCGGGATGCGGATCTGCCGCTTGATCTCGCCGAGCTTCTCGGCGGCGTCGCGCACGGGCACCGCGCACCGCACGATGTCGCAGCCCGCGGCCTCCAGCGACCAGATCTCGAGCAGCGTCGCCTGCACGTCCCGCGTGTCGGTCTTCGTCATCGACTGCACGGTGATGGGCGCGCCGCCGCCCACCTTGACGCTCCCGAGCTGGATCTGCCGCGTCTTGCGCCGGTTGATCATGTCCCCCCGTCCCTATCTGAAGATCTTGAACGCGTCGAGCCGATTGAGATCGTTCCAGAGCGCGTACACCATCAAGAGCATCAGCAGCACGAATCCGAGCTGCTGCGCCGCCTCCCGCTTCTTGAGCGAGAGCGGACGACCCAGGATCGCCTCGATGACGAAGAAAAAGAGATGCCCGCCGTCCAGCATGGGCACGGGCAGGAGATTGAGCACGGCCAGGTTCACGCTGATGAAGGCGGTGAAGATCGCCAGCGGCCCGAGTCCCTCCTTGGCCTGACGCCCCGCCTCGGTCGCGATCTGGATCGGCCCACCGATATTCGAGGAGTCGATCTGCCGCGAGACGAGCTTCCAGAGGCCCTTGAACGTCAGCACGGTCACGTCCCACGTGCGGACGGCCCCGTGTTCGACGGCGGCCACCGGCCCGTAGGGCTCGAAGCGCACGGACTTCGTCGCGATGCCGGCGTCGATCTTGCCGACGGTGCTCTCCTGACCGGTGGCCGGCGCCTTCTCGGGCACCGCGCGCGGCGTGACCGTGAGCGTCAGCGTCTTGCCGCCGCGCTCCACGGTGATCGGGAACGGCTGTCCGGGCCGGGTGCGGATCGCCTCCACGAGGTCCTCGGGCGTGTACACAGGCTGCCCCGCCACCGCAATCGCGACGTCGCCGGGCTCGAGCCCGGCGCGCTGCGCCGGCGAGTCGGCGAGGACGGAGCTGATCTGGGGGATCAGCTGCGGTCCGGCGCCGATGTCCCACACCTCGCGCCGCTCGCCGAAGATCGGATCGGTCACGGGCTTGCGCCGCGGCGTCACCGTCACCGTCTCCTCGACGTCCCCGCGCTTCACGCGCACGGTGACCGGCCGCCCGCCGGAATCGGCGAGGGCCCGCTCGAGATCCTCCCAGTAGAGGACGCGGCGCCCGTTGAGCTCCAGCACGGTATCGCCGGTCTTGATGCCGGCGGCGGCGGCCGGGCTGCCGTCGAGGACGCGGCCGACGACGGCCGGCCACACGGGGCGGCCGAACGTCGCGAAGACGACGGCGAAGATCGCCACCGCCAGCACGAAGTTCATGCCCGGGCCCGCGAAGACGATAAGGAAGCGCGCCCACAGCGGCTTGAGGGCGAACGCCTTCTGCGGGTCGTAGGGTATCGCCTCGCCGCCCTCGATCGGGCTCTCCTCGCCCATCATCTTCACGTAGCCGCCCATCGGGATGAGCGACAGGCAGTACTCGGTCTCCTTGCCGCGCCAGCGCAGCAGGACGGGGCCGAAGCCGATCGAGAAGCGCTCGACGCCCACGCCGGTGAGCCGCGCGACGAAGAAATGGCCGAACTCGTGCACGAGGATCAAGACGCCAATGACGACGATGAACCGCAGCACCATGACGAGAACGTCGACTGTGACTGTCACGACCTTCCTCCGGAGCGCGCGGCGATCCACTCGTGCACGCGGCGCCGCGTGCGCGCGTCGACCTCGACACACTCCTCGATGGATCCGAGCTCGGCCGGCGGCTCCGCGGCCAGCGCGCGCTCGATCGATTGCGTGATCTCGGCAAATCCGATGCGGCGCTCGAGGAAGGCGGCCACCGCCACCTCGTTGGCCGCGTTCAGCACGACCGGCGCCGCACCCCCCTGCTCGAGGGCGGCGCGCGCCAGCCGCAGCGCGGGAAAGCGATCGGGGTCCGGCGGCTCGAAGGTGAGTGGCCCCGTGCGCGTGAGGTCGAGCCGGGCAGACGGCGTCGGCCGCCGCTCCGGGAACGTGAGGGCGTAGAGGATCGGGATGCCCATGTCGGCCACGCCGAGCTGGGCGAGCACCGAGCCGTCGATGTACTCCACCATCGAGTGCACGATGGACTGCGGATGGATCACGACCTGCACCTGATCGGGCGCCAGGTCGAAGAGCCAGCGCGCCTCGATCACCTCGAGGCCCTTGTTCATCAGCGTGGCGGAGTCGATGGTGATCTTGGCGCCCATCTTCCACGTCGGATGACGCAGGGCGTCCTCCACCGTCACCGCGTCGAACTTCGCCTTCGGCAGCTCGCGGAACGGCCCGCCCGAGCCCGTCAATAAGATTCGGTGCACGTCGCCGCGGTTGTGGCCGACGAGGCACTGGAAGACCGCGCTGTGCTCGGAGTCGACGGGCAGCAGCGATACGCCGTGCGCGCGCGCGGCGGCCGTCATGAGCCGGCCGGCCATCACGAGCGTCTCCTTGTTGGCCAGCGCCATCGTGCGCCCCGCCTGGATGGCCGCCATCGTGGGCAGCAGGCCGACCCCGCCGACGAGCGCCGAGAGCACGACGTCGGCGTCCACGTCGCGCGCGAGCGCAACGAGCCCGTCGATCCCCGACAGCAGCTCGGGTCGCGGCGCGGGCAGCAGGCGCGCGAGCGCGTCGACGGCCGCCGGCTCGAGCAGCGCCACTGCGACCGGCGCGTACTTGCGGCAGAGGTCGGCGATCAGCTCGGGGTTGGAGCCGCGCGCGGCCATGCCGGCCACCGCGAATTCTTCGGGGAAGCCGGAGACGAGCTCCAGCGTGCGCAGACCGATCGAGCCCGTGGCGCCGAGCAGCGTGAGTCGCTTCATGCACACCCCGCGAGTCGCGAGAAGTAATAGAAGGCCGGCAGGTTGAAGAGCAGGCTGTCGATCCGGTCGAGCACGCCACCGTGGCCCGGGATCAAGGCCCCGGTGTCCTTCGTCCCCACGCTGCGCTTGATCGCGGATTCCGCCAGGTCGCCGAACTGGCCGGCGACGCCGAGCAGGGCGCCGGCGCCGAGCCAGAGTCCCGGCCCGCACGTGGGCAGCAGCCACGCGCCGAGGGCGGCGCCCGTCGCGATCGACGCCACGAGCTGGGCGAGGGCGCCCTCCACCGACTTCCTGGGGCTGATCACCGGCGCCAGCTTGTGGCGCCCGACGGTCGAGCCGACGAGGTAGGCCGCCGTCTCGCCGAGCCACGTCACGCCCACGACGTAGAGGACGAGCTCGTCGCCGAGCGGCGACGTGTGGTGCAGCAGGATGCCGAAGCCGAGCAGCCAGCCGATGTACATGATGGCAAGCAGTGTGTGGGCCGAGCGCTCGACGTCCGGCGTACCCCGCCAGACCGGTGCCGCCAGCACGGCCACCACGGCCATCAACAGGCTGAACACGGGGAGCGCATCGGGCTGGAGCAGCCGCGCGGCGCCGAAGGACGCGGTGACCCCGACGCCCATCACGAGGGCCAGGCCGCGATCGACGGGTCGGCCGGCCTGCTCGAACAGACGAATCAGCTCCCAGAGCGCGGCGGCGCTGGCGAGCACGACGAGCGTGTTGAACATCCAGCCGGGCGCCTTGATCACGATGAGAAGGAACACGGGCAGCAGCACGAGCGCGCTGAGCAGGCGCTTCAGCATGCCGGATCCCCGCGGCGCGCCCAGCGCGACCGTGGCCGGCGTGGACACGTCACACCCCACCGAAGCGCCGGTCGCGGCGCTGGTAGTCGGCGATGGCCCGGTAGAGGTCCGTGGGCCCGAAGTCCGGCCACAACGTCGGCGTCATCCAGAGCTCGGTGTAGGCGATCTGCCACAGGAGGAAGTTCGAAACGCGCATCTCACCGCTCGTGCGGATGAGCAGATCCGGGTCGGGCACGCCCTCGGTGTAGAGCGCGCGGCTGATGTCCGCCTCCGACACCGCGTCGGGCGCCAGCTCGCCCGCCTGCACGCGCCGGGCAAGGACGCGAAAGGCGTCGAGCAGCTCGTCGCGCCCGCCGTAGTTGAAGGCCACGAGCAGCGTGAGGCCCGGGTTGTCGCGCGTCTCGCGCGCGACGTGCTCGAGCCCGCGGCGCACGGGCAGCGGCACGCCGGCCGTGCGGCCGATCACCCGCAGCCGCACCTTGTGCTCCATCAGGTCCGGCAGCTCGCGGTAGATCGACTCCTCGAGCAGCCGCATCAGCATCGTGACCTCGTCCTCCGGGCGGTTCCAGTTCTCCGTCGAGAACGCGTAGAGGGTGAGGAAGCGCAGCCCCGCCGCATCGGCGGCGCGGACGATCGCGCGCGCCGCCTTGACGCCCTCGCGGTGGCCGGCCACGCGCGGCAGGCCGCGCTGGGTGGCCCAGCGCCCGTTGCCGTCCATGATGATGGCGACGTGCGCGGGCACCGGGTGCGCGCGGACCGTCTCCAGCAAGGCCGACTCGGTGCTGACCGCCATCAGAAGGACATGATCTCCTGCTCCTTCTTCTTCAGGAGCTCGTCGATCTTGGCGATGAACTTGTCGGTCGTCTTCTGGATCTGGTCGTGGCCGCGGCGCTCTTCGTCCTCGGTGATCGGCGCCTTCTTGTCCTTGGCCAGCGCCTTGAGCTTGTCGTTGGCCTCGCGGCGCACGTTGCGCACGGCCACCCGCGCGTCCTCGGCCATCTTGTGGACGTTCTTGACGAGCTGCTTGCGGCGCTCCTCGGTGGGCGTGGGCATGGTGAGCCGGATGACCTTGCCGTCGTTCACCGGCTGGATGCCGAGGTCAGACTTCATGATGGCCTTCTCGACCTCCTTGAGCTGGGCGGCCTCCCACGGCTGGATCATGAGCGTCCGCGCGTCGGGCACGGAAACCGAGGCCATCTGGCTGATGGGCGTCGGGTTGCCGTAGTAGTCGACGCGGACGCTCTCGAGCAGTCCGGCGGAGGCGCGGCCGGTCCGCACCCCGGCGAACTCGCGGGCGAGCACCTCGAGGGCGCTGTTCATGCGCGTGTCGAGATCCTTCAACACCGTCTGCATGCCGACTCCTCCTTACCCCGCCGACGACGAGACGATCGAGCCCACGGGTTCGCCGAGCACGAGGCGCTTGATGTTGCCGGGCCGCGTGAGGTCGAACACGACGATCGGCAGCTTGTTGTCCATGCAGAGCGAGATGGCCGTGGTGTCCATGACGCCGAGGCCCCGGTTGAGCACCTCGATGTAGGTGACCTTCTCGATCCGCCGCGCCATCGGGTCCTTCTTCGGGTCCGCCGAGTAGATGCCGTCCACCTTCGTGGCCTTCACGATGACGTCGGCCCCGATCTCCACCGCGCGCAGCGCTCCCGCGGTATCGGTGGTGAAGAAGGGGTTCCCGGTGCCCGCGGCGAAGATCACCACGCGGCCCTTCTCGAGGTGGCGGATGGCCCGCCGGCGGATGTAGGGCTCGGCCACCGCGCGCATCTCGATGGCGGACAGCACGCGCGTCTGCAGGCCCGCCTTCTCGAGCGAATCCTGCAGCGCGAGGGCGTTGATGATGGTGGCCAACATCCCCATGTAGTCCGCGGTGGCGCGGTCCATGCCGCCGGCGCTGGCGGCGATGCCGCGGAAGATGTTGCCGCCGCCGATGACGATGGCGACCTGCACGCCGAGCTCGGTCACGTCGCGCACCTCGGCCCCGACGCGGTCGAGCACGGGCGGATCGATGCCGTAGCCCTGGCTCCCCGCGAGCGCTTCTCCGGAGAGCTTCAGGACGATGCGCCGGTAGACGGGGCGCCCGGCGGCCGTTGCCGCCGTCACCGGCTCAGCCTCCGATCCGGAAGCGGGCGAACCGCTTGACCACCACCCGCTCGCCCGTCTTGGAGTTCGTGAGATCGACGAGATCCTTGATCGTCGTCTTGCCGCTCGCGTCCTTGATGAACGTCTGCTCGAGCAGGCACTGATCGGTGAAGAACTTCTCGAGCTTGCCCTCGACGATCTTGTCGAGCACCTGCGGCGGCTTCTTCTGGTCCGCCATCTGGTCCCGGTAGATCTCGCGCTCCTTCTCGAGCACGGAGGCCGGCACGTCCTCGCGCGCCACGTAGGTCGGGCTGGTGGCGGCCACCTGCATCGCCAGGTCGCGGACGAGCTCGCGGAAGGCGTCGGTCTTGGCCACGAAGTCGGTCTCGCAGTTCACCTCGACCAGGGCGCCCAGCTTGCCGTCCGGATGCAGGTAGGCGTGCACGAGGCCTTCCTTGGCCTCGCGGCCAGACCGCTTCTTGGCGTCGGCGAGGCCCTTCTTCCTCAGATACTCGGCGGCGGCGTCGAGGTTGCCGTTGCTGGCGGTGAGCGCGGCCTTGCAGTCCATCACGCCGGCGCCCGTGCGCTCGCGCAGCTCCATCACGGTCTTGGCGTCGGCGGCCATCACGAGACCTCCGCCTCGGCGGCCGCCATCTCCTTGTCGTCGTCCCCGTCACCGGTCTCGGCCGCGCTCTCGTCCTTGCCCAGCGTGCCGCGGCCCTCGTTGACGGCATCGGCGATCCGGGACGTGATGAGGCGCACGGCGCGGATGGCGTCGTCGTTGCCGGGAATCGCGTAGTCGATGCCCGTGGGGTCGCAGTTGGTGTCGACGATGGCCACGATGGGGATGCCGAGGCGCTGCGCCTCGGCGACGGCGATCTTTTCCTTGCGGGGATCGATGATGAATACCGCGGACGGCAGCGACTCCATCATCTTGATGCCGATGAGGGCCTTCTCGAGCTTCTCGCGCTCGCGATCCAGCTCGAGCGCTTCCTTCTTGGGTACCCGGTCGAACTCGCCCGTCTCCTTCATCTCCTCGAGCTTCTTCAGGCGCGCGATCGACTTGCGGATCGTCGCGAAGTTCGTCAGGGTCCCGCCCAGCCACCGCTGGTTGACGTAGAAGCCGCCGCAGCGCGTGGCCTCCTCCAGCACGGTGTCCTGCGCCTGCTTCTTGGTGCCGATGAACAGCAGGCTCCCGCCGCCGGCGGCCAGCTCGCGCACGAACCCGTACGCCTCGCGGAACTTCTTCAGGGTCTTCTGCAGATCGATGATGTAGATCCCGTTGCGCTCGCCGAAGATGTACTTCTGCATCTTCGGGTTCCACCGTTTGGTCTGGTGGCCGAAGTGCACTCCGGCCTCGAGCAGCTCCTTCATGGTCAATGCGGCCAAATCCGTCCTCCTCGGTTGTATCCTCCGCCGCGCTGCGGCGCCCCCATGGACGCCGACCGAATGGCGCGCGGCGTGCGTGATGATTACTACGTCGTGTATTTCGCGTTGATCCGCACGTACTCCTCGCTCAGGTCACAGGTCCAGACGCGCTCCTCGCCCCGCCCGATCCCGAGGTCGATGGTGATGTCGTAGGCCTGTCCACCCATGATCTCGCGAACCCTCGACAGAAGCACGCCGTCGCGGAGCATCCCCCCCTCGACCAGCCGCTCGCTCTGCCGCTCGTCGGCGAAGCCGATGGCCACCTTGTCCTGCTCGACGCGGGCCGCCGACTTCCCCAGCGCCATCATGATGCGCCCCCAGTTGGGGTCCTGCCCGTTGATGGCCGTCTTCACCAGTGGCGAGTTGGCCACGCTGCGCGCAGCGACCAGCGCGTCGCGGCGGCTGGCCGCGCCCCGCACAATGATCGACACGAGCTTGGTGGCGCCCTCGCCGTCCTGCACGAGCATGCGCGCCAGCCGACCCGTCAATGCCTCCAGGGCCAGGGCAAAGTCGCGGGTGCCGCGGCCGCCGCGGTCGACGGGCGTGTTCTCGGCGAGGCCGTTGGCGATGACCGCCACCGTGTCGCTGGTGGACGTGTCGCTGTCCACCGTGATCCGATTGAACGAGCGGTCGACCGCGCGCTTGAGGATCGGGTCGAGCCCGCCGCGCGCCACCGCGGCGTCGGTGGTCACGAAGCAGAACATCGTGGCCAGGTGCGGCTCGATCATGCCGACCCCCTTGGCGATGCCGCCGAAGGTCACCGTCCGCCCGCCGATCTCGCAGCGCAGCGCCGCTTCCTTCGTGCGCGTATCGGTGGTGAGGATGGCCTCGGCCGCCGCGCGGCCCCCCTGCGGCGACAGCGATTTCACGAGCTTCGGAATGGCCGCGCGGATCTTGTCCATCGGCAGCGGGTGGCCGATGACGCCGGTGGAGCCGATGAGCACGTGCGAGGCCGGGACGCGCAACAGGTCGGCGACCTGCTTCACGATCTCGCGGGCGTCCTTGAGGCCGCGCTCGCCGTTGCAGACGTTCGAGCAGCCGCTGTTGGCCACGATGGTCTGCAGCGCGCCGCCGCGCGCGTGCTCCATGGACACCAGCACCGGCGCGCCCTTCACCTGATTGGTCGTGAACACGGCCGCGGAGCGCGCGGGCGAGGGCGAGTGGATCAGCGCGAGGTCTTTCTTGCCGCTGGGCTTGATGCCGGCCTCCACGCCGCCGGCGAGGATGCCGGGAACGGCCGTGACGCCGCCCTCAAGCCACTCGATGTCCCCGGTCATCGACCGCTCGCGGCGCGGCTCAGGGGTACACCGGCGGCGCCTCGAGGCCGGTCCGCTCGTGCCAGCCGAAGAGGATGTTGAGGCTCTGCACGCCGTTGGCCGAGCCACCCTTGCCGAGGTTGTCGATCGCGGAGACGCACACGGCACGCCCGGTGCGCGCGTCGGCGACCACGGTCACGTCGCAGAAATTAGAGCCAGCCACTGCCCGCGTGGTGGGCCGCTCGCCGTCACCTAGCACGCGGACGAAGGGCTCGCCCGCGTAGAACTCGCGGTACACGTTCACGAGGTCCGCCGTATGCAGCGAGGTGGCCAGCGGCACCGAGGCCGTGGTGAAGAGGCCGCGCGTGAGCGGCAGCAGGTGCGGTGTGAACGACACGCGCACCGTCCCGCCCGCGAGCGCCGACAGCTCCTGCTCCATCTCCGCGGTGTGGCGATGCAGACCGCCGATCGAGTACGCCTGCACGTTCTCGTTGGCTTCGGTGTAGAGATACATCGGGTCGACCTTGCGGCCCTGCGCGCCGGCGCCGCTCACGCCCGACTTGCCGTCGATCACGATGCCCTCGAGCCGCGCCAGCCCGCTCTTGAGCAGGGGCGCCGTCGCGAGGATCGCGCCGACAGGATAGCAGCCGGGCGAGGCGACGAGCGAGGCCGCCGCGATCGTCTTGCGGTGCAGCTCCGGCAGTCCGTAGACCGCCTCCGCGAGCCCGGTCGGATCGATGTGGGGCGTCTTGTACCAGGTCGTGTAGTCCGCGGCGTCGTGCAGGCGGTAGTCGGCCGAGAGGTCGATCACCTTCCGGCCCTTCTTGCGCAGGACGGGCACGGCCTTCTGCGACTCCATGTGCGGCAGGGCGAGAAACGCGACGTCGCACACGCCCGCCAGCCACTCGGGATCGAGCTCGTGGAACCTGACGTCGGAGAGGCCGCGCAGGTGCGGATAGACCGTACCGATCGCCTCGCCGGCGAGCCGCTCGGAGGTCACGCCGACGATCGTCACCCGCGGGTGCACGAGCAGGAGCCGCAGCAGCTCGGCGCCCATATAGCCGCTGGCGCCGGCGACCGCGACGCGGATGGAGGTTACGCCGCCCACGTTACCGCTTGCTGTACTGGAACTTCTGGCGGGCACCCGGCTGGCCGTACTTCTTCCGCTCGCGCGCGCGCGGATCGCGGGTGAGGAGCCCCGCCTTCTTGAGCGGCTGCCGCAGCTTGTCGTCGAAGCGCGCGATCGCGCGCGCCAGCCCGTGACGGACGGCGCCAGCCTGACCGGTGGGCCCGCCGCCCTTGACGGTGGCGAGCACGTCGAACTGGCCCACCGTGTTCGTGATGGCCAGCGGCTGCGCGATGATCATCCGCAGCGTCTCGCGCGGGAAGTAGTCCTCGAACGCGCGCCGATTGACGACGATCCGCCCCGCGCCGGGCTTGATCCAGACGCGCGCCACGGACGTCTTGCGCCGTCCGGTGCCGTAGAACCTGTCGAGCACCGCCACCATCTATCGACCCTCCGCCGACGTGGATGAACGAGACGTCCGCAACGCGAGCGCGGTCGGCTGCTGAGCGCTGTGCGGGTGCTCCTCGCCGCGATAGACCTTCAGCTTCTTCGCCATCGCGCGGCCGAGCCGGTTCTTGGGCAGCATGCCCTGGACGGCCCACTCGATCACCCGTTCGGGATGCTTGTCGAGCATCTGCTCGGCGGAGACGTCCTTGAGACCGCCGATGTAGCCGGTGTGCCAGCGGTACCGCTTGTCCTTGAGCTTGCGGCCGGTGAGGTGGACCTTCGCCGCGTTCAGCACGACCACGTGGTCACCCACGTCGAGGTGCGGAGCGAAGGTCGTCTTGTGCTTGCCTCGGAGGATCGTCGCCACCTGGGTGGCCAGGCGTCCCAGCACCTGCCCCTTGGCGTCGACGACGTACCACTTGCGCTCGATCTCGCTCATCGCGGCCCTTTCGGCTGATTTGCGGCTCTAAATAGGCGTTCTACCGGCAGAAATCGCAACGAGGGATGATAGCGGACGCCAGGGCCCTCTGTCAATCCCGAGCGCCCGCGACCGCCACGTAGTACTGGGTCCACAGCAGCCGGTCGAGCGGTCCCTGGGAGAGCCGGCGCTCCAGCCACGCGGCCAGACGCCGGCCCCACTCGCCGCCCGCCTCGGCGAGCACCGGGACATAGAGGCCCGACTTGTGGGACTCACGGATCTCGAAGCCAGCCTCTCGCAGCTGTCGCCGCGCCTCGGCCGCGGTCATGAGGTTCACGTGATCCGTCGGCAGGATCGGCTCGCGGTAGATGCGACGGACGACGTCGATCACGCCGGGCAGGAGCGCAATCCTCGAGCAGACCTCGAGCGGGCTGTAACGCTGCGGCGTCGACAGGACCAGCACGCCGCCCGCCCGCAGCAGCCGCCGCATGCCCGCCAGCGCCGCGCGCGACTCGACGACGTGCTCGATCACCTCGGTGCACAGCACGACGTCGAACGACGCGGCGGGCAGCGCCGGCTGCCGGATGTCGTCCTGGACGACGGCGACGTTCGGATGGTCGGCGGCGAGGACGCGGGCGGCATCCAGGTACGCGTGGTGCACGTCGGTCACCGTGACGCGCTCGAAGAGCCGCGCGAGCAGGGGGACGTAGACGCCGGAGCCGGGGCCGACCTCCAGCGCGGCGCGTCGTCCGTCGGCGGCCAGCCGCGTCAGCCGCCCGGCGATCCAGTCGCGCCGCGTGCAGTGCAGCCACCGGCGCGTCGGGTTGCGCGACTCGTAGAGCGCGCGCTGGAGCGCGAGCAGCTCCTCGTTGCTGCTCACGCGTCCGGTGCTCACGTGCGACGGGCGGGCGTGCGGCCGGCGGGCGCGCCCGTCTTGTGCGGCCAGGGGCACAGCGTCCGCAGCGGGCAGACGGGGCACGCCGGCTTCCGCGCCACGCACGTGCGCCGGCCGTGCGTGATGAGCAGGTGCGTCGCCTGCGTGAGCGAGTCGCGAGGCAGCAGCGCGACGAGCTGGTCGTGGATCTCGTTGGGATCGTCCGAGCGCGCCAGGCCGAGCCGCTGCGAGACGCGGAACACGTGCGTGTCCACGGCCAGGGCCTGACCGCCGAAGGCGTTGCCGATGATCACGTTGGCGGTCTTCAGCCCGACCCCCGGCAGCTCGACGAGGGCCTCCAGCGTCTCGGGCACCTCGCCGCCGTGGCGCTCGACGAGCGCCTTCGACATGCCGAGCAGCGAGCGCGCCTTGGCGCGAAAGAATCCGGTCGACCGGATCTCCTTCTCGAGGCTCGGCGTGCGCGCCCGCGCCAGCTCGCGCGCGGTCGGATACTTGCGAAAGAGCGCGGGCGTCACCATGTTCACGCGCTCATCCGTGCACTGGGCGGACAGGATCGTGGCGACGAGCAGCTCGAACGGCGTCCGGAACTCGAGCGCGATCTTCGCCTCGGGATACGCGCGGGCGAGGAGATCGAGGATCTGCTTCGCCCGCGCCTGCTTGGCCGCGCGACTCTCCGTCGCCACCGCTCAGTTTCCCACCCGGATCGCCTGCTCGGTGACGCTGACGGGCGCGATCGCCACCGGAAAGGTCAGCCGGTTCGCGATCTGTGGCGTCGGATCGTAGTTGCGGACCACCCAGTCGACGAGCAGTCGCGGCAGCGGCAGCCAGCCGAGCCGCGCCCGATCGACGGCGATCGCGAAGGGCCGATCGGCGGCGGGGACAATGCGCAGGCGCGCCGCGAGGTCGGGTCCCGGCTGCTCGACGACGACATCGAGGCCACCGGCCGCGAGGCGCACGCGCGTTGTCCGGAAACCCTTGATCGCCGTCACGAAGGCCTGCAGATCGGGCGCGGTGACCTCCATCCGCTCGAGCCGGAACCGTCCCACGTCGAGCAGTTCCGCGCGCCCGGCCTCGAGCGCGTACGGGTTGACGAGGACATCGTCGGCGACGAACCGAAGATTCTGGATGCGGAGGATCGCCGCGTCGCGTCGGCGCAGCTCGCCGATCGCGGCCACGCGCGCGGTGACCTCCAGGCGCTGGACGCGGCCGCGCGCGATCGCGTCGTCGTACGTCAGCCGGATCTCGAGCCCGTCCACGTCGCGCGCCACCTCGCCGACCCGCCGGCGCATCGCCGCCTCGAGCCGGCGCGCGAGCGCCTCGGGCGTCCCCGCCGCGGCTTCCGTGAGCCGGCGCGCGCGGAGCATGCCGGTCGAGCCGTCGGGCAGCGGAAACTCCGCGATCACGGGATACGCGCGCGCGAGCGCGGGATCGCGCGCGAGCCGCTCGATCACGCGGCGGCTCTTCGCCACGCTGAAGTCGGGCCCCTGGCCGCCGGTCTTGAGGAGCATGTAATCGATGCCGAGGGGCTCACCGTCCCACGCGCGCGTCAGCTTCAGCGGCAGCTCATCGCGGACGGCGTAGTAGCGGAAGTTGCTCACGGAAAAGAAGCTGTCGTTGGGCACGACGCTGACCGTGGCCGGCCGGCCGGCGCGGTCCTGCACGATGATGCGGAGAAAATCGCGCTGGCGCCAGTCGCTCTGCATCGGCGGGCTGCCCAGCACCCACGGCACCTCCAGCCACGGCAGCGTCACCGGCGGGGGCACCGCCCACGCGACCGCGCAGAGTTGCACGGCGCCGGTGACGGCCAGCACGCCGAGGGCGGCGCGCCGCAGGCGTGGACCGAGCGCGGCCACCGCCAGTCCCGCGAGGGCGGCCGCTGCGGGCAGGCCGGGCAGCGTGTAGCGCAGGTCCTTGTTGGGCAGGAGCACGAACAGCGCGAAGGGCGCCAGGAACGCCACGGCGATGAGCGGGTCACGTCGCCTCAGGGTGATGACGATCCCCGCCACGAGCAGCAGGGTCGCCAGCACGCCGAGCTGGACGGGCAGCCAGGTCGGATAGAACGCGAGCGCGGCGGCGGAGAGCGTCGGCGGCTTGCCCTCCTCGGCCGCGTGCGTCACCGCGCGGAGGGCGATCTGCCGCGGCATCCCGGCGAAGCGCGGGCCGTACCACGGCAGGCTCACGGCGGCGGCCACCAGCCCCGCCAGCACCGCGTGGCCGAGCGCGCGACGAGTGCGCTCGCGGACGAGCAGCCAGACGACCGGGGGCAGCAGGTAGGCGGCGAAGGGCGGCTTGGTGAGCATGCCGACCCCGAACACGACACCGCTCAGCAGCGAGGCGCCCACGCGCGTGAAGCCGTCGGTACGCATCAGCATCGTGAGCGCCGCCGCCACCATCGTCGCCAGGGGCAGGTCGAGCTGAAAGCGCAGCGTGCTGAAAATGACGAACGGCGCCGTCCCGAAGATCCACGCGGCCGCCACGCCGGCCGTGCCGTCGGCGAGTGCCTTGCCGAGCGCGTACGTCGCGGCCATGCCCGCGCCGAGGAAGAGCAGCATGACGATCTGCGCGGCGGCGACATCGGTCGGCAGGACTCGGTAGAGCAGCCCGGCGGCGCACGGCACGACGGGCGGGTAGAACGACGAGCGTTCGAGGATCGTGCGCCAGTCGCCGGCCGCGAGGTCACGCGCGCAGGCCACGGCGCGCTCGAGGTGGTTGGCGTGGTCCCACTCCGGTGGCCGGGTGTCGATCGCGAGCCAGACCGCGACACAGACGGCGATCACGAGCCACGCGGCCCCGACGAGCGCCCACTCGCGGCCGGCGCCCGGCGCCCCCTGTGGCGTCATGGCCTCAGGCGGGCGCGGATAGCAGAAATGCGGGCGCGCTGCTCGGCGGACGACAGCGCCGGCGGCTCGTGCGCATGGGTCCCCACGGGCAGCCGCGGCACGGCGTTGTCGGCCCGCGGCAGCACCAGGTGCCAGTGGGGCTCGCAGGAGGCGATGAGCGTCTCGGCCGGCGGCCGGTCGCCGCGGCAGGTCCGGCACTCGGCGGCACTCACCGGGCGGCGAGGAAGTCGCCGAGGCGCCGCAGTCCTTCGCGGATGCGCTCGACCGACGAGGCGTAGGAGAAGCGCAGATAACCCTCGGCGTTGCTCCCGAAGGCGGCGCCCGGCGTCACCGCCACGTGGGCGCGCTCGAGGATCTCGTAGGCGAAGGCGACGGAATCGGATGTGAAGCGCCGCGCGTTGGCCAGGACGTAGAAGGCGCCTTCAGGCTCGAAGCCGACCCCGAGGCCGATCGTCCGCAGGCCATCGACCATCACCCGTCGCCGCTCGGCGAAGATACGGCGGAACCGGACGGTCTCGTCGGCGGCCTCACGGAGCGCGGCCACACCTGCCCACTGCACGAACTCGTTCGTCGAGATGAAGAAGTTGCCGTACACCGTCTGGAGCGCGCGCACGTGCTCGCGCGGGGCGATCATCCAGCCGAGCCGCCAGCCGGTCATGGCGAAGGCCTTCGAGAACCCGTTGAGCACGAACGCCTGGTCGGTGAACTCGAGAATCGAGCGGTCGCGGCCGCCCTCCGTGAGGCCGTGGTAGATCTCGTCCGAGACGATGGCGACGCCTCGCTCGCGCGCGAGGCCGGCGATCGCCTCCATGCGGTCGGGCGCGAGCACGCTGCCCGTCGGATTGGCGGGCGAGTTCATCAAAATGGCCTTCGTGCGCGGGCTCAGCCGCTCGCGAATCGCCTCGGGGCGGTACTGGAACCGGTCCGCCTCGCTCACGCCGACCTCCACGGGCACGCCGTCGGCGTAGCGGATGAAGTTCGGGTAGCACGCGTAGTACGGGTTGGAGAGCACGACCTCGTCGCCCGGATCGAGCAGGTGCCCGAAGAGCAGCAGCATCGCGGGCGAGGTCCCCGGCGTCACCAGCACCTGGTCGGGCGAGACGCTGACGCCGTAGACCCGAGCGTAGTGCTCGGCGATGGCCTCGCGCAATTCGAGGAGGCCGAGGCTGTGCGTATAGCGCGCGCGGCCGTCCTTGAGCGCCTTCTCCAGCGCGTCGCGCACCACCGGCGGCGCCTCGAAGTCCGGCTCGCCGTACTCGAGATGCACGACGTCGACGCCCGACCGCTCGAGCATGCCCGCGCGCTCGGCCACCTCGACGGCGAGGAACGGCTCGATGTCGCGGACACGGCGCGCGACGCCGCCCGTCACCGCCTCCGCTCCTCACGCGCGACGCGGCGGCGCGCCGCCAGTATCTGCCACAGCATGCGCGGGCCGTCCCTGAGGACGCCCACCTTGCTCGCCGGCTGGTCCTCCCAGTTCACGGCCACCTCGATCACACGCCAGTCGCGCGCGCGGGCGCGCAGCAGCAGCTCGACGTCGAAGCCGAAGCCGGTCGTCGCCAGGCGCGGGAAGAGGTCCGCCGCCGCGGCGGCGGTGAACGCCTTGAACCCGCACTGCGAGTCCGCGATGCCGGCGAGACCGAGCCGCTCGGCCAGCCCATTGAAGAGGCGTCCCGCCACCACGCGATGGCGCCGGGCGCGCACGACGACGCCGGGGGCCGCCATCGCCCGCGAGCCGATGGCCACGTCCGCGCCGGCGGCCAGGGCCGCCTCCAGCCGCTTGCACTCGGCGATGGGTGTGGCGCCGTCGGCGTCGGCGAAGAGCCGCCAGCTCCCCCGGGCGGCCAGCATGCCGGCTCGCACCGCCGCCCCTTTGCCCGCGTTGGGTTCCTGACGCAGCAGCCTCACTTGCGGATAGCGCGCCGTCATCGCCCGGACGACGTCGGAGGTGGCGTCGGTCGAGCCATCGTCCACGACCACCACTTCCCACGGCTCGCCCCGGGTGACAAGATACGAGACGACCTCGTCGAGATAGCGTGGCAGCCGGCGCGCCTCGTTGTAGGCGGGGATGACGACCGAGCATTGGAGCGGGTGCCGCATGCCCGGGTCCGTCCGACCGTGGCCCGCGCCCGATGCGCCCGTCACGATGGGATGACCGACAGGTCGGTGTGCCGTCGGCGGCGCGCCACGCCTGTGGCGTGCGCCGCGCGGGTGACACCCGCGGCCACGGCGGGGGCGACCGCCTTGTTGAACACGCTCGGGATGATGTACTCCTCGCTCAGCTCCGAGCGCCCGACGCAGGCGGCGATCGCGCGCGCGGCGGCCACCTTCATCTCGTCGTTCACCGTGCGCGCGCGCGAGTCGAGCAGGCCGCGGAAGAAGCCCGGGAAGCAGAGGACGTTATTGATCTGGTTCGGGTAGTCGGAGCGGCCGGTGGCCATGACGCGCACGTGGTTCTGGGCCACCTCCGGCTGGATCTCCGGCACGGGGTTGGCCATGGCGAACACGATCGGGTCGCGCGCCATGCGCTTGAGGTCGCGGACACTCAGGATGCCAGGGACGGACAGCCCGATGAAAACATCGGCGCGCGCCATGGCGTCGGCCAGCCGTCCCTTCACCTGGCGCGGGTTCGTGGCGCCGGCCACCCAGCGCTTCATGAAATCCATGCCCTTGGCGCGGCCGCGGTAGATGGTGCCGTGCTCATCCACGCCGATGATGTCGCGGACCCCGCTCGACAGGAGGATCTTGATGGTCGCGGTGCCGGCGGCGCCCACGCCCGTCACCACCACGCGGAGCTTCTTGAGGTCCTTCTTCACGATCCGGAGCGCGTTGAGCAGCGCGGCGAGCACGACCACGGCCGTCCCGTGCTGGTCGTCGTGGAAGACCGGGATGTCCAGTTCCTTGCGCAGCCGCTCCTCGATCTCGAAGCAGCGCGGCGCCGCGATATCCTCCAGGTTGATTCCCCCGAACCCCGGCGCCAGGTACTTCACCGTCTCCACGATCTTGTCCGGCTCCTTGGTCGCCAGGCAGATCGGGAAGGCGTCCACGTTGGCGAACTCCTTGAACAACATCGCCTTGCCTTCCATGACCGGCAGCGCCCCCTCGGGGCCGATGTCACCCAGCCCGAGAACCGCGGTGCCGTCGGTGACGACGGCCACGGTGTTCTGCTTGATCGTGAGCGAGAACGCCCGGTGCCGGTCCTCCTTGATCGCCAGGCACACGCGCGCCACGCCCGGCGTGTACGCCATCGAGAGGTCGTCACGGGTGCGAATCGGCACCTTGCTCTGAATCTCGATCTTGCCACCGAGGTGCATCAGGAAGGTCCGGTCCGAGATGTTGACGACGCGGACCCCGGTCACCTGCTTGAGCCGGTTGACGATCTGCGTGCCGTGGATGCTGTCCCGCGCATTGATGGTGATGTCGCGGAGGATGTGGTCGCGGCCCGACTCGACCAGGTCCACGGCACCGATGTCGCCGCCGGCGTCACCGATGGCCATGGCCACGCGGCCCAGCATGCCGGGCCGATTCTGGATCGCCACGCGGACGGTCAGGCTATAACTGGCGCTCGGCGCGACTGTGGACATTCTTCGCTTCTACCCTCGCCCGCCGAGCCAAGTCAACTTGACGCGGCCATGAGCCCGATTTCGGGGAACCCGCAACCCGGTGACGGAGGTTCCTTCATGGCGCGCGGAGGATGGACTTCGGCGGCAGTCATGTTGTAGAACACGCTCGACCGATCGAGAGACCACTGGCGGGCCCGCGTCCAGCAGCAATGACCTCGGTGTCCCGCGAATGCCCGGGCCAAAAAAGGATAGCAGAGCAATCAAGACCTGAATACATGAAGAGAAATTCCCATCGAACTGTTTGGACTAAGGTCCCATGGCGCGGCGTAGACGTAGGTCTTACAACCGCTTAGGAAAACTTGGGAATCCTTGGCCTGTTTCTTGAAGCCTCCCCGAACGAAATGAACCGCTCGAGGGGAGACGAGCATCATACAGGCAAACGCAAGAGCCGGTGACACCATGACATTTCGCGAGCAGACACACGAGAATCACAGCAACGAGGCGGAGCACCTCGTTCCCGCGGCCGCGCTGGCCACCGAGGAGGAGACGCCGCCTGCCACGATCCACGACGACGAGGAGATCCAGCCTGTCCCGGAGGAGGCCCTCACTCCGCTTCCGGCGAAGGGCGAAGACCCGGTCCGCCTGTACCTCAAGGAGATCGGCAAGGTCCCCCTGCTAACCGCACAGCAGGAGGTCCAGATCGGCCGACGCATCGAGGTCGGTCAGATCGCGCTGCGCCGCGGGCTCGCGGGCATCCCGATGGCCGTCCGTACTCTGCTCGAGGTGGGCGATCGGCTCCGGCACAACGACATCGCCGCCGACGACGTGATCGTGCTGCCCGAGGGCGGCGAGCTGGAGGCCAAAGAGATCCGCCCCGTGCTCCTGGCGTTCGGCCGCATCCGCCGCCTGGAGCGCAAAATCGCGCGGCTCGAAGAGTCGCTCGGCGACAAGCGCCGCTCCGCCGCAGGACGGGCCAACGTCCAGAAGCAGATCGCGACCCATCGCGCCGGCATCCAGAAGACGGTCGCCGACATGCCGCTTAAGCCGGCGCTGATCGACGATCTCGTCGGCAAGGTGCGACGGCTCTGCCAGCGAATCGACGCGCTCGCCCAGGAGTCGCGCCGCAACCGGACGGCCGCGCTGGCGAAGGAGCTCAAGCGGCTCGAGTCGGAGGCGGGGCTGCCGCGCAAGCAGCTGCAGACGCTGCTGGCCGAGACCGAGGCAAGCGACCGCACGGTGCGTCAGGCCAAGCGTGAGCTGATGGAGGCCAACCTGCGCCTCGTCGTCTCGGTGGCCAAGCGCTACCTCGGCAGCGACCTGTCGCTGCTCGACCTGGTCCAGGAGGGCAACATCGGCCTCATGAAGGCCGTCGACCGGTTCCAGTACCGGCGCGGGTTCAAGTTCTCGACCTACGCGACGTGGTGGATCCGTCAGGCCATCACGCGCGCCATCGCGGACCACTCGCGCACGATCCGGATCCCGGTGCACATGGTCGAGACGCTCAACCGCATCTCACGGGTCAACCGCAACATGGTCAACGAGATGGGCCGGGAGCCCACGCCTGAGGAGCTGGCGCAGCGCACCGGTGTGCCGGCCAAGAAGGTGCGACTGATTCTCGAGTCGTCGCGTAAGCCGCTATCGCTGGAGACGCCGATCGGCGAGGACAGCGAGCTGGGCGACTTCCTCGAGGACAAGTCGGCGGGCTCGCCGAACGACACGCTGCTGGGTCAGGACCTCACGACGCAGGTCGAGCGCGCGCTGGCCACGCTGTCGCCCAAGGAGAAGGAGATCCTCCGCCTCCGGTTCGGCATCGGCGAGGAGGGCGAGCACACGCTGGAAGAGGTCGGCAAGCGCTTCGCGGTCACCCGTGAGCGCATCCGGCAGATCGAGGCCAAGGCGCTCCGCAAGCTGCGCCATCCGCTGCGCGGGCGCAACCTCAAGGCCTTCGTCGAGAACTAGCCGCTCGGGGCCCGGGCGGGGGCGGCGGCAGGCCTGGCCCCGTTCGGGCACGCAAATCGACAGTACGGTGCGCCTGTGGGCGAGCACCGATTGCCAGCC
>Ga0209808_1000206_pt1 | contig 31235 bp, 35 predicted proteins | sample GraSoiAngelo_157_FD_186171 | JGI IMG/M metagenome (GOLD analysis project Ga0209808, IMG submission 186171) | Grasslands soil microbial communities from the Angelo Coastal Reserve, California, USA - 14_1009_16_20cm (SPAdes) (version 2) | ecosystem: Environmental > Terrestrial > Soil > Grasslands ... | reverse complement strand
GAGTGAGCCGACGGTGTAGCTGGTCGAAGTCGTGCTGCCGGCGAGGTTGCCACCCCTGTAGACGTTGTACCCGGTGACCGCCACGTCGTCGGTCGACCCTGTCCAGGAGAGCGAGACGCTCGTCGCGGTCGCGGCCGTCTTGGTCAGAGCGGTCGGCGCGGTCGGTGGGGTCGTGTCCGCCGATGAGGAGGTTCCGCTGTTGAACGCTTGGAGCGCGCTGAGCAGGGTCGGCTGGCTACTGAGGTTGTTTCCGCTCCACGTCCAGGCGAAGGTCATGTAGCCCGTCTGCTTGGACGCGCCCCATTGGTTGAGCATGTGCGACAACTCGTCCGCGGTCGGCCAGCGCCAAGAGGAGTCGTTGAAGGCCTGGATCACGCCCCAGTAGTTGAGGCCGGCGGCGTTCGCCGCCTGGATCGTCTTGTCGATCCACGAGTAGTCGCAGGGTGAGCTCTGGTAGCAGGGATAGGGGTCGAGACCGATGTAGTCGGCGGTGCCTTTCCAGAGCGGCATCTGGTCGAGCGCGTCCTGCGTGTTGCGGCCTGTGAAGCCGTTCGAGTCGAGGACGATCACGGTCGGCTTGGTGGGGTCGATCGAGTGGATCAGATCGCTGCGCGCCTTGTGCTGGGCAGGTGCGTTCGGGCAGGCGTACGGGTTCGGCTCGTCCGAGATGAAGTAGCCGAAAACCTTGGCGTCTCCGCGCGCAGCCGTCACCTGCGAGTTCAGCGCTGCGTCGCTCTCCTCCCAGCTGCAGGTCGTGTTGTCGTAGTCGCCCACCCAGACGAGACCCCGCGAGCCCGCCTGCAACTGGTCTGCCGACCACTGGGAGCCGACGTCGATCAGGTTCCAGCCGTAGGAAGCCACCGTCGCCGGCGCCGAATCCGAGTTGTAGAGAAATCTGTACGGCGGCGGCGTCGTCGACGCCGAGCAGGCGGTCGTGCCCGCCGTCAGGGTCGAGCGCGCGGAGACGTTGCCTGCGGCGTCATACGCCTCGACCCCGAGCGTGTAGATCGTGCCGCAGGTCAGGTTGTTGAACGTGTAGCTCGTCGCGCCGGTCGAGCCGACGCTCGTATTGCTCGCGAAGACGTGGTAGCCGGCGACGCCGAGGTTGTCGGCCGACGCACTCCACGAGAGGTTGAGCGATGTCTGGGTCGCACCCGACGCAGCGAGGTTCGTCGGCGCCGAAGGCGGCTGCGTGTCCGGGCAGGCGCTCGTCGTGGCGTCGAGCGAGGCGCGCGTCGAGTGGTTACCGGCGGCGTCGTAGGCCGCGACACCGATGGTGTACTTCGTCCCGCAGCTCAGGCTGCCGAAGTTGTAGCTCGTTCCGGCGGTGGAACCGGCCGCGCTGCCGTTCAGGTAGAGGTCGTAGCCGACGACGCCGGTGTCGTCCGTCGAAGCCGACCACGAAGCGGACAAGCTCGAGGCGGCGGCCGAAGTCAGCGCCAGGTTCCCCGGTACGGTCGGGGCGCTGACGTCGCCGCTCGACGTCTGCACTGTCAGCTTCGGGCTCTTTGTCGACTGGCGACTGTCGACATCCAGCTCGGGCATGCTCGAGGTCGTCACGGCGATCGTTACCGGTCCATTCCCACTGACGAGCGACGTCACGTCGACAGTCGTCCACCTGCCCGATCGCGTGGGGCCGGAAGACCCCGAGGAGCTCGACGACGCCGCGGGCGCGTTCGCATAGGTGATCGAGCTTTCCTGCCATGAGTTGTCCGCGACGGCGCGCACATCGAAGCCGATACTCGAGCTCGTCCTCGAGTACAGCTGCAGCGTCGCCTGCGTCACCGGGTCGCTGAGGACGCCGGGATCGAAGCGGATGTACGTCGTCAACACAGGCGACTTGTCCATCTTCAGTCTCGGCCCGCTCCCGAAGTTGGTCGTGGGCTTGAGTGAGCTGACGAAGGCGTCGGCGACGGGGGCAAAGGTCTGGCTCGAGACCGGGCCGGCCGACGCGGAGGTGCCAAGGCCGAAGACGATGGCGATCGCCGCCACGGCGCAGAACAGTCCCGTGGTCCTCGGGTGCATCGCGGCTCTCAGGAACCTGTCGCGCCAAGGCAAGGACGACCGTGCGGGCGATGACTGCGGCGGGGTCATCACCCGGGTGATCGGCCGCGCCCCGAGATGCTTGATAGCTAGTAGTTGTGAATCGTCCGGGGCGGGTGTTACTCATGCAGGCTTGCCAAACATGCAGACCATTGGCGGGCGGGCCTGATGTCCGATCGGCGACGGCTCGAAGGAGCGCCGCTGACCCAGCCCGAGCTCGAGGTGTTGAAAGGTGTTGCAGAAGGTCTCTCTGCGAAGGAAACCGCGCAGGTGCTCGTCAAATCCGAGCACACGGTGATCTCCCAGCGCCAGTCGATCCAGGCGAAACTGGGCGCCCGAAACCTGCCTCACGCAGTCGCGCTTGCCTTCTTCCGACGCATTCTTTTCGAGGTCGACCAGAGCGACGTCGGGCGAACAGCCTGAACCCTAGGGAGCGCCAGGAAGAGTCAGCACGCCGTGGATCAGCGCGAGGCCGACTGCGGCCACGTGTCCGCCCGAAGCGAACTCGCCAGTCTCGATCAACGTCCGCAGCTCGGTAGGTGTCACGAGGACGGTCTCGAGCGGCTCGTTTGGAGGCGGTGCAGGTTCCGTCACGCGCCGGGCGTCGGGAGCGAAGTACACCCACGCGCGGCTCGTCAGTCGCCCTGCCTCGGTGAAGACGGAACCGAGCGGGACGAGCTCGTCCGCTTGGTGCCCCGTCTCCTCGAGGAGCTCGCGCCGCGCCACGTCTTCTGGGGCAGCGGTGTGAACGGCGCCTGCCGGTAGCTCGAGCTCCATGCGCTCGATCACGGGGCGGTACTGGCGAACCAGCGGGATCCTGCCCTCCCCGTCGACTGCGAGGACGGTGGCCCAGTCGTTGATCTGAACCGAATAGAACGAACGCTCATGCGTCTGGCCCGGATACCGCACATCCTTTACGACCACCTTGAACCACGGACAGTCGTACTCGCGGCGTCGAGCGACGATCCGGGGCTGATCGGGCACTTCGTACCGCCGGTCGGCCACCAAAGGAGCCTAGTCCGACCGGTGAAAGTCTGGCGTCGTCACGTTCGATCCCTGGTCGGCGTAATCGGACGACGTATCGCCCGCAGTGCCGGCGGTCGGATCAGGGTGTCGTGGTCTCGGTGACCACGCCCACGAGGCCCACGTCGTTCGCCGCGGTCAAGCTGATCCTGGGGATGATCGCCCATGCCACCAGGAGCCGACGTCCCTGCCAGGCGAACCCGGTCATCAGGGCGCAGAGCGGGCCAAAGTTTTTTGGCGAGGCGGGAGTGGAAGTGGGTGACGTAACGGCCTGAGTTCGCTTCCCTCGTGCTCGTAGGACGAGGCGTGGTCGACACTTCGTGCCCGTTCGCAGCAAGAGGCGGCCGTGCTCGTAGCCGACGACCCACCAGCGCAGCCCGTTCAGATGTGTCGGGTGCGGGTGCAGCCGGCCGAAGTCCCAGCGCATCCAGCCGTGCTGGAGCCAGAAATAGAAGGCTCCCGCCGATGACGGGGCGAGATCGGGCTGGGGGTCGTTCTTCAGCCGTGCAATCGTCGGCTTGGCGTCGCGCAACCGTCGACGGACGATGAGCGACGGATGCGCACCGATTGCCCCGCGGTCGAAGACGACGCCGTCGTCGGCCAGAGTGACCGCGTCGATTCGGTAGCACCGGTCGCCGTTGCAGCGGGCCATTTGCGCGGCGACCCATTGGCGGCCGGTGCTCATGTTCCGAAGCACGACCCGTTGCTTCGCGCGCACCTCCTCCGCCCACGCGATCACGTTTCCGCGGGAAGCGAACGGTGCGGCCAGCGATCGAGAAAGGACGACGCTGTTCCCCCCGTCGTGGCGGATCGCCCGCAGCTCGGATCCGGCGGCGCCGGCGCGTGCGTACACGACGCGCGTTGTGGTCGAGGCCAGCCCGAATTGGGGCAGCACGGAGGCGGCAAGCCGCCGTGTTCTTCCGGTTCTGCGGTTGCGCTCCATCAGCGCGGAGACCGGATGCTCGTCCGACGGCTGGAACTCCCACGCCAGGTAGCCACCTGCTATGGCAATTGCCGCCACCGCTTGTCCCTTCAGCAGGAGCAGCCACCCCGGCTTCAGCCTTCGCTGAGGCTGTACGCGCACGAGGCGGTTACTTGGGTGTGCGTTGGTCTGAGGGCGGCCGTCCGCGGCGGCATCGGGTTCCTGCCTCGTTGGGATGCCCTGGTGCGAAGGGAGCGGACTATCGACGGCGCCGGCCCAAACAAGCGCGACCACCGCGGCGGACACCGTAACGGCGGCGGCGACGAGCCGCCATGTCCTGGGGTTGGCTTGTGCGCCGCGGCGGTTGATCGTCACGAAGATAAAGCAGAGGGCGGAGGTCGTCAGCCGGCGGAGGGCGGTGGAGCGGTCGGCCGGTTCGTCTCCGGCTGTTGGTCGGCGAGCAGCCGGAGCAGGCCCTCCTCGATCCCGATCTCAGGCTCCCAGCCGAGCACTTGCCGCGCCTTCGTGATGTCAGGCTGCCGGATCTGTGGATCGTCCACGGGGAGCGCTTCGAAGACGATCTCGCTGCTCGTGCCGACCAGCTGCTGGACGAGCTCCGCGAGCTCGAGCAGTGTCCGCTCCTCCGGGTTGCCGATGTTGACCGGGAGATGCTCGCCGCTCTCTGCGAGCAGCACGAGTCCCCGAATCAGATCGTCGACGTAACAGAAGCTGCGAGTCTGGGCGCCGGTCCCGAAGACCGTCAACGGCTTGTTCTTGAGCGCCTGGCGGATGAATGTCGGCACCGCGCGGCCGTCGTTCGGCCGCATGCGCGGACCGTACGTGTTGAAGATGCGGACGATTGCGGTGTCAACCCCCTGCTGGCCGTGATAGGCCATCGTCAAGGCTTCCGCATACCGTTTCGCTTCGTCGTAGACCCCGCGCGGTCCGACGGGGTTGACGTTGCCCCAGTACGTCTCCGGCTGCGGATGCTGCTCCGGATCGCCGTAGACCTCGCTCGTGGACGCGAGCAGGAAGCGCGCGCGTTTGAACTTCGCGAGCCCGAGCGCGTTGTGTGTCCCATACGAGCCCACCTTCAGAGAATGGAGCGGCAGCCGTAGGTAGTCGATCGGGCTCGCGAGCGCGGCCAGGTGATAGACGAAGTCGACCGGCTCGTCGATCTCGAGGTGCTCGATCATGTCGTGGTTCCGGAACGTGAAGGCAGGATCGCGGATGTGCTCGATGTTTTGCAGCGACCCGGTCTCCAGGTTGTCCACGCAGATCAGGCGGTGATTCCGCGCGAGCAGGTAATCGCAGAGGTGTGAGCCGAGGAAGCCGGCTCCACCCGTGACGACGGAGGTGGCCACGGCTACAAGAGAGCCTCAGGCAACTGAGCAGCCAGGTCCACTGTTCGATCGAGCCCCTTTCCCCATTTGCACAACCTAACTGGCTTTCCCGAACTTGTGAATACCGCGGCCGCGTTGCTACCAACCTCGCGCGATGCTCGGTCGCGATGGTTTGGCCTCCGTGAAGCCGGGCAGCGGCCGCCGGTCCGACGGCCGTGGGAGTGCGTGTGAGAAAGGGTGCCCGGCGCGGCTGCGGCGTCGCGCCGGACACGTTACGAGGGGAGAATCTGCACGAGCCAGCGAATTGTCTGCGGCTCGAGGGGGTGTTTACACCCTTCTTGCTCTGCGCGAAGAGCTTATGCACAGGCAGCGGCACGCGGCGGTCGCAAAGAGCAAGAACTTCGCGCAGCCCGTCCACAGGCACCCCCAGGCGACGGCGGCGACTGTGGGTAACCGGCGGAGAAACGGATGAGAATTCGAGGCGCTTTGGCCGGCGGCGTTCGCTGCCGATAGAGAGCCTTGTGAGCAATTCGGCCGGCTTCCTTCTGATCGTCCTCGTGACCGGCGTCATCTGCGCCGTCGGGATCCTGGTCGTGGGACGAGGGCGGCGCGCGGCTCGTGCGTCCGGCGGTGAAGACCTCGCCTCGCGTGCCGGCACGCAGCGGCTACTCGCCGAGAACTGGCCGCTGGTCGAGAAGACCGCTCGAGAGACCGGGATGAGCGAGGAAGAGATCGCGCGCGTGCGGGCGAATGTCATGGGTGTCGGCGACGGCTAGACGAAGCTCGACCGACGCCTAAGCGCTCGTTCGACGTTGTTGCAAAGACGGCGCACAGCGGTCGAACACGCGTCACAGTTTTCGCCGTACGGTGGCCGAATGGAGGCGAACGGAGGCAGCAAGACGGCGACGCCGTGGGGCGCGGCGAGGCTGGTCGACGAGTTGACGCTGCCCCAGCGTGCGGGGGAGAAGCGCTTCGCATCGGTCGTGCAGCTGCTCGAAGCGCCGCGCGGCGAGCGGCTGGTGCGGTTCGCGTATTCGACCGGCGGGACGGGTCGGCGCGGCCCCGTCACGCTCCGCTTGCGTGATCTCAAGCGCCTGCGGGCGGCGCTGGCGGACCATCCGGACCTGGCGGAGGTGTTGAGGCTGGGCGTCGGCTGATGAACGTACTCACACCGCGGCGGGCGCTGTGGTGGCCCGGCGTGCGGCGTCGACGAAGGAACCAAGCAGGAGCGCTCCGTCGGTAGAACCCGTCAGTGGGTCGACGGCGTGCTCGGGATGCGGCATCAATCCCATCACGTTGCCCTCTGCGTTGACGACTCCCGCGATGGCCGCCACCGATCCGTTCGGGTTCTCGCCTTCGTAACGGAGGACGACTCGGCCGGACTCCTCGAGCTCGGCCAGCAGCTCCGAGTCGGCGAAGAAGCAGCCCTCGCCGTGCTTGACGGGGATGCTGAGACGCTGTCGCTCCGTGCAGCGCGCGGTGAACGGCGTGTCGGCCCGCTCGACCGTCAGCGGCACGTCGCGGCAGACAAAGCTGAGCGAGTGGTTCGGCCGCAGCGCGCCCGGCAGCAGGCCCGCCTCGCAGAGGATCTGGAAGCCGTTGCAGATTCCAAGGACGAGCCCGCCGTCGGCGGCCAGCCTCTGGATTGGCCCCATTACCGGTGCGAACCGAGCGAGCGCACCCGCGCGCAGGTAGTCGCCGTGCGAAAAGCCGCCGGGAAGGATCACGGCGCGCACGTCGGGAAGCTCGCGGTCGGCGTGCCAGACGGGCACGGGCTCCGCTCCGAGCCGCTCGAGCGCGAGGGCGGCGTCGCGGTCGTCGTTCGAGCCCGGGAAGGTGACGACCGCGATGCGAGCCTTGGGCCCGGTCCCGGTCCCGGTCACGCGTCCCCCACGAGCTCGATCTCGTAGGACTCGATCAACGGGTTCGCGAGCAGCTGCTCGCACATACGCTCGAGCTCGGCGCGCGCTTGTTCGCGACCTCCGTTTGCGAGCTCGAGGTCGACGACGCGGCCGATCCGGGCATCCTCGACCGCGAAGCCGAGCTGCCGCAGCGACCCGAGCACGGCCTCACCCTGGGGGTCGAGGATGCCCGGCTTCGGACGGACGAGAACGGTCGCCCTCACGCCAGGACCACTTCCGGATCCTCGAGGTAGCGGTCGAATGGGATCTCGGTCAGTCGTTCGAACGCCTCCACGTAGCGCGCGCGCGTGCCTGCGACCACATCGTCGGGGAGCTCTGGCCCCGGAGGAGTCTTGTCCCAGCCGAGCGATTCGCAGTAGTCGCGCACGAATTGCTTGTCGAACGAAGGCTGCGCCCGGCCGGGCTCGTACTCGTCGGCGGGCCAGAAGCGTGACGAGTCGGGCGTGAAGGCTTCGTCTGCGAGGACGAGCCGGCCCTCGCCGTCGACCCCGAACTCGAACTTCGTGTCGGCGATGATGATCCCGCGCGCGAGCGCGTACTCCGACGCGAAGCGATAGAGGTCGAGCGAGACGCGTTCGACCTCTTGTAGGCGGTCGATTCCTATGAGCTGCCCCGCCCGGTCGAGATCGATGTTCTCGTCGTGGCCCTCCTCCGCCTTGGTCGAGGGGGTGAAGATCGGCGCCGGCAGGCGGTCCGACTCGCGGAGCCCAGACGGGAGCGCCCGGCCGGATGTGGCGCCGGTCGCTTGGTAGTCCTTCCACCCCGAGCCGGTGATGTAGCCGCGCACCACGCACTCGAGCGGCAGCATCTCCAGGCGGCGACATTCGGTCGAGCGGCCGTCCTCGCGCAGAGCAAGCAGATGGTTTGGGACGAGCGAGCTCGTCCGGGCGAACCAGAACCCGGATAGACCCGTGAGCATTCGTCCCTTGTCGGGGATCTCCGTCGGCAACACGACGTCGAAGGTCGAGATTCGGTCGCTCGCGACGAGCACGAGCCGGTCTTCATCGAGTGCGTAGAGCTCGCGGACTTTCCCGCTCCCGACGTGGGTGGCTTCAGACATGGACGGGTTCCTCCCTCCGGACGAGCGAACGGAGCCGCTCGAAGACGGTGTCGACGTGACGGGTATAAGCGCCGAGATCGAAGACGGCGTCGAGATCGACGCGGTCGGCGAGCGCGTGATCGCCCCGCACGAGCTCGCGGAAGTCCTGCTCTTCGTCCCACGCCTGCAGCGCGTGGCGCTGGACCAGCCGGTAGGCCTCGTCGCGTGTGAGCCCGGCGTCGACGAGCGAGAGCAGCAGCCGCTGGCTATAGAAGAGGCCGTGGCTCGACTCGAGATTGCGTCGCATGCGCTCTTCCCGCACGACCAGGCCCTCGACCAGCCAGCCGAAACGATCGAGCATGTAGTCGAGCGCGAGGAAGGCATCTGGGACGACCACGCGCTCCGCCGAGGAGTGGGAGATGTCACGCTCGTGCCAGAGCGCGACGTTCTCGAGCCCGACGGTTGCGGCGGCACGGACGACTCTCGCGAGACCGCAGATCCGCTCGGCGACGATCGGGTTGCGCTTGTGGGGCATCGCGGAGGAGCCCTTCTGGCCGCTGCCGAACGGCTCCTGAACCTCGGCCACCTCGGTGCGCGCAAGGTGGCGGATCTCGAGCGCGAACTTTTCGAGCGACGCGGCAGTGATCGCGAGCGCGGACAGCAGCTCCGCATGCCGGTCGCGCTGCAGGATCTGCGTCGAGGACGGTGCGGCCTCGAGGCCCAGCCGTTCGCACGCCACGCGTTCGACCTCCGGGTCGGCCGCGGAGTACGTGCCCACCGCGCCCGACAGCTTTCCGACCCGCATACCCTCGAAGGCGCGGGCGAGCCGCAACCGGTCGCGGTCGAGCTCGAAGGCCCAGCCCGCGAGCTTGAGCCCGAACGTGGTCGGTTCGGCGTGGATTCCGTGCGTGCGCCCGATCTGCAGCGTCTCACGGTGCTCCTCCGCTCGCGTGACCACAGCTGCGAAAGCATGCTCGAGACCGGCGAGGATCAGCGCGCCTGCGTCGCGAACCGCGTCACCCAGGTCCGCCGCGACCGCGTCGACGAAGGCGGCGACGTCGTGGTGAGTGCGCGCCTCGATCTCGGCGACACGCTCGGGCGCCGGCGGCTGCGCCTTGGCCGCCACCTCGGCGACGACCTCGGCGGGCACGACGCCGACCTCGGCCCAGCCATCGAGGGCGGCTAGCTCGACCTCGAGCCAGCGCTCAAGCTTCCCCTCGTCCGACCAGATCCTGGCCATGGCCGGGCGGCAGTAGCGGGCGATCACCGCTGCCAGTGTAGAGGCCGCGCAGGGCGTCGTCTGCGACTCAGGCACCGCCAAAGGCACACCCCTGGCGCGATCGCGTCACTCTCTGCGCGACGGTCTGGGCAACCATGTTCTTCTCCCCTTTTTGGGTGGGTGGGGGATTGGGATGGGGACGGACGGCCGCCTCGGGTCCGGCGGGACGTGTCTGCTTGCGGCTAGGAACCGAGGATTCGCGCGGCGAGTACGGCCGCGTTCCTGGCGTTGTCGACTCCGACCGTCGCCACGGGAACGCCTGGCGGCATCTGGACGATCGCGAGCAGCGCGTCGAGGCCGTCGAGCACGCTTTTCGACGACCGAAGCGGCACGCCGATGACCGGCAGATCGGTGTGCGCCGCGACGACGCCGGGCAGCGCTGCGGCGAGGCCGGCGCCGCAGATCAGCACGCGCAGGCCGCGCTCTCTCGCGCTGCGGGCGTATTCGGTGACCGCGTCGGGTGTGCGGTGCGCGGATCGAACCTCGAATTCGTGAGCGACGCCGCGCTGCTCGAGCTCCTCGACCGCCTCGCGCATCCGCTCGCGATCGGATTCGGAGCCGACAAGGATGCCGACGAGCGGCGTGTCAGCCGACACGGGCCTCCGGGCGCGCGGCGATGTCGGTGCGGTACTTCATGCCGGCAAACGAGATCCGGCCGACGCCTTCGTAGGCGGCCGCCCGCGCGGTCGCGAGATCGTCGCTGACTCCGGTGACGTTGAGAATCCTGCCGCCGTTCGTGACCAGCTGATCGCCTCGCATCGCCGTTCCAGCGTGGAAGACGAGCGCGCCGTTCGCCTCCGCTTCCTCGACTCCTTCGATCGGCGTCCCGACGTCGTTTCGCGCCGGATAGTCGAACGCCGCCAGCGCAACCGTGAGCGCGGCCGTCGTCCCGGCGTGGGCGCTGCCGGTCAAGCTTCCGGTCGCCGCCTGGTGCAGGAGCTCGAGCAGGTCGCCTTCGATTCGCGGCATGATCGCTTGCGTCTCCGGATCGCCGAAACGGCAGTTGAACTCGAGCACGCGGGGGCCGTCGTCGGTGATCATCAGACCGGCGTAGAGCAGTCCTACGAAGGGCGATCCCCGACGGGCGAGCTCCGTCAGCACCGGTCGATGAACCGTCGCGAGCACCTCGTCGACTTCCGCTGGGCCGAAGCTCGGCACCGGCGAGTAGGCCCCCATGCCGCCCGTGTTCGGCCCGGTGTCTCCGTCGCCCACGCGCTTGAAGTCCTGAGCAGGCGCGAGCGGGACTGCTTCGCTCCCGTCGCAGATCGCGAAGATCGAGACTTCTTCGCCTTCGAGCAGCTCCTCGATCACGAGCGAGTCGCCGCGTCCGCCCGCAGCTTGCAGCCCCGCGTCGAGCTCTTCCTGCGTTCTGCACACGAAGACGCCTTTCCCTGCCGAGAGCCCGTCGACCTTGACGACACAAGGCGGGCGGGCAACGGAGAGACGCTTGGCCGACGGTACGCCGGCCGAGGCCATTACGTCCTTGGCGAAGCTCTTCGAGCCCTCGATTCGGGCGGCAGCCGCTCCCGGGCCGAAGACGGCGACGCCCGCGTGCCGAAGCTGATCCGCAACGCCCGCGACGAGCGGCGCCTCGGGGCCGATGACGACTAGGTCGAAGTCGTGCTCACCGCAGAACGCGAGCAGGCCCTCGCCGTCCTCCGCCCGTACGGGATGGCAATGGCCGATCTTGGCGATGCCGGGATTTCCCGGCGCCGCGTGGAGCTCGTCGCACTGCTCACTCTGCGCCAGTTTCCAAGCGAGCGCATGCTCTCGCCCGCCCGACCCCACCACCAGAACCTTCACGCGAGCAGTGTTTCAAAGGGGTCGCTCGCGCGCATCCCTTTATCGTGGTCGAACCAGGCCTTGATCGCCACGAGTGGGAAACGGAGTGGCAGGCGCTCGAGCCGTTGGTCGTCGACGCCCCCGCAGAGGCCCTGCCCGAGGTCGATCGACTGATCGAGCGGATGCTGGTCGAGCAGGGTTACCCCACGACGGAAGCAGAAGCGAAGGAGGCGGCCGAGCCCGGTGTCGTCGCCGAGTTCTTGGAGGCGCGCAGGATCACGAACCTCGTCGAAGCCGGTAAGGCCGTCGACCCGGGCGACATCGGCGCCGCGATCACGGGCTACCGCAACCTCTACGAACTCCTGCTGGCCGAGTGAGGGCAAGAGCACCGCGCCTGCGAGCAAGTCAAGCAGGCCGAACGCCGGGCCCCACGCAGCCGGTCACGCCCGGACCCATAACCCCACCCTTGGGTGGGGACTGAACCACCCGCCACCCGTGGTGAGCGTACCGCCAGAAACCGCGCGTGTCCGTGACGAGACTGTGCCGGGAGTGTGACTCTTCGTCCACACGCGTCTCGGTCGAGCATGGCTCCAGGATGGCTTGGTCGGGCGCCGCCCCGTCGTCTGGGTGCGATGCTCCTCGGAGGCAAGCATGCAGGGAGCATCAATAGCCCGAAGCTAATCGCTCGACTGCGCTAAGCGGGCAGAGCCCGTCCGGCGAGCAGCGCGGCCCGATGGCAGAAACTGCGTTTCGCGAAGCCCTCCTAAACTGACCGAGATGAAGGCCCCGCCTTATAGCGCCGCGCCGGTCGACGTCGTCCGCTTTCCGGGCAGGCGGCGGGAGCGGGACTCGGTTGCGGTTGAAGAGCCGCTCGAGATCCGCGTCAACGGCGTGCCGATCGCCGTGACGATGCGAACCCCCGGTCATGACGAGGAGCTCGCGCTCGGATTCCTTCTCTCAGAAGGCATCGAGCCGCGGCGCGCTGAGCCACCGACCGACCTGGCGGCGAACACGATCGAGGTCGAGGCGGACTCGTTCGACCCGGCGCGGCTAGAGCGCCATTTCTATACCTCCTCGTCGTGCGGAGTCTGCGGCAAAGGCGCGCTCGAGGCGGTCGCGGTCGAGGCGCCCGTGGTTGCCGGCGAGCTGCGCGCCGGGTCCTCCTTGCTCGCAGCGCTGCCGCGACAACTACGTGAGCGGCAGGCCGCGTTCGCCGAGACCGGGGGGCTGCATGCGACGGGGCTCTTTGCTCCGGACGGCGAGCTGCTCTGCCTGCGCGAAGACGTTGGCCGGCACAACGCAATGGACAAGGTGATCGGCTGGGCGTTCGGCGAGCGCCTGCTGCCGCTCGCCGACTCCATCCTCTGCGTGAGCGGACGCCTCTCCTTCGAGCTCGTTCAAAAGGCAGCAGTTGCCGGCTGCCCGATCGTGGTTGCAGTCGGCGCGCCGTCGAGCCTCGCGGTTGAGCTTGCTCGCGACCGCGGCGTGACCCTCTGCGGTTTCGTGCGCGACGGGCGGGTCAATGTCTACAGCGAGGAATGGCGCGTCGTGAGCTGACGGGGGTGCTGCTGGTCGGAGGTGAGAGCCGGCGATTCGGCTCGCCCAAGGCGCTGGCGCGCTTCAGCGGCAAGACGTTCGCCGAGCAGGCGTGGGGAGTTCTCGGGGAAGCGTGCGCGGAGCGGCTCGCCTTCGGCAAGGCGCAGGACGAGCTGCCGCTGCCGTTTCCGGTCCACGACGACGGAACGCTGGTGCGGGCGCCGCTCGCCGGGGTCGTCGCCGGATTACGGGCGGCGCGGAACGAGGTCTGCGTCGTCTTGCCCGTCGACGTGCCGTTCGCCAACGCCGAGCTCGTCCGCATCCTGGGTGAGGCCTGTCGAGACGCGGCGGTGCCGGTGAGCGGTCCGCTCCCCGGCGCTTATTCGCGCGGCGCCCTTCCGGTGCTCGAACGCAGGCTCGCAGGAGGCGAGCTCGCGCTCCGCGATGCGCTCGCCGAGCTTGACGCAGTCACGCTGGAGATCGATCCGTCCCTGCTCGTCAACGTCAACGCGCCGGAGGAGCTGGCCACGCTCTGACGGCCGACGCCCGGGCCTGGGCGCGGCGCTTCAGCGGTGGTTCAGAAGGGTCAACCGCGATTGCGACCGCCTCAGCCCGACAGGGCGGCGGGTCTCGGCAAGGCGAGCACGCGCTCGCGCTCCCGGCCGGTGCCGATCAGCGAGACGTCCACTTCGAGCCGCTTCTGGACGAAATCCACGTACGCGCCCGCCGCCGGGGGTAGGTCGTCGAGCTCGGTGATCTCGTCGAGCGGCTCGTTCCAGCCGGGCAGCGTCTCGTAGACGGGCTCGCAGTGGTGGAAGTCCGACTGGTAGGCGGGAAACTCGTCCGTCTCGCTGCCGTCACGAAGGCGGTAGCGGACGCACACGGGCAGTTCCGTGAAGGCGGACAGCACATCGAGCTTCGTCAGCGCGAGCGAGGTGATCCCGTTCAAGCGCACCGCGTAGCGCAGCGCGACAAGGTCGAGCCAACCGCAGCGGCGCTCGCGGCCGGTAACGGTCCCGAACTCGCCGCCGAGCTCCCGCAGGCGCTCTTGATCGCGTCCCTCGATCTCGGTCGGGAACGGGCCCTCGCCGACGCGGGTCACGTAGGCCTTGGCGACGCCGACCACCTCGTCGATCCGCGTCGGGCCGATCCCGATCCCAGGGGCGGCCCCGCCGGCAACGGTGCTCGACGAGGTGACGAACGGATACGTCCCGTGGTCCAGGTCGAGCAACGTGGCGTGCGCGCCCTCCAGCAGGACCGTCTTGCCTTCGCGAAGCGCTCGGTCGACGAGCAACGACGTGTCGGTGATGTACGGCCGTAGCTGCTGCGCCAGCTCCTCGTAGCGCGCCGCGAGCTCTTCGAGCTCGAGCGGCGCGGTGCCGTACACCCGTTCGAGCCAGACGTTCTTCTCCGCGAACGCGACCTCGAGCTTCTGCCGCAGGATCTTCGGGTCGAAGAGGTCCTGGACGCGGATGCCGAGCCGGAACGCCTTGTCGGCGTAGGTCGGGCCGATGCCACGCTTCGTCGTCCCGATCTTCAGCTTGCCAAGTCGCCGCTCGCCGGCCCGGTCGATCGCCACGTGCCAGGGCATGATCACGTGGGCGTTCGTCGAGAGGTGAAGGCGGTCGATCGCGATCCCGCGCCCCGCGAGCTCGTCAAGCTCCTCGACCAGAACCTCTGGATCGACGACACACCCCGCGCCGATCACGCACTCCTTGCCGCGCAGGATCCCCGACGGGATGTGGCGGACCTTGTAGGTCTCGCCGTTGGCCACGATCGTGTGACCGGCGTTCGGACCGCCGTTGTAGCGGCAGACGAGATCCGAATGCTCGGCGAGCAGGTCGACGATCTTGCCCTTGCCCTCGTCTCCCCACTGCGCGCCCACTACAACGGTCGCTGGCACGTGAGTGAAGTCTGCCGGAAGCGCCCGTCAGGCGACGATCACCAGAGCGGCGACGTCATCTCCACGTGCACGTCGCGCCCGGCGCGGACGGAACGGATGCGGTGGCCGCGCCGGCACTCCGTCCAGCCGAGATCGTGGCCGACCCCGAGCTTGCCGCGCACGAGCGGTGGTTGCTCCTCACCGAACCCGAGGCCGCGCCTCTCGCAGGCCTGGCAGACGACGGCGAAATCAGTTGCCGAGCCGAGGAGGACGATCGTCTGCTCGAACAACTTCAGTCACCTCCCGATCGGTTACGCCGCCGCTGCCAGGTCCGCGAACTTCGCGTACCGCTTCAGGAACGAGAGCTTGACCGCGTCGGTCGGCCCGTTCCGGTGCTTGGCGAGATGGATTTCGGCCAGCCCCTGCTGGTCGCTCTCGTCGTTGTAGTACTCGTCGCGATAGATGAACATGACCAGGTCTGCGTCCTGCTCGATCGACCCGGACTCCCGCAGGTCAGAAAGGATCGGCCGCTTGTCGTGGCGCTGCTCGACCGCGCGCGAAAGCTGGGACATCGCCAGGATCGGCACGTCGAGGTCGCGCGCGAGAACCTTCAGATTCCGCGAGATCTGCGAGACCTCCTGGACGCGGTTCTCGACCGTCGCGCCCGAGGTCATCAGCTGCAGGTAGTCGACGACGATCAAGCCGAGATTCGGCTCGCGCGTCTTCAGGCGGCGCGCCTTGGAGCGGATCTCCATCATCGTGATCGAGCCAGTGTCGTCGACGTAGATCGGCGCCTTGGCGAGCTTGTCGCAGGCCGCCGTCAGGCGCGGCCAGTCGTCCGGACCGAGCTTGCCGGTGCGCAGCCGGTTCGACTCGACCTTGGCCTCGCTGCACATCAGCCGCTGCGTCACCTCCGACTTCGACATCTCGAGCGTGAAGATCGCGACCGGTGTTCCGTGTCGTACGGCCAGGTTGGCCACCATGCAGAGGCCCAGCGCCGACTTACCCATGGAGGGACGGGCCGCGGCGATGATCAGGTTGCCGGGCTGGAAGCCCGACGTCAGCCGATCGAGGTCGCGAAACCCGGAGGGAACACCGGTAACATCGGCGCCGGCCTCGTAGAGGGCGGTGATGCGCTCGAAGCCCTCCTTGAGCAGCTCGTCGATGTGCGTGAACTCGCCCGTGACGCGCGCCTGCGAGAGGTCGAAGACGACCTGCTCGGCCTTGTCGACCAGGTCGCCGGCCGCGCCGGGGCGATCCCAGCCGAGGCGTGAGATCTCGCTGCCGGCGTTGATCAAGCCGCGCAGAGTCGCCATCTCGCGCACGATGCGCGCGTAGTGGCCGGCGTTCCCGCTGGCGGGGACGAGCGCCGCGAGCTCGTGGATGCGGACCTTGCCGCCGACTCCGTCGAGCTCGCCGCGCTCCTCGAGCTCGTCGACGAGCGTGATCGCGTCGACCGGTTCGCCCTTAGCGTACAGAGCGAGGGCGGCCCGGTAGATCTTCGCGTGGCTCTCGCGGTAGAAGTCGGAGGCGTCGAGAACCTCGCTGACCGCCCCAATCGCCCCGGGGGAGATCATCATCGCGCCGAGGACTGACTCTTCGGCGTCGAGATTTTGAGGCGGGACTGGGGCGGTCTGCGAGTGCTGCAGCGGCTGGGCGAGCTGGGCGACCTGAGCCATCGAGGCGTAGTCAATCCCGGACGTGGCCGAATGTGAAGGCCTGTGCATAAGAGGCTCGCTCCTACTAGACAGATTGCGGCGGCCTGCAGGCATTATAGAACATATGTTCGCAAATTGGCCGGACAGATCTGTGGGTAGTTTCCCCGCTGCTTGCGGGAAGTTCGTGCAGCGATCCCCAGGCGGTGGAAAGCGCTGGGGAAAGCTCAGGGCGGCGCCGAGTGCGGCGGCGGCGGTTTCTGACGACGACGGTCGTCGCCGAGGTCCGGCAGTTGTCGCGCCCGTTGGCCTTCGGAACGATGCGCGTCGCGTCTGCGCAGGCGACCATGGAGGAGGTCCCCGGAGCCAGGGTCAACGGCAGAGGACGCCGCCTCGGGGCGAGCAGCGCGGCCTGACGGCAGAGACTCTGTTTTGCTAGACCCTCCTATTAGGAGGGTGTCGCCGGCGGGGTTTCGCCGGGCGTCTCGACGGCCGAGTCGACGGCGCGATCGAAGGCGTCCTCGGGGACCTGCTCCTCCGCCTCGGCCTCCGCCTCGGCGACGGCCGCCTCGGTTGCGGCGGCCTCGGCGGCACGGGCCTCTTCGGCTTCGGCCGCGGCAGCCGCTTCCTCCTGAGCCGCGATCTGATCCAGCGCTTGCAGCTCCTCTTCCGGCGGCAACTCACCGCCCTCCGGCACGATCGCGAGCCGGAGCGTCGCGGTCACATCCGCAAAAAGCTCGACCGGAACCTGATAGCGGCCGATTCGCTTGATCGATTCCGGGAGCTCGAGCTTGCGGCGGTCGATCCGCACCCGCTGGGTCTCCCACACCCGGTCGGCAATCTCCGTCGCGGTGACGGAGCCGAAGAGGGTGCCGGTCTCGCCGGCCTGAACGTCGAAGCGAAGCTCCGTGCCCTCGAGCTTCTGAACGAGCTCCTGTGCCTGCTCGAAGCTTTGGGCCTCGTGCAGGGCTCGGCTGGCGGCGAGCTTCTCGAGCTCGGCGACCCGGCCCGGAACGGCGGGCTCGGCCAGCCGTCGCGGCAGCAGGTAGTTGCGCGCGAAGCCGGCAGCGACGTCGACGACCTCGCCGCGGAGCCCGACCTTCTCGATGTCTTCTCGAAGGATGACCTGCATTGCCGCTACCGCTCCCGATCGCGGTCACCGCGGTCTCGCCGGCCGTCTGGGCGCTCCTCACGGCCCTCGGCGACGTACGGCAGGAGCGCCATCTCACGCGCCCGCTTGACCGCCACTGCGACCTGCCGCTGGTGGCGCCGGCAGGCGCCGGTGATCCGCCGCGAGCGGATCTTCCCCTTTTCCGAGACGTAGCGGCGAAGCTGGTTCGGGTCCTTCCAGTCGACCTCCTCGATCTTCATCCGGCAGAACCAGCAGTTCTTCTTCCGGATCGGTCCGGTGGAGGGACCGCCGCGTCGGCGTTGCTGCTGCCTGTCTTTCTGCTGAGCCATCAGCGATCACCTGCCGACTGGCTCGGCCTCTCTGGCCGCGAAAACCAAGTCTCGCAAGGACGCAGGGAGCGTTCGTAGCCGGCGGCTACTGGCGCGACTGAGGACGCGGCGAGACGCAGGTTTGCAGCGCGCCAGAGAGTGCGAGACAGGCGGTAGGGGATCGCCATTAGAAGGGAATGTCGTCGTCCGCGCCGGCAGCGAAGTCTGCGTTCTCGGTCTGCGCGGCTGCACCCGCGGGGACGAACTGCGGCTGGCCGCCCTCGGCGTCGGTGCGGCCACCGAGGAACTGGACGCTGTCGGCGATGATCTCGACCGCCTGGCGCTTCGTGCCGTCCTGGGCGTCCCATTCGCGCCACTCGAGCCGGCCGTCGACCGCGACCGGGCGCCCCTTGGCGAGGTATTGGGCGCAGCTCTCGCCCTGGTTGCCCCAGACGGTGATGTCGAAGTAGTTGGGCTTCTCGGTCCACTCGCCGGTCGCGCTGTCCTTGCGGCGCGTGTTCACGGCGAGCCGCAGGCTGCAGACCGCGGTCCCGCTCGGCGTGTGCCGCAGCTCGGGATCCTTCGTCAGATTGCCCACGAGAACGACTCTGTTGATGTTGGCGGCCATCTAAAACCTCCTCACCCGACGGGTGTTGCTTGGTCTTCGGAATCCTGCCTATGCTCGACGCCAGTTTCTAGCGGCCGCTTCGGACCTGTTGCCGCCGTACGCTTGACGGCGATGTGGCGCATGACGCCGTCGGTGATCTTCAGCACGCGGGAGACCTCGGCCAGGGCCTCCGGCTCGGCGTCGAACGTGAGCAGATGGTAGACGCCCTCGGCCTTGTGATCGATCTCGTAGGCGAGCCGGCGGCGGCCCCACACGTCGTGGCCGCCCCAGCTGCCGCCGGCGCGCTCGATGTTCTCGTGCACGCGCTCGACGATCTCGTTCTGACGGTCGTCGGGCAGCTCGGGGTCGAGCATGAGCAGGATCTCGTAGTCGATCATCGTCCCGAATCACTCCTTCCCACGGTCTGAGTCGGCCTCGCCTGCGGGCGCCGCTTCGGGGCGATACGGCGCGACGGCGAGGCAGGAAGCCGGGGAAGAGTAGCATCGCGCTCGTGAGAAACCGTGCCGCCTGGATTGCCGGAGCACTCGGCGCCGCGGGAGTGGCGTACCGCACGCTGCGGCGTCGCCCGTCGCCGGCCGCCGACCCGCGCGCCGACGAGCTGCGGCGCAAGCTCGACGAGTCGAAGCCGCTCGTCGAGGAACGGGAGCAGTTCGAGTCGGGAGAGACGCCCGTGGACGAGGCGACACTCCAAGAGAAGCGGGCCGCCCTACATGAGCAGGGTCAGGCGGCCGTGCGCGAGATGAAGGGCCCTAGCGAGAAATGAACGCGGCCGAGCCGGCCGTCAGGCCGCGCGCGACTTTCCACTCGTAGGCACTCGACTGCAGCAGCCGCCTCTCCGTGGGGTTCGACATGAAGCCGCATTCGGTCAGGATCGCCGGCACGTTCGCCCAGTTGAAGCCGGTCAGGTCGGTGCGCTTGACGAGCCCTCGGTCGGCCGCGCCCGTTGAGCGCACGGTTGCGGCCTGCACGAGCCGAGCCGCCTTCAGGCTGCGGGTGTAGATGTCGTCCGTCCAACCCTTGTGCCAGGCGGGGTAAAGCGTCGCAAAGCCGCGTAGCGAGCGATCGTTCGCCCCGTCGGCATGGATCCGTAGCATCAGCGCGGCGTGTTGGCGGTTGCAGAACTGGGCGCGGGCGATGTTGCCTCCGTTGCCGTAGCTGAAAACTGGGCCGGTGCGCGTCATCGCGACGCGATAGCCGCGCCGCAGCAGCAGTGTCCGCGTCTTCTTGGCGATCGCGAGGTTCACGACCGCCTCGCCGGACGCGCCGCCCCCGTCCTTGATCTTCAATACCCCCGAACCGGGCCCGATGGGCTCGGCCTGGCGTCCGATCGCCGGCGGCGTGCCGTGCCCGGGATCGAGGCAGACGAGCGGCGGCGGCGACGCAAGGATCACGGCGCCAGCCTCTCGGCCAGGTACTTCACGGCGAGGGGGTAGCGGTACTCGATGGCGGCGTGCGTGCCGTCGAAGAGCTCGAAGCGGTAGTCGCCGATGCCGAGCTGCTCGAGCCGGCGGCGGAAGGCCTCGGCGCCCAGGTCGAGATAGACGTCGTCCCGGTTGCCGGCGTCGATGTAAATCGCCTTCATGGAGCGCAGCGCCTCGCCGTAGCGGGGCGCCATCCGCACCGGGTCCCAGGCGAGCCACCGCTCCCAGATCTCGGGCCTGAGCTCGCCCGTCAGCGGCTCGTACGGGATGTGGATAGTCCCGTCGTCGTCGGCCGAGTAGCAGGCTGCCATACACCAGTCGTTCATGAGCGCGTGATCGGCCTTCTTCGAGAAAGGCGGCCGAGAGCGGAAGTCCGCCCAGAATCGGTCGAAGGATCCGTCGTAGTCGTCGCGCAGGGCCCGGGCGGAGACACGGAAGTCCGGGAGGTAGCAGGTTTCGAAGAGCGCGTCGCCGGCGTGCGTCGCGAAGCCGCCGAACAGGTCGGGGCGAAGCATCGGCGTCACCATCGCCCCATAACCTCCACTCGACTTGCCGGCGATCGCGCGGTGGTCGCGGTCGGCGAGGGTTCGGTAGCGCGCGTCGACCCAGGGGACGATCTCGTCGCAGAGGTAGGTGTGATAGTGGCCGGTGCCCGGTGAGTCGAGGAATTGGCTGCCTCCGAGCGACGTCCACGCGTCGACCCAGACGAGGGCGGCGGGCGGCGCCTCGCCGGAGGCGAAGAGCTCGTCCATCAGCTCGGGCGGGTTCCTGCGAAACGCCGCGCGGTCGCGCCACATGTCGAGCTGGCCGGTCAGTCCCTGGATCAGGTAGATCGAGGGGTAACGCCGCTCGGGCTCGTCGTCGTACCCTGGCGGCACGTAGACCCAGAGTGGCCGCACGGTCGGGTCGCCGAGCGCGTTCCCCTTGAGGGCCTCACTCTCGAACGAGTGCTCCTCGAGACGGCCGGCGAAATCGATTGACCAGGGCAGCACCGGGCTAGACGCTACCGACAGTCAAAGTCCTCCAGCGATTAGCTGTCGGAACGTGCTGAGCGGCTGACCCTACACGGCGACGGGGGAGAGGTATCCGTCGCCGCGGAGGGTCAGCCCGGGCTCATCGGAGCCACGGGGCGAGAAAGCGTTCGATGTCGCGGCAGCCTTGTGGGTTCGACAGCCAGGCCTGGGCCCGTTTGTCGGCGACGACGACGAGTGTCGGAACCGCCTCGATCTTGAACCGCTCGACGAGCTCGGTCTCGGCGTCGGCGTCGACACGCAGGAGCTTGAAGGTGTCGTGGTTCGAGCGCCTCTGCAGCACCTGCGCGAGGAAGCCCTCGACGCGGCGGCAGCGCCCGGACGACGCAGAGTGGAAGAACAGCAGGCTCGGCTTCGCGAAGGAATCGGCATGCTGCTCGTTCGCGACCGTCATGGTCGGGCGGCCGTGAGCGTCTGCGGCAGTGGCACGAGATCGGAGAGAGCGTCCTGGAGGGTCGCGTAGGTTCGAAGAACCCGGTTGAGGCCAGTCACCTCGACGACCCGCCGTGTGCGTGGGTCGTTCGTCACGAGGACGAGGGAGTGGCCGCGGCCCTCCAGACGCTTGGTTTCCTGGACGAGCGCAGCGAGCGCGGTGGAGTCGACGAAGCTGACTTCGGACAGGTCAACGAGGACCGTGTCCGCCCCCACGGCGCCGGCTTCGTCGATGCGAGCCTGAAGCTGCCCCGCGGTGTAGAGGTCGAGTTCACCTGACACCGAGACGAGCACCAGGTCGCGCGTGAGACTCGCGACCGCCGCGCGAAATTCGTCCAGGCACACACCGCGAGCCTAAGACGCTCTCGACAGGCTGGGCATATGCGTTTTGTGAGTTTTTGCCTACACGGCTTGGAGCTTGTAGCCGCTGCCCCTGACCGTCACGACCCGCTCGGGCCGAGCCGGGTCGCGCTCGATCTTGCGGCGGATGTTCGAGACGTGCAAGTCGCAGGCTCGCTCGTCGCCGACGTACGAGCTGTCCCAGAGGTGGCGCATGATCTCGCCGCGCGAGAAGACCCGCTCCGGCTCGCCGGCGAGCAGCGTGAGCAGCTTCAGCTCGAACGCGGTCAGCGGGATCTGCTCGCCGTTGAGCCGCGCCTGGTGCTTGGCCAGGTCGAGCTCGAGCCCGCCGACGCGCAGCTTCGCGATCGCCTGGCGCGTATCGAGCTCACGTCGGCGCAGCAGTGCGCGCACCCGCGCCACGAGCTCGGGCACGGAGAACGGCTTCGTGACGTAGTCGTCGGCGCCGACCTCGAGGCCGAGCACGCGGTCGACCTCGGCATCCTTCGCGGTCAGCATCAGGATCGGCACCGGGTTCTCGTCTCGGAGCTGCCGGCAGACCTCGACGCCCGAGAGTCCCGGCAGCATCAGATCGAGGACGAGCAGGTCGTATGCCCGCGCGCGAGCCTGCGTGAGCGCGGTGTTGCCGTCGTCGACCGCCTCGACCTCGAATCCCTCCGCCCTCAGGGCGTACTCGACCGCCTCGGAGATCGCCGGCTCGTCCTCGACGATCAGGATCCGCTCCCGCATCAGCCGACGATCCTCGCGCGGGGCAGCGCCAAGCGCACCAGCGTGCCGACACCTGCCTTCGACTCGAGCTCGATCGTGCCGCCGATCGCAAGCACGGCTTCCTGGGCGATCGCGAGGCCGAGACCGAAGCCGTCGGTGCCGTTCGACGAGCGGTAGAAGCGCTGGAATGCGCGTTCTCGTTCCTCCTGGGTCATTCCCGCGCCCGTGTCGCGGATCTCGAGCACGGTCGTGTTTCCGTTCTCACGTGCTTCGAGCACGATCTCGCCCGCCTGCGTGTGCTTGGCCGAGTTCTCGGCCACGTTGGAGATCGCTCGATGCAGGAGCTCACGGTCGGCGAGCACTCCGATCTCGCCGGACGAGCGAACCGCGACTTCCACGCCGCGGGCAAGGTCGATCCGTCCGGCGATCTCCTCCAGGAGTGGCCGAACCGGCACGACCGTCAACCGCGGCTGCTCGACCCCGGTCTGGAGCCGGGCGAGGACGAGCAGCGATCTCGCGAGCCGCGAGAGCCTCTCGCTGTGAACGCGGATGTGTTTGAGGAAGCGATCCCGTGCCTCGGGGATGTCCTTGGCGCCGCTCTCCAGCACGTCCATGACGCTGACGATCGCCGCCAGCGGCGTCCGCAGCTCGTGGGCCGCGTTCTCGACGAACTCGCGTTCGTTGCGGCGCGCGCGCTCGCGCTCGGTGACGTCTTCGACGATCAGGATCGCGTTCTCGGCCGTCGAGGGAGGAAGTCCCTCGATCCAGAGGAATCGCTGTTCGGTGTTGACGAGCGTGCCGCCCGCCGGGCGACGAGACGCGAAGAGGCTCGCCGCCAGGTCTCGGAGCGAGAAGTCGGGCCAGGGCTCAGGGAGTGGAACGCCGGGCGCGCCGACACCGAGCAGCTTCCGGGCCGCCGGATTCGCGTACTCGATCACGAGCTTCGAATCGACAAGGACGACGCCCTGGGGAAGCTGCGTCAGCACGCGCTCGAAGGGCTGCGGGCCGCGCGGCTGATCGAGGGCGAGCTCTGCCGCCCCGGACACACTCCTCGCCCTAGGCATCTGCCCCCTTTCGTCGAGACCGGCCTCGATCGGATTGTAGCCCGCTAACAACTCGTTTCAGAACGACAAACCGGCATCGGCTTTGCCGCTCGGGATTAGACGGGCACCGGGCTGAGCCCGACGCCCTCCAAGTCGGCGTCGCGAGCGAGCGCCTTGGGCGCTCTCTATTGGCCCAAAAGCCGCTTCAGCATCTGGGCGTTCGTCGGCGCTTGCGCCACGAGCCCGTCCTGCTCGTTCTCTGTCGCCTCCGGCGGCGCCGGCGAGGGCACCGCCGAGCGGCCATTGTTGTTGAACATCGCGTAGACGGCCTGCATCTCGCCCGCGAGCTCCCGCAGCCGCGGCACCCATTCCCGGAGCTCGGCCTCGGAGTAGAGGTAGTCGAACCGCTCCGCGGCGCTTCCGGTCCGCTTGTTCCAGGTCTGCTCGTTGCGTCCGTGGAAGCGGACGTAGGCTGTCTCGCTCGTCGCGGCGACGACGGTGGGGAGGACGTTCTTGCCGCCGGTCTGCGGCGCATCGACGGCGACGTACGTCATCCCGTGCTCGTCGAGGAAGCGAAGCGTGTCGGCTCGGTTCTCCTCGTCGAGCCAGCTCGCGTGGCGGAACTCGACCAGCATCTCGTCGCCGCCGAGCTGTTCCCGCGACCACTCGAGGTATTCGAGCGACTGCGGCTTGTAGACGACGTAGGACGGGAACTGCATCAGGATGCCACCGAGCTTCCCGGTCGAGCGCAGCGGCTCGAGAGCAGCGTGGAACCGCTTGAAGACCTCCGCCCGGTACTCGCGCGGCGGCCGCTCGACCCGGCCGCGCGCGTCGGTGGGGACGTCGCGGAGGTCGGTCGGGAGCTGGTCGACCTTGACCGGATGGCGCGTCATGACGCCGAACGCCTTCACATGCATCGTGAAGCCCGGCGGCGTTCGTTCCGCCCAGTTCTCGACCATCTGCGGGTCCGGCAGGCGGTAGTAGGTCGAGTTCGCCTCGACGACGTCGAAACGCTCGGCGTAGTAGCGCAGCCTGTCCTCGCCGGACTTGACGCCCTTCGGATACCAGACCTTGGTCAGCGTCTCGTCCGCCCAGGAACAGACGCCCACGCGAATCCAGCCGGCCATTCTTGAATGCTACGGGGGCGCCGCGGTGATACCCTCTATGAGCAAAGCCGGACGCCCGCTTGGCGTCTCCCGTCTCCTCCGCCGATCTCCAGCCTTGGCTGCTGGGGTCGCTTCAGAGGTCTACGCCCGGTGCCCTGCAGCAGGAAGGACGGCCATGTCTGTTTCTCTGGAACGGCTGGCGCGCAACCAGGCGTTGTTTCGCGAAGTCAACGAGCGCCTCCTCGAGCTCGCCGAGGGTTTTCAGGACGGCTCCATGCAGTTCGTCTGCGAGTGCAGCAACCAGGAGTGCACCCAGACGGTCAACATGAACCACGAGGAGTACGAGTCCGTGCGCGGCCGCTCGACCTTCTTCGTCATCGCCTCCGGCCACGAGGTCCTCGCGGTCGAGAAGATCATCGACCGGCGCGACGGCTGGACGATCGTGCAAAAAGTCACCGCGAGCGATTACGTCACTGAGACCGATCCGCGGAGACACGCTTCCGGCGTCTAGTGACGCTCTCTCGAAACGAAGTGCTGGTGCAGAGCCAGCAGATCTTCCGAAGTGCGAACGAGCGCATGCAGGCGCTCGCAGTCGCCATTGTCCCGGCCGAGCAGCTGATCCCGTTCCTCTGCGAGTGCGCCGACGACGCCTGTTTTGGACGCGTGGACATGAGCCTCTCCGACTACGACGACATTCACCGCGACCGCGACCGGTACGCGGTGCTGCACGACCACCAGGTCGTCGACGGCGAAACCATCGTCGAGCAGCGAGCGCTCTTCGACATCTTCACCAAGGAGCCGCTCGCGAACTAGGCCTACGCGGTTTGGGCGACCGCGGCTCCGCGGTCGCTGTCTCCCGCGGCCTGAACCGGCAGCTCGACGATGAAGGTCGAGCCCTTGCCTTCCTCGGACCTGACCGAGAGGCGGCCCTCCATCCGGCGGACGAGCTCCCGGCAGATGTAGAGCCCGAGGCCGGTGCCGCCGACGCCGCGCGTCAGCGCGGGGTCGACGCGGTAGAACTTGCCGAAGATCCGGCGCTGCTCGAGCGGCGCGATCCCGATTCCTTCGTCCCGGATGGAAATGCGGACGCCGCCGTCCCGAGCCTCGACCGCGACGTCGATGCGGCCGCCGTCGGGCGAGTACTTGACCGCGTTGTCGATCAGGTTGATCAACACCTGGCGCAGCTTGTCGGAATCGCCGACGAGCGAGTCGATCGTTGCCGGCACCTCGAGGTCGATCGAGATGTCGTCCCGCGAGGCAAAGCAGGCGCGCATCTGGTCGACGACCTCCCGCGCGAGTGCGAGGAGATCGATCCTCTTCTCGCCGAGGACGAACTGCCCGGAGTCGAGCTTGTTCGCGAAGAGGATGTCGTCGGCGATCCGGCTCAGGCGCTCGGACTCCTGGGCGATCACGTCGAGGAGCCGCTTCTGCCCGGACTCGTCGAGCTCGATGTCCTCGCGCAACAGGGTCTGGGCCGACCCGTAGATGGCCGCGAGCGGCGTGCGCAGCTCGTGCGAGACGGTCGCGATGAACTCGCCCTTGAGCTCCTCGAGCGCGCGCTCCTCCGTCAGGCTGCGGAAGGCGTAAACGACCCCGTCGCTGAATGTGACCCCGGAGATCGAGAGCCAGAGCTCGCGCCCGTCGAACTCGAGCGGGACGACCTTCGCCTCGACGCTTCCGGGCCGCGGAACCGACGCGACCGGGATCAATGGCGCAACGGCCTCCCAGCCCGGTAGCGTCTCTTCCACCCGGCGACCGAGCGCCTCGGGCGACCCTATGCCGGTGATCGCCTCGGCGGCCGGGTTCCAGTGCCGGATCACTGCTTCGTCGTCGACGAGGAAGACGCCGTCGTCGACGTGCTCGAGCACGCGCGCGTGCCGCTCGAGCGCGAGGCGCTGCTCCTCGACCTGACGGACGAGGACGCGCCGCTGGATCGCCCGCTCGAGCGAGGCGATGAAGTAGTCGCGATCGATCGGCTTCTGGACGAAGTCGTAGGCGCCGCCGCGAAGCGCCTGAACCGCGAGCTCGCGCTCGCCGTGCCCGGTGATCATCAGCGTCGGTGTCGAAGGCCGGAGCTCGCGGATCTCGTGCAGGAGAGCGAGCCCGTCCATGCCGGGCATCTTCACGTCGCTGACGATCGCGTCGTAGTCGGTCTGCTTGATGCGCTCGAGGGCGTCGACGGCCGTCTCCGACGTGTCGATCTGGATGCCGTTCATCCGCAGGCGGAGCGCCTCCGGCAGCGCGTCGAGCAGCGCCGTGTCGTCGTCGACGAGCAGGATCCTCGCGTTCATAGCAGCGGTTCCTCGGGCGGTTGCTCGTCCGCGAAGGGAAGCTCGATCACGAAGGTGGCCCCCTTGCCCGGCCGGCTGTCGACGGAGATGTCGCCTCCGTACTCCTTGAGGATGCTGTAGGTGATCGAGAGCCCGAGGCCGGTCCCGGTCCCCACCTCCTTCGTCGTGAAGAACGGGTCGAAGATCCGCTGCTGAACGTCACTCGGGATCCCGGGGCCGCTGTCAGAGAAGGCGATCCTGATCCGCTCCTCGTCGCGGCTCGACGCGATCCGGATCGTCTTGTTCTTCGAATCGGCGAGCGCGTCGCGCGCGTTCGTCAGCAAGTTGATGAAGACCTGCTCGAGCTGAATCGGGTTCGCGAGCACGATCAGCTCGTCGGGACAGAGCTCGAGCTCGACCTCGATCCCGCGCAGGCGGAGCTGCTCTTGCACCAGCAGCAGCGAGCGCTCGATCACGTCGTCGACGTCGACGAGCTCGACGCTGACCCGCGCCGCGCGGCCGAATGTCCGCAGGTGGGAGATGATCTCGGTTGCCTTCCGCACCTGTTCCATCGCCTTCTCCAGATCGCCCATCAGCGGCTCGGTCTCGACCTCTCCGAGCCTGATCCGGTCGAGCACGTTGCCGAGGTAGAGGCCGATGTTGTTGAGCGGGTTGTTGAGCTCGTGCGCGACGCCCGTGGTCAGCTCTCCGAGCGTGGCCAGCTTGCCGGCCTGGACGAGCTGCTCCTGCTTGTCCCGCAACTCGTGCTCGCGTCTCTCCATCTCCTGCGTCGTCTCGCGCAGGTCGCCCATGATGTGGATCATCGCCTTGCGGCTGTCGCCGAGCCGCAGGTTGGACTCGTGCGAGTCCTTGAGGATGTGGAGCAGCGCGCGGCGCGAGTTGTCGAGGCGCTCCGTCTGGCGCGCGAGCCGGCTGCGATCGTCCTCGTAGTCGCCGAGGATGTGCAGCATCGCCTTGCGCTGGTCGGCGAGCTTCTGGTTCGACTCGTTGAGGTCGCCCATGATGTGGACGAGCGCGCGCCGGCGCGCCTCCGCGCGCCGGACCCTGGCCTGCAGTTGCTCGACCTGCTCGCGCAGGGCGGCCGGGTCGAGCTCGGGCTCGCCGATCGTGTCCGCGTCGGTTACGGAAGACCCCTTCGGATCCGCGCTCATCAGGCCGAGGCGCGGGCCGCCTTGAGCTTCTCGTTCTCCCGCTGGAGGCTCTCGAGCTCCTTCTCGAGCGCGATCATCTTCAGCTCACGGCCGACGACGACCTCTTCGAACTTCTCGAGATCGAGGATCTTCTCCTGCAGCTCGGTCTTCGACTGCTCGAGATCGCGCACGACCTCCTCGTAGGCGCGCATGTCGCGGAGGATGCCGATGGCACCGATCACCTTGCCGTCCGAGTCCCGGAGCGCAGAAGCGTTCAGTGTCGTCGGGATGATCTCGCCGGAGGCGCTACGCGGATTGAGGCGCGCGTTTCGGGTGACGCCGTGCTCGACGACCTCGCGCAGGGCGGCCGTGAACTCGCGCGTCTCCTCGGGGCTGATGAAGCGCGAGAGGGACTGCTCGACGACCTCGTCCTGGCGAAAGCCGAGCAGCTGGGAGACGGCGTCGTTCGCCTGGATGATCTTGCCCTCGAGGTCGGAGACGAAGACGGGGTCGGGGGCGTCGTCGATCAGCCGCTGGGCGTAGGCGCGGGCCTTGTCGAGCTCGCGCATGTCGCGCAGCACGCCGATGGCGCCGATCACCTTGCCGTCCGCGTCGCGGAGCGCCGACGCGTTCAGGCTGGTCGGAATGACCTCGCCCGCAGCAGAGCGCGGGTTCAGCACCGCGTTGCGGGTGACGCCTCGCTCGACCACCTCACGCAGGGCGGCCGTGAACTCGCGCGTCTCCTCGGGGCTGATGAAGCGTGACAGCGACTGCTCGACGACCTCGTCCTGGCGGAAGCCGAGCAGCTGGGAAACGGCCTCGTTGGCCTGGAGGATCTTGCCCTCGAGGTCCGAGACGAAGACCGGATCGGGAGCGTCGTCGATCAGCCGCTGGGCGTAGGCGCGGGCCTTGTCGAGCTCGCGCATGTCCCGGAGGATTCCGATCGCACCGATCACCTTGCCGTCCGCGTCGCGGAGCGCCGAGGCGTTCAGGCTGGTCGGGATCACCTCGCCGGCAGCAGAGCGCGGGTTCAGCACCGCGTTACGGGTGACGCCTCGCTCGACGACCTCGTCCAGCGCCGCCATGAACTCGCGGGTCTCGTCGGGGCTGATGAAGCGTGAGAGCGACTGCTCGACGACCTCGTCCTGGCGGAAGCCGAGCAGCTCGGAGACGGCCTCGTTGGCCTGGATGATCTTGCCCTCGAGGTCGGAGACGAAGACGGGGTCGGGGGCGTCGTCGATCAGCCGCTGGGCGTAGGCGCGCGCCTTGTCGAGCTCCCGCATGTCGCGGAGGATCCCGATCGCGCCGATCACCTTGCCGTCCGCGTCTCGGAGCGCCGATGCGTTCAGCGTCGTCGGGATCACCTCGCCGGCGGCTGAGCGCGGGTTCAGGACCGCGTCACGGGTGACACCTCGCTCGACGACCTCGCGGAGGGCGGCCGTGAACTCCTGGGTCTCTTCGGCACTGATGAACCGCGAGAGCGACTGCTCGACGACCTCGTCCTTGCGGAAGCCGAGCAACTCGGAGACGGCGTCGTTCGCCTGGAGGATCTTCCCCTCGAGGTCGGAGACGAAGACCGGGTCCGGCGCGTTCGCGATGATGATGTCGGCGACAAGAGCGCCTCGCGAGGCGGATCCGTCTTGCTGCGCCTTTCCGTTTACCTTGGCCTTCGGCGCGGCGGAGCTCAAGATTTTCTTGGCCACTGGGTTACTCCCGGGGAGAAGTTAAAGGGCTGTACGAGCTTGCCTCTTCATTGTGATCGCTCCGAGTCCTGGGGGCAATCCTTCGCCGCTTTCGCCGAAAATGCGGGTGTGCAAGGCATTTTGGGCCAGCCGCCGCATCGCTGGCCCGCAAACACAGACGCCGTGGCGCGTGGAAACTTTCCCCCATAAGGGGTAGGGATTTGCCCGGGCGGGTTGTACGGTAGGTCGTCCGGGGTGTTCTGTGTCGCCGCAGTCACAGCGCGCCCCGGCATCCCTTGCAGCCTGACCCTAGAGCGGTGGCTGTCCGACGTGCGGCTATGCGCTATGTGCGGACGATGGCGCTGCGGGAGGCCGCCTGACGGGACCAACTTGATCTTGCTCGTGGATCATGCCCACAATGGGTTAAAGCCGGGGCTGCGGACTTTCTCTCCCCACCGCCGGCGTTTGACCAGCCGCAGGGTCAAACGCCTCGCCCCGGCTTCCTCAGATCATCCACCGCGCGCGGCGCAGTCGCTTCCCCCGAAGGTGTGAAGTTGCCCGACCGTATTGGCGGGTCGGCGGTCTGACTTGAACACCGCGGCGCTTGGTGGGGCCGACGTTTCAGTCGAGCGGACGGCGCCGTAGTCCGAACCGACCGAGCGTCGGGCCGCTACGCCGCACCGGCTTGAAGTTTAGGCCCAAAGGACACCACTAGCATTTGCAGGGAAAACGTGCCGAGCGGTGCGTCGCAGGCCACACCGGGGCCACACCAGCACGGCTTCCTGGTGGCCCTGGAATCAGCGAACGAATCGGGTTAGCCTTCACGAACTAGCGGCCAGGGGTGCAGGACGCTGCACCCTCCTCTGTGTTGAAGCAGCGTCCTCCATGCGCGGCCTTCCTCTCCCCACCGCGCGCCCTTGGCCGCTTGTATCTCATCCCGTGCGCGCACCTGCAATAGCTGCACCGACTCTCTTACAAAGATCTTGCATTGGCGATCACTCGTCGATAAGACGTGAGCGTAGGTGTCGAGCGTCAGCGACGTGCGGCTGTGGCCGACGTGAGCGGCGATCTGCGTCACATTTTTAGTCCCAACTCGGGTTCGGTCGTCTCTTAGTCCCAACTCGGGTTCGGTCGTCTCGCGCGGCCGCCTGCGTGGCGGTTCGGTCGCGCCTCTGCGCTAGCTGAACGTGAACGCGTAGGCCTCGCAGGGCGCGAGGAACGTGATCTCAGTGTGCGGTCCGTGATCGATCGCGGCTCGCGAACCAGTTGATACAGCCGCTGCTGGATCAGCGTCCCACGACCCTGTTCGTCGACGTCAAGGCCGTGAGCGGCGCCGGGCGGCTGTCCATGGACGAACACACGGAAGGGTACGGACGTGCCTCGCGAACGCGGTCCCATGACGAGATGGACGTCACGTGCGTGGAAGCGGAACGCGATTCGACCATCGGCGCGGTCGCCCCCCTCGATCGCAACGCCTCGTAGCGTTGCTCCAGCGTCACCGTGACGGCCCCGGACGCGCGCTCGCACCGGGGTCACC
>Ga0209808_1000201_pt1 | contig 31565 bp, 30 predicted proteins | sample GraSoiAngelo_157_FD_186171 | JGI IMG/M metagenome (GOLD analysis project Ga0209808, IMG submission 186171) | Grasslands soil microbial communities from the Angelo Coastal Reserve, California, USA - 14_1009_16_20cm (SPAdes) (version 2) | ecosystem: Environmental > Terrestrial > Soil > Grasslands ... | reverse complement strand
TTCCCATGGTCTGCTACTCTCGCCGCCCGCAAAGCGGACAGATCACTTGCTATTTCAAGCGGACATATCATGTGCTACCAACAGGTGAACCGCACAATAGTGTCGTAAGGGCGTTTCTGTGCCAGAATGCTTGCCAGATCCTCAGCTTTCTTATCGTCTCCAGCTACAGCCAAGGCCAGAGCGGAAATCAGGACCGCGATCGGAGCCTGAGACATTTTCACAGACTCGACAGCATCTTCGACGGCCCGGGATTTATTCAGCACGATGGCCTCGATTAAGGCCTCCTGGGAGTATTCGCTACCCGCCACTTCTTTCAACCCCAATCTCTCGGCAGCCTCTCGCGACTTCTGCCCGAAATCGCGGGCCGCTTTAATTTGTCCACGGCAAGCAGCGATGGCACTCCTGGTACCCGAAACGGTCATGTCGCCACCCGGAAGTTGTTTGGCCGCCTCCAGATGTTTTTCCATCTCAGCGGCGTCATTCTGCACCCAGGCGATTGCAGCTAATTGCAGATGGTTCCCCAAGGGATTCAGCTTCCGCTCCAGCGCCTGATTCAGGATTGCTTTAGCTTCGTCCAGCCGATTAAGACCCATATAAGCCATAACCACTGGCGCTATCGGGGTCGAGTTGCACCGATTGGCGAGCATTATCTAGAGCATTTTCAAACTGCCCGAGTTGGTTGTAGATAGCGGAAATGTTGTTATACGGAATCGAATCGCGCGGATAAGTCTGCTTATACAACTCCAGCGCGGTGATCCCCTTTTCCAGTTGTCCGGAGTCCCCATAGTAGTGCGACATGATATAGAGCTTCTCGTGCTCACTGGTTCGGTCGCGCAGCTCAAAAGCTTTTTGCCGGTTTTGCTCAGAAGCTTGGTTCTGGCCCAGGTTGCCATAGACCGCGCCTAGCCGGGCATAGGCCATAGCGAAATTAGGATCCAACTCGGTGGCACGTTGATACAGCGGAAGGGCAGCCAGTTCGTCGCCTGCGTTATGCTTGGCGTCTGCCAAACTCAGAGCTTTCAGCGCCTCAAGAGATGAGGTAGTCGCCTCCGACAACGGCTTGTCGAATTTCTGCACGGACGCGAGTGACTCGCCAAGTTTCTTCCGTAGACTTGATCCTGCTTCGTGGAGCGAATTCAGCACTTCTTCTTTTCTGGATGCTTGAACCTCCTCGCGAGCGAGTGATTCGCCGTTCGAGGCGTTCACCGCTTCCAGAGTGATGACATATTGGCTTCCCAGATTGCCGATCGAGCCATTGAGCATCGCCCTGATGCCATCGCGCAGGCAAATCTCGCGGCCCACATCACTGGTAATGCGATCTTCAGGGCTGCGTCCCATAAATTGCAGCGTCTGCCGAACTCGCTGCTCCGGAAAGACATTGACATAAGGGGACTGCTCCAGGTCCACAGCCAAAGCTTTTTTTAGCGTCCCGTCGAAAACCGGGTCGGCGGTAGTGTTAACGAAGTCGGCAAGCAGGATCGAATCTTTCTCTGACATCACCGCCTTGCTGCGCCGCACGAAAAAAGTCATCGCCAGACCAACGACCGCGATAACGGCAAGAGCCGTAACCGCATAATTCCAAAGTCTCCGGGATCCTTCGTAGCCTGCGGGCCGCAAGCGGCGTGAATCGCTGTCGATGGCCGTCACCATCCCAGACTCGGTATCGCGCTTCAGCCGTTTCAAATCAGCGCGCACTTCCGCTGCGCCCTGGTAGCGCAGCTCGCGATCTTTCTCCAGCAATTTGTTGATGATGACTTCCAACTGCGGCGGCACATCAGGATTGAGCCGCACCACCGGCACCGGAGGCCGGTTCAGAATCGCCTCGAACATAATCGGCGCTGTTTCCCCACGAAACGGCAACGCACCGGTCGCCATCTCATAAAGCACGGAGCCAAAGGAAAACAGATCGGTGCGCGCATCCAGCTCTTTGCCGCGCGCTTGTTCTGGGGACATGTAAGCCACCGTGCCGACGGTCGATCCGGGGCTAGTCAGCAGATTTTCTTCGAGTGTCGCCGCCGTGCTCAACGTAGGACCGCCCAACACTGCTTCCGCTTTCAAGGTCTGCTTGGCAAGGCCGAAGTCTAAAATCTTTGCCTGATTTCTGGCGGTCACAAAGATATTGGCTGGCTTAATGTCGCGATGGATGATGCCCTTGGCATGCGCGGCCTCCAGCGCGTCGGCTATTTGGATCGCCAGGTCAAGCAATACGTCGATTTCCAGTGGCTGCTTTCCGATACGCTGTTTCAGCGTCCGGCCTTCCAGCAGCTCCATGGCAATGAAGTACCGGCCATCGGCCTTGCCAATTTCATAAATTGTGCAAATATTCGAGTGATTCAGCGCCGAAGCCGCGCGCGCCTCGCGCTGAAAACGTTCCAGAGCGGAGGCATCTTTTTCCAGTTCACCAGGCAGAAACTTCAGTGCAACATGCCGCTTGAGGTCGAGGTCCTCCGCCGCATAGACCACACCCATGCCACCGCCGCCTAACTGCTGCAGCATGCGGTAGTGGGAGATCGTCTCACGAATCATCAACCGACCACTCCAAGGAACTTTCGATGGTAGGCGGTGGGCGCACGGCAAGTCAACGAAGGGGTGGCGCTGTCTATTCTGGCAGATCACTTCGGATTCGTTATTTAGCGGACGAGATTCTGACGACCAGGAACAGCGAGGGGCCAAATGCTAAATGCCAAGTGCCAACTGCTTACCGCATCCACACCAGCACCGCGATGGTTAGCACGGTAACCAGGAGCGTTCCAATCAAATACTGGTGCGAGTGCAACCAGCTTTCTTCCGGCGCAGTGAACTGGGAAAGAAATGGCGCAGCGGTTGGGTCTTGTACCGTCCCCGAAGATTCGCAATCCAGGCACAGCTTGCGCCCTCCAGAAACCGGGAAGCCGCATGCTTCGCAAGTCCCGATATTCCCCCGTTCGCCGGTGAGAACAACTTGAGGCTCGTCCGTTTCCTGGGAGATATTGGTTTCGATTGTTCCTGATTTCGGCCCGGGCTTATCTTCATTGCTGAGTTTTGCTGACGCCTTCTCCTCAATCGGAGAATTTGCGCCTGCCTCGGCACCGTTAGCTGTCTGCTTCTTTTCCACGGCTTGTTCGCCGATCTTCTCGGCCCGCCGCGCAGCCTCAGCATGTTCCAGAGCTGTTTGGATCATCTCCGCCAATCGTTCCAAGGCAATTATGTCCCGCTCGCCGAACGCGTAGGCACGGCCGGAAAAAAGCTCAAAGACGCCATTCACTTCCGGCTCGCGAATAAGCGGCAGGACCACGACCGAGGCAATTCCCAAAGCCCGGCAGCTTTCGCGGTTTACTCGCGAATCGAGCTCCGCATTGTCGCAACGCAGAATCTGCCGCGTGCGCACGCTCTCGCCAGAAAGGCCGGAATTAACCTGCAAATGCGCTCCCAGCGCGGGCGCCGACGGTCCTGCGCTGGCGCGGCAAATCATTTCTTCATCTTCGCGGAGCGCGATCGCCGCGCCCGAAGCGCCAGTAATGTATTGCGCCCGTTCTGCCAGCAACTGCAGCGCGGCATTCAAATCTCGCTGCGCCATCTCACTGAGTGATTTGCCGCCGTCCTCGGCTGGAAACCGGAGTCGTTCATGAGTTCGCGGAGGCGCGACAGGCGAGCCGCTGCGCACGCTCTCCGGCCGGACAGTTTTCAGCCCCGCCTGGGAAGAATCTCGGTCCAGGGTGGAAGATTCCATGAAAATTGTATGAGGGCTACTCTGCCCGGAGTTTCGCTCCCCTGCAACCAAGTGTCAAGCAGAATCCCTCAGCGAAGGTTCTACGCCAAAGGTCACACATTGATTTCCAATCGCTAAATTCTCAATTGCTGATTTGAAAGGTCTCTAACTTGGCAGTCATCAATCGAAAATCGGAAATCACAAACTCACCGCCGCCGCTGTGGCAAGAACCGTTTCTCGATTGACGCCACCACAACATAGTTCGGATCCACCATCTCATTCAGATGAATTCTTGCGACCTTCGACAAAAGCTCGTAAGCATCAAGTTCGGAGAGGCCATAGTCCTGGTGAATCCAGGCGACCAGTTCGGTAAAGGCGATGCGCAGGCAGTCGTCCAAAGGGCGATAGGCGCCGACGGTCATGATGGCATCATCGTTCTCAAAGCGTGGCCAGTTAATCTTCTGTCCCTTGATCACGTTGACTTGCAGCCGCGCGCGCAACGGGACCTCAATCGCAGTACCCGCGACTTCGCCATCGCCCATGGCCGCGTGGCCGTCACCCATGTAGAGCAGCGCACCGGAGACGTTCACGGGAAAATAAACTGTGTTGCCCACGCTGGCCTCGGGGGAGTAGGTCTGGCAAGCGTCAATGCCTCAGTGCCAATCCGGCTACCGGATTAACTGCTTGGAGACCCTTCACTGGGGGGTATCTTAATTTCATGAACCACGAAGGACACGAAGTCACACAAAGAATTGAATGCTACATGGACTTCCTTCGTGTTCCTTCGTGCCCTTTGTGGTTAAATCCGGACACTATTTTTTGTTTGGGGAATTATTGCGAATTTACAATTCCCGTTTTTGCCGCTGGTAATACCGTCTGGCTTTGGCGCGGTTGCCGCAGGTTTTCATCTCGCACCACCGGCGGCGGTGATTTTTTGTGGTATCCAGGAACAGCCAGGCACAATCTGTGGACGCGCATTGCCGGACATTTGCGAGCTCAGGCGATGTGAGCAAATCTGCCGCCGACCGCGCTACCGGCCAAAGTATCGAATCCAGGCTGCTCTCGGGTGAACTGAATTCCCAGAGGAAGCAGTGATTTCTTTCCGCGATTCGCGCTTGCCTCACCGCATGTTGCGCAGCCGCGTTCAGTATCGAAAGTGATCTGCCCAGAATCTGCCGCCGCTGAGTCGCCGCTGAAAACAGCGCATAAAGCGCTTCGCGCAATTGAACAGCCGTACGCAGAACTGATTTCGCCTGCCCCGGCCCCTCGTCGGCCATCTTTTGTAGCTGGACGGCAGCTCTCGCTTTCAGCACACCTGCTTCTTCTGACCACTGCAGCAGGTCAGCATAACTGGTCAGCAGTTCTTTTCGATTGTCGCCCTTCCGATTATCAACTGTGTTGGTGAAATTGAGACACAGGTGTCCGCCAGTAAATTCGAAGGGCGATTTAGAATTTGGATGCGGCACAAAACAGACCCTTACCTATTATCTAACCTGCAAAACCGTATTGACAAGTTATAAAGCAACGCTTAGCATTATATAACCATCAAAGTAGTGTTTGATGGTGAGAGAGTTACAGGTCATGCAAACCACCCGGCCCGCTGAAACTCGTGCTGCCCTCTACCGCGGAGGCTTGGTCGAGATCGGAGCCCGCGCAACCGTCCCTGCCCCCTCGCGCGCACATATCGCGCTTGCGTTCGCAGCCATTTATCTCATCTGGGGGTCAACTTATCTCGGGATCCGCTACGCAGTGGAAACCATTCCGCCGCTGCTCATGATGGGCACACGTCATCTGACTGCCGGGCTGTTCACCTACGCCTTTGTTCGGCGGCGGGGCGGCCCCGCGCCCCAGCCGGCGCAATGGATGTATGCAGCGGTGTTGGGCGCCGCTCTGTTCCTGGGTGGCCATGGCATTCTCGCCTGGGCAGAGCAGAAAATTCCTTCGGGATTAGCAGCGCTGTTGTGTGCCACTCTGCCACTGTGGACCGTTTTACTGGGTTGGATTCAGCGCAGCGAGCGCATTCTCGGCGTCAAAACATGGGCAGGAATCCTCTTGGGATTTGCTGGTGTGGTGCTGCTGATCGGGCCAGACGGCTTTGCGCAACACAGATCTCTGAACCTGCTCGGCGCTGCCGGCGCCGTTTTCAGCGCTTTTCTCTGGGCTGTCGGTACGCTGTACAGTAAGCGGGTTCGCTTGCCGGATTCGACTGTCTTGTCCGCGGCGATGCAAATGATTACGGGCGGCATGCTGTTGCTGCTCACCGGTTTCGCAACAGGAGAAGCAGGACGGCTACACATGTCTTCTGTAAGTGCCCGGTCAATTCTCGCACTGGCCTACCTCATCGTGTTCGGATCGATTGTGGCTTTTACTGCCTTCACGTGGCTGGTCTCAGTGACTACGGCCTCTTTGGTTTCGACTTACGCGTACGTTAATCCAGTCATCGCGGTTTTTCTGGGCTGGGCGCTGGCCGGAGAAAAGCTGGGCGTACGAATTCTTGCTGCCACGGTCATCATTGTGATCAGCGTGATCCTGGTGAGCACGCCGAAGAAAGTGACGAGAGAGGAACCCGTTTCGTTCAGGGAAGCAGAACTGTCCGGGACTGCTGCTGATTGAACTGTTTCCTGCCCTGATCCTGTTATTCTGCTGCGAGCACATGCCCGAGATTCCTTCTGCTGCGTTCTCTGACGCTCGTATCATCGCCGCATACATCATTTTTCTCGCCAGTTACCTGGTTTTCGCTCTCGGCAAATTCCCAGGATTCAAAATTGATCGCCCTGGCGCCGCCATCATTGGTGCGGTTGCTATGGTCGCAGCTCGCGTTGTCTCGCCGGCACAGGCCCTGCACTTCATTGATTTTTCAACTATCGTTCTGCTGTTTTCGATGATGCTGATTGTGGGCAATCTGCACCTGGTCGGCTTCTTCGAATGGATTGCTGAAGTCGTACTGCGCCGCTTAAGGCCCGCGCGGTTATTGCCTGCAGTAATCTTCACATCCGGCATCTTCTCAGCGTTTTTCGTGAATGACATCGTGTGCCTGGTCATGGTGCCGTTCGTCTTGAACATCACGCGACGCATGAAACTCCCGCCGCTGCCTTATCTGCTCGCGGTCGCAACCGCATCAAACATCGGCAGCGTCGCGACGATCGCCGGCAACCCTCAGAACATGCTGATCGGGTCGTTCTCCGGGATTAAGTATCGCGACTTCCTTTGGCACCTGGGTCCCGTCGCGCTGATTGGGTTGTTCCTCGACTGGGCCGTACTCCATTCGGTGTATGGTGCCGCAGAGGCAAAATCTGCTGATATAGAAAAACCTATTCCGCTGCCGCCTCTCGACCTCTCGCGGCTTTCGAAACCCGTAATCGTTGTAGCTGCCGTTGTTACGGGATTCTTCATGGGAGCGCCTCCCGCAATGATGGCGGCACTGGGCGCTGCCGTGCTCTTGATCACGCGCACGCTCGATCCCCATAAACTTTATGAAGAAGTGGACTGGGGGTTACTTGTATTCTTCGTTGGGTTATTTCTGATCGTTGGCGGGGCGGAAAATGCTGGAATTGTTCGTAATCTGCTCGATGTAGCTGAACACTGGAACCTGCAACACGTGGCAGTGTTCACGATTGCCGTAGGAGTCCTCAGCAATATCGTCAGCAACGTCCCAGCTGTAATGCTGCTCAAGTCGCTGGTTCCGGGATTTTCCAATCCACACACAGCCTGGCTGGTGCTGGCGATGGCTTCTACGCTTGCCGGCAATCTCACGATCACAGGCAGCGTAGCCAATATCATTGTGGTCGAAAGCGCGCGGCCCGACGTGCACGTGAGTTTCTGGGATTATTTCCGTGCCGGCGCCCCAATCACCGCGGCTACACTGCTGGTGGGATGGGCGTGGTTGGCCTGGATAAGGTGATACGTTGCACGAGCAACTGAGCTAGGCAATTCCCCAACCTTCGAGAACCCCATGGATGCCCACCGTTCGCGATTGTCGAATGGCGGGTATCTCTTATTCATTTTCCAGCAAAACGCCCCGAATGCGCGCGCTCTGCGCAGCCGTTTGAATGGAAGCGGTTTAAGAGTTCACGATACTCAAACGGACCTCAGAACAAGTTCTCCAAATCGCGAGCACCGTGAAGAACTCTGAGGACGAATATCTCAGCCCCGCGGAATTGATAGAAAACCAGATGCTTTGGAAATCCCGGGACCAGAACTCGCCGCACGTCGCTGAGTTCTGCATGACTGAAGGTGCAAATTGAGCCAGCCTGAGGATTGTCGAGAACGCACAACAGGGCTGACGTTACGGCCTTCTCCCATCGCTTCGCCAACGTTGGGCCTGACTGCTCCTCGTACCAATCGGCTTGCTCGACGATGTCGGCAGCCGCCGCCTCGCTCAGAGCAAGCCTAAGTTTTTTCACTTCCGGCGAGCCCGCGCACGTAACGCTGGCACTAAGCCTTTTTTGCGGATGTCGGCAACTGGCAGCTCGATTCTAGCTCCTCTCGCAGCCGCTATCAGGTCCTGTTCCAAGTTTCCCAGCCGCCGTTCCTTGTCCTGACGAATCAGCTCGCGAACATATTCGCTCGGGGTACCCCAGTCCCCAGAAGCCACCTGCCCTTCTACGTATGCCTTCAGCGCCTCAGGGAGTGAAATATTTAATGAAGTCATTGGCATGGCTTCATATTATGACAGTTTATGAAGGACAAAACAAATCAGCTACGCCACTCCTGCTCCCCGGCACACACCGCAGCGCCCGTGACCAGCAGGGGCACCGCGATACTTCCACGACCCTTTTGCGGAAGCGCGGAACTAGGCTCGCACGATATCGCTTACGTGGATGGTGCCTTCGCTTAAGATCTGAGCGCGCAATCCGCCGCGATGGAGCAAGCCTTTGATTACCGGCTGTCCCGTAAGGTGCTGCAGGTGATCGCAGGGCTCACAAAGGCGAATGCCGCGAATCTTGACCTCGCCAATAAAGAATTCCTTTCCGACCAGGTGATTTAAGGGCACATCGCGAGTTACCAGATTCCGCCGCGCATCGCGAGGAGCAAGCTCGATAGCGTAATCTCGGCGGAGCGCCTCGATGGCTTCAGCCTCGATCAAAGTCAGCTCGTAAGATGGCTCCGGCTTGAAGAAAGTGCCCTGCCCCAGCGCGTAGCGGTCGCCCTCAAGACCAACGCCGGGTAGGGCGCGAGCTTCGGCAATTTCGCGCATAGGTTCTTTTGCGCCGTCAGCGATGTTGATGGATTCGATCGTGCCTTGCCACATTTGCTCAACCCAAGCCTCTAATGTTGTCATTCCGAACGCCTTCAGGCGGTGAGAAATCTGCTGTACCCATATAGAAAGCAGATTTCTCGCTTCGCTCGAAATGACAATTTGTTAAGAGCTGCTGGGAAGACGGGCGAGGACGCCCGTCCTCCATCAACGCTTCCGCGATTCGTCCCCGACAATTTTGATGCATTCATCGAGCACCTCAAGGGCGACATCAGCTTCGTCCTTGGTGACCACGAGCGGCGGCGCCAGGCGAATAGTGCTCGGTCCGCAGCCCAGGAACAGAACGCCGCGCTCGAATGCGAGCTCGACAATGCGGTCACGCTCCGGGCCGGCGTATTCCTTGGTCTGCTTGTCTTTGACGATCTCCACGCCGATCATCAGCCCGCGGCCGCGAACGTCACCAACCAGGCTGTGCTTCTTTGGCCAGTCGGCGATCCGCTTCATGATGTGATTGCCAACGTCTGCCGAGTTCTTCAGCAGGCCTTCGTTCTCGATTACATCGAGCGTCGCCAGCGCTGCTGCAATACATACGGGATTGCCGCCAAATGTTGAGGCGTGCGAGCCAGGCACCCAGTCCATGATGTCTGCGCGCGTCATCGTGATGCCAAGAGGCATCCCCGAAGCAATACCCTTTGCCACGCAGACAATATCGGGCTGCACTCCAGCGTGCTCGATAGCCCACCACTTGCCTGTCCGCCCCATGCCAGATTGAACTTCATCAGCGACCAGCAGGATTCCATGCCGGTCGCAAATGCGGCGCAGCTCCTGCATGAAAATTGTCGGAGCGATGACATATCCGCCTTCGCCCTGCACCGGCTCGACGAAAATCGCGGCGACTTCTTCCGGCGCAAGGATCGTCTTGAAGAGCTTGTCTTCAATGAAGCGGGCGCAAGCAAGCGCGTCCTGCTCGCCTTTACGGAAGATGTCCGGAAAAGGAATGTGCGTGACTCCGGGCACCAGTGGCGCGAAACGCCGCTTCTGCTGCGGCTTTGAAGCAGTGAGCGACACCGCACCCATCGTCCGTCCGTGGAAGGCGCCGAGGAATGCGATCACGTTCTGCCGCTTAGTGTGGTAGCGCGCCAGCTTGAACGCGGCTTCGACCGCCTCCGTTCCGGAGTTACCGTAATAAATTTTGTGCGGGCCAGGCATGGGCGCGATCTTCGACAGCCGCTCCGCCAGCGTGATCATGTTCTCGTAATAAAAATCTGTTCCCGACATGTGGATCAGCTCGCCCGCCTGCTTCTGAATGGCTGCGACCACATCGGGATGGCAATGGCCGGTGGAGACCACTGCTATGCCGGCGGAGAAGTCAAAAAACTCGTTTCCGTCTATATCAGTGACTACAATTCCGCGCCCGCTTTTTGCGACCAGGGGATACGAGCGCGTGTACGACGGCGAAATGTATTTTTCGTCCCCGGCTAGAATGCGCTTGGCATTCGGGCCAGGCAGCGCGGTCTTAATCTTGGGTCCTGCTAGAGCCTTGCTGGTCATGGGATCCTCCGAATTCGGTCGTTGGTCTTTGGACGTTTGTCGCTGGCCAAGGCACGAGGGAACACGGCCTGAGCCGAACACAGAAAGGAGGATCAAAAATTAGTCGCTACCGAAAAGATTGGGCCGCAGACGAGACGGCAGCACCGCCCGATACCGCCGCGGGCACACCAGGGACCTTAGCCAGCATGCGGGCAAATGCGAATTGGACTTCTGAAGGCGCATGAGCAAAATCTCATTTTATTATATCCTGCACTAGCAAGTGCCCGTAACCCCCCTGTATCGATCGGAACACTCCCTTCAGCGGAAATCCGGTACAGTTGCGAAAATCCGGTAGTGGTGCAGTTTCCTTGTCATCCTGAGCAAGCGTTCTTTGCGCAGCGAAGGATCTGGGCGAGCCGCGCGAAGCGCCGCGTTTCTTGCGGCGCAATAATCGCGCGTTTGGCTCGCTTCCTCACCAAACTGCACCACTACCGAAAATCCCGCATCCTGCCTCGTCTTCTAGCGGGTCTGATAACTTAATCCTGTGGCTCACAATGCTCCAAGCCGCCTCACTATCATTCTCTGCTTCGCACTCGTGTACTTATTCTGGGGCTCCACCTATCTCGGCATCGACATCGCCGTTGAGCACATCCCGCCCGCGCTGATGTGCGGCACGCGCTTCACTATCGCAGGCGTGTTCATGCTGGCGTACTGCGGCTTACGCGGAAAGAGGATTCTCTACGCTCCACGACAGCTCTGGCAAATGGCCGCAGTTGGCGTGCTGTTGCTCATGGGAGGCAATCTCACGCTCGCCTATGCCGAAACGCGAGTCGCATCAGGATTGGCCGCTCTGATTATTGCTATCACGCCTTTGTGGTTTCTTGTGCTCGATTCGCTGCTACTCGGCGATCACCACATTGCGTCGCGCGGAAAAGCCGGGCTTGGACTGGGGGTCGTTGGCTTGGCAGTTTTGCTTTGGCCTGATCTTATGGCGACCGGTTCGTTCGGACGGTCACAGCTATGGGCTTCGCTGAGTCTGATTCTCGCCTCTTTCAGTTGGGCGCTGGGTTCGGTGCTGGCGAAAAAGTGGAAATCGCCCGAAGTCGACCCTTTCTCCGCCATAGCCTGGCAGATGATTGCCGCCGGACTCGCCAATCTCGTATTCGCGGTAGCTCTGCGTGATCACTCCCACGCTGTCTGGACTGCACGCGGTATAGGCGCAATAGTCTATCTGATCGTCTGTGGCTCCTGGATCGGCTACACCGCCTACATCTGGCTTCTCGGCCATGTGCCTACTTCCAAGGTCTCGACCTACGCGTATGTAAATCCAGTGGTCGCCGTCTTCCTGGGATGGCTGATCCTGCACGAGCCCATCACGCCATATATTCTTGCAGGCAGCGCGATCGTCGTCGCGTCCGTGGCACTGGTAACCAGCGCCGAAGTAAAAACGAGAACCTCAACCGAGCAGATGCAGGCCATCGAAACCGCATAAATTGAACTAACCGTCCATCGTGCTCGACTTCAACGTCGTAACTGTTCGAATCCGCATGCGGCTTGGAGCCGCAAGATTTCGCCCCGCATAGCCCCAAGCCGTTCTGCAGCGTCTCCGCCCTTGTCATTCCGAGCGCCTTCAGGCCCGAGGAATCTGTTTTTCACCGCGAATCGCCTCGCGCACCCCAAAGGCGTTCTACAGGACAGAAACCACACTGTCCGAAGGCGACCTGACGCTTCATCTTCTCCGCGTCTGCAATTGACCCGCCCTAAGTGGAGGACTAGACTCCTCGCTGAGGTGTTTCCATGCGTTGTTTGCTTAAGGTTCTAATCCCTGTTGAGACTGGCAATGCCGCGATCAGCGATGGCAGCTTGCCGAAAACCATTGAATCAATCCTTGCCGACCTAAACCCCGAGGCAGCCTATTTCGCCGAAGAAAATGGCAAGAGAACTGGTTTCATCTTCTTTGACCTGAAAGATACTTCCCAGATTCCTGCCGTGGCGGAGCCGTGGTTTCTGGCCTTCAATGCGCATATCGAGTTGCATCCCGCAATGAACCTCGAAGACCTGAAGAAAGCCGGACCGGGCATCGAAAAAGCAGTCAAGAATTATCGCCGCGTCGCGCAGGCAAAAGCGGCATAACTGATTTCACGCCCCAATACCCCGCGCGCAATAATCAAAGATCGCCTCGAAAGAGGGCTTTCTTGTTTGGCTTGAGTCCACTCTCCAAGGGCGACATCAATCCGTGATCGTGTGTCGCGGACACTCCTATCCGCGGTTTTTGCTCTTCCCCAGGACGACAGAACTGGCTTCTTGGCCTCCCTCAATAGTTTTGCCATTCCGGCCCTGAGCGGGAGGACGCGAGGAATCTGCTTCTTGCATCGAATTGCCCCTGCCTGCTCTGAGAGAACCCTGAGTAGAAGACGAAGCGGAGTCGAATTATCGTCGGCGTTAACAAAGTGGAGCACTATGAAATCGCCATATATGGATCACTGGCCGATTTCGCGCAGCAGCTTGGCGTTCCCGATGCTGCCGGCTTGCTCCATCTAACTCTGGAAGAAGAGAAGGCTGCTGACTCAACTCGCCGAAACTGCTATCAACCCCAGGGCTGAGCAGGAGCGCCGGGGTGCCTGAGTCGTCATCAAAAAGCCCCACTTCTCCCATATGAGAAGTGGGGCGGATTTTCTAATTTGAAGATTGAAATAGACTTGCCAGGTCCCGCCGGCTTTGCAACTGCATTGCTCCGAGCCGATCAGGCTACTTCGAGCACGAATCGCTTACCATTTTGACGTCCGTGACCTTCAGATGTCCGTGCTCAGTGTTTTCTTTCTTCATGCCGGCATCGTGGGCCATGTCCTTGGTGTCTTCTTTCATGTTATGCGCCTTTGCGTGCGAGACCACTCCTGTCACTGTAACCTTATGCCCGACATGCTCAGCCAGCGACACGTTGCTGCTGCGCACTTCCCACGTGCTGCCGTCATCCGCAGTCAGATTAAACTCCTTCGCGCTGTCGCCCTGCGCCAAACATCCAGTAATGCTTTTCGTGTCCGATTTCCCTTTCGCCTCGGACGAATCATCCGACATAGCCCATACCGACGCCGTACACGCCAGCACCAGGCACAAAAGCAGATTTCTCATGTTTGTTCCTCCGTAGATTTCCTTCTCGACCGGGAATTCGATGTCTCCTTGGCCAGAACAGGTTGCAGCGGACTAGCGGCGCCCAATCTAAGCGCTTGAATAGTGGGCACTTGCTGGATGGCGCATCAAGACCCAAAACACACCGGTTCGCCCTCAACGAAACAGGTCTGAAAGCCCAAACCAGAACAGCGAACCAGATTTCGCGTTCCGAACTAAGTAGAACGATTCGTAAAACGAATTGTCCGGCGGAGTCGAGGAATCTGCTTTTTGTCTAACGCTGCCGACGGCCGGCCGTGCTCACGCCAACTTACTGACCGAGGTTGAACTACACGTAACCCGGGCGGACGACGAGTACGGATAGAGTTCCACCGTTTCCACGATTTGCGCCCGCGCGGGATTCAACCGGATGTACTCCGCATGCCGCAAATAATCTCCTTCATCGCGAACGTGATGGTTCGAGAAACTCTCCTGCCATACCGGCCCATGCTTCTTGCCGAGCCGATACGAGAATCCACCCTTGATCACTTGCAGCGCACGCTCAAGCGAAATATCCTTCGCGGGCGTGAGCAACAGATGCAGATGGTCGGGCATGATGACGAATTCATGCAACACGAATTTGCCCTGCTCTGCATGGTGCTTGAGCACATCGACCATGAGCTGCGAGGCATGCTGGCGGAAGATCGGGGTTCGTTTCCATGTGACCGTAGTGACGAAGAACGTCCTCTCTAAATTCATTCCAGAACCCTACCGGCCAGCGCACACGAAGTCAGTGATCTTGGAACAAAAATCAATGGCGCGTTCCAGAATGGACAGATTTTGCTCGAAGGCAGCCGCGTCTACGTGGAAGAGCGGCTCTTTAGAGCCGCGTCAGCATGTGCCTTTGATTGCGGGCTTCAGCCCCGGTTAGTGATCTTGTAACAAAAATCAATGGCGCGTTCCAGAACGGGACAGATTTTGCCCGAAGGCAGCCGCGTCTACGTGGAAGAACAGCTCTTTAGAGCGGACGTGGAAGAGCGGCTCTTTAGAGCCGTGTCAGCATCTGCCTTTGATTGCGGGCTTCAGCCCCGGCCAACCCTAAAGGGCATCCATCCCCCGCTGTCGCGGCCATGAATGCCGCTCTTCCACGCTTACGCAAGCGCTTGTGCTCCGGGCGCGAAGAAACATCCGACAGGAAGAAACACAGATGGGGATCAGATTCGTGGTACCCACCCTTGTGTCCGAATGTGAACGCGCGGCTCTGTGTGGAAGAGCAGCTCTTTAAGAGCGGACGTGGAAGAGCGGCTCTTTAGAGCCGTGTCAGCATGTGCCTTTAATTGCGGGCTTCAGCCCCGGCCAGCCCTAAAGGGCATCCATCACCCCGCTGTCGCGGCCATGAATGGCCGCTCTTCCACGCTCATGCAAGCTCTTGTGCTCCGGGCGCGAAGAAGCATCCAGACTGAAGGAAGCCCAGGTGCGGCACAGGTTCGTGGTAACCACCCTTGTGTCTCCAACACCTGGAGAAACAAAGAAATGGGGCAGCCTCAGTCTGTGCCAGCTCCGGAAAAGATGGGCCAGCCCGCCGAAGGATGTGAGCACTGGACGCCGAGATCACAGGGCAATGGTGATACGGAATGGTGTTCTAGAAGTAGGCGCTTTGTTCACGTAGGGACAGCCGCCCTCGGCTGTCCAGCCCCGAGGAGCGGCGGATTTGGGAGCCGGGGCGTGGTAGCCCAGGCCTTCAGCCCTGGGTCTCCCTGGGTAGCTGGAAAAAACAGATCAAGCGCAAGGCCGAAAGCCGAACGGCAGGCGCTATCCCAGCGCCGCTCAGTCCAACAACGGTCGTGCCGATCCACCTAAAAGAGAAGTGTTCATATTCGCGATGTTGTGGTGGCCTTCGGGTCCTCCCCAGGCGAACATCAGAGATATCATCGGGAAGCCGCCTGCTCGAAGCGTCAGCCCACCGGCGAAGCTATGCTTCAAATGGCTGAAACCAATGTCGCCGCGCATCAGTGCAACCCTTCCTTGATCCGCCATCAGCTTCAGACCAAAAGGACCCCAGATCGAGTGTTCGAAGCTTTCCTGCAAGAGCAGCAGATTGGGAGCGCGAAACCGATAATCCTGATAGCTGCCGAGCGACAGCGCGCTGTTGATGTCTTGTCCTCCCAACGTCTGCTGAAAATAAAAAGGCACAACACTGGTTCCTGACGTGAGAGATTCCGACAGCAGCAGGCGCACGTCAATCGAGCCATTGAAATTCCGCGTACGTGAAATCCCCGGGCAGTTTTCCCCCGCTGGCGCGCAGGAATCGGGACCAAGTGTCTCTCGGCTCGCCGCTCCAGACTGCGACCTTCCATAAAGGGAGTATGTATGGTCCAGATCCACGGTCCAGCGTAGAAAAGAGTTGTGCGAACTGGAGGGCGCGAAGAACTGCTGAAATTTCCCCATGTAATTCAGCTGCAGATTTCCGATCGCCGGCTTGATGCGCAGGCCTTCGCCCAACTGAGCGAATCCCGGCTGGCTGCTTAGGCCCGGTGCCGTCGCATCCGTATACAGAGCCTCAATCGAGGGCACAGACTGCCCGTGCTTCCCTCTTATATCCACAAAACGTCCGTTGATTTCTCCTAGCAGCGCGAGATTCAACCACCGAATGGCTGCCCATTCGAACACGGGTTTGATGGCGCTGGCCCCAACAATCCTTTCGCTCATCCCGAAAAGCGATTTCCCCGCAAGCGGACTGTCGTTGCCCAAGCCAAAGAAGTTCAGCTTGTTCAGCGAAATTGACTGCGCGTAGAAATCGAAGACTGCGTATGGATGAGTGAATTTTTCCGGCCCCTTGGGCTTATCTTCTTCTTTTGCTTCTCCCGATTCTTTCGGTGTCTCTCCCGGCCGCGGGATTGTGACTTTAATCGGCGCTTTGGCAGGATGAGGCGTATGGACCATCTTCATGTACGCACCCGCGCGCCACGCCCCACTGAAGGCGCCAACCCCATCAAAGTCCCAACTCATCCGCCAATTCCTGGTGTTCTTGGACCAAACGAATGCGCCGCCCAGCCCGAATCCGTTCTGGGGAGGCATACTGCCCGCGGCTATGTGCAGTGGATGGTCGGTAAACAGCGTGTACGCGCATCCGGGCACCGCCTTAAAGCTAGCCTGGCAGGCATCCGACGCACGCTCGCCCTCGCGCCGCAACTCTGCGTGTAGAGCGCTCTCCTGAGCCAACGCGAGCGTGGACGCACCCAACAGCACCAACGCCGCACCCCACCGCATACCTGCCTCCTAGGAAAACCACTCGGGTCTAAGCTTTCCGTTTGTTCTTTGTCCCTCTTACTCTCTTTTGCTTCCTGGCGGGCTTCTCACCCATAGCTTCCATAGACCCCACGCCTCGACCGAGCCTCGGTTCAGGACTTCCTGTGGGCATGGTTTTTGTTCTATCCGGGTGCTTGCGAGCAGGTATCTGGTTTTGGCCGTCCCACCGTGGGATTCGGAAACTTCTGAACCTCGGCTCACGTGGGACCGGAAAGCTTGCCTCGTACCCAGGAGCATCCGGGAACACGCTCGGATCCACCTCCCATCTCTCGCGAGGTTTGTCGTAGTAACTAATCGGGAAAATGGTGACATGATCCCTATGGAATGTGGCGTAATAGGCTGTGTTGGGCCACTTGCGTGTTTGGTACGTGGCGCCCGCTGCGCAGTAAAGATTCCGTCCCGACAGCATGTCAACTCCGGCGTACCCCGCTTCGTGGAGGTGGCCGCTCAGGACAACGTCGACATGATCAACCAGACTTGCTCTAATATTCTCGCGCTCAATGACGCTGAGATAGTGAAGGGGGTGGTGCATCACGGCTATCTTGAGGTCAGCGCCGAGGAGATTAAGTTCTTCAATCCCGGTATCGAGACAACGCCTTCCGACACATAACCTTTCGAAATCTGAATCATTCTGACAGAACAGAGCCGTGTTGATCGGTAATACGCCGAGTCTCTGGTTCCGAACCCGAACCAGTTCCACTGGACCACAGCTTGATTTTTCTGGCATTGTGCGGATTCCACCAAAGTAATCGTGATACCAGCGCAGGAAAGAACCTTGCTTGTGGGTCAAATGCAGCTTCTGAGTGTCAGGATGGAAGTAGTCGTCTGCCTCACTTCGAGACCCTAGTTCTCTCTTGAGTTGGAGCCCAACGCTCCGATCCACGTCGTGATTCCCAGGGACGGCGTAAAGCCGGTTGCGACCGAGCCCACTAGCTTCGAGGATCTGGTCGAAAAATTCACTCGCGATTGCGTACTCGGCGGAGCTACCGGAATATGCAATGTCCCCCGTTGCAAATATTAGGTCCGGAGTACGGCCATCTCGTTCCCGAAAGCGTCTTACGGACTTGACGAGTGCACGAAATACGACATCGCGATCATAGGAATCGCCACTTTGAACGTGTAGATCTGAAATGTGGAGCCAAGTTACCGGCATGAGTAGCCACCCAACTCAATGCACAAGCCGCCGCGTCAAAAATATCGTTCGCATTCTGGGAGAAAATACGGCGAAGAACCTCCCTTTCCAGTACGGTTAGGTTTTACGTTGACGCTTAGCCGCCTTGGTCTTGGCCGCGGTAGCGTGCCGGATCGGCTTGTCGGCAGCGGCGGCAATTTCGATTCCGCGCTTCCGCCGGATCGAGGGAATTGCTCGTTGCGCTGCCGCATCTGCATGTGCTTGATGAATCGCTTCGGTCACGGCGCGAATGTACCTTGCCGCTTCTCCTTCGGTCCTGATTGCATTGGCGTAAATCTCGGTTCGGTACCGAAGAGGAAGATTTCTCTCGGCGTTGCGCAAGTGCTGAATCTGTACTTGCAGAAGTGCGTTGACTGGCCTGTCCGGATTCATCGCGCTCTGTCTTGGCTTCGGTACAGGAATAACATTCATTTCAATTGCTCCTTCTCAATCGATTTCAATCCTGAACTCCAAACTCGGGGCAATCGTTCCGCATGGTCAAGAGCGACAGCAGATTGCGGTTAGGATCCACCGCTCCCGAATTCGGTTCGATAAAAACGTCAGCATTGATCTCCCGCGGAGACCGCGGCGAATAATCTCCCAGGAAAAACTTGGTGATAGTAGCCGGAATTGAAGCGTGGTCGAAGACGCGGTCCACCACCGTCCCCTTGGGGATCCACGGCGAAATCAGAATTGCGGGTACCCGTACTCCCAGCCGATCGAACTTGAACTCCATCCCCGTACCTGTGTTGTTGGCCAAGGCCGTAAATTTATCAGGAGTGCACGGCGGCGGCACGACGTGGTCGTAAATACCTCCATGCTCGTCATAAACGACCAGCAGCGCCGTACTAGCCCACATTTTCGGGTTTCGCTTGATCCGCATGTACACCTCGGCGATCAAAAGCTCCCCCGCCTGGACGTCATGGTCGGGATGCTGATCGCTGGCCACTTCCTCGCCGCTATCGGTTTCGTGGTCGTTATAATTCGGCTCGACAAACGAATATTCCGGCAGCAATCCCTTGTCGCAGTCGCTCAAGAATTGTTTGTACGTGCCGAATAGTTCCGGCTGGTTTTGCAGTAGGTTCACGACCTCCATCGTCGAGCTGGTCGTATCGTAGTAGTAGACCTTGGCCGTGTGCTTGGGAGTCGCGTTGATAAGCCGCGTGTAGATGCTCTTGAACGGTTCGATGATGTCGAACGGGTTCATATCCACTCTGCCGAACGACGTCCCATAGTGCGCAAACGCGCGGTTGCAGATCGTGGGCCCCGGAATCGATGCGAACCACCGGTTAAAAAGCGCAAACTCCAAGGCCAGCGTGCTAAGCACCGGCAAGTCACTCTGTTTGAAGTAGTACATGATCTTCTGTGAATGCTCTACGTCGCGACGCTGACTGAAGTAGCTCTTCACGAATCCATGCATGTTCGGCGCGCGAGTCGGGCTCGCGTCACCACCAAAGATTTGCAGGTCAACTGCTGGAAAGTGGTGGTCGGGATCGGGATTGAGCTGGCCCTGAAACTCCGCCAGTGGCTGCGGCTTGACGCTCGCGCCTGTAGTATCTGGATTGCTCAGCTGGTCGGTAACACCGTCGATCCGGGAATCTATTGCCTTCAGCGACCCCAGCATGTGATCAAACGACCGATTCTCCATCATCAGCACCACGATGTGCTTAAGTTGATCCAGTCCAGTTGACATAAACCAAGCCTCCCGCTTAACCAAATCTTGCATCTCAGTCAGGCACCGTTTGCCTTAAAAACAAAAAAGGGACACGGCGTTCGCCGTGCCCTCCCTTCACAGCTTGCGTCTACGTACCACTTGTTTTTACCTTAGCGGCTAAAAGCCGCTAAGATTTCGTTTCCGTTTCGGCATGGCTTGAAACCATACCCTTCCCAAATCCATGTGGCGCGGGCGCCCCCGCCCGCAACTGAACGCGCCCCCCAAAAATCATGCGGAGCTGCGCTCCGCCTGGACGGGCGAGACGCCCGTCCCTACACAATCTCGAGTCCTCTCACGCTACGAGCACCCGCTCGTGCTGCCGCAGTTCATGCACTTATAACAGCTGCCGTTTCTCACCATGATCGAGCCGCAGAAGCTGCACGTCGGCGCGTCGCCCAGGTCGATGATGCTGGATAGGGCGTCGGCGGCATGAACCGAGTTCGTCACGGGCATGGCGGGCGAGGGCGCCCGCCCTACATCTTCCGGCTGAGGGCCGAGGGCTGCCGGCCGCGGTCTCAGGTTCTCAAACAGCAACTGTTGCTGGCCGGTGAGGAAGCGCAACTGCAGCCAGCGGAAGATGTAGTCCATGATCGACTTGGCGAAGCCGATCTCGGTGTTGTTGGTCCAGCCGCTCGGCTCGAAGCGGGTGTGCGCGAATTTCTCGCACAGCAGCTTGAGCGGCACACCATGTTGCAGCGCGATCGACACCGCCAGGGCGAAGCTGTCCATGAGCCCGCTGACCGTCGAGCCTTCTTTTGCCATGGTGATGAAAATTTCGCCCGGGCTGCCGTCGGGATAGAGGCCGACCGTGATGTAGCCCTCGTGTCCGCCGATGTTGAATTTGTGCGTCACCGACATGCGCTCTTCCGGCAGCTTGTGCCGCACCGCGCGTGGCGGACCATTCAAGTCCTGTTCAACCATTGCTTGTGTGGGGCGGGCGCCCTCGCCCGCCTGGTTTCCGGAAGAAGCAGTCTTCGTCCCGGCCGCCGACAGCGGCTGCGACTTCTTGCAGCCATCGCGATAGACGGCCACCGCCTTCAGCCCCAGCTTCCAGGCCTGAAGATAAGCCTCCATGATTTCTTCCACGGAAGCCGATTCCGGCAGATTGACCGTCTTCGAAATCGCCCCGGAGATGAACGGCTGCGCCGCCGCCATCATCTTTAGGTGTCCCATGTAGTGAATGCTGCGCGTTCCTTTAGCCGGCTTGAACGAGCAATCAAACACTGCCAGATGCTCGTCTTTGATATGCGGCGCGCCCTCAATCGTTCCCGTCGCGTCAATGTAACTGACAATCGCATCCGTCTGATCGTGATCGTACCCAAGCTTGAACAACGCCGTCGGCACCGTCTGATTGACAATCTTGATCATCCCCCCGCCCACCAGCTTCTTGAACTTGACTAAGGCAAGATCAGGCTCAATGCCGGTCGTCGCGCAATCCATCATGAATCCGATTGTGCCGGTGGGGGCGAGAACTGTGACTTGGGAGTTGCGGTAGCCGAATTTTTCGCCGTGGGCGAGGGCTTCGTCCCAGCAGGATTTGGAGGCTTCGTAGAGACTGCTCGGGACGTTGTTTTTGTTGATGTTGTTGACTGAGGCGCGGTGCATGCGAATGACGTCGAGGAACGGCTCGCGGTTGATGTACCAGCCGGGGCAAGCGGCTCCGGGAGCTGCGGAGCTGCGCTCCGCCTGGACGGGGCTGAGCCCCGTCCCCACACGAGCACTGCCAAGATTTGTTTCGGCCAGGCCTTTTTTTGTGGCTTCGGTGGCTGGGGCCAGCGGCTCACAGAGTTCGGCGATGCGGGAGGACTGCAGATAGGCTTCGCCGCACATGATCGCTGTGACGCAGGCGGCGTAATCGCGACCGGCGTCAGAGTCGTAGGGAAGACCGCAGGCCATGAGCAGCGCGCCTAGGTTCGCATAGCCCAGGCCGAGCGGGCGGTAGTCGTGCGAGTTGCGCATGATCATCTCTGTCGGATAGCCGGCGTTGTCGACGATGATCTCTTGCGCGGTGATAAGGATGTCCACGGCGTGGCGGTAAGCCTCGACGTCGAAGGTTCCGTTGGGAGCGAATTTTAGAAGATTTAAGCTGGCCAAGTTGCAAGCGGAGTCATCGAGGAACATGTACTCGCTGCAAGGATTCGAAGCATTGATGCGGGCGGTGTTCTTCGAAGTGTGCCAGCGATTCACGGTGGTGTCGAACTGCATACCAGGATCGCCGCAACGCCAGGTGGCGTCGGCAATCTTGTAGAGCAGTTCTTTGGCTTTGTAAGTCTTCATCGGCCGGCCATCTTTGACGGCGCGGGTGGAGAACTCGGTGTCGCGCAGGACGGCATACATGAAGTCGTCAGTCACGCGCACGGAGTTGTTGGCGTTCTGGAAGAAGATCGACGAATAGGCGTCCGAGTCGGGGTGCGAGCCGTCGTAGCCCTGGGCGACCAGTGCGTGGGCCTTGGCTTCTTCTTTCTGCTTGCAGAGGATGAATTCTTCGATATCGGGGTGGTCAACGTTCAGGATGACCATCTTCGCAGCGCGGCGGGTCTTGCCGCCGGATTTAATGACGCCGGCGAAAGCGTCGAATCCTTTCATGAAGCTAAGCGGACCGCTGGCAGTGCCGCCGCCGCTGAGACCTTCTGTGGAAGAACGCAGCGGAGAAAGGTTGGTGCCGGTGCCTGATCCCCACTTGAAGAGCATGCCTTCGGTTTTGGCGAGCGTGAGGATGGAATCGAGCGAGTCTTTGACAGAATTGATGAAGCAGGCGGAGCACTGCGGCTTGGAATAGCCAGTTATGCCGAATTCGACGGTCTGGGTCTTGGCGTTCCAGTGCCAATTCTGGCCGTCCGAGTTAGGCTCGATGCGATCGCAGCCTACGTTGAACCAGACCGGAGAATTGAAAGCTGCGTATTGGCGCAGCAGGATATGGGCTAGTTCGTCGTGAAAGGTCGCGCCGTCTTCGGGAGTGCGGAAATAGCCTTGCGCCAAACCCCAGTCGCGAATGGTTTCGGCAACGCGTGTCACCAACGCGCGCACGCCGCTTTCGCGCTCAGGCGTTCCCAGCGTGCCATGCAGATATTTGCTGGCGACGATGTTGGTCGCCGTCATGGACCAGTCTTTAGGAACCTCCACGTCTTTTTGCTCGAAGATCACGCCGCCTTTGGAGTCGGTGATCTGAGCAATGCGCTTCTCCCATTCGATTTCATCGTAGGGGGAGACGCCGGGCTTGGTGAACAGGCGACGGAAAGTCAAACCGGGGGCAGTCCTGGTAGCAGATGCGGTTGTACTTGCCGGAATCGCGCTCGCAGCGGGCTTCTCGGCGGGGACTCCTGTTGTCTTAACCTCAGCCATGTTCGTCCTCTATTTAGTTACAGATGTTGTGATTGTATGTACAGTTCCGCTTGCGCCCTTCGGGCGCGTGATCTTGTAACGTAGCTCACCCGGCACTCACGTGCCGGGCTGACCTATGCCGCCGCTTCGCGGCTGAATCTCGTTTGCACTCGCCGCGCGCTAAATTTACACCCCATTTCGGGCTGTTTCTGCTCAAGTAAGACCAGTTTCTTCCACCTAAAATCCGGACGGGAGGGGGCCGGGAGATTCGATCGAATTTCCCGCCGATTCCCGGTTCAGTTGTTCAGCATCTGGCGAACTACCCCACGCAAAAGTCTTAGATTCCGGTTCGGTATTGAGGCCGTCGGATGAACTAGCCATCCATTGCTGGAGGGCACTGTATGCGGAACGGCGCTGAACTTCATCTTCTATCACTGCATAACGGGCGAAGCAGCGCCCGCCAAGCAGGCGATCACGTTCCGGACTTCCAGGCAAAAACAACCGCCCTAGGGCCATACCTAAGTCTTCTGCTTCAGAGATACGGACCAGAGCCAGCATGCGTTTGCCATCGGTAGCCGCCAACCCGCCAGCCGGGGCCACCTCCTCAGCTAAAGAAAAAATTCCGGGCTTGCTGGGCGCCAGCACAAAGCTGACACTCGATTCACAATGGAACCACTTCGACCACTGCAGGCGGCGATAATCAAGCGCGGTCTCGATACCGTGGCGAGTCAGTGAATCGCTTACTAAGCGCGTCAAACCTTCCATCCGATGCTCCATTTGCCAACGAAGAAAGCACCAACTGCTGGGCCTCTTCGCGAGGCAACTTCCACAATCTAGTTTTCAAACTGTTGTCGTTCCCCGAGGGGATGTTCCGCGCACGGAACCGGGGAACGGCCACCGCACAACCCAAAGCGTCAGCTCTTCAGCCTCAGCTTGTTTGGCGGGGCGGCTCGGGGTCACCTCTTACCGCGACTTCCGCCCCGCTTGTTTTGTTCTTAGCCTTGCATCGCCGTCTCCGTTTTCCGAGGCGTTTACAAGCTCTATGGGAAGCAAACGATACTCCCGTATATGGGGGTTGTCAATACTTTAACGCTATATATTGTATCTCAATCTTAACACGTGAGATGCGGTTATCCCGAGCTGCGTTTTCCACAACCTACGTCTAAGCCTCTACTGCGGCTCGATTTGAACCGGGATTCTTCAGTTCAGGAATGAGCACGCCGCGACGGACGGCGACGGATGGCCAGTCCTCGGCAGGCCCCATAGCGACATAGATGTCTTCGAAGATTTCGCGCGGAGCAATGCGGCGCGTGCCGTCGGAGGACTCCACGATGTAGTCTCCTGCACGACCGCAGTGTTCGCGCCCGAGTGCGTCAACAAACGCGAGCGGTTCAGCGAGTTGTTTGGCCCGGATCAGAAATCGTGTGCGATAGATTTGCCATTCGTATTCATGCTTGCTCACTACATCCACCCTTGGGGGAGGGAGGGGTTGTGGTTGACGTTCGATGTGCGATTGGCCAGGGCTTTTGTCTAGGCTGGTTTTTCTGGAGGGTGAAGTGAGTTGAATGTACTCGGGAGTTGCGCCGTGGTCAATTGCAAATTTATGGTGCAACCGCAAAATTCATTGTCACGGATTCACGCGGATCGACGCGGACCTGAAATCTCCGAAAGCCGCGTGTTGCAAGGCTTCTCACGCTTCAGCAGATCCCGAGGAGATCGCGAGTAATGAATCTGCCGCAAGAATTTCCACATGCAAGCACAGGAAATGCAGAAGAGCGGCCTTTGTCGCAAGTGTACTAGAGATTAGACAGACGCACCGTCCTCCATCACAACTCGTGCGTGAAAACAAGAAACCGGCAAGGCCGGACGGCAACGTAGGTGCGGCTGCTCCGACCAGAGTAGCTCTGTATTCGTATTCGAAATCGCTGTAGAAGAATCTACTGATAAGAATATTGCGACCAATCATTCGCTCACGAAAGGAGTCATCTAGCAGGTTGCGGGAGAACTTGCGAAAGCAGATTCCTCACTGCCGCCCGCAAGTGTCATTTCCGGATCGCGCATAAATCAAATGTGCGCTCAAAACGCAGCAGGATGGGCGGGAGGCTCGTCCTGCATAGTCTTTAGTCGCGCAACTTACGACTGCTTCGCGACTTCCAGGTTATTCTGAACTTTGAAGACGCCGAAGATCTGGCCAGCGCGGATACCGGCCACTTGCTTATCCATTGAGTTCAGCACCGTGCCATACAGCGTCAGATTGCCATTATCCACGACAATGCGGATAGGCAGCGCGGGATCGATCGCGTAACGGTTCAACACCGGATCACGATAGATGGCGCGAAGCGCGCTCCGGCGAATTTGATCATCGAAGATCGAAGCCGGAGCGACTCTGACGTTATTCACCACATCTTTCACTCCCGGTGTTCTGTTTACCAGATCAACGGCGGAGTCGCGGCCAACATCCGTGCGCGTTTCGCCGCTCAACGTAGCCACGCCATCTTTCACCGACACGTCAACGAAGTTGAATACATTGTCGTAGCCGATGCGGTCGTAGTACAGCTTGCGCTCGAGTTTCGCCATCAGTTCGACGTCGGGCACCGTCGTGCTCACCGCGATCAGGTTGCGCACCCCCTGCACGTCCGCGATTTTGCGGACTTTCTTCGTGGCGTCCAGCTTTTGTTGATAAAGCTCAACTCTGCCGCTCAGCGTCACAATTCCATCCTCAGTCGACGCTTTCACATTACGGAACCCTTTCTTATCCGCCAGCTTCTGCGTCACTTTGGTTTGGATTGCGCCGTCATAACGTGCCGCGCTTGTAGTTTGGGCAAGTAAGCTCGTTCCCAGCAGAGCTACCGCAAGAAAGAGTGCCACAGACTTCCACGTGTGTTTCATAATTAGATTAGACGTCCTCCCCCGCCACTGATTAACTGGTTAGTTAAATGATTTGATGCTGTGGGTCGCAGGAGAGATGCTTGCTGAAACCTACCGACAAGTTCGAAAAGAGCGTGTCTCTATCGTGTTGACACTATTCGTTATAACAAATACTATTTAACCATGGGTCGCGGGATTCAGGCCGAAATCAAACAAGCTAAGCCGTTCAGCAGCCTGGAAGAGGAGGCGCTGCTTTCGCTTCAGCGCACAGCGGATCAGTTACAATGGCACGCCTCTGAGCTGTTGAAGCCATACGGGATTTCTCCCACGCAATACAATGCATTACGGATTTTACGCGGCGCGAAAGATGAAGGACGCTCGTGCAGCGAGATCGCCGAAAGAATGATTAATCGCGATCCCGATATCACTCGCCTGATCGACCGGCTTGAGCGTCGCGGTTTGGTGCAGCGGGCCAGGAAAGAGAAGGACCGCAGAGTGGTTATAGCGCGCATCACGCCAGCGGGGCTCCAATTGTTGAAAGGGCTGGACCGGCCAGTCGAGCAGCTCACCCGGAAGATCTTGGGACACTTGGGTAATCAGAGACTGACAACACTGATCAAGCTGCTGGAAATGGCACGAGAACAAGTCGCCTGATTTTTTGCGCTCGTACTTTCATTGACGGCATCTGTTGTTCATCTGGAGGAGAGAAGCGAAGCAGTTGTCCGAAAAGGAAGGAGATCTCATGGCAAACGGCTCCAATCAGCAGTGGGGGCTCACGGTTTTGCGTGTAATTGTCGGGATTGTTTTTCTTGTCCACGGCGCGCAGAAATTGTTCGTATTCGGATTTCACGGAGTCGCTGGCATGCTGGGCGGAATGGGTATTCCCGTGCCCGCGGTCTCGGCGGTGATTCTGACGCTCGTCGAATTTCTGGGAGGGATTGCGCTCATTCTTGGCGTCGTCACACGCTGGGCAGCAGCGCTGATTGCGATCGACATGATGGTGGCCGTTCTTCTGGTTCACCTCAAGAATGGTTTCTTCAATCCGAAAGGATATGAATATCCGTTGACGCTACTAGCAGCCTGCATCGCGCTGATTCTGTCCGGGCCCGGAGCGGCATCGGTAGATGGAGCGATGGCAAAAAGAACGTGAGACTGATGTGGATGCCTACGAAGAGGCGCGGCAGCCAAAACGCGACGCCGGCTAATTCTTTGCAATGGCTGGGGCGTGTCGTTTCGAGGGCGGCCCTTCCGCCGCCTGTGATTCTGTTCCTGCAAAGACGCGCGCAAAAATCTTATCGATGTTCCGCAAGTGCCGCTTCAGATCGAAAGCCCGCTCGATCTGCTCACGGGGCACACGGCCGGTAATATCTGGGTCCGAAAACACCAGCTCGCGAAAATTCAGTCCTTCCTTCCATGCGCGCATGGCGTTTCGCTGCACCACGCGATAGGCGTCTTCGCGCGAAACGCCGTCCTCCACTAAATCCAGCAGAAGCTGGCCACTGAAGACCAGCCCGCCAGTGCTTTCCAGATTCAATTTCATGCGCTCCGGATACACGAACATGGTATCGATCAGATTGGCCGTTTTCTGGAGCATGTAATCGACCAGCGTCGTGGAATCGGGAATGATGACACGTTCGACGGATGAATGCGAAATATCGCGCTCGTGCCAGAGCGCAACGTTCTCGAATCCGGCTTGCGCGTTCGAGCGCACCACGCGGGCCAGGCCGCTGATTTGCTCGCAAGTAACTGGATTCCTCTTGTGCGGCATCGCCGATGAGCCCTTTTGCTTTTCGCTGAAGTATTCTTCGGCTTCTCGAACCTCGGTGCGCTGAAGATGGCGAATTTCCGTGGCGATTTTGTCGAGCGTGCTGGCTATCACGGCAAGAGTAGCGAGATAAGCCGCATGGCGGTCGCGCTGAATAACCTGCGACGAAACTGCGGCAGCTTTCAATCCCAGGCGCGAGCAGATTTTTTCTTCCAGCTCAGGGCTGAGGTGGGCAAAGGTGCCGACCGCCCCGGAGAACTTTCCTACACGCATGTCCTCCGCCGCGTTTTGAAAACGCGCGATATTGCGTTGCGTTTCGGAATACCAGTTGGCCAGCTTGACTCCAAAAGTAATCGGCTCGGCGTGCACACCGTGGGTGCGGCCGACCATGGGCGTGTCTTTGAATTCCCAGGCACGGCGTTTCAGGACCTCGGAGAGCTGTTGAAGACCCGCGCGGATGATTTTCGAAGCCTGACCAATGAGCAGAGCCTGAGCGGTATCAACCACGTCGTTGGAGGTCAATCCGTAATGGAACCAGCGCGCCTCAGGGCCCACAATCTCAGCGACAGCCGTAGTGAAGGCGATCACATCATGGTGCACTTCGGCTTCGATCTCATTGATCCGCTCGAGCCTGAAGTCCGCCCGCTCGCGGATAGCTTTGGCAGCCTCTTTCGGCACCATGCCAGCTTCGGCCAGAGTGTCAGAGGCGGCGATCTCAACCGCCAGCCAGGTGCGAAAGCGGTTCTCATCGCTCCAAATGCGGCCTATCTCCGGGCGGGTATAACGTGGAATCAAGTGCGCTCTCTTGGTTGTTCTGAGATTGCGGGACTAAGGATTCTAAATGGATAGGAAGCGAGAGGGCTAGTCTGAGCAGGCTGGGGAGAATGATTGATGTGCCTGCTCAAACTGCGGAAGCTGGATGGCCTGGGATTTGTGACGTTGGGCCTTCTAGGGTGGCTCGTCGACTCGAGTCAACTCGGTGGGATAGAATCCGCGTCACGATTCGCAAGTCACCAAAGTAACCTGGGTAGCTTACCAGACACTTCCGAGGTCTCCCGAACTGTCGGAAACTAGAGCCAACGTCATTTCGCACGAAATTTCATTCCAGAGGATAGCTCAATGAGGAAGTATGTTGTCTCTATCTGCGCGATGCTGTTAGCGGGCTGCGCCTTCGCCCAGCAAGACACGCCCGCCGTCGAACCCATGGCAAAGACGCCGGTATTCCGGGTCAAGGTAGTCTCGCGCACCACGAAAGCTGTGAACTACCGCCACCGAGGCGGATCGACTATGGTCGACTTCAAAGGCACCAGCCTGATGCCCGAAGCTTCCGGTAAAGGAAAAGTCGACAGCAAGGCGGGGCGCCTGGAAATCAGCGCAGACTTCGCGCATCTTGCGCCGGCCAGCAAGTTTGGCGCGCAGTACCTTACGTACGTGCTCTGGGCAGTCACGCCGGAGGGCCGCTCCGTAAACCTCGGCGAGGTCATTCCTAATAATGAGGGGAAATTCGGCTTGGAGGTCACCACTGATTTGCAAGCCTTCGGCATGGTCGTGACCGCTGAGCCTTATTTCTCCGTTACCCGTCCCAGTAACCTGGTGGTAGTGGAAAATATTATCCGCTATGAAACCAAAGGCTTCGAAGAAGCCATCGATGCCAGGTTCGACATGCTGGAAGGCGGGCAGTACACCATCGATGTTCCGGGTGCTCAGCTTCCCTCTAGTACGGCCGATCCTAAAACGCCGCTGGATTTGCTCGAGGCGAGGAACGCGGTGGCTATCGCCAAGGCTGCCGGAGCTTCGCAATACGCGGCTGACAGTTTGAGTAAAGCGCAGGATTTTCTGGATCGGGCGGAAGATTATCTTCGCCGCAAGCAGGGGCGGACCCCGATCGGCACCGCAGCGCGCGGCGCCACGCAGATGGCCGAAGACGCCCGCATCCTGACGCTCGAGAAGAAGCAGCAGGAGCGAGTGGCGGCAGAAAAGCGCGCCATGCAGGATGCGCGGGCAAAAGCTGAGGCGGACGCGAAGGCGGCTTCCGAAGCCGAGGCCCAGGCTAAGGCTCAAGCCGAAGAAGATGCACGCAGACGCACGCTGGCCGAAGCAGATCGCGAAGCCGCAGAGAAGGCCAAAACAGAGGCCGAGCAGCAACAGGCGCAAGCCGACGCAGCCCGTGCCGCAGCGTTAGCCGAGCAGCAGAGAGCGCAAGATGCCGCCGAGAAATCCCGGTTGGCGGCGGACGAAGCTACGCGCCAAAAAGAGGAAATGCGCGCCCGGTTGCTAAAGGCGCTCAATCAGGTGCTTGAAACCAAAGACACCGATCGTGGACTCGTGGTGAACATGCCGGATGTGCTCTTTGACAGTGGGCAATACACGCTGAAGCCCGCCGCGCGAGAGAGATTGGCGAGAATTTCAGGCATTGTAGGCGCGTATCCCGACCTGAAATTCGAAGTCGAAGGCCACACCGACAGCATTGGAAGCGATGGATTCAACCAGGGACTTTCTGAGAAGCGCGCGGGCAGCGTGCGCGATTATCTTGTGGATTCTGGAGTCTCTATCAATAATGTAGTCGCGCGCGGCCTTGGCAAAACGCGTCCGGTTGCAGACAACACCTCAGCTCAAGGCCGCAAGCTGAATCGCCGGGTGGAAATGATTGTGTCCGGAGATGTGATTGGAACGCCAGTGGGGAACAAAGCAGATCACGCTACGCCAACAGTCGTTCCAGTCAGCCAACCGCAGTAGTAGAAGCGATATAGGCGCTGGCATCCTGCCAACGCACGGGCTGAGTGTTACACGTGTTTTGTAACGGCGCGATTTCTAGTCGCGCCGTAAATTGTCAGGGCGCTTCGCGGCATGGCTGATGCGTAATAGGTTTGAACTCGCCCTTACGGACGGGGCTGACGAGTCGCGAGTTGCCGGACACCGCGGAGCATTCTGCGCCGGAGTTCCCAACTTTCGGTTGCCGACGATACGAGACTCTAGTACGGGTACTGCCGTCCAAGATTGCCAGTCTCAGACGATCCCCTAACGGCGTGTGGGTCCAAACGTTGCTTGCAAAAAGGGTGGCGGGCCGCTTTGCCGATGCCCGATGACGTCCCCTGTAATCAAGACTGTCTTTCTTCACTTGCCTCAGTTCCTCTTTGTAATTTTGGGTCGGTTGCGGCATCGTGCGGGAGCAGGGTAACCAGAATGCTTCTCCCACAAAGGGTTCCGGGTGAAAGCCTTTTTGGGATGGTTCAAAAGGGTTCGTCATCAGATTTTGAGGCAATCGCTTGGTCAGTTTTGGAGGTTCAACACGGACATGCGTACGGACCCGAGTTCGGTGGAATCAACGCTGTTGTCGTCTTTAAAACTGTCGACCTGTGCGTTCGCTAGGCAGGGTGAAGGGATTTCCCGGAGTTGCGTAGCGGCGAGTATCCCCAACCCGCTGCTCCTGAAAATACTCGGCTTTAGCTTAGCGCAATTGGCCACCTCCAGGCGCTGGGTATCGCAGAACCAAGTGCCTGATTTTTTTATCTCATAATAATTGTTGCGACGATTATCGTCATCACGCATCTAAAGAAGGCAGAAAGGACACCCACCATGAGCACACTGGCTACACCGCAAACTGCAACCACCACCTGGAACATCGACCCGGCTCACTCTGTTGCCGAGTTCAAGGTCAAGCACATGATGATCTCCAACGTGAAGGGGCAATTCGCCAAAGTCTCAGGACTCTTGACTCTGGACGAATCCGAGCTGACAAACTCTCGTGTCGAGGCCTTGATCGAAGCAGTCTCGATCGAGACGCGCGACGCCCAGCGCGACGCGCACCTGAAGAGCGCCGACTTCTTGCACGTGGAGAAGTTTCCGACGCTGTCCTTCAAGTCGAGCCGCATCAGCCTTGTCCGCGATGGAGAGCTA
>Ga0209808_1000200_pt1 | contig 31574 bp, 32 predicted proteins | sample GraSoiAngelo_157_FD_186171 | JGI IMG/M metagenome (GOLD analysis project Ga0209808, IMG submission 186171) | Grasslands soil microbial communities from the Angelo Coastal Reserve, California, USA - 14_1009_16_20cm (SPAdes) (version 2) | ecosystem: Environmental > Terrestrial > Soil > Grasslands ... | reverse complement strand
AAGTCTTCATCTCACTGAGCATCGTGGTGTTACTCATCTCGCGAGCCGTTGGTATTTTGTAAGGCATTCCGCAAGCCTGACTATTTGCGAGACTTTTGAAATGCTCTGAGCGCCCTCGACATTTTTGTCTTTCTGCTCTTACTCGTGCTCATCCCCACTTTCTTCTGCTGTTGTGAGGGCCAGAGACTGAGTAAAATTAGAAGTGCCCCGCATAGTTTCGCTTTTGCCCGCTGCGACCGAGATCGCGGCCGCGCTTGGCTTGATGGACCAACTGGTCGGTGTTTCGCATGAATGCGATTTTCCGGAAGGAGCAAATGCGCGGCCACGTGTCACGCATTGTCCAGTCCACAATTCGGGCCTGACTAGTGGCGAAGTCGATCAATGGGTTCGTCGCGCGTTGTGTAATAACGGGACGATTTACACGATCGATGAGCAACTTCTGCGTGAGCTACGCCCGGATGTAATTCTCACCCAAAAATTGTGCGACATCTGCGCCGTCGGTTATGGCACGGTTGCACGACTTGCCGAAACTCTGCCAGGCCCGCCACAGTTGGTGAATCTCGAGCCAACAAGCCTCTCGGATATATTCGATGATATTCAACGTGTCGCGAAAGCGTGCGGTGTGCCAGAACGCGCCCGTGGCATCATAGCCAAGTTGTCGGAGCGTGTTGAAGGCGTGCAGCTCCGAGTGGATCGCATTTCACATCGACCGCGTTGTTTCCTAATGGAGTGGGTGGATCCGCCATTTTGCTCGGGTCATTGGGGACCGGAGCTCGTGGAGATCGCCGGCGGCCGTGATTCGTTAGGGCGCAAGCATCAGCCCTCGGCGCAAATCGATTGGCGGGAAGTAGTCGACACTCGTCCCGAAATCATGGTGCTGGCTCTCTGCGGCTACAATATCAGTCGTGCGCGACGCGATTACGAGTTGCTCCGGAGTTTTCCTGATTTCGAGTCACTTCCAGCCGCGCATGACGGCGAAATTTATCTCGTGGACGCTAGCGCTTATTTCGCCCGCCCAGGGCCGCGTATTGTCGACGGCCTCGAGATTCTCGCCGGAATCCTGCATCCACGGGAATTTCCTGAATTCACTACACGCGGGCCTGACGATCCGCGCGTTGTCCGCATCAGCTAACGAATCCACTATCGGCAACCGCCCGCCCGTGAACGCCTTCGAAGTGCGGCTGCGAAATTCGAGATCGGTGCGCGTCTATCCTGTCGCGAAATGTGCGTGAATTCACGAAATCAATGGATCAGCTTACAGCATGCGAATCAGCGAAATGAATTGGATGATGGTTGAAGAATATTTGAAGCGTGACGATCGAGCGCTGTTGCCGCTCGGCAGTACTGAACAACACGCATACCTTAGTCTGAGCGTCGACAGCATTTTGGCCGAACGCCTGGCCGTCGAAGCAGCGGAATCATCAGGCGTGCCGGTCTTTCCTGTGCTGGCCTACGGGATCACCCCGTACTTTCGCGCGTTTCCAGGAACCATCACGTTGCGGGTCGAAACGTATCTGTCGCTCTTGCGCGACATTCTCGACGTGATGGCAGAGCAGGGGTTCAAACGAATCCTGATCGTCAACGGGCACGGGGGCAATACGCCTGCGCAAGGGCTGGTGGGCGAATGGCTGGCGGACCATCCTGGCTTGCGAGTCAAGTTTCACAACTGGTGGAACGCGCCGAACGTTTGGGCACAAGTGGAGGCAATCGATCCTGTCGCATCGCACGCGTCATGGATGGAAAATTTTCCCTGGACGCGTTTGGCAAAGATCGACATCCCGCGTGAGCAAAAGCCGATGAGCGATTTGGATAAGTTGCGTCGGCTAGATGCAAAATCGCTGCGGGAGTATCTAAAGGACGGCAACTATGGCGGTTTTTATGAGCGCGACGACGAAGAGATGATGAAGATCTGGCGCACAGGCGTGGAAGAAACGCGCGCTCTATTAACTGAAAAGTGGGATTGAAAGCGGCAGGGCGCTGCCGCACTCCAAGACGCAAGCGCGTACGATGGCCAGGAATGATGGATAAGTTTTGAAATGCGGCGGTGTTCCGCCGCTCTTAATTCATAGAGATTCGCGCGTTCACTTTCGGCCAAAAACGTCACGCAGTTCGTCTTTAGCCCGCTCGAGAACGCGCTTTCGGCTCTGCGGTAAATTTTTCCCAGCGCGGTTGATGTAAAAATTCAACATCGACATCGCCGATTGATAAGGCGTGCCTTTGCGTCTTTTGCTCCGCTGGGCAGAACGTTTTAATGACAGCGCAATGCGATGCGAATCTTTTCCTTTGAAGACGTCCGACTCAAGATCGAGTGCGTCGCTACGCTTTGTGACTTTAGCCGACCATCGGCGAGTTCTCTTGCGGGGCGCGCCCTTCTTTGGTGACTTCCTAGCTCTCGCACTCACGATTATGTAGTTGGGCGTTGGACGTTGAGCGTTGGGCGTTTCTTTTTGGTCTCGATGGTTCAGCTCAGTGTCCGAGTGTAATCAGTCGGCCACCCCCATGCGCGTCGCATTAACAAACTCTTCCGTGTGATGATCGATCTGCCGACCGCCGCGTCCCCGATTTTGGTGAATGTAAAGCGCGTCTCGTTGCACGGTGGAGACGGAAGGCGGCGGTAGATTGATTTCGTATTTCACCGGTTGACGGTGATCTGCGAGTTGCAGCTCCGGATGATAGACGCTGTCGAACTTCCAAAGCATCCGGATGAAATTGGTCTGTCCGCGAAGTAATTGCCGCGCAACGATGCGCGCACAGTCTCGAAGGGCGGCCCATCCAAGATGTTTATGGGAAAGGACTCGCTGAGTGTCGACAAGCTCCTTGTAAAACTCCGGAAGTGGCAACTTGGTTGGCAGCACAGCGTGTTGGATGTCGAACAGCCGGTAGTCACGCGTAGTAAGCCGACGCGATTCGGTGCGCCATGTTTCTGTCCCAGGATAAGGCGTGTTAATGCTGATGTTAACGACCTCCGGAATTTCGAGGCACCAATCGCGTACGACCTTGAATCGTTCGCGGTCCCAAGCGGGATCGGCAATGATATTGACAGCTACCGATATATCGAGCGAGCGAGCAAACTCCAACGCCTCGAAATTCTTTGAGAGCGTCACACGCTTTCGATAACGCTTGAGTCCATCTTCGTCGATCGCTTCAAGGCCGAGGAACATGGTATTCAGACCAAGCCGCTTCCACAGCTGGAAGATCTCTTTGTTACGCAGCAGCACGTCGCCGCGTGTTTCGAGGTAATATCGTTTTCGGATCCCGCGACGGGCAATGGCCTCGCCAAGCTGCATGCCGTGCTCGGCTTGAATGAAAGCTACGTCGTCCACGATAAAAATTCCGGGCTCGCGTATTTGCGCCAGCTCCTCAACGGCGAACTCGGGTGTCTTGACGCGGTAGTTGCGTCCGTAGAACGTCCACGCACTGCAAAAGACGCAATCCCAGGGGCAGCCCCGGCTAAACTCGATGGAAGCAGCCGGGTCCAACGCGCCGATGAAATACTTTTGGCGATGCTGAAGCAGGTCGCGGGCGGGGAGTAAATCGTCGAGCGATTTCACGAACGCGGGCGGTGGACCCCGATGATCGAGCGTTACGCAACCGGAAACATTGTTTAAGTTCGGCGGATTCTCGCCTAGCGCATCGAGCAGCCCGGTGATCGCCGTTTCGCCTTCGCCGGTCAGCACGCAATCCACGGCGCCGCCAGCGTGCCGCAAAATTTCTTCGGGGATAAACGAAACACTGTGTCCACCGACACAGATGAATGTTTCCGGCAATAAGCCCCGCGCAGAGCGAGCGAGATCGATGACTTCAGGAACGTTAGCGAGGTAATTGACGCAAAACGCGATGACGTCCGGTTGCCATCGTTTGACCAGGCGGAAAAAATTCTGGTGCGGTTCGCATTGCAAATCAATCAAGCGAACAGAGTGACCGGCGCCCCGCGCCGCGGCAGCAACAAGTTCGAGGCCCAGCGGTTCGAGGCGAAGATAGATCTTTGAGTACATCAGGCAGCTGGGATGAACGGCCAGGAATTTCATCTGTTTCGCGCAGGTCTTGATCTGGTTGAGCTCTCTGGGCAAGTGCTTTCCGAAGTTCTTCGCGTGGTGTTGGCTCGTCGCGCGTATTCAAAATGCTGTAGCCCGGTTCGCCGGCCCCGGTTGTGGCCACGGCGCTGTGTCGCAGTGCCTGCGGCACAGCGCCAAGCGCCTCGACGTAGCGAGGCGGCTACAGCAGCGGTTGCTACGCGGGTGATTTCTTCTCAGCAGCCCGTAAGCGAATGTTGATCTCGGATGTCAGCGTGCGATGGACTGGGCATTTGGCGGCAATCTCCATCAGTTTGTCGTGCTGTTCTGTGCTCAATGGACCGGTCAGTTCGATCTCCACGTCAATTCTGTCCAGCATTCCCTCCTTCGTTTCGCATTCCTCACAATCTTTCGCGTAAATACGTGACTGCCGGAGCGAGACTTTGATCCTCTGCAGCGGCAAGTTTTTCCGGCGCGCGTACAAGCCGATCGTCATAGATGTACAGACCCCGAGCGCTGTTAGCAGATAATCGTACGGATCAGGACCAGCGTCGCTTCCGCCTGCGTTCACCGGTTCATCAGCGAGGAGGCGATGTTTGCCTGCAACAATCTCTTGCTTAAAGCTGCTCGCGTCGCCGTGCACGACGACGTCCGCTTTTCGATCGCCGTTCTGTGTACTCATACGCCGGATCAGGGACGAACGATTCCTTTGAAGGCATCGCGATAGCGCCAGACCAGAAACAATTCAAGGATGGCAACGAAGATTCCCGGTGGCAATCCCTCGGGTGCCATCAAAATGTGAAAGATCCAAATATTTACGATAATGGCGCCGAGAATCGTTAGGCCAAGCGGAACGAACTTACCAATCAAGAGAAGCAAGCCGCCGATGACCTGAAAGCCGCTGATAACGTAAACGTAGCCGCTGGCGAAAAACGAGTGCAAATATTCACCGGCCACGCCTTGTGGGAGAGGCGGCATCGGAAGGAAATGCAGTAATCCATTGGAACCAAAAAAAAGAAAGATCAATCCAAGAAGGATTCGGGCAATAATGGTTAAGATTTTCATCCGAGGATAGTGGCGTGATCCTGCGCGAATTCCAAACCCGAAGTTCCGGAACTACTCAGATCTGTCCGGATTTTGAAGAGCGCCAGATTTGTCGCGCAATGCGCCTGGCCTTTCGATAAGCGTAAGGAATGGCGGAATACCTACCGAGATCACACCGGCCGATCGCGCAGATGTTCCGTCGCACGGGGCACTGGGCGACGAATTTGTGCGTGCGTCTTGGTATTTCTCCCGATGCGATTTCGTACTTGTCGATCCTGGCCGCGCTCGCCGCGGCGCTGTGTTTTTGGAAATCAGGCAAAAACGCGTGGCTGCTGATTATTGCACCGCTGTTTTGTTATCTCCGGCTTTGGTTCAACATGCTGGACGGCATGGTTGCAGTCGCGGCGGGAAAGGCGAGTGCGCGCGGAGAGATTGTTAACGACCTGCCGGATCGAATCTCAGATGTGATTATTTTCGTCGGCGTTGCGCACAGCGGTCTCATGAATCCTTTCATTGGTTATTGGACGGCAATCGTTTCCTTGTTCACTGCTTACGTGGGACTCTTCGGTCAGGCAATCGGAGAACGGCGCGAATTTGGCGGAATCATGTCGAAGCCGTGGCGGATGGTTGCGCTGAGCCTCGGGGCTTGGGCGATGTTTGTGTGCCGATCTTGCCAAACCGGTTTACACGATTTTGGCAGGCTAACCATTCTCGATTGGACTTGTCTGTTCATCATCGCAGGCTGTTTACAAACGATAATCGTTCGCTTGAAACGAATCGTGATCGCGCTTCAAGATAGAGCGCGATGATGTCCCCGCAGACTGCGCTGAACGACTCAGTGTTTCGCGCGTACCTCCTCATCGTTCCTTTGTCGCTCGCGATTGGTGGCGGGATTCTCGGTTTCCTGCATTGGGGGTTAAAGAAGAAACTCGACGCGATCTGGCGAACCTATCGTTCGTGGCTGGTGATGGCGCCGATTGGACTGCTGGTTGTTTTCGCCGGACGGGTGCCGGTCATCTTCGGGGTGACATTGCTTTCGATCTTTGGATTCAAGGAATTCGCGCGCTCTTCCGGACTGTATCGCGACTGGTGGATGACGGGCGCCGTTTACGCCGGCGTCGTTGCGGTCGGCATTGCATCTTGGATACCGCACCCGCGCGGCGAAGAGCCAGGCGCAGGTTGGTATGGATTGTTTATGGCCGTGCCGGTTTTCGCTATCGCATTGATCCTGCTCATTCCGATCCTGCGCAACCGCGCCCGGGGCGAACTGCAAAAAATGTCATTGGGCATCATTGGCTTTATTTACATCGGTTGGATGTTCGGGCATTTGGGTTTTCTCGCGAACGCGACGAATGCCTACGGATTTCTTTGTTACATCGTCTTCGCGACCGAATTGAATGACGTCGCCGCGTTTACATTTGGCAGATTATTTGGACGGCATCCGCTTCGCGGCGAAATCAGCCCGAACAAAACCTGGGAAGGCGCGCTTGGCGCGCTCGCGGTTTCGATGGTTTTGCCCTGGGTGCTTCGATTTTCGTTTCCATTTTTCGGTGCGACACAATTGATTCTTACGGGGTTGATCGTCGGAATCGGTGGACTGCTGGGCGATCTCTCCATCAGCCTGATCAAACGAGACATTGGAACCAAGGACATGGGCGCGGCGATTCCGGGGCACGGCGGAATCTTGGATCGCATCGACAGCTTGATTTATGTTGCGCCGCTGTTCATGCACATGGCGGGATATTATTACCGGTTACGATGAAAACCTGGCATTACGATTCCGCCTGCGATCTCGACCAACCATTGGTTGATCGCTTGCGCCGATTTCCGCGCGATCCCGACATGCTGGTTTACGGAGTGCGCGAGCTGATCGCAGTGATCATCCGCGGATGCCTGCGCATCTATCACCGGTTCGAAATTATCGGGCATGAAAATCTTCGGACCAATCGACCGCTCATTATCGTAGCAAATCATTCCAGCCATCTCGACACGCTCTGCCTTCTCGCCGCGCTGCCCTTGCGCAAATTGCATCGCGCTTTCCCGGTTGCAGCTGCGGATTATTTTTTCCAAAGCATGCCGCGCACTCTTGTCGCTGCCGTGGTTACCAATGCGCTGCCCTTTGCGCGACGAGTTCGCGTGCGCCGGAGCCTCTCCATCTGCTCGGAGCTCCTCAACGATCCCGAAAATATCCTGATCATTTTTCCAGAAGGCACGCGATCGGAAACGGGCGAGACCGGGGAGTTCAAATCGGGAATCGGCGCCCTCGTCGCCGGGCGTGACGTCACGGTTCTTCCCTGTTATTTGCAAGGCGCTTTTCGCGCGTGGCCGAAGGGCCGACGTCTGCCGCGTCCAAAAAAAGTTAGACTCATTGTTGGCGCGCCTCGCAATTATTCGTCGCGCAACGCAAACAAGATCGAGATCTGCGCGATCGCAGCGGAACTGCATCGCGCGGTGAAGGAATTGGGAGAAAGCAATGGAACCGACTGAGCATGCCATGACGAGTTGGGACGGCGCCGAGCTGTTCTATCGAGCGTGGATTCCTCGCGAAAGGACCGATAAGACGATTTTACTTTTTCATCGCGGCCACGAGCACTCGGGCCGGTGGCAGCAGACAGTCGATTTACTCGGGCTTCAAGACATCGCCGTTTTCGCGTGGGACGCGCGCGGGCATGGGCGATCGTCGGGCGAGCGCGGCGCCGCGAATAATTTTGCTGACGTAATCAGAGATGTGGACGCTTTCGCGCGGCATATTTCCGAGCGTTACAAAATCCCTTTCGAGAACATGATCGTTCTCGCCCACAGCCTTGCCGCGGTCAGTGTCGCGGCCTGGGTGCACGATTACGCGCCGCCGATTCGCGCAATGATTCTGGCTACCGCTGCGTTTCACGTGAAGCTTTACGTCCCCTTCGCCATCCCGTTTCTGCGAATGAAACAAAAACTGTTCGGCCCGGGCCAGGTGAAGAGTTACGTCAAATCGAAGCTCCTGACTCGAGACCAGGAGCAGGCTGCGCAGTACGACGCCGACCCGCTTATCTTCCGTCAAATTGCGGTCAATGTTCTACTTGATCTCAACGATACGGCGGACCGATTGGTTGCGGACGCGGGCGCACTCCAAACACCGACGTTGATGATCGGAGCCGGCCGTGATTGGGTCGTTAGCCTGAAAGCGCAACGTGAATTTTTTAACCGGCTTTCGTCGTCGTTAAAGGAAATGGAGATTTATCCTGCCGCTTATCACGCCATCTTTCATGACCAGGATCGACATCTGGTTGTGCATCGCGTGCGTAAGTTTGTCCGGGAGCGCTTCGCCGAGCCGGTGACTCAGCCTTCGCTTTTGAACGCGGACCAGGTTGGCTACACGTGGGATGAATATGAGCGGCTGAAGTCGCGCGGCGGAATGAAGTTTGCCGTGGCACGCGCTGGACTAAGAGCGGCTGGCCGCTTGAGCCGCGGCGTAGATCTCGGCTGGCGGAACGGCTTCGATTCGGGGCTTTCGCTCGATTACGTTTACGAAAATAAACCGCGTGGATCTTTAGGAGTCGGCCGTTTGATCGACAAATCGTATCTCAACAGCATCGGTTGGCGTGGCATTCGGCAGCGCAAAACGAATCTTAAGAATGCGCTGAGAAACGTAATCGAAAAGCTTCATCAGGAAGGGCGGCCCGTTCGCATTTTGGACATAGCTGCCGGGGCCGGGCGATATGTCATCGAAACGATGCACGAGCTTCCAGACATCTCGATAAATGCGACCCTGCGCGATTATGAACAGGAGAATGTCGATGCGGCGCGAGCGTTGGCGCAGGAATTTGGATTGAAAAATGTGATCGTGGAGCGAGGCGACGCATTCGACCGCGATTCGATTGCCGCAATCGCGCCGCGCGCGACGATCGGAATCGTATCGGGGCTTTACGAATTGTTTCCCAGGAACGAACCAGTCTTGAATTCACTCCACGGGTTTGCGGTGGCGATCGAACCGGGCGGGTATTTGATTTACACGAATCAACCCTGGCATCCGCAGGTCGAGTTTATTGCGCGCGTGTTACGTAATCGGGAAGGGGAACCCTGGATCATGCGTCGCCGGACGACGGCCGAAATCGATGAATTGGTGTGCGTGGCCGGTTTCCGGAAAATGGCGATGGAAGTGGATCAGTGGGGCATGTTCACCGTCTCAATCGCACGACGCGCGGAGCCTTAACCATCGCGTGAGCGTCTCTCGCCTTAAAGCATTCGCGGTTTCTGCCGGATTGTCGGTCCTGTTTCTGATCGTTTACAGCGGTTGCAATTGGATCACTGGGCAACGCAGTCACGTCGGCTCGTTTTATTTTCAATGGGAGCGCGCCATCCCATTCGTTCCTTTCATGATTCTCCCCTACATGTCGATCGACCTCTTCTTTGTCGCAGCGCCGTTCCTTTGTCGAACGGATCAGGAGCTGCGAGTCTTTTCACGGCGGGTCGTAGCCGCAATTCTCATTGCCGGCATTTGCTTTTTGCTTTTCCCGTTACGCTTTGCTTTCCCGCGCCCTCATGCCAGCGGATGGCTCGGCGCAATCTTTGATTGGTTTCGCGGAATGGATTCGCCTTTCAATCTCCTCCCGTCGTTGCACGCCGCGCTGCTGTTGCTCCTGATCGATCTCTACGCGAGAAATCTTCGCGGCATTTTCTTGTTCGCGGCGATGCTTTGGTTCTTTCTTATCGGTCTCTCACCGTTACTCACTTACCAGCACCACATCATCGATATTATTGGCGGCTTTGTTCTAGCCGGATATTGCTTCTACCTCTTTCGCGAGCCTTCGCTCGTGCTGCCAGTCGTGGTGAATCGCCGCATCGGATCCTATTACGCAGCGGGAGCGGCAGTCGTCTTATTCATGGGCGCGATCTTCTGGCCATGGGGTGTGTTGTTTCTTTGGCCGACGATCGCGCTTGGCATCGTGGCGATCGCGTACTTCGGAGCGGGTCCGGTCGTTTTTCACAAGGCGAGAGGGAAGTTGCCTTGGAGCACGCGGTTTGTGCTGGCGCCTTGCTTGCTCGGTCAATATTTGTCGCTGCTGTATTACCGCAGCCAATGTCGATCTTGGAATGAGGTCACGCCGCGAATCTGGATTGGCGGCAAACTGGGATCCCGGGCCGCGAACAAAGCTTTGGGCTCCGGCGTCACTGCTGTGCTCGATTTAAGCGCTGAGTTTTCCGAAGCGAAACCATTCCGCAAAATCAATTATCGAAACATCCCCGTCCTCGACTTAACTGCTCCTACCCAGGCGCAGCTCGCGGAAATGGGTGAATTAATCGGCAATCACTCCCAAAACGGTGCCGTCTATGTTCACTGTAAGATCGGTTACTCGCGAAGTGCGGCCGCGGTCGCCGCTTATTTAATAATGAGTGGAAAAGCGAACACCGCGAACGATGCATTCGCGATCATTCGCCGGGTTCGACCATCCGTTGTCATTAGACCCGAGGTGATCTCTGCATTGGCCGAATTCGCTCCGCGAGTTCGTTCTTCCCCCGATGGCACCGACTCTTTTCTCCTCGCCTTAGATCATGGCGCGCGTCCATGATCGCGGGAATCTTATGAACTATAACGAACTGATTCAGCTTTACTTCGAGCGTTCGACTGCGATGCAGCAATACTGGAACCTCTACGTCATCATCGTCGGCGGGGTTCTGGCGTTTTCCTCTCTGCGCAAACAGCCGGCTGCAATTACTACCGCGCTGGTCTGCATTTTATTCGCCCTGTTTGCCTATAAGAATCTCGATGCGATGAAAGACACGACCGCGCAACGCTTCGCCACGATCGAAGCGATCAAACAATTCGATTCTGGCGGCGTCACGGCCACTCCCTCAAAGCAAGTGCGCGATCTGCTCGAGCCGACTCTTACGCCCGCCACGTTTGGAAGCGTCAAGGCCACCCACATCATCAGCGACCTGCTCACCATCGTCGCACTTTGCGCGATGGAGCTCCGAAGAAGAAGGCTCAAAGCGACCCCGAGCTTGCCCTAAGGCGCTCCATCTCGAGAAAATGATTCCCTTCGTATTCGGCTTCTTACTCTTTCTTACAATGGGATTATTGTTAACGGGATGGCCGAAGCTCGTGCGGGAATTCACTATCAATGCATGCGAGAGCGGCCGTTGGGGGTTTTGGATTGGCCGGAACATGATTTTGCGCCGTGTGAAGAAGCCGGGATATCTTATTGAATTGCGCCTGATCGGCGTTGTGTGTCTTTGGGCCGCTGTACTCCTGGGATGGGCGCTGCTAGCTCCGAAGCACTACTAACGCCACTTAAGTCGGTGACAGCTGGGCGATCCCGAGACCGCGGGTGAATTCCAGGACGAAGATTTGTCGCCACGTCTACTTGATCAGCTCTTCCAAGGGCGCAGCGTATGACTGCAATCACGATGTTTCCTGAAACAATTTGTTCAAATCTGCAGACACAGCGCCGTTCGCCAGAAGATGGAATGTGCCGTTTGTTTTGATGTCTTTGGCGGCGCGCAGGAATGTGCCCCACGCAGCCAGAGCAAGGCCGGAGCCGACAGAAATCCGCCGCACGCCGAGATCGGCCAATTGGGAAAGCGAAAGCTGGTGATTGAATCCGGAGACGAGGACATTGACATGCTTGGGAGCGACTGTCTTCACGATCTGCGCAATTTCATCTGGTTTACTGACGGCCGGCGCGTAGACGCAATCGGCACCGGCTTCGGCGTACGCAACGAGCCGGTCGAGGGCGGTATTGAACGGATCGGAATCGTGCACCAGCCACGCTTCGCAACGGCCGGTTAGGACGATGCCACTGCCCGAAGCGTCAATCGCAGATCGCGCCGCCCGAATACGATCGATGCCCAATTTTTTTTCGTAGAGCGGTTTGTCAGTGCGACCGGTACTGTCTTCGATTGATAGACCGGCAACTCCGGTTGAAACGCAAAGTCGCACATTGTTCGCCACGTCTTCTGGCTGATCGGCGTAGCCGGCCAGGAAGTCTGCGTTTACCGGCAGCGTTGTTGCTTCCACAATTTCGCGGATGTGCGCGAGCATTTCATCGCGCGGAACACCGCCATCGCGTTTTCCCCGCGAAAAAGCGAATCCTGCTGAAGTGGTGGCGAGTGCTTCGAATCCGAGATGTTCCAGATAGATCGCCGTTCCGATGTCCCACGGATTTGGAAGCACGAAACACCCGGACTCGTGCATCGCGCGAAACGTTGCAGAAGATTGTTGCGGTGAACTCATGTCTTAAACCTATTCTGCCCTGGCTCGAGTGCGAGAATGGAATGGCCAGCGATGCGTTTGCCCTACAATCTGTCTATCGTCTTCCCGAATTATTTCGATTTTGCGTCGTTGGATTTCCAAATCCGTCGTAATGGGCCTTCGACTCCGTAAATCGGATCGTTCTCCGGCATTGGCAAGGCCGCAATATTGTGATCGGCTTTCGGGCGCTCACCCGGGAGACCCCGAAGTAAATCCCACTGGCGACCTTCGGGATAAGCTCCTACGACGCCAAAATCGTTGCTAGCACCGATGTTCTGATGTGCCACACCGGCCGGGATGACTATCACATCGCCCGCATGCACCTCGATGTTCTTGCCATGCTCGCCGCCGAGTCGCAGAGTGGCAGCGCCAGAATAAACACCGAGCACTTCATGCGACGTGCTGTGATAATGGGGAAAGGAATAGACTCCGTCTCGCCACGAGTTGGTCCAATCGTTTTCGGCAAAACGCTGTTCGAAAATGGACGCCGAATCTTTGGCATCGGTTGCGATTGCCTGCCGATAAAACAGCAAAGAAAGGGGACTATTTGGGAAAATACCGTCGTCTTTGAAATTCAATTGCTCGGGCTGAACAAGATCGTGCTTTTGAGTCATGCGCAGTTCTCTCGCGTTAAGGTAACGCAAGAAAGGTCGGAGTTGGTCTTGGCAGCGATGAAATTGTAATAGAAGCGGTCCCGCAAATGTTGTACCCGCCTCAGAGTTTACTCGCGGCAAGTGTCGAGGCGTCTGGGATGTTGCACCTTCCAGCACGGCGACAGAGCGCCGTGGCTACAACGCTTGTTTTTCCTGGAATTGACTACAGGATCGAGCGAAGCAGGCCGCCTTCAGCGCGCAGAGCGGCACCATTGGTAGCAGATGAAAGAGGACTCGCCACAAACGCAACTAATGCGGCTACTTCTTCGATTGTGGCAAATCGTTGCAGGAGAGAACTCGGTCTCACTGTTTTAAAGAAATTCTTCTCTACTTCGGCAGGCGTGATTCCCCTTGTCCTCGCGACGTCGGCAATGAATTGCTCGACGCCTTCGGATCGTGTTGGACCGGCGAGGATTGAATTCACTGTGATGCCGGTGCCCGATGTCATTTCCGCGAGGCCGCGAGCCAGGGCCACCTGCATGGTCTTGGTTACCCCGTAGTGAATCATCTCAACAGGAATGTTCACAGCGGATTCGCTGGAAATGAAAATAATGCGCCCCCAATTTGCCGTATTCATACCCGGCAGGTAATGCCGGCATAGCCGTACCCCGCTCATAAAATTTGTCTCGATGATGGCGTGCCACTCGTCGTCGGTGATTTTCTCAAACGGCTTCGGTTCGTACATGCCAAGGTTATTAACAAGAACATCTATGGCAGGCATAGCCTCGACGCATTTCGCGCAGCCGCGCGCTGTTGCAAGATCGGCAGCTATGCCGCTGACCTTTGCATCGCGGATATCCTTCTGAATCCTCTTAAGCGCGGCCTCGACTCGATTCTGAGTGCGGCCGGTAATGACAACGGAAGCTCCTTCGCCCGCCATGGTGCGTGCAATCGCAAAGCCTATACCAGCGGTCGAGCCCGTGACCAATGCTTTCTTTCCTTCTAATAGCAGATTCACAGGCTTAGACAGCAACTAGATGATGTCACTTGGGGGGCTCTCGGAACAACGGAACTGGAAGCGAGCACCGTTAGCAGTGCCCACCTCCATTTGTCCCACGTCTCCGGATAAAAACGAGGATGTAATCCCATTATCTGATTCCCAGCGACTGAAGCGTGGCAGCATCAACTGTCCCTGTCACGCTGAGATTGTTGTCCTCCTGATAACGGGCAAGAGCGGCCTCTGTTTGGTCGCCAGCTGTTCCGTCGATCGTGCCGTTATAGTAACCAAGCTTCGCAAGCTCCGCCTGAACAGCGCTTACAGCCGCGTTGGCCGCGGATTGACCTGAATTGGAGTAACCAGACTGATCATCATCGTTGTATGGAGAGTAGTTATAGTAATCGTACGGGTTACCGGAGGAGTAGTCGGAATCATAGGGATAATAGCCGGAGTAATCATCCGGGTAATCGCCATAGGCGTAGTAAGGATCGTAATCCGATGGGTAAAGTCCCCACCAGAAACCGTCGACAAAAACAAACACCCGATTGTGATCAAAGTGCGAGTGATGCCTGTCCCAATCGCGATGCCAGTTGTTTGCGTCGTGCCGCTCGGAAGCGTGGTTTCTCACAAAGGACTGACGATTGGCTGCCGTCGAAGCCCGCGGATCCGAAACCCGGTTCCGCCCTGTGGTTGAGCCAACGCGATTTGGTTGACGACGTGCCGCACCGGCAATTGAGCCAACGCGACCCGGCTGACGATTTGCCGCAGCAACTCTGCCAGCATATGGCCTTGTGGGTCCGACTGAGCGAGTGAATCCGTGCGGCCGCACGGCGGTCATGCGATTACCACCATAGTAGAATCGAGGCGCGCGACTTACGGCCCCAACACTTCTCCCGGCAAAGTATGCCCCATTGCTACGGAAAGCCGGTGCTCCTCGAAAGCCACCACCGTAAAAGGCTGGCGCGGCGCGGGAACCACCACCAGCAGAGCCCCCGGCGCGGCCGCCACCGCCAATGTGGCCGCCACCGCCAACTTGGCCACCGCCTCCGCCGCGCGGACCTGCCCACGTTGGCTGACTAAGACTAACAAAAGCGATCCCTGCTAACCCTAATAATGTAATTCTTTTCATGACATAAACCTCATGGCCGATTGGCTGCGCTGCCATTGCGATTCCGTGGGATTTTGCGGTCTCTCTTTGGAGAGATGCAGTAACCAGCAGGTGCGTCGTCTAAAATGACGAATGGCTTCGCCCCGCTAAATCGTTAGAGCGTTGGACCGTTGAATCGGATTTCCGTGTAACCCGCCTGAGGCGGGGTAACGAATCACAAATCACGCACGCTTTAGCCGAAGAGTTTTGCCTGCTGCGCGAACAAATGCTCGTCGATGGTGCGGATCAACTCTTGAATATTGATGGGCTTGGCAAGAAATGGATGCCCGTCGATGTGTACGCCAGCCTTGGCTTCGCTCGGCGTAACGAGCGCCGTGAGGAAAATGATGGGTGTGTTTTGCAATTCCGGGTCGGCCCGAATTTGCGCTGCGATTTCGCCTCCGTCTCTGATGGGCATGATTACATCCAGCAAGATGAGGTCTGGCCGAAAAATCCGGGCGCTCCGGTAAGCCTTAGTTGAGTTATTCTCTTCAAGCACGAGATACTGACCTGTTTTTTCGAGAAGGATTCTAACCAGGTGAGTGGCGTTCGTGTCGTTATCAACGATCAGGATTCGCCTCTTTCCGTTGACTCTGGAGATTGCAGTTGAATCTGGCCAGGAGACATCACCCTCGGGTTCATGAGGAAGGAAATTCGCTTCGATTACCTTGTTCATATCTCTTTCGATAACGTTGTTATTTCTGGTGGCTTCCTAGCTAGTCAGCCATGTGACAAACCAGGCGCCGAGAAAGCCGATTATTAAACCGATCAAAGGGCTGGAAATGGCGAACCAAAGCGGAATCGCCTCGCGTAATGGCAGCGCATCTCGTCGTCGTAGATGCCAGTGTGCACTTGTGATTTGAACTGTTGAATGGCCCGATGCTTCCTGCGGCACTAATCGATCAAGGGAGTGAGTGGCTTTCATGCCTCCAACACTCGATGACGATTCCGTTCCGGCTAATGCGCGTGTGTGGGATTTTGCGATGCCACCGAAGAGTTGATTGATGCTCCCTCTTTCGAGTGAGAACGGGTTGGTAAGCTTCGTGAGAACCATATCGTAATAAAGGAACGCACACTACTTGGTAGGGCGCGACCGCCGGGCGCGCCGCGAACGGCGGACGGCCTGGCAGTCCGTCCCTATCTTCACCAGATTGATTCTGATTAGCGATAACCGCCGGAGACGACCAGTGTTTCACCAGTGATCCAGCCAGCATCTGGTGAAGCAAGAAACACGACGGCAGGAGCAACGTCGTCTGGCTGTCCGATTCTTCCAAGCGCGCTTTGTGCCTCAAACAACTTTTGGAAATCGCTTCCAACGAAGCCGCCTGCGTGAAGGCCCTCGGTTTCCACCATGCCCGGGTTAATGGCGTTCACGCGGATTTTGCGTGGTCCAAGCTCCTTTGCCAGCGATTTGGTGATCGTATCCACGGCTGCTTTGGTCGCGCTGTAAACCGATGCAGTCGGCGGCGCCGACATGCTGGCGCTAGAGCTGATGTTGATTACACTTCCGCCTTCGGGACCGAAGTACTTCGTTGCTTCTTGGATTGCTAAAAGCAAACCGAGAACATTCACGTCGAAGTGTTTGTGGAAATGTTCCTCGGTGACATTCTCCAGCGGAAGAAACTCGTAGACGCCGGCGTTATTAACGAGGATATCAAGCCTGCCGAAGGCTTTTTTCGCTTCGGAAAAGAGGCGTTCAACTTCGGCCTTTTTAGCCATGTTCGCGCGGACAGCGACCGCCTTTCCACCCTGTTTTGTAATTTCGTCCACGACACGATCGGCTCCTTCCTTGCTAGAGGAGTAGTTAACCACCACGGCCGCGCCTTCGGCAGCGAGATGTTTGGCGATCGCAGTCCCGATTCCTTTTGACGCTCCAGTTACAATTGCAACTTTCCCATCAAGTTTTTTCGTATTCGTTTGCATTTCGTTTTCTTTCTATTGATATTTTTAACAGCAAAGGCACTCGATCCGCCTAGCGAGTGTCGCTCGCTGAAGCGAACCCAAGGAGCTTGGCAAGACGAGATTCGTAAGATTCGCAGGTAGGACAATCTCCGTCGGGCTCAATCCAATCTGGATGCTGAACACTGAGAGCGCCATGAATTTCCTGTTGAAGTTGAACAAGGCGCGTCCGACTTCGGGTAGTCATTCTGTCAGTCGCATTGTCTTCGCCATTTGTCATTTGTTTCCATGCCATCTGTAAATTGTCATTCTGAGCGAAGCGAAGAATCTCTGGGACTTCTGGATCGATCCCCACGGCAATAAATCCGAGATGTTTCGCTTCGCTCAACATGACAAATCGTTTAAACAGTGAGTTGTTGTCATTCGTTAGCCAACTCGTTCATGGTAGAAGCATCAAGGTTGAGAAGCGCCGCAGCGGTGTTTTCTTCGAGATGTTTTACTTTTGAAGTTCCGGGGATCGGCAGCATAACCGGAGACTTCTTGAGTAACCACGCCAGAGCTATCTGCGCAGGCTGAGCGCCGAGCTGCCTGGCGACCCTTGTTAATACTCCATGCGGTTTCGCTAGATCGCCAGTCGCGAGCGGGAACCAAGGAATGAACCCGATGTTGTTGCGCGTGCAGTAGTTTAAGACATCCTCGGAATCGCGGTGCGCGAGATTGTATTGGTTTTGCACGGTAGCGACTGGAACGATGCGACGCGCTGCTTCGATCTCGGTAACGTTGACTTCTGAAAGTCCAACATGCCGGATCTTACCCTCTTTCTGGAGATCTCGCAGCACGCCAAATTGGTCGTCGGCCGGAACCTTGGGATCGATGCGATGCAACTGGAACAAATCGATACGCTCGACGCCTAGGCGTCGCAGGCTCATCTCGCATTCCTGTCGTAAGTAATCAGGTCTTCCTAGCGGAACCCACTTGCCAGGGCCAGGTCGGGTAAGACCCGCTTTAGTGGCAACAACAAGTCCTCGTGGGTAAGGATGCAATGCTTCGCGAATCAGGTCTTCACTTACGTAGGGCCCATAGGAGTCTGCTGTGTCGATGAGGTTGGTACCGAGCTCGACTGCACGGCGCAAGACTCCGATTGCTTGCGCTCGATCAGCTGGCTCGCCCCAAACACCAGGGCCCGTCAGTTGCATTGCGCCGTAGCCTAGCCGGTGAACGGGAAGGTCACCACCGATTGCAAACGTGCCGCTCCTCGCGGCAGGTCTCGTTTTAACACTTGCCGCAGGAGTTAGTTTAGGAGGTCCCATGTGGTGCTGAATAACGTCGATAGTCTTGCTCATAAATGTCCCTGTTATTCTTCTTCTCCCCTCTTTGTCTTAGTCTTACTAGTGCTTGTTCAAGCCGGAGCTTCGTACGTGCCAGGACTCTTAGGAGTAGCACGCCACTCCGGTTTGCGCTCCCTACTCGCTTTCGCCAACGCGTTTCGCACACCATCGGCGTCGAGGTCTGTGGCATAGACCGGCGTGTCGGGTTGTTGCCGCCAGGATTCATCCAGTCCACCAGCATCGACGCCATCAAATCCGAGCTCATCAATTAGACGCAGCACAACCGCCTTCGCTGCGGGATCGTCACCGGCGACGGGTAAGGCAATACGCCCAGGACTGCCTGGCGGCCGCCCCAATTCGTAAAGGTGCTCGGCATAAGTGGTGTTGAACGCTTTAACTACGGGACGACCGAGTTGCTGTTCTACCCAGCGGCTTTCGGTCATACCGTTCTCGATTCCATCAATGCGACCGTCACGTTGCTGCGGATAATAATTGCCCGTGTCCACCACAACCACGCTGTCCGGTGTTTTCGCGAACAAACCCGCTGGCAAGGATGGAATGTTCCTCAGCGGTATCGTAACAATGACTAGCTCACCAGCCTGAGCCGCCTGCTCGACTGTGACCGGAGTCGCGCCAGTCTCTGCTGCCAACTCGGCCAGTGTTTCAGGTCCTCTCGAATTTGCGACGAAAACCTTGTGCCCAAGCGCACTGAAACGACGAGTCAGTGTTCCGCCAATGTTGCCTGCTCCAATAATCCCGATTTTCATAACCTGTCTTCCTATTCAACTTCGTATCATGTCAAGTGTCTTGACGTTCAAGTCAGATGAAATCTCCCGCCAATACGCGTGCGAGAGATTTTTCGGTGTCCCACAATCTTCCCGTCACGCTGCATCGCAGGAGATCGGCTTTGCAATTTAGTCGCGCGGAAGAAAAGAAGCTTTTTGATCCGGCGGAGGGTTTGGCTTCATAGTTTTTCCATTTTTGCGGCGCCTGGAAGATTGGATGACCGTTCCGTTGGGACCAACAGCTGCGGTCCGCGGATCGCTCGTGTGGCTTGCTCGAGCAGGTCGATTCTGACGTTAAATTTAATCTGATCCAAAATGAGAACTTCAGTGGCAATGAGCCAGATGGTGAAACAAACCATCAGGGTGCGGAGCGGGAACGATCGGCGGTTGGAGACCGCCACTACGGTGTCGGCCGACGCCGTCGGCGATTCGCTTGTGTTCATTTCGTAAAATAGATGAGCCCAAGAAGGCGCCGCTATTTCGCGTGCGAGAGATCTTGCAGTGCCAAGAATGAGATAATGCTCGTTCCCTCGTTTGAGATACAAGGACGTCACGCGGCGCACACCGCATTTTGGTTAATTCACTAAACGCCTGCTTCTGCTTCCATCACGACCGGTGGCGATTCGGTGACCTTAGAACGGCGCTCTTTGAACCACATGATTACGACGTAGAACACCGGCGTTAGAAGCAGACCAAAGGCGGTTACTCCAAGCATCCCGAAGAAGACTGCAGTGCCGAGCGCTTGGCGCATTTCGGCACCCGCACCTGTGCTGAGAACTAACGGGAGAACACCGAAAATGAAGGCAAAGGATGTCATGAGGATCGGTCGCAAGCGCAGGCGGCCAGCTTCAACTGCCGCAGCGAAACGATCCTTTCGATCACGATCCTGAATTTGTTTGGCGAACTCGACAATCAGGATGGCGTTTTTGCAGGCAAGTCCGACGAGTACGACAAAGCCGATTTGCGTGAAGATGTTGTTTTCCATCGATCTAAGCCAAACACCGCCGATCGCGCTGAAGAGGCACATTGGGACGATCAGAATGATCGCGAGCGGAAGCGCCCAGCTTTCGTAAAGCGCCGAGAGTAGAAGGAAAACGAACAGAACGCAGAGCGGGAAAATATAAATCGCGCTATTGCCTGCGAGCTTTTGCTGGAGCGCGATCTCCGTCCATTCGGTTGTGAAACTTGTGGGCAAAATTTGTTTGGCCAGACGGTCAACGGCTGTCAACGCGTCGCCAGTGCTCGCGCCCGGTGCAGGCTGGCCGCTCAGGTCGGCTGCGGTGAACATGTTGTAGCGCGTTATCTTGTCGGCGCCGCTAACTTCCTGCACAGTCGCCACGGAACCGAGCGGAACCATTCCGCCCGAATTATTTCGCGTCTTCAGCAAGCGAATGTCATCGGGAGTCAAACGAAATTGCGAGTCGGCCTGAGCTGTGACCCGATAGGTCCGGCCAAACAGTGTGAGATCGTTCACGTATGTCGATCCAAGATAAGTCTGAAGCGTCCCGAAGATGTTACTAAGGGGCACGTTCATGCTCTTTGCTTTGACGCGATCAACGTCGAGCCAAAGCTGCGGCACATTAGCGCGAAACGTCGTCAGGTTGTTGATCAAGCCAGGCGTTTGATTGGCTTTTGTCATCATGGCGAAAGCTTGCGTTTGCAGTTCATCGAGGCCGGCGTTGCCGCGATCTTGGATGAAGAGCTTATAGCCGCCGGCGTTGCCAATTCCGGCCACAGGCGGTGGCGGAAAGGCTATGACAAGAGCTTCGGGAATCTCGGCGCGAACGCGCGCATTTATCTTGGCCAGGATGGCCGGCATTCCCTGTTCGCGTGTGGTTCGCTCTGAGAATTCCTTGAAAGGAAGAAACACTGCGGCAGTGTTGGGTTGATTGCCGCCGAACAGATTGAATCCCGCGAACTCAACCGTGTTGAGCACGCCGGGTGTTTCAAGCGCGATCTTCGAGATCTTGTCCACGACTGCCTGAGTGCGATCGAGCGACGACGCGTCTGGTAATTGAGCAAACACGACAGCGTAGCCGCGATCTTGTGTTGGGAGAAAACCGCCCGGGACAACTTTGAAACCGAGACCGGTGAGACCAAGTAAACCTGCGTAAATAAACAAAATGACCACGGCGAGTCGGACAAGACGCGCCACGGTGTTGCCATATGCGTTCGAGCTCCACGCAAACGCTCTGTTGAATCCTTTAAAGAGCCATCCCAACAGGCCGTCGAGTATGCGTTGAAATAAATCCTTCTTCGCGCCGCGCGGCTGGAGCAGAAGTGCAGCGAGGGCAGGGGAAAGCGTGAGCGAGTTGAGCGCAGAGATCGCAGTCGAGACTGCAATGGTAAGCGCGAACTGTCGAAAAAATGTCCCGGTGATGCCGCTGATGAATGCGGTCGGGATAAAAACCGAGCAAAGCACGAGCGCGATCGCGACTAACGCTCCGCCAACTTCGGTCATGGCTTTGCGCGCTGCGTCCCGTGGGCTCAGACCATCTTCGATGTGATGCTCGATAGCTTCCACGACGACGATGGCGTCGTCGACCACGATGCCGATCGCAAGGACGATGCCGAAAAGTGAGAGGTTATTGATCGAGAACCCGAACCCTTTCATCGCGGCGAACGTGCCGATCAACGAAACTGGGATCGCGACGAGGGGAATGATCGCCGCGCGCCAGGTCTGGAGAAAAACAAGCACGACCAGAACGACCAGCGCGATCGCTTCGAAGAGCGTCTTCTGCACTTCGTGGATTGATTCGCGGACAGAGACTGTCGGGTCGTACACAATTGTGTAGTCGAGTCCGGTGGGGAAACGCTGCTTGAGCTCAGCCATTTTCTTCCGCACCGCATCGGAAGTGGCGAGCGCGTTTGAGCCTGGGAGTTGGTAAACGGCAATTGCGGTCGCTGGTTTTCCGCCGAGCCCGCTGTTGACCGTGTAATCGCGCGCCGCGAGCTCAACCCGCGCGATATCGCGCACGCGAGTGACTTGTCCATTGGCACCCGTCTTAACGATGATGTCGCCGAATTCCTTTTCGTCCGTGAGTCGGCCTTGCGTGCTGACCGTGTATTGAAATGCAGTTGCTCCCTTCGGCACCGGCGGCGCACCGATGATTCCCGCCGCGACCTGCACATTTTGCTCCTGGACTGCTGTCACGACGTCCTGCGCGGTTAGTCCACGCGAAGAAAGCTGGTGAGGATCAAGCCAGAGACGCATCGAATATTCGCGCGCGCCGCGACCTGCACATTTTGCTCCTGGACTGCTGTCACGACGTCCTGCGCGGTTAGTCCACGCGAAGAAAGCTGGTGGGGATCAAGCCAGAGACGCATCGAATATTCGCGCGCGCCGAAGACATTGATATCGCCCACGCCATCGACGCGCGCGAGTTCATCGCGAATCTGGAGCAGCGCGTAATTGCTGGTGAAAAGCGAATCGAGCGACCCATCCGGCGAGACCAGATGCACGACCATTGTGATGTCAGGCGACTGCTTTTTCGTTGTCACGCCGATGCGCTGCACTTCGGGCGGGAGCACAGGGATCGCGATGGCGACACGATTTTGCACCAACACCTGGGCGGTATCGAGATTGGTGCCGAGCTTGAAAGTGATGCTCAGTGTCAGGTTACCGTCGCTAGTGCTCTGCGAAGACATGTAGAGCATGTTCTCGACGCCATTGACTTGCTGCTCGATTGGCGTCGCCACCGTTTCCGATACAACTTTTGCGTTTGCGCCGGGATAATTGGTCGTCACCTGAATAGTGGGTGGCGCGATATCGGGATATTGCGCGATCGGAAGGGTCGAAAGCGCGATGACGCCAACGAGCGTGATGACGATGCTGATCACGCCGGCAAAGATCGGCCGGTCGATAAAAAAGTGCGGGAAGTTCATAGCGATCGCCGTTGCGCCTGAGCGGCGGTCATTTTGCGGCTTTCGTTTGAGTGACGCTAGCCTTGGTGTCCGGCCCCGCTGGTTCGGGCACAGGCGTGACGCTCATACCGGGTTCCAGCATTTGCAGACGAGTCGAGACAACTTTCTCGCCGTCTTTAAGCCCGCGTTTCACGATTCGTTTGCCTTCGAAAAGCGGGCCGGTTTCAAGGGTACGTCGCTCAACCGTATTATCGGGTTTCACGACGAACGCGTATTTCAGGCCTTGCTGTGAGCTGATTACTTTGTCGTCGATAAGAGCGGCTCGATACGGCGTCGCGCCCGCAACGCGCACGCGAGCAAAGAAACCTGGCGTAATGAAGTTGGGGTTCCAGTTTTTTAGAACCACTCGCGCGCGAATTGTTCCTGTTCCAGGATCAAGGCGATTATCGACGAAATCGATATAGCCTTCATGGGGGAAGTCCGTCTCGTTACCGAGCTCGATGAAAGCCGGGATCTTCGCCGTGCGCGCGCTCACGCGTTTCCCTTGCTCGCTGAGCTTTACATATTTTAGGACCGCATTTTCGTCAGCATCGACCTTTGCGTAAATCGGATCGACCGAGATCACCGTGGTCAGCACGTTTTCCGGACCCGCGCCTGGCTGAACAAGGTTACCCAGCGTGATTCGCGCGTCGCTGACTCGGCCCTCAATCGGTGATTTGATTTGCGTGAACTCCAGATTCAGCGCGGCGGCATTCTTCGCTGCTTCAGCCGAACTCTTGGAAGCGGCAGCACCCTGATAAGTGGCGGCCTTTTGGTCAAATTCGCTCGCCGAGATTGTGTTTTTATCCCGCAGCTCCTTCGCCCGATTTAGTTCAATCTGCGCAAGCTTGAGTTGTGCATCCATTCGCTCGACTTCAGCGGCGGCACGATCAAAATCCGCCTGATAAGGGCGCGGATCGATCACGTAAAGCAAATCCCCTTTCTTGACGATCGCACCAGCGTTGAAACGAATGTCCGTAATATAACCGGACACGCGCGGCCGGATTTCGACGAACTCGACTGCCTCCAAACGCCCGGTGAATTCATCCCATTCGTTTACCTCTTTCTCGATTGCGGTAACGACATTGACCGGCAGCGGAGGTTGCTGCGTTAATGATGCTTTCTTGCACGCAGTCCCCGTCAAACAAACGAGCAAGAGACCAACACCGGCAAAAAAGAAGTGCTTCATATATTTACCGTCCCTCATCCAGCGTTCCCATCCACTATCAGCGCTTTAGACTTAAAGAGTATTCGTCGGCCTTGTGGTCAGAAACAGGGATTATCGGAATTCGAGATAGTCTCAAGGTGGTGTTCGTTAGAGTCGAGTGCGACTTTAGAGTTGATGTTCCATCCCTCTTTGGAGATGGGGAGGATGGCACACCAGGTGCAAGCCGCATTGAGTTTGGCACTCTGCCTAACGCCGGATTCCGTTGATCGGTGACGTCGACTTGATTTTCATAGAACGTTTACCTGCCAGTCACGGCCTTCCCAACGCTGATCGCGTTTCCAAAAGAATGTAAAGGTAAACACTGAACCGGCCGGCCAATCTGCGGTTCGAAAGTCTGCGAACCAGAGGTTCAATCTGCTTTCGTGAATTGCGTCCAAAAGATTCGCACGCGTCCCGCCATCGATTGACCAGACGACCGTTGCCTGGGCAGCAATGATAATGCGCAAAATTTTTCCGCGAGACATGCGCCGCATGGGATAGCGCAGAGTCCAGATCTCGTAATCGCTCCGCGCCGGGTGCAACACATAGCGCTGATATGCCGGTTCGACGCAGCCAAGGCAGACGCCATCATGGCGGCTCCGTACGAGCGAAATGTATTCGGCATGCGACCAACACAGCGGCATTGCTGCGCCGGTTGGGCAGCCCCGTTTCATATGGGCATCTGGCAAATCAGGTCCGTCCCATAGCTGTTCGGTAATCATCCCACCCTGATTCGCGAAATTTTCCATTGCTGTGATAAACGGCTTTGGATCGCGTCCGGCCGCCAGTTCGTAATGACCACGTTCGCCGGTTAGAATCGGCCAGCAACGTCCGACGCCTGTACCGTCGAAAGCGCCGCCGTCATCTTTTTGCCCGTAACCGTCGTGATTGTAACGACGCCAGCCCGGCCCCTGTGGCAGATCATACTTGAGCACGCGATCGATGACTTCGATTGAATCGCAAATGACCGGATCGTTCGCGTCGCGAATACCGAATCGCACCAGATGAAGAAAGTCACCGCCAACTACGTTTCGCGCCGGATGGAGGCCGCCACCGTTGGCCAGTTGAATCATCGATGTGTTTGGATCGGGGTGAGGGTCAGGCGCGTTAGGGTCCGTGGGATCGATGCGGATGTAGTGACGAGGGAATCCATCGACCAGTTCACCCTGTGTTGTAACAGTCCATTCTTCAACGTGTGCCGCCAGCCAGTCGGCATACGCAAAAACGAAATCCGCAGCTGCAGTTTCCCCGTATTCCGTGGCCCATTCCGCCGCGCAGACGAGGGCGGCAATCACCGTGGCGAGCGTAGAAGGCGAATAACCGGCGTTTTCTTCCCATCGATCCTGACTGGTAACTGGGCCTTGCAGGATTAAGTGCGCTGCGGCGCGCACAATCATTACACGCGGATTAAACAAACCGAGCGCGTCTTGTTTGTGCAAACGCCATGCTAAAAGTATTGGCGCGGCAATCTGATCGAGTTGCAGGCCAGACCAATAAGCGGTCCCATCGATCCAACTATTCTGAGGAAAACTTCCATCCGGTCGCTGAATTGCTGCGAGCCAGATCAATGCGCGCAGGGGCGTGTTCGTCTGCCCCGTAGCGAGGAGCGCTGTTGCGCTCTGTACGAGGTCACGAGTCCAGACGAGATGATAACCTCCAAGATCGTTGTCGCCCTTGGTTTCGCCCCAGGGGATACTCATCGATGCAACAATCGCGCCTTGAAAAACTTTGTCTTCATGCGCAATCAGCACGCAGCGGCTCAACCGATACATTCCGCCGCCGTCGGATGTGTCGGCGCTGAAATCGAATTTTGGATTCACAACCGCGCGCTGCCATTGGCGGACGTACGCCTGACGGTGTGACTCGAACGGCTCAGCCAGCGATTGGAACAACTTTGCGGTTGTACTCTGATAACTGCGGCCAAATGCGACTGCGACCGTGAATTCATTGGTGGGCGGCAGAATCGAATTTTGGATTCACAACCGCGCGCTGCCATTGGCGGACGTACGCCTGACGGTGTGACTCGAACGGCTCAGCCAGCGATTGGAACAACTTTGCGGTTGTACTCTGATAACTGCGGCCAAATGCCACAGCGACCGTGAATTCATTGGTGGGCGGCAGGTGGATTTCGCCTGTCAACGCGATGTTGCCCTCCTCGGCTGTGCGAAACTCCCAGTCCATTTGGAAATTGTCCATGAGATCCTGCCAACCATCGCTGAAACCGACGTAACCGACCGAGCGGCGAGAAAAGCCTGTGGTGCACGCCATGATAAGGTTAACGTTTTCGCGCTGAGCGCGGATAAGTTTGATATTTCCCACTTCAGAACACCAGCCGGAGTTGCCGGCGCCATAACCGGCGATGTGAGGAGCCAGCAATGCGTAGAGTCGCAATTTTCCACGGAGTGATTCGTCCAGCACTTCAACTTTGGTGTGCACAAGCAAAACCGACTGATGTGGATCGGCGAAGACATATTTTACGACACGATAACGGCCGCCCGGCTCCGAATTCGTTAGGCGGTAAAAGAGGCAATCGCGCTCCGGGTAATCGATCGCATGAGTCAGATCGCGCTTTTCTTCGTGACAAAATGTTTCTCCATCGCTGATGAGAAACTGAAAGTCTCGCGTGTTCGGTTGGTCGACGTGCGGATAGTAAATCTCGTTGACGATGCCGTGACTCAGCGTGAACCAAACGCGGCAACTGGTATGATAGGATGTCCCCACGCCTTCTTTGGCGCTCGAAGTCCAGCGCGGTTCGATTCCAGGCGCGCCAAATGCGATTGAATTTTCAGGCGGATTCATCGGTAGAGCGTCGCGCTTTGCTATCGAAACTCCATTTCGGCCTTTCTTTTACTCTTCGCGCTTCTCAATCTCTCTCTCGATTCGGGGATCAGGAATCAACCAGAGCAGCGCGGCGAACACGTACAGCCCACCGGCGATCCATGGACTGACAAACGCGAGCGGGATGGCGGCGAGATAGAGCAGGGGAGAGAGCTTACCTTTCCAATCCCTGCCAACAGCCTGCGCAAGGAGCGATTCGCGGCCTTCTTTTGCGATAATCGTTCGCTGCAGAATGTAGTAGGCAATTGCCGCCATCAGCAGCACAAAGCCATAAATAGCGGTCGGGATTGCGGCAAGGTGATTTTCACCCATCCAGGCTGTTGTGAACGGAAAGAGCGACAGCCAGAACAGGAGATGAAGGTTGGCCCAGAGAATCCCGCCGCTGACCTCCTCCGTGACTTGGAACAGATGATGATGGTTGTTCCAATAGATGCCGAGATAGATAAAACTTAGCACGTAGCTCAACAACACCGGCAGCACCGGTTTCAACGCGGCGAGTTCAACTGCATGCGGCACCTTCAATTCCAGCACCATAATCGTGATGATGATCGCAAGAACACCGTCGCTGAACGCTTCAAGCCTGGTTGTTTTCATTTTCGCGCGGCTCACGGCTTAAGATCTTTGAACCATTGGCCTGCTGTCTCGATCTCACGGCTCGTTAGGCCGTGGCCGGCATTGAAAAATCGAATCGTCACATCCGCGCCTGCGCGACGAAGCAGTTCTGCCAAGCGCTTTGTCTCCGATGCGGGAACAATCGGGTCCTGATCGCCCGCGCCGATCCAAACACGCACAGACGAAAGGTCTGGCAATGTCTCCGGAATCAGCGGCACCATGGCGCGAAATAGGATGGCCGTGTACAGGATTTCCATCCAAACCTGGACAGATGAAAGGTCCGGCAGATTCTCCGGAATCAGCGGCACCATGGCGCGAAATAGAATCGCCGCGTACAGGATTTCCGGACGAAGTAGTAACATGCTTGCGGCGATGTTGGCGCCGTTAGAGTAACCAACGCCAACGATGTGGTTCGCTGCTAGTTTGTAATGCCGCGCTGAGGCGGTGACGAAATCTGCAAGTTCGAGCGTGCGTGTTTTCAAATCTTCTAAATCGAATACACCTTCCGCCAGGCGACGAAAGAATCGCGGCATTCCGTTCTCCAGAATTTTTCCGCGCGGGCTAAGCAACGACCCATTCGGATCGAGCTCGCGCCCGAGCGGTATGAGATCGCGCTCATTTCCACCGGTGCCGTGCAAGAGTAAGAGCGTTCGGTTCGAGTGACCCGGAACGAATTCATGAAGAAAATCCGGCTGCAGTTTCATTGTTTGTGTGGCACGTGGATCGCCGGAAGAGTTTTCTCGATCTGCGAGCGTGCGGAGTCTAGCCACGGCGGCAACCGCAAATGAGTGCCAAGCTCCTCCAGTTTTTCGTCCAAAGTAAAACCGGGCGGCTCAGTCGCGATTTCGAAGAGCACGCCACCCGGTTCGCGGAAATAGATCGAATGAAAATAAATGCGATCGATTACGGGCGTAACGTTGAAATCGAGATCGACCAGTTGTTCGCGCCACTGAAGTTGCTCTCGTTCGTCACGCGCGCGAAAGGCGATGTGATGCACAGACCCGGCAGCGACACGTCCGGCGCCGGAATCAGGCAGACAAAGCAGATCGACGATTCGACCTGGCGCAGTGTCGTCATGCGATGAGAACCGAAACCGGTTCCCCGATTCCTCGATCAAACGGTAACCAAACGTGTCGGTGAGCAAACGCGCCGTCTTTTCGTACCCTTCCAAAGCAGCCGACGCGCTGTGAAATCCCCGAAGTGCATGTTCCGGAGGAACCGAGCTGTCCGGCCACTGCTCAATTGATACGAGCGAATTTGAAGCGATGAGTTCGAGCAAGAGCCCGTCAGGATCGACAAAACGAATCACTTCTTCTCCGAAACGCGATGGTATTCTTTCCGCCGCAACGTGCTGTTGTTTCAAACGCTCCAGCCAGTATTCGACCGAGTTAGGTGAAATCGAGAATGCCGTGGCTTCGATTTGGCCGGTGCCGCGAATTCCGCGCCGTGCGCCCGGCCATGGAAAGAATGTCAGGATCGTTCCAGGCGTTCCTCGCTGATCGCCAAAATAGAAATGGTAGGTACCCGGATCATCGAAGTTGATGGTCCGTTTTACGAAACGGAGACCGAGAAGTCCCACATAGAAGTCCAGGTTTCGCTGCGGATCGCTCGCGATCGCAGTCACATGATGAAGTCCGTGAATTTTTTTCGCCACAGCCATCACATCGTAAGCAAATGGATTCAATCCGCGAAAGCTTTCGGACGACGCGAATTTTCTTTTTGTCCAGCTGTTCCAATGAGAACCCACGCAGCCATCGCACTCACCGCGGCCAGCATCGCTCCAATCGCCATGATTAGCCTGAAGGCATGCACGAAAGATTCGGCGATCGTTTGTCCAATCAATTGTTTGGTCATCTGATCCACCTCGTCAGGGAGAGAGGCAGCCGCGAGCTTCGTGCGCTGAGCTTGCAATGATTGCCACGCCCCAGGCGGCAGATTCTCGCCAGCCAATCGCCGATCCATCGCATGATTAAAGCAGTGAAGCATAACGATTCCAAGAACGGCGATCGCAAGCAGTCCGGCTCCTCTGGCAACTGCATTGTTAATTCCCGATGCAACGCCAACCCGATTTTGCACGACCGAATTCATAACAGTCGTGGTAAGAGGCGCGACGCTTATGGCCATTCCTATGCCGAGTACAACAACTGCCGGGAAAAAGGTTTGCCAGTAACCGGCGTTTACGCCGGGCAACATGAAAAGCCCGAAGCCGAGAGCTGCGATTAACGGGCCGATAACCAGCGGGATTTTCGATCCATACCTTTCGACGAGTCCACCCGCCCAACGCGAAAGAAGAAACATTATCAAGATAAATGGCAGGAAAGCTGCACCAGCTGCGGTGGCCGAGTAATGCTGGACTTGAATCAGATTGAGCGGAAGAAAAAACAGGGTGCCGCCGAGCGCGCCGTAAAGCAAAAACGTCAGTAGGTTCGCTCCGGTAAACGTTCGTGATCGGAACAGAACCAATGGGAGCATTGGATTAGAAATCCGTGTCTCGATTATTAGGAAAAAGGCGAGCAGAACGGCTGCTGCAACCAGCGCTGCAAGCACTGATCGATCGCCGAAGCCAAGCCGTGAAGATTCGATCAGGCCGTAAACTAAAGCAGCCAAGCCGAACGTTACTAAAATTGCGCCTAACCAATCTAGCCCCTTGCTCTCCTTATCGGAGCTCTCCGGAACGCGCCACAGCGAGATAAGCATTATCAGAAGGGCGATTGGAACATTAATAAAGAATATGGCGCGCCAGGAAAGATGTTCGATCAACCACCCGCCGACCACTGGTCCTATAGCAGTGGTAATCGCACTAAAACCCGACCATGTGCCAATCGCGCGTCCACGCTCGTCTTCCGGAAACGAACTGCTAATGATTGCGAGACTGCCTGGAACGAGCAGGGCCGCGCCCAGTCCCTGTGCTGCACGTGCGACAATCAGTTGATGTACGTCGGGAGCGAGGCCGCACCACGTAGACGCCACAGCGAACAGAGCGACACCAATCAAGAAAACTCGGCGCCGTCCGTAATGATCTCCGAGAGATCCGCCGACGAGTAGAAGCGCCGAAAGCAATAGCGAGTAAGCCTCGATGACCCATTGCACGTCGACGATGCTGGCGTTCAGGTTCGTTTGCAGCGCGGGCAACGCCACGTTCACAACCGTGCTGTCGATAAACGCCATGCTGGAAGCGAGAGTTGTGGCCACAAGCACCCAGCGCCCGGCAAGTTTCGAACAAGGCGCACTGGCAAAACGCGAGCGAATTACGCTCTCGTTACAAGGCTCCTGGATAGATGTAAGCATGACGGCGATCTTTCATTTTTCGGGCGGTCGTAGCAGAGAGCAGTGTGCGTTCCGGTTTCTACGGCTTCAAGCGAACGTTTAATATTTCATTTGCACTGCAGTCAGATCGATCCTATTAGTTAACCAGATGGTTAAATATTCGAGCACCTTGAATCGCACGTTCGCCGCTCTGGCCGATCCCACCCGCCGGCGTATCCTGGCTCATCTCGCGCGGGGCGATAAATGTGTGACGCATTTGGCGAAGCCTCACGCCATGTCACTCCCCGCTGTGTCGAAACACTTGCGCGTACTGGAGAAGGCCGGGCTGCTTCGGCGCCGGCGCTATGGACGCGTTCATGAAATGCGACTCGATGCCAAACCGCTCCGGCAGGCCGCGCAGTGGGTGGAGGAGTATCGCAAGTTTTGGCAGGGATCGCTCGATCGGTTGGCCGAATACTTAGAAAAGGAAAACCGGCCACCGGAAAAAAGGAAAACGAAGTAAAGAGAAAACACGACATGTGTCCCGCATGCATCGCTAACATTACCGTTATGGCCGCCGGCGCGACGTCCGGCGGAGGGGTGGTCGCGTTCGTGTTTAGGAGTTTTTACAGGAGCAGCAAACAAATAAAGACAGAGAACAACCAAAATGAAAACCAAAGAAGCCGACAAGAAAAAGAACCAAGTGAACCACCCCAGAATCGTTTCGC
>Ga0209808_1000197_pt1 | contig 31801 bp, 24 predicted proteins | sample GraSoiAngelo_157_FD_186171 | JGI IMG/M metagenome (GOLD analysis project Ga0209808, IMG submission 186171) | Grasslands soil microbial communities from the Angelo Coastal Reserve, California, USA - 14_1009_16_20cm (SPAdes) (version 2) | ecosystem: Environmental > Terrestrial > Soil > Grasslands ... | reverse complement strand
CATGGCGATGCGGTGGTCGCCGTGCGACTCGACGCGGCCGGGCCGGAGTCGCCGGCCACCCGTGCCGCGGATGACGAGGCCGTCCTCTCGGACCGTGACTCCGACACCCAGGAGGCGGAGCTGCTCCAGCGCCGCGATGCGGTCGCTCTCCTTGACGCGCAGCTCACGTGCGCCCGTGATCGTGGTCTCGCCGTCGGCGAACGCGGCCGCGACGCAGAGGATGGGCAGCTCGTCGATGGCGCCCGGCACCTCGGCCGGGGTCACCGTCGTGCCACGCAGCCGCGCCCAGCGCACCCGCAGCTCGGCGCGCGGCTCGCCCGCCACGTCGTGCGTGCCTACCACCTCGATGGGCGCCCCCATGCGCCGGAGGATGGCGAGCGCCCCCGTGCGCGTCGGGTTCACGCCCACGTCCGGGAGGCGGAGCTCCGAGCCCGGTACGACGAGGGCCGCGACCACCAGGAAGGCGGCCGACGACACGTCACCAGGGAGCGGGACGGCCGCGCCGATCGGCCGCTGCCCGCCCTCGACCTCGATCGAGCCCGCCGCGCGCTCGAGGCGCACGCCGAGATGGCCGAGGAGCCGCTCAGTGTGGTCGCGGCTCGCGAGCGGCTCGCAAACCCGGGTCGTCCCGCGCGCCGCGAGCCCGGCGAGCAGGATCGCCGACTTCACCTGCGCGCTCGGCACCCGGAGCGTCCAGTCGATCGCCCGGAGCGCGGCGCCCCGGACGGTGACCGGCGCATGCCCCTCGGTCGTCTCCACCGCGGCCCCCATGGCGCCGAGCGGCGCCGCCACGCGCCCCATCGGGCGGCGGCGGAGCGACGCGTCGCCGTCGAGCACGACCGTGCCCGGCCCGCCGGCGACCAGGCCGGCGGTGAGCCGCATCGTGGTGCCCGAGTTGCCGCAGTCGATGACGACGCGGCCGTCGCTCCCCAGGCGCCCACCCGCTCCGTCGATGCGGACGGCGTCCCCCGCGCGCTCGATGCGCGCGCCGAGGGCGCGCATCGCGCCGAGCGAGGAGAGCACGTCCCCGCCGCCGGGGAAGCCGCTGACCGTCGTCGTCCCCTCCGCGAGCGCGCCCAGGAGGAGCGCGCGGTGCGCGATCGACTTGTCGCCCGGGACACCGAGCGTCGCGGCGAGGCCGTGGGGCGGCGGGCCCACGCGCACGGTCGCCATCACTCCTCCCCGCCGAGGCGGCCCCGCAGCGCCCGTGCCGCCGCCAGCGCCGCCGCGAGCCCCGCCGCGTCGCGCGCGCTGACGAGCCGCTCCAGCCGGTCGAGCGCGGCGCGGAACTCGCCGAGGGCCGCCGCGAGCGCGGGCGCATTCGCGAGCGCGATGTCGCGCCAGAGCTCCGCCGGGCTCGCGGCGACGCGTGTGGTGTCGCGGAAGCCGGTGCCGGCATAGTCGAGCGCGCGCCGCCCCGCGATCGTCCGCTCCCCGACCGCCGCCACGAGCGCATAGGCGAGCAGATGGGGCAGGTGCGACACGCGCGCCAGGAGCTCGTCGTGGACGGCCGGCGGCAGCTCCTCGACCCGTGCCCCCACCCCTTCCCAGAGCGCGCGCACGCGCCCCAGCGCGGCGCGATCGGTGGCCGGCGTCGGGGTGAGGATGCAGCGCCGTCCGCGGAAGAGATCGGCGCGCGCCGCGCCGGCGCCCGACGCCTCGCTGCCGGCGATGGGATGGGCGCCGACCACGGGCCCGGCGCCGGCCCACGCCGCCTCGAGCTCCTCCACCAGCATGCGCTTGACGCTCCCCACGTCGGTCAACAGGGCGTCCGCCCGCGCGTGCGGCCGGAAGGCCGCGGCGAGCGCGGCGCAGGCGCCGACCGGCGCCGCCAGCACGATGGCGTCGGCCCCCGCGACCGCGGCCGCCGGGTCGCGCGTCACGCGATCGGCGAGCCCGCGCTCGTGCGCGAGGCGGAGGTTCGCCTCCGTGCGCCCGAAGCCCACCACCTCGCCGGCGAGCCCGGCGGCGCGCGCGGCCGCGGCGAGCGAGCCGCCGATCAGCCCGACGCCGGCGATCGTGAGGCGCGCGAAGAGCGGCGTCATGCGAGGACCGCGCGCAGCGCCGCGACGAAGCGCGCGTTCTCCGCCTCCGTGCCGACCGTCACGCGCACGTGCTCGGGAAAGCCGTAGACGGCCATCGGCCGCACGATGACGCCGCGGCGGAGGAGCGCCTCGTAGACGCGCGCGCCGTCGCCCACCCGCACCAGGATGAAGTTCGCGGCGCTCGGCACGTGCGCCAGCCCGAGCGTGCGGAACGCCTCGACCAGGAACGCCATGCCGGCGCGGTTCGTCGCGAGCGTCCGCCGCACGTGCTCCTCGTCGTCGAGCGCCGCGAGCGCGCCCGCGAGCGCCAGCGCGTTGACGTTGAACGGCTGGCGAATGCGGTCGAGCGCGTCGATCACCGGCCCCGAGGCGACGCCGTAGCCCACGCGGAGCCCGGCCAGGCCGTAGAGCTTGGAGAAGGTGCGGAGCGAGAGGACCGCCACGCGTCCATCGCCGCGCTCGCGGATGGTGTCGGGGTACTCGGGGTCCTCCACGTACTCGGCGTAGGCGTCGTCGGCGACCACGAGCAGGTGCTCTGGCAGGCGGCCGAGGAAGGCGCGCCAGGCGGCGCGGCGAACGATGGTTCCGGTCGGGTTGTTCGGGTTCCCGAGGAAGACGAGCCGCGTACGCGGCGTGACGGCCGCGGCGATCGCCTCCAGGTCGTGCGTGAAGTCGCGCAGCGGGACCATCCGGCTGCTACCCCCTGCGGACTGCACGACCAGGCGGTAGACGACGAAGGCCTGGTCCGCCATCACCGCCTCGTCGCCGGGGCGGAGGAAAGTGCGCACCGCCAGCTCGATGATCTCGTTCGAGCCGTTGCCGACGATGACCTCGGCCTCGGACACCCCGAGGCGCTCGGCCAGCCGGCGCTTGAGATAGAAGGCGGAGCCGTCGGGATAGCGGTGCAGGTCGCCGAGCGCGGCCGTGATCGCCGCGACGGCCTTCGGCGAGGGGCCGAGCGGGTTCTCGTTCGAGGCGAGCTTGATCGAGTCGCGGATGCCGAGCTCGCGCTCGAGCTCCTCGATCGGCTTGCCGGGCGGATACGGGGTGAGGGTCCGGATCCACTCCGGGACGAGGGCGCGCAGGTCCATCAGCCCCCGGGCGGCGCCGCCGGGTACGAGCCCAGGACTTTGAGCCGCGTCGCGCCGCGCTCGACCTCGGCGAGCGCCTGCTCGACCCGCCGCTCCCGCCGGTGCCCCTTCAGATCGCAGTAGAACACGTACTCCCACGGTCGCCCGCGCAGCGGCCGCGACTCGATCTTGATGAGATCGATGCCATGCGCGGCGAACGGCTTCAGCATGCGGGCCAGGATGCCGACCTCGTCGCGCACGCTGAAGAGGATCGAGGTCTTGTCGTCGCCGGTCGGCCGGGCGGCATCGCGCGCCGCGAGCACCACGAAGCGGGTCAAGTTGCCGGGCTCGTCGTTGATCGCGCGGGAGAGGACGGCGAGGCCGTAGGTTTCCGCCGCGGCCTCGCCGGCGATCGCGGCCGTCCCCTCCTCGGCGCGCGCCCGCTCGGCGGCGCGCGCGTTGCTGGCCTCGGCCTCGGTGGGCACGGCGGGCAGGTGCTCGGCGAGCCAGCGCCGGCACTGCGCCAGCGCCTGCGGGTGGGCGACGATCCGGTCGATGCCCTTCATGCTCGTGCCCGCCCGCGCGAGCAGGTTGTGGCGGACCGCGAGCGAGATCTCGGCGCAGATCTGCAGCGGCGAGTCGGCGAGGAGGTCGAGCGTGTGCGCCACCATGCCCTCGGTCGAGTTCTCGACCGGCACCACACCAAGGTCCGCGCGCTCGCTCTCCACCTCGTGGAACACGTCCGCGACCGAGGCGGCGGCGAGGTAGTCGGCGGCCGCGCCGAACTGCTGGCACGCCGCGAGGTGCGTGAAAGTCGCCTCGGGCCCCAGGTACGCGATGCGGAGGCGCTGCTCGAGGCTGCGCGAGGCCGAGATGATCTCGCGGAAGACCGCCCGCACCAGGTGCGCGGGCAGCGGACCCCGGTTCGCGCGCGCCAGGCGCTCGAGCACACCCTTCTCGCGCGCCGGCGCGTACACCTCGGAGTTGCTGCGCGCCTTCTGCTCGGCGATCGCGAGCGCGAGCTCGGCGCGTCGGCTGAGGAGGCGCAGCAGCTGGTCGTCGATCCGGTCGATCTGCTGCCGGAGGACGGGAATCGAGGCCTTGCGCAGCATGCGGCGCCCGGCGCGTGGTCTAGCCCGCGACCTGGTGTTTTGCAAACTTGCAACGGCCGCGGTGCGATTTGGCGACAGAGCGGACGGGCAAAACGAGGCAGTGACGATCGTGCGTGCCCGAGCATCGCGGCTTTTTCGTGCGCGCGCACGGTGGCATCGCCGTTGCACCGCTCGAGTCATGGAAGGAGGGCGACACCATGAACGTGGAGCTCGCATCCCTCGCGCCGCTCGTCTGGGGTCTCGGCGGCCTCGTCGCCGTGCTCGTCCTCGCCCGCGACCGGCACGCCTCCTTGGAGGGGCCGGTCCGGATCGAGACCACGCCGCCCGAGCCTCTGCGCCCGGCCGCCTGAGCGCTTCGGATCACCCATCCCTCTCGGCGCGCCCCGGGGGGAAGTCAGCCGAGGGCTATGCGAAGGTCCGCGCGAACAGCGCGTCGATCGCCGACTGGCCGTTCGGCTCGAGGAACCGTGTGCCGGTCCCGCAAAAGCACGGCTGTCGGATCAGCGGAGCGTCCTCGCCGCGCCATCCCTCGCCGGTCCAGCGGAACCAGCCGTCGCGCTCCTGGTCGAAGACGTAAAGCGGCTTGTTCAGTATCTTCGCATACTCGGGGGCCACGCCCGTGCCACCGGTCACAGTGTCGTCCTCGTTGATCTTGCCAACGGCGAAGATCTCATGGCCGCTCTGCACCTGGTGCCAGATCGTCTGCAGTACCTTCTTGAAGAGCGGCGTCTCCGGGAACTTCCGGTGCATGAGCTTGCTGATGTAGCCGAGGCTCACGTCACCGCGCCGCAGCTCGGCGTTCGTGAGGATGCGTCGACCGCGCTCCCGCACCGGGTTGTGGCCCTCGAAGGTGAAATTGACCTCATCGACGCCGTGCCGCTGCGCGGCCGCGCCGAAGGTCGCTTCCGCGCCCGCCGCGCCGCCGCTGAAGAGGATGCAGTCTTCGCGCTTCACACCCAGTTCCTCCGCTGCGCACCTTCTCTCCGATTGCTCTCGCGACGTCAAACGCGAAGCGGATGCGGTCAGGCGGCGCCGAACTCCAGATCACACCGCAGGCAGATCGCTCCCGATGCGCCGGTAACGCGCGTAGCGGCGCGCGACCAGCTCGCCCGGCGGCACGCCGCCGAGCGCCGTCAGGTGGCGCTCGAGCGCGCGGCCGAGGAGCACGGCCGCCCGCGCCGGCTGGCGGTGCGCGCCGCCGCCCGGCTCGGCCACGATCTCGTCCACCACGCCGAAGCCCGCGAGCTCCGCCGCCGTCAGGCCGAGGAGCGCCGCGCTCCGCGCCACCGTCTCGGGCGTGCGCTCGCGAAAGAGGATCGACGCGCAGCCCTCGGGGGAGATCACCGAGTACCAGGCGTGCTCCTGCATGAGCACCCGATCGGCGAGGGCGAGGGCGAGCGCGCCGCCGCTCCCGCCCTCGCCGATCACCGCGCTCACCACCGGCACGCGCAGCCCGGCCAGCGTGCGCAGGCTGGCGGCGATCGCCTCCGCCTGCCCGCGCTCCTCGGCGCCGATGCCGGGGTACGCGCCCTGCGTGTCGATGAGGGTGATCACCGGGCGCGCGAAGCGCTCCGCCAGCTCGAAGAGGCGGACCGCCTTGCGGTACCCCTCGGGGCGCGGCATGCCGAAGTTGCGGAGCACGCGCTCGGCGGTCGAGCGGCCCCGCTGCTGCGCGACCACCACGACGGCGTGGCCGCGAAAGCGCGCGAGCCCGCCCACGATCGCGCCGTCCTCGCCGAAGCGGCGGTCGCCGTGCAGCTCGACCAAGTCGCGGCAGAGGACGCCCAGGTAATCGAGCGCCGAGGGGCGGTCGGGGTGGCGCGAGAGCTGTACGCGCTCCCACGGCGTCAGGCGCGCGAGCAGCTCCTGCTGCACGCGGCGGCGCTCGGCGCGCAGGCGGCGGAGGCGCTCGCCCTCGGGCGTGCCCGGGCTCACCCCCGCCAGGCGCGCGATCTCGGCGTCGAGCGGCTCGAGCGGCCGCTCGAAGTCGAGGTAGGTCTGCGTCGCGGCCGCGCGCGCCGCCATCACGCCGGGGCGCGGACGGCGGGTGCCGCGCCGGCGAGGAACGCCTCGACCACCGCCGCGATCGTCCCGGCCTCGCGCTCGGGGTGGCGCCACACGATCGCCGGCTCGCGCCGGAACCAGGTGCGCTGGCGCTTCGCGAACTGGCGCGTCGCGCGCACCATGGCCGCGAGGGCCGTGGCGAGGTCCGTCCGTCCCTCGACGCAGGCGAGCAGCTCGCGGTAGCCGACCGCCGAGAGGCCGGGCGCGGCGGCGCCGAGCCCCCGCCCGCGGAGCGCACGCACCTCGTCGAGGAAGCCGGCCTCCAGCATGGCGCGCGCGCGCGCCGCGATGCGGGCGTCCAGCTCGGCCGTCGGGCGGGCGAGACCGATCAGGAGCGTATCGTAGGCCGGCTCGCCGAAGCGGTGCTCGGCCTGCCAGCGCGAGAGCGGCACGCCGCTCACGAGCGCCACCTCGAGCGCCCGCACGATGCGCACCCGGTCGCCGGGCGCGATGCGCGCCGCGGCCGCGGGGTCGAGGGCGCGGAGCCGGCGATGCAGCGCGGGCGCCGCCTCCTCCGCGAGCGCGGCGCGCAGCGCCGGCACCCGCGGCGGTGCCGGGCAGAGGCCACCCAGGAGCGCGCGCACGTAGAGCCCCGTGCCGCCCACCACGAGCGCCACGCGACCGCGGCGGACGATATCCGCGATCGCCGCGCGCGCGGCGTCCCGAAAGCGCGCCGCATCGAACGCCTCGCCCGGCGCGACCAGGTCCAGGCAGTGGTGCGGGACGCGGGCCCGCTCCGCCGCCGTCGGCTTCGCCGTGCCGATCTCGAGATCGCGATAGACCTGCCGCGAGTCGGCGGAGACGATCTCACCGCCCAGGCGCTCGGCGAGGTCGAGCGCGAGCGCGCTCTTCCCACTCGCCGTCGGGCCGACGATGCAGACGAGGCGCATTGGTTTAAATCATCTGGGGGCCAGCACGGCGCCTCTCGGCGCCGGCCTCCCCCGGCGTTGCGTTGTTGATACTGTCCTCACAGGCCTCATCTCCGAAACAGGGCCTCCAGCTGCGTTCGGGCGAGCTCGGCGGCGACGGGGCGGCCGTGCGGGCAGTGGGCCGACACCTCGACGCCGTCCATCGACGCGAGGAGGGCCTGCGCCTCCGCCTCGCCGAGCCGCTGTCCGACGCGCACCACGCCGTGGCAGGCGATGGTGGCGAGCGCCGCGTCGGTGGCCCGCTCGGCGGCGGCGCTGGCCCCCTCCTCCACCAGCTCGCCGGCGACGGCCCGCAGCAGCGCCCCCACGTCGCGGCCGCCGAGCAGCCGCGGCACCGTGCGCAGCAGGAACGTGCCCTCGCCGAAGGGCTCGCCCTCGAGGCCGGCCGCCGCAAGCGCCGCGGCGTGCTCGGCCAGCGCCGCCGACTCGGCCGCCGGGAGCGCGATCGTCTCCGGCACGAGCAGGCGGTCGCGCGCCACGCCGCCCGCGCGGCACTCGGCGCGCAGGCGCTCGAACACGACCCGCTCGTGGGCCGCATGCTGGTCGATCAACACCACGCGTCCCTCGCCCTGGCAGAGGAGATAGCCATCGAAGATCTGGCCGATGAAGCGCAGGGACGCAAACCCGCGCGGCGCGGGCGTCCAGAGCGGCGCCTGCGCCGCCGCCGCGGGCGCGGCGCGCGGATCGCCGTAGGCGGGTGCCACCTCGCGCGCGAATGCCGCCGGCGCGGTGCCCGGCGGGGCGAGCGCCGCCGCCAGACGCGCGCGCAGCACCGGCACGAGCAGCTGGTGCACGGCCGCCGGGCTCCGGAAGCGCACCTCGAGCTTCGCGGGATGCACGTTCACGTCCACCTCGCCGGGCGGGATGCCGAGGAAGAGGATCGCGATCGGGTAGCGGCCGCGCATCACGAGCGAAGCGTAGCCGTCGAGCACGGCGCGCAGCAGGAGCCGGTCCCGCACCCAGCGCCCGCTCCCCGCCCCGCCGACGGCCACGTAGGTCCACACCAGGCGCGCGGTGGCCAGCGTCTCGCGCGGCGGGGCGAGGAAGCCGGCGAGCGTGTAGCCGCGCGCCGCCGCCTCGACCGGCACGAGGCTCGCGGCGCGCGCGCGCCCGAGCACCTGCACGAGACGCTGGCGGGCGTCGGCGACCGGCGGGAAGGCGAGCACCTCGCGCCGGTCGTGCTCGAGGCGGAAGCCGACGGCCGGGCTCGCGACCGCGAGCCGCGTGAGCACGTCCACCACGTGCCCGACCTCGGTCGGCGCGCTGCGCAGGAACTTCCGCCGCACCGGCGTCTCGGCGAACAGCTCGCGCACCTCGACGCTCGTGCCCGGGGGCGCACCCGCCGCGCCCGCCGGCCGCGCGCCTGCCGCATCCGCCTCGACCGCGACCCCGCCCGCGTCGGCGGCCCGGCGGGTGACCAGCCGCACGCGCGCCACCGCGGCGATGCTGGGCAGCGCCTCGCCACGGAAGCCGAGCGTGGTGACCGCCGGCAGGTCCTCCGCGCGCGCGAGCTTGCTGGTCGCGTGGCGCGCGAAGGCGACCAGCGCGTCCTCCGCCGCCATGCCCTCGCCGTCGTCGCGTACCGAGATCAGGTCGAGCCCGCCCGCGCCGAGGCAGACCTCCACGTGGCGCGCGCCCGCGTCGAGCGCGTTCTCGACCAGCTCCTTCACCACCGAGCCCGGCCGCTCGATCACCTCGCCGGCCGCGATCTGCCCCTGCACCGCCGGCGGAAGGACCGCGATCTTGCCCACGGTGCGTCCTATCCTAGAGGATGAAGCGCGCGTCCTTGCGCGCCAGCCAGGCCTCCACCTCGGCGCGGTTCGCCTCGAAGCCGGGGCGCCCCATGAGCCCGTAGGCGAGCCGCTTCCCCTCCTCGACCCCGGGCTGCCCGAACGGGTCGATGCCGGCCAGCGCGCCCACGGCGACGGTCGCCGTCTCGAGGAGATAGAGGAGCTGCCCCAGCGTGAAGGCGTTCACGGCCGGGAGGACGAGCGTCGCGCTCGGCCGGCCGCGCTTGGCGAGCGCCAGCTCGGTCGCGCGCTGCTCGGCGTTGAGCAGCTCGCCGAGCGAGTGGCCGCCGAGATAGCCGACGCCCTCCAGGTCCTGGTAGGTGGTCGGCAGGTCGACCGCCGCGCCATGGTCCTCGACGCGCGCGAAGAGGACCACCTTGTCGCGCGGCCCCTCCACGTAGAGCTGGAGCTGCGAGTGCTGGTCGGCGGCGCCGAGCGCGCGCACCGGCGTCTGCCCCCACTCGACGGTGCGGCCGGCCAGGTCCCGCGCCTTGCCGAGGCTCTCCGCCCAGAGCTGGCAGAACCAGTCGGCGGTCGCTGCCAGGCGCGTGCAGTATGGCATGAGGACCAGGATCGGCTTCGCGTGCCGCGTCGCCAGGAGAAAGAGCGCGCCCGCCAGCGCGAGCGCCGGGTCGGCGAGCGGCGCCGCCGCCGCGCGCGCCCGCTCGTCCACGTAGACCGCGCCCGCGAGCAGCTCCTCCACGTCGATGCCCGCCACGGCGGCGGGAAAGAGTCCGACGGGCGTCAGCACGGAGAAGCGCCCGCCCACGCCGTCCGGCACGACGAGGTCGCGGAAGCCCTCGTCGTTGACGATCTGCCGCAGCACGCCCTTCTCGGCGTCGGTGGTGACGACCAGGTGGTGCTTGTAGTCGACCGCGCCCAGCTCGTGCAGCAGGCGGTCGCGCACGACCAGGAACTGCGCCATGGTCTCGGCGGTCTCGCCCGACTTGCTGATCACGTTGAAGAGCGTGCGTCTCGCATCGAGCTGCCCGAGGAGGGCGCCGAAGTCGCTCACCAGCGCGCGCGCGCCGAGCGCCGAGCCGCCGATGCCGAGCACGACCAGCACGTCGATGTCGGCCCCCACACCGGCCGCATCGTCGAGCACGCGGCGCGCGTCGTCGAACCGGTGCGGCAGCTCGGCGAAGGCGAGCGTGCCTGCGGCCCGGCGCGCCGCGAGCTCGTCGCGCACGCGGGCGAGCTCGGGTTCGAGCCCCGCCAGCTCCTCGGCGGCGAGCCCGCTTCCCCCCACCGCCGCGGCGAGCAGCCCGTTCAGGTCGACGCGGACCGTCATGCTCTCCCGCCAGCGACGGCGCCGGTAGTTCGCCATCGTGCGGCGGGGTGTAGCTGCTGCCGCCCCGGGGGGTCAAGCTGCGTCCTTCCGCATCGGTTCCGCGGGCCGCGGGCGTGCGCTATTCTCGCCCGCCGTGTCCGTGCCGAAGCTCGCCCCCGACCCCGCGGCGCTCACCGCGGCGCTCGCCCCGCGCCGTTCGGCCGGAGCACGCATCGTCTTCACGAACGGCTGCTTCGACCTCCTCCATCCGGGCCACGTGCGCTACCTCGCCGCCGCGCGCGCGCTCGGCGACGTGCTGGTCGTCGGGCTGAACGGCGACGCCTCGGTCCGCCGGCTGAAGGGCCCCGGCCGCCCGATCCTGTGCGCCGAGGAGCGCGCCGAGGTGCTGGCCGGCCTCGCCGCCGTCGACCACGTGATCGTCTTCGAGGAGGACACGCCGCGCGCGCTGGTCGCCGCCCTCGGCCCCGACGTCCTGGTGAAGGGCGCCGACTGGCCCGAGGACGAGATCGCCGGGCGGGACGAGACCCTCGCCCGCGGCGGCCGTGTCGAGCGCATCCCGCTCGTCCCTGGCATCTCCACGACGGAGCTGATCCGCCGCACCCGCGATGCCGCGGTCGGGGCGAAGACGGGCGTGATCCGCGGCCAGCTCAGGCGCCGGAGGAATCGCGGGTAATCTCTTTGCAGCCCCTTCGGAGCGGCTGTATAGGGGCAGCGCCCGTGACCCAACACAGGCCGGACATGCTGGGGCTGGCCGCAGCCGTGGAAGGACTCGATGCAGAGCTGTGCCGGTACGAGGCGCTGGCGGCCGGGATCCAGCGCGAGCGCCTCGACTCCGAGAAGCACCTGCGCCGCGCGGCGCAGGTGCTGAGCGAGCTCGAGGACAGCGAGGCGCGGCTCGGCGAACACATCCGCGCGCTGGTGGGTGCGATCACGACGGCACGCGAGCGTCACGAGAAGCAGTCGGAAGCCGTCCAGGCGCGAGCGGATCAGATCAGGCGGCGGACGGAGAGCCTGACCCAGTTGCTCGCGCGATGGAGGGCGCTGGGCGAGGCGGCGGGAGAGGTGAACCGCTTGGTGCAGCAGGTGGCAGCTTCTGCCCAGGAGGCCAGCGCCGCGGAGCGCATCGACGCCGCGGCGTTTCGGGAGGTCGACGACCGGCTCTGCCGGCTCGCCGAGGACTCCGGGGAGCTCGCGCGAGCCGCCCAGGACGAGGAGTTCCTGGATCTCGGGACGCAGGCGGAGTCGCTCCGACTGCAGTTCCTTTCGGCGCGCAACAAGTTCCGGCTCCTCGAGCGGCGCGCGGGGTCGGCAGGCGAGCCGTAGGAAGCTCGCGAAGGGAGGTCGCGGGCATCCCATTCGCCGCGAGCCCTCGCGATGCGCTCAGGCCCGATCGGGAGGCTGCCCTGCGGACGCGCTCTCTCCCGGCTTCCCATGGTCCGCGTCGTGCGGTAGCTGAGCGCTCCGCGCGAGGACGCGAAGCAACTGGTCAGGTTCGAGGGGCTTCGCCAGATGGACCTGAAAGCCGGCCGCGAGCGCGCGCGCCCGATCGCTCGCCCGCGCGTAGGCGGTGAGCGCCACCGCCGGCACGTCACCGCCCTGGTCGGGCCTGAGCGCTCGCACCTTCCGGATCAGGGCGTAGCCGTCCTCGGCCGGAAGCCCGATGTCGCACACCAGCACGTCCGGCCGCCAGGAGACGAGCCGGCCGAGCGCTTCCCCTGCGGTGCCGACCGCCGCAACCGTGGCGCCTGCCTGGGACACGATCGCGGAGAGCGCTTCGCGCGCATCCACCTCGTCCTCGACGAGGAGCACGCGGAGGCCCTCGAGGCTGCACGGCACCTCCGCCGCCCGAGCCTCCTCGACGGCGGCGGCGCCGCTGGAGCGCGCGAGCTGCTCGTCGTGACGGGTCGCGAGCGGCAGGGTCACCACGAAGGTGGCGCCCCGTCCTTCGCCGTCGCTCAGCGCCTCGACGCTTCCCCCGTGCAGCTCGACCAGGTGATGCACGATGGCGAGGCCCAGGCCGAGCCCGCCGCTGGTCCGGGTCGACGACGCGTCCGCCTGGCGGAAGCGCTCGAACACGTGGGGCAGAAAACCCGGCGCGATTCCCTGCCCCGTGTCGGTCACGCGCACCTCGGCGTCCGAGCCGACGCGGCAGAGCCGCACCTCGACGTGGCCACCGCGCGGCGTGAACTTGATCGAGTTCGAGAGCAGGTTCCAGATCACCTGCTGCAATCGGCCGGTGTCGCCGAGCACCGGGCCGGTCGCCGGGTCGATCAAGCGCGCGAGCGTGATCGCCTTCGCTTCTGCCGCGGCCGCCAGTGAATCGGTCGCCGCCTCGACGACCGGCCCGACCTCGAGAGGACGGCAGTCGAGGTGCAGTTTGCCCGTCATGATGCGCGAGACGTCGAGGAGATCGTCGACCAGCCGTGCCTGAGCCCTGGCGTTCCGCTCGACCGCCGAGATGGCCCGGGCCGCGGCCTCTGGGTCGAGTTCTTTCCGGCGCAACATCCAGAGCCAGGAGAGCATCGCGCTGAGCGGGGTGCGCAGCTCGTGCGAGACCGTGGAGAGGAACTCCTCCTTCAGGGTGTTCGCCTCTCGCGCCTCGCTGAAGAGCGCGTTCTCGATCGCGATCGAGGTCATTTGCGCGAGCTGGACGAGGAGATCCTCGTCCTCCTGGGTGAAGCTGCGGTCGCCGTCGGCGAAGACCTTGACCAGGCCCAGGTTCCGCCCGTCGCGCCCGGTGAACGGCGCCGCCAGGACGTCGTAGGTCTCCAGCGCGCCGTCCCCGTCCCCATCCGCGGAGAGACCCGCGCCGTGCGGGTGGACGAGCCCGGTGGCGCGCCAGGCCCGGTTCATCTCGTACGCCGCCAGGGGCGCCGCCACGTCGATGTCCTCCGCGTCCGGGATCGCGGAGGCGGCCGAGACCGCGCGGTGCGTGCGCCGCTCGTCCACGCGCGCCACCGCCAGGGCCCGTTGCGCGCCGAGGATCTCGCGCGCGCTCGCGACGAGCACGGACAGCATCTGGTCGAGCGAGAGCGCGGCGTTGATGGCGAGCGAGGAGGCGGCCAGCCTGTGGAGCTGGGCCGCGCGCTGCCGCAGGGTATCCGCCTGCCGCTTCACCTCCATCGTGGCCCGGAAGAGCTCGACGAAGACCGACACCTTGGTACGCAGCACGTCCGGCACGACCGGAGTCAGGATGTAGTCCACGGCCTTGAGCGAGTACCCCCGCGCCACGTGCGTCTCGTCGCCGAAGGCAGTGATGAAGATGATGGGCGTGTGCGCCGTCTTCGATCGCTCCCGGATGAGGGTCGCCGTCTCGAACCCGTCCATACCCGGCATGCGCACGTCGAGCAGGACGACGGCGAAGTCCTCTGCAAGAAGACGCCGGAGCGCCTCCTTTCCCGAGCGCGCCTTCACGATGTTGACGCGCAGGTCGACGAGGATCGACTCGAGGGCGACGAGCTTGTCCCGGCTGTCATCGACGATCAGGATGCTCGGCGTCTCCGGCATGATGCTGGGCCCTCGCGGTTCCGCCGGCTCTTAGTCGGACAACCACACCCGGAGGAGCGAGAGCAGCTCCTCGGTGTCGATCGGCTTCGCGAGGTAGTCGGATGCGCCGGCCTTGATGCACTTCTCGCGGTCACCCTTCATGGCCTTCGCCGTAACCGCGATGATCGGGAGGGTGGTGAACCCGGCGCCTTTGCGGATCGCCCGGATCGTCTCGTAGCCGTCCATCTCGGGCAGCATGATGTCCATGAGAATCGCATCGATCCCCGGCTGCTCGTGCAGGATGCCGATCGCCTCGCGGCCGCTCTCCGCGGACACGACCGTGATCTCGTGCCGCTCGAGGATGCTCGTCATGGCGTAGATGTTGCGGATGTCGTCGTCGACGAGCAGCACCTTCTTGCCAGCGAGCGTGGCGTTGACGTCGTGCAGGCGCTCGAGCATCCGCCGCTGTGATTCGGGCATGCGGATGACGGCGCGATGCAGGAAGAGGGCCGTCTCATCGAGCAGGTGTTCGGGCGCCTCGGCGTCCTTCGGGATGACGCTCTGCGCGAGCCGCTTGAGCCGGCCCTGCTCCTCGGGGGTGAGATCGCGCGCCGTGCACACGATCAGCGGGCATTCGCGGAACGCGCGCTCGCGGCGCAGCTGCTCGATGAACTCGATTCCGTCCATGTCGGGCAACCCGAGGTCGACGACGGTGCAGTCGAAGCGCTGTTGCGTGAGCGCGGCGAGTGCCTCGCTCGCGGTGGCGACCGCCGTCGTGTGGACGTCTCCGTTCCCGATCAGCTCGACGACCCGATCGCGCTGGACCTGGTCGCCCTCGACGAGGAGGAGGTTCTTCACGGGCCGGCTGACGCAGTCCTCCAGCCGCGCGAGCGCCGCCTCGATCGCCGCCGGGGTGAGCGGTTTCACCGCGAGGCCGAGAGCGGCGCGCGCGGGCCCCGGCTCGATCTCCCCCTCGACCGAGATCACGTGCACCGGGATGTGACGCGTAGCGAGGTCGAGCTTCAGCTGGCTCAGGATCCGCCACCCGCTCATGTCCGGGAGCCTGATGTCGAGGGTGATCGCATGCGGCTGGAGTTGGCGGGCGAGGGTGACGGCGGCCACGCCACGCGTCGCGACCACGGCCTTGAAGCCGTGGCCGTGCGCCCGCTCGACGAGGATCCGCGCGAACGGCGGGTCGTCCTCGATCACGAGCAGAAGGCGGTCATTGGGCCGGATGTCGTGCCGATCGTCGCCGACCTCCTCGGTGGGCGCGGCGAGCTCCTCGGGGGTGACCGGCCGCGCCGTGACGGCTCGGCGCTCCATCGCGAGCGCAGCGTCGTTGCCCGAAACCGTGCGGCCACTCGGGTGCACGTGCGGGAGGTAGAGCTTGAAGGTGCTCCCCTTGCCGGGGGCGCTGACGGTCGCGATCTCTCCCCCGAGGACGCGGGCGATCTCGCGGCTGATCGCCAGCCCGAGCCCCGTCCCGCCGTACTTCCGGCTGGTGCTGCCGTCGGCCTGCTGGAAGGCCTCGAAGATGATCTGCTGCTTCTCGGCGTCGATGCCGATGCCCGTGTCGGTGACCGAGAACACGACCACGGCCGGCGCATGGTTGAGCACGTCGTTGTCCAGGTTCCACCCCTCCTGTGCGAGGCCCGCCCGAAGCGTCACGCTTCCGCGCTCGGTGAACTTGAAGGCGTTCGAGAGAAGGTTGCGCAGCACTTGCTGCAGCCGCTTCGAATCGGTGTGGAGGATCATCGGCATCCGCGCGTCGGCCTCGATCGTGAAGTCGAGCCCCCGCGACTCGGCGACCGGCCGGAACGTCCGCTCGACGTACTCGGCGAGGTCCGCCACCGCGACGTCCACGGCGTCGATGGTCACCGTCCCGGACTCGATCTTGGCGAGATCGAGGATGTCGTTGATGAGCTTGAGCAAGTCGTTGCCTGCGGAGTGGATGGTCTTCGCGTAGTCGACCTGACGGGCCGTGAGGTTCCCCTCGAGGTTCCCGCCGAGCTGTTCCGCGAGGATGAGGAGGCTGTTGAGCGGCGTCCGCAGCTCGTGCGACATGTTGGCGAGGAACTCCGACTTGTACTTCGAGGTGAGCGCGAGCTGCGACGCCTTCTCCTCGAGCGCCTGCCGCGCCTGCTCCACCTCCCGGTTCTTACGCTCGACCTCGACGTTCTGATCGGCCAGCAGCTTGGCCTTCTCCTCGAGCTCGGCGTTGCTGCGCGTCAGCTCGCGCTGCCGGACCTGCAGCTCGGTGGCGAGGGACTGCGACTGCTTGAGCAGGTCCTCCGTGCGGGTGTTCGCCTCGATCGTGTTGAGCACGATGCCGATCGATTCCATGAGCTGGTCGAGGAAGGCCTGGTGCGTCGCGCTGAAGCGGGCGAACGAAGCGAGCTCGATCACCGCCTTCACCTGGCCCTCGAAGATCACCGGCAGCACGAGAATATTGAGCGGCGGCGCTTCGCCCAGCCCGGAGCTGACCTGGATGTAGTCGCGCGGCACGTTGGTGAGGAGGATCTTCTCCTTCTCGACCGCCGCCTGGCCCACGACCCCTTCGCCGAGCCGGAACTCGTTCCCCACGTTCTTGCGCGCCCGGTAGGCGTAGCTCGCGAGCAGGCGAAGCACCGGCTCCTCCTTGCTGCCAATGATGTAGAAGACGCCGTGCTGCGCCTCGACCACCGGCGCGAGCTCCGAGAGGATGAGCTTCGCGACCGTCAGCATGTCCTTCTGGCCCTGCAGCATGCGGCTGAACTTGGCGAGGTTCGTCTTGAGCCAATCCTGCTCGCTGTTCTTGAGGGTCGTGTCCTTCAGGTTGACGATCATCTCGTTGATGTTGTCCTTGAGCGCCGCCACCTCGCCCATCGCCTCGACCGTGATCATCCGCGTGAGGTCGCCCTTGGTGACCGCCGTCGCCACCTCGGCGATGGCGCGGACCTGCGTGGTCAGGTTCGCCGCGAGCTGGTTCACGTTGTCGGTCAGATGCTTCCACGTGCCGGCGGCGCCCGGGACGCTCGCCTGCCCGCCCAGCTTTCCCTCCACGCCGACCTCGCGCGCGACTGTCGTCACCTGATCGGCGAACGTCGCCAGGGTGTCGATCATGCTGTTGATCGTGTCCGCGAGCGCGGCGATCTCGCCCTTCGCCTCGACGGTGAACTTCCGCTCCAGGTCACCGTTCGCGACCGCGGTCACCACCTTGGCGATGCCACGCACCTGGTTCGTCAGGTTGCCGGCCATGAAATTCACGTTGTCGGTCAGGTCCTTCCAGGTGCCCGAGACGCCGCGCACCTGGGCCTGCCCGCCGAGCTTGCCCTCGGTGCCGACCTCGCGCGCGACGCGCGTCACCTCGGCCGCGAAGGAGCTCAGCTGGTCCACCATCGTGTTGATGGTGTTCTTGAGCTCCAGGATCTCACCGCGCACGTCGACGGTGATCTTCTTGGTGAGGTCGCCGGCCGCGACCGCCTTGGTCACGTCCGCGATGTTGCGCACCTGGCCGGTCAGATTGCTCGCCATGAAGTTCACGCTGTCGGTCAGGTCCTTCCACGTGCCGGCGACGCCCTTCACGTCCGCCTGCCCGCCGAGCTTGCCTTCGGTGCCGACCTCTCGGGCCACTCGCGTGACCTCGGAGGCGAAGGAGCGGAGCTGATCCACCATGGTGTTGATGGTGTCCTTGAGCTCGAGGATCTCGCCCTTCACGTGCACCGTGATCTTCTTCGAGAGGTCGCCGGTCGCGACCGCGGTCGTCACTTCGGCGATGTTGCGGACCTGTGCGGTCAGGTTGCTCGCCATCGAGTTCACGCTGTCGGTCAGGTCCTTCCAGGTGCCGGCGACGCCCTTCACGTCCGCCTGGCCGCCGAGCTTCCCCTCCGAGCCGACTTCGCGTGCGACGCGCGTCACTTCGGAGGCGAAGGAGCGGAGCTGATCGACCATCGTGTTGATGGTGTTCTTGAGCTCCAGGATTTCGCCCCGCACGTCGACGGTGATCTTCTTGGTGAGGTCACCGTTGGCGACCGCGGTCGTCACCTCCGCGATGTTCCGCACCTGCCCGGTCAGGTTCCCGGCCATCAGGTTCACGCTGTCGGTCAAGTCCTTCCAGGTGCCGGCGACCCCCTTCACGTCGGCCTGGCCGCCGAGCCGCCCCTCCGTGCCGACCTCCCGGGCGACCCGGGTGACCTCGGCGGCGAACGAGCTCAACTGGTCCACCATGGTGTTGAAGACGTTCTTGATCTGGAGGATCTCGCCGCGGACGTCGACGGTGATCTTCTGGGTCAGGTCGCCGCCGGCGATGGCGGTCGCCACCTTCGACACGTCGCGGAGCTGCACGGTCAGGTTGCGGGCCAGGGAGTTGACGCTGTCCGTCAGATCCTTCCAGGTGCCGGCGACGCCCTTCACGTCCGCCTGGCCGCCGAGTTTCCCTTCCGTGCCGACCTCGCGCGCCACGCGTGTGACCTCCGCCGCGAACGAGCTCAGCTGGTCCACCATCGTGTTCACGGTGTTCTTGAGCTCGAGGATCTCGCCCTTCACGTCGACCGTGATCTTCTTCGAGAGGTCGCCGTTCGCGACCGCCTTGGTCACGTAGGCGATGTTCCGCACCTGCGCGGTCAGGTTGCCGGCCATGAAGTTCACGCTGTCGGTCAGGTCCTTCCACGTACCGGCCACGCCGCGCACGTCGGCCTGGCCGCCGAGTTTGCCCTCCGTCCCCACCTCGCGCGCCACGCGCGTCACCTCGGAGGCGAAGGAGCGGAGCTGATCGACCATCGTGTTGATGGTGTTCTTGAGCTCGAGGATCTCGCCCTTCACGTCGACCGTGATCTTCTTCGAGAGGTCGCCGCTCGCGACCGCGGTCGTCACCTCGGCGATGTTGCGGACCTGGCCAGTCAAGTTGGCGGCCATGAAGTTCACGCTCTCGGTCAGGTCCCTCCACGTGCCGGCCACGCCTTCGACCTTGGCCTGCCCGCCGAGCTTGCCCTCCGTGCCCACCTCGCGCACGACGCGCGTCACCTCGGAGGAGAAGGCGCCAAGCTGCTCGACCATCCGGTTGACGGTCTTGGCGCTGCGCAGGAACTCGCCCTGCAGCGAGCGTCCGTCGAAGTCGAGCGCCATGGTCTGGGTCAGATCGCCCTTGGCGACCGCGCCGATGACCCGAGCCATCTCGCTCGTGGGATGGACCAGGTCGCCCACCAGCGTGTTCACGGACTCGATCGACGACGCCCAGAGGCCGGTGAAGTCCCCGACCGTCACGCGGTGGGTGATCTTGCCTTCCTTGCCGACCAGTCGGGCCAGCCGCTCGAGCTCGCGGACCAGGCGCTGGTTCGACTCCATGATCTCGTTGACGGTGTCCGCCACCTTGCCACCCACCCCCGTCCACTTGACCGGGAGCCGGGGCGCGAAGTTTCCGCGCCTGAGCGCCGTCAGCACCTCGAGCAGCTTGCCCTCGTCCACGTGGTCGTTGGGCTGCTGGCCGTGCCCCTTCCCACCTGCCGGCGGCCGCGGGGTTCCGGCGGACCGAAGCGATGCAGCCTTGGAACCAGCGGCGTCCGGGCCGCCGGAGCGTCCGTTGCTTCTCATGTCAGCTCGCTCCCTTGCACGGCCGGCGCAAACGCGACCGGGCGTGCATCTGAGGATCTCGGCGGGAGGGCTGAGCGCCTCGGCTGCCCGCCGCGACCCCGGTCAGCGGGGACGCCCAAACGCAGCACCTCGAGCCCGTGAGGCCGCTCCGGCTTGTCCCCACCACACCGCCACCACTCCGCAGATCTCGCTCCTCGAAAGTGACTCGGCCGCGAAACAGCTTACCAGTCTTGCAGCGCGCAAGCCGCCGACCGACGTCACGCCTTACCCGTATCCCGCCCGGAAAAATGGGGGATTGAGGCGGACCCTGCGCCCCCCCGCACCTCACCCGCCGTGAATAACGCGTCGCCCTCCCAGCGATGGTCCAGCGCGCGACGCGAAGCGCACCACCCGTACACTCGGGCCAGCTGCATTGCAACGTCTCCGGCGGCGTGCTACCCACGCCGGGCCATGGCGCGCGCGTGCGACATCTGCGGCAAGCAGCGCTCCGTCGGCCACAACGTGAGCCACGCCAACAACAAGACGAAGCGGCTCTGGCGGCCGAACCTCCAGCAGGTGCACGCCGCGGTGGGCGGCGGCGGCAAGCGGCTCCTCGTCTGCACCCGCTGCGTGCGCTCGGGGCGCGTGCTGAAGGCCGCCCCTAGATCGACCCGAGACCTTGTCTCGGGTCGGTAGGACGCGAGCGTGTGGCGTTCGCGGATTGGGCACACGCCGTGCCGTCGGCGCATTCCACCGGGCGGAACTCTCGCTCTCCGTCCCCGACCCGAGACAAGGTCTCGGGTCGGCTAAAAGGAGGCGTCGGCGGGCGCGCCGGCGGCGATCCATCGCCGCACGAGATCGATGAGCGTCGGGGGGAGCTGCGCGCCGACGCGTGGCATCGATTGTCCCTCGTCGGGGCCGAGGGTGCCCTCGAGCTTCCAGAGAAGGAAGCTGCGGTCGGGATCGCCGGGCGCGACGCGGAGCAGGCCGGCGGCCAGCGCCGCGCCATTGGAGGGCGGGACGCCGACCAGGTTCGCGTAGGCCGCGCCGGCGGCCAGCGTCATGCCACCGGCGTTCCCGGCGCCGTGACAGGAGAGGGTGGCGCAGCTCGGCGTGAAGATCTTGCGTTGAAGTGTCGTGAAGGTTGCGGTTGCACCCGGCGGATGCTCGCAGATGAAGGTCAGACGGTCGCGGGCGTCGCCGCCCGAAGCCATCGACACGCTCGCGCGCAGCGTGGCGCGCGCCCGACGCGTGCCGTGGCGCGCGAGCGGCACGCCGACCGTGGGCGTGCACGTGTCGGGTGTCGCGACCGGCATGGGCAGCCCCTCGAGGGCAGCGACGAGCCCCGCGAAGCCCGGCGCCGGCGACCACGCCTGCGCGCCAGTCACGGCGTCGGCATGGCAGCGCGGTTCGCCCGGGTCGGGTGCGTCGAGGCAGACGTGCACCGCGAACAGGCAGGTGCCGTCGGCCCGGCCGTCCCCGTCGCAGGTGGGATCGCCGTCGGTGCAGCGCGCGACCCGGCCACGGGGGACGCCGGCGACGTCCGTCACGAGCATGCAGTCGGTCTTCGGCGGCCCGCCGCCGCGAAAGCGCATGAAAGGGCCCGTCTGCGCCGGCGTCGCGACGGGCTGCAGCATGATCGCGCCCGCAAAAGCCGCGCACGCGAACGGACGGGGGGTCATGCGAGCAACCTTCCGCCAACGGACCTCGGCTCTGCGGTCGAGACGCATCGGGCTACCGCGCGAGGATGCGAACTTCGGACCCGTCCTCCTTGTGCACGCAGTCGATCGCCTCGAGCGGGTCGTCGGTCGGATAGTAGAACCCGAACAGGTTGCAGTGCTCGTTCTTCTGGGTGTTGGGGCCGAACGGGAACGTCTCGGTGCTGTCGTTCTGCCAGGTGCAGGCCCACTCGAGGCCCTCGCCCGGCTGGAGTTCCAGCTTCCCGCCCTCTAGCGGTGACCTGGTATCGTCCAGCGAGTACTGCTGGAACTTCGGGTCACTGTACCCCACGTTCTCGTAGACCAGGGGGCCCCGCGTTCCGTCGACGAGGATCTTCCACACCTCGAACTTGACCCCGCGGAAGTGGTAGTGGCCGGTGAGCGCCATCACCGTCATCGGCCGGTTGTCCGAGGTCGGTCCGGTGAGCGCGCAGGTGCTCGACTGGGTCGAGAGACCCGGGGGCACGAGGACCGTCCGGTCCTGCCCGAAGAGGGCGCCGCCGTGCGCGGTGACCGTCGCAGGATTCATCGGGTAGAGGAGCATCTTGGCGCGCGCCCTTCCTTTGACGGCGAGCGCCGCGGAACCGAAACCGGTGTTGACGAAGTGCGTCTGGATGAGCAGCGGCTGCTGCGGCAGGAAGTGGATGCCGACGCCGGGATGGAGCTGCCAGTTGAGGTTGGCGCTCTGGGTCGCCGCGACCAGCTCCCAGTGCGAGAAGTCGATGGCGAACGCACACTCGCGCGGCCTCCGATTATGGGGACCCGCGGGCGAGTAGGTCTTGTCGGGATTCGGGTACTCCACCGGCCCGGCCGTCGGCCGGTAGAGATGGACGTGGTGACTCCCACCGTGCACGAAGATCTGCACGTGGTCGACGTCCACCTCGCGGTGGCGCGGGAAGTCGATGGGGAAGCAGGTCTGCTTCTCCGTCCCCTTCTTCACCCGGCCGGCTTGGGCTGCCAGCTTGATCGGCCTCAGCTTGGCCGGGGCGGGCGTCGCGACCACCAGCCCGAGCAACAGCAAGGTCAGGACGGCCGTCGTCGGCTGTCTCGAATGGCGCATGGGGGCCGGAATGTACCCAAGAACCATACCGGAGGGAAGCACGAATTGCCGGCCCGTCGCCGCCACGACGCGGCGCAGCGGCGCACGAATCTTGCGTCCGTGCGCGGTCTTAGGACTCCCGCCGGATATGGCAGAGTCTCAGGACACGTCTCAGGACAGCCGCCCGACGGCCCGCCCCCGCGCCGCCACCGCCTCGATCTCGACCCGCGCCGCCGCCGGCAGCTTCGCCACCTGCACGGTCGCGCGCGCCGGGTGTGGCGCCGGGAGGTAGCGCCCGTACACCTCGTTCATGGCCGCGAATTCGGCGAGGTCCGTCAGATACACCGTCGTCTTGACCACGTCCGCGAGGCAGAACCCGGCCGCCCGCAGCACCGCCGCCAGGTTCTCCAGCGCGCGTGCCGTCTCCGCCGCGATCCCGCCCGGCACGAGCGCGCCGGTCGCCGGATCGAGGCCCACCTGCCCCGAGCAGAAGACGAGGTCGCCCGCCACCACCGCCTGCGCGTAGGGCCCCAGGGCGCGGGGAGCGCCGTCGCTCGCGATCCGGCTCACGTGCGGACCCGCGCCACCTTCATCACGCCGCGCACGCGGCCGAGGCTCCGCATCACGCGGTTCAGCTCGTCGGCGCTGGCCACCATCAGCTCGAAGACGTTCTGCGCCTTGCGGTCGCCGAGGGCGTGCACCTGGGCGCGGGTGATGTTGATGCCGGCGGAGCTGATCGTCTTCGACATGGCGGCGAGAAGCCCGGGCTGGTCGATGCACGTGACCTCGACGCGCACCGGGCGGGGCGTCCCCTTCCCGTCCTCCCACTGCACGTCGATGCGCCGCTGCGGGTCGCTCTCGAGCACCTTCGGGCAGTCGAGCGCGTGCACCGTCACGCCCCGCCCGCGGGTGATGAAGCCGGTGATGCGCTCGCCGGGAAGCGGGCTGCAGCACTTCCCGAAGCGCACCAGCATGTCTTCCACGCCCGAGACCTGGACGCCGCTCTTCGTCTGGCGGCTCACCATCCTGAGCAGGCGCTGGAGGCGGCCCTCGCCCTTCTCGCGCCGGCGCTCGAGCTCCTCGGGGGAGAGGATCTTCCCGAGCACCTGCTGCGCCGTCACCTTCCCGTAGCCGACGCCGGCGAGCAGCGTGTCCTCGTCCTTCTGCCCGAGCTCCTCGGCCACGCGGCGGAGCGTGCCGTCGCTGCGCAGCTTCGCCAGGTTCAGCTGGTGGCGGCCGAGGTCGCGCTCCAGGATCTCGCGCCCCACGGCCACCGAACGGCTCGACTGCTGCGCCTTCACCCAGGCGCGGATGCGCGCCTTCGCACGCGGCGTCTTCACCAGCTTGAGCCAGTCCTTCGACGGCTGCTGGTTGCCGGTGGTGACGATCTCGACCGTGTCGCCGCTCTGCAGCTGGTAGCGGAGCGGCACGATCTTCCCGTTGACGCGCGCCCCGGCGCAGTGGTGCCCGACCTCGGAGTGGATGCGGTAGGCGAAGTCGATGACGGTCGAGCCGAGCGGGAAGGCGAGCAGGTCCCCCTGGGGCGTGAAGGCGAAGACCTCCTCGCTGAACAGGTCCTCCTTCACCGAGCGGAGGAACTCCTGGGGATCCTGGAGCTGCTGCTGCCACTCGAGCATCTGGCGGAGCCAGGCGAAGCGCTGCCCATCGCCGCCCTCGGCGCTGCCCGGCTTCTTGTAGCGCCAGTGCGCGGCCACGCCGTACTCGGCCACGCGGTGCATGTCGCGGGTGCGGATCTGGATCTCCATGCGCTCGCCGTAGGGGCCGATCAGGGTCGTGTGCAGCGACTGGTAGCCGTTCGCCTTGGGGAGCGCGATGTAGTCCTTGAAGCGCCCCGGCACCGGCTTCCAGTTGGCGTGCACCACGCCGAGCGCCTCGTAGCACTCTCCCACCGTGTCGACCACGACGCGGAAGGCGACCAGGTCGTAGATCTGGTCGTAGAGCAGGTTCTGCGCCTGCATCTTCTGGTAGATCGAGTAGAAGTGCTTGGGGCGGCCGGTCACCTCGGCCTCGATCTCGGACTCGGCGAGCTTCTTCAAGAGGGCCGAGAGGATCTCCTTGATGTACTTCTCGCGCTCGGCCTTGCGCTTCGCGACGCTGCGCTTCAGCTGGTAGTAGACCTCGGGGTGGAGGAAGCGCAGCGCGTTGTCCTCCAGGTCCGACTTGATCCAGTAGATGCCGAGGCGGTGCGCGAGCGGCGCGTAGATGTCGAGCGTCTCCTGGGCGATGTCCACCTGCCGCTCCGGCGCCAGGTGGCCGAGGGTCCGCATGTTGTGCGTGCGGTCGGCGAGCTTGATCAGGATGACGCGGATGTCGCGCGCCATGGCGAGCAGCATCTTGCGGAAGTTCTCCGCCTGCTTCTCCTCGCGCGAGGTGAAGTTGATCTGGCCGATCTTGGTGACCCCGTCGACCAGGCCCGCGATCTCGGTGCCGAAGTGCTGCTCGATCTGGGCGAGCGTGGCGAGCGTGTCCTCGACCGTGTCGTGCAGCAGCCCGGTGGCAACGCTCGGCACGTCGAGGCGGAGATCCGCGATGATGCCCGCCACCTGCAGGGGGTGGGTCAGGTACGGCTCGCCCGAGGCGCGCCGCTGGCCCTTGTGGACGCTCGCCGAGAACTCGTAGGCGCGCTGGATCACGTCCACGGGGGCGGTCGGCGTGTAGGCGCGGACGCGCTCGACGAGCTCGCCGATGGTCATGGCGCCCGCCGCGCGCGCGCCACGATCTCGGCCGCCAGCTCCTCGGGCGAGCGGCCGCCGGTGTGCAGCACGAGGTCGTAGCGCTGGGGATCGTGGTAGTCGACGCCGTAGATCTCGCGGTAGCGGCGCGCGTCCGAGGCCTCCCGCGCCTGGATCTGCGGGAGCCGCTCGGCCGCGTCGCCGCCCTCGCGCCCGGCGATGCGTGCGGCGCGCACGGGCTCGGGGGCGTCCAGGAAGACGCGGAGCGCGCGCACGCCCGCCTCCTCGGCCACGATGGCGGCGAGCCGGCCCTCGAGCACCGCGTCGCCCCGCCGCGCGCGCGCCCGCATCGCGTCGTCGAGGCGCCGGTCGATCGAGTGATCGGTCTCGGCGCGGCGGGCGTACTCCTCGAGCGTCAGCCCGGCAGCCTCGGCCTGCCGGCGAAAGAGGTCGCCCGCGTAGACGTGCTCCAGGCCGAGCTCCTGCGCGACCAGGCGCGCGACCGTCGTCTTGCCGCTGCCGGGCAGGCCGGAGATCGTGATCAGCACGCGGCCATTATAGCCGCGTCGTCCGCGCCTCTGCATCCGGCGGCGGGTGCGGAGCGCGGAGGAGCGGGGAGCTCCCGGACGGGCCTCTCGCGCGCGTCGTCCGGCCCGCACCTGCGCGTCGTCGATGCATTGGTCGAGCCCAGCCGGGTCGTCGGGATTTCGCGTTCTCGCACTGGCATCACTCGACGTTCTGCACCTGCTCGCGGAGCTTCTCCACCTCCGCCTTCTCGCCGAGCACCAGGTCCGTGATCTCGCGGTCACCCGCCTTGGCGCCGGTGGTATTGAGCTCGCGCTGGATCTCCTGGAGCAGGAACTCGATCCGCTTGCCGACCGGGCCGCGCTCGCCGAGCGTCGTGGCGAGCGCGCCCAGGTGCGCTTCGAGGCGTACCAGCTCCTCGGTCACGTCGCTCCGGTCGGCGAGCACGGCGACCTCCTGGGCCACCCGGCCGCGATCGAGCTCGGCGCCGCCCACCAGGCGCACCAGGCGCTCCTCGACCTGGCTGCGCAGCGCGGCCAGGGCGCGCGGCAGCCGGCGGCGGATGGCCGCCGTCGCGCGCTTCAGCGAGGCGACGCGGGCGAGCATGTCGCGCCGGAGGTGGGCGCCCTCGCGCCGGCGCTCGCGCTCGAAGGCGCGCAGCGCGCGCGCGAGCGCACGGCGGAGCGCGGCAAGCTCGCCGCGCAGCTCGGGCGGCTGCTCGCTCACCTCGAGGACGTCGGGGAGGCGGAGCACGTCGGTCAGCGCGACGTCCCCACCGAGCCCGAGGCGCCGGCCGAGCTGGCGCGCCGCCGCCACGTAGGCGTCTGCCAGCTCGGCGCGCACCGCCACCGCGTACCGCCGCCGTGCTGCCAGCGCGGCGCGCGCGACGGTGACCTCGACCCGCCCTCGCTGCGCCACCGCGCGCACGCGGTCGCGCACCTCGCGCTCCCAGGCGGCGTACTCGTGCGGGGCCACGATCTTCACGTCGAGAAAGCGCTGGTTGACGCTGCGCATCTCGACCGTCACGCGCGCGGTCGGCGCATCGGCGCGCCCGGCGCCGTATCCGGTCATGCTCCGCACGCCGTCTAACTCATCCGGGGGCCCGTCCGCTGCTCGCGCGCCGCGCGCGCTCCGCTCAAACGCCCGCGCGGCTTCCGCCGCGCGCCCCGCTTCAACTCCCGCGCGGCATCCGCCGCGCGCAGCCCGACCGCTCTCGCGGTCGGCCTCCGCCCCCGGAGGGTGGCACGAAGCTCGTCGGCGCGGAGCGTGGCGGTCCCGATCTTGCCGACCACCACGCCCGCGGCGTGGTTCGCGAGCACGGTCGCCTCCTCCAGCGTGCCGCCGGCGCCGAGCGCGAGCGCGCAGGTGGCGAGCACGGTGTCGCCGGCGCCGGTCACGTCGTACACCTCGCGCGCCACGGTGGGGAACTCCTGCACCCCGCCGCCCCGCTTGAAGAGGGCCATGCCCTCCTCGCCGCACGAGATGAGGACGGCCTCCGCCTCCCAGCGCTCGAGGAGCCGCCTGCCGGCGGCCGAGAGCGAGGCGCGGTCGCGGATGTCGATGCCCGCGGCCTCCGCCGCCTCGGCGCGATTCGGCTTCATGAGCGAGGCGCGGCGGTAGTGGGCGAAGTTGGCGCGCTTCGGATCGACGACCCAGATGAACGGCGCGCGCGCGTGGGCCTCCGCGAGCGCTGCGAGCAGCTCCGGCCCGACCACGCCTTTCGCGTAGTCGGACACCACCACCACGTCGAAGCGCGCGCATCCGCGTAGCACGAAGTCGCGTACCCGGCGCGTCCCCATCCCGTCGAGCAGGGGAGGCGCCTCGCGGTCGAGGCGCACCACCTGCTGCTGGTGGGCGATGATGCGCGTCTTCTCCGTGGTGCGCGCGTGGCGCGAGACGACGACGCCCTCGGTGCCGGCGCCGAGCGCGCGCAGCGCCGAGGCGAGCCGCTTCCCCGCCGCGTCGTCGCCCACCATCCCGCACGCCGCCGCGCGGCCGCCGAGCGCCGTGACGTTGCTCACCACGTTGCCGGCGCCGCCGGGGCGCTCGTCCTCCCCGGTCACGTGCACGACGGGCACCGGGGCCTCGGGCGAGATGCGCTCGACCTGCCCCCACACGAAGCGATCGAGCATCAAGTCGCCCACCACCAGCGCGCGCACCCGGGAGAAGCGCCCGATCAGCTCGGCGAGTCGCCGTCCGCTCACGCGCATGGACGGTCCTCGTAGCAGGCCAGCGTTCCCTCTGCCATGCGCGCGGCGGTGTAGCGGCCGAGGACGCGCTCGCGGCCGGCGGCCCCGAGGCGCGCACGGAGGCCCGGGTCGCGCGCCAGGCGGGCGAGCGCGGTGGCGAGCGCCGTCGGATCGCCGGGCGGGACGAGGAGGCCCGTCTCTTCGTGCACGACCGCCTCGGCGAGCCCGCCCACCCGGCTCGCCACGACCGGGCGGCCGGCCGCCATCGCCTCCAGTGCGGCCACCCCGAGCCCTTCCTGCAGGGACGGGAGCGCGACCACGTCCGCCGCCGCGAGGCAGGCGGCCACGTCGCGCCGGAAGCCCACCATCTCGACCGCCCCGTCGAGCGCCGCGGCGGCGCGGGCCAGGGCCTCCGCCTGCCGTCCCTCGCCGCAGAAGACGTAGCGCAGGCGAGGCGCCGCGGGCGCGAGCGCAGCCGCCGCCCCGAGCAGGACGGCGTGCCCCTTGCGCGCCTCGAGCGCCCCCACGACGACGACCGCGACGTCCTCGTCGCCGAGGCCCCACTCGCGCCGCACGGCCGCGCGCGCCTGGGGCGGCGCGGCCAAGCGAGCCGCGTCGATCCCGCTCGGCACGACGCGGATACGCTCCGTGCGCACCCCGACGCGGACGAGCGCGGCGCGCACGCCCTCCGAGATGGCGATCACCGCATCCACCGCGCGGTTGTAGAGGAACCGCACGTAGGGGCCGCCGGCGGGCACGTAGTCCATGCGGCGCGTGACCACGAGCCGCGCTCCCCTGCCCCGGCTGAGCGGCGCCAGGGCGTGGGCGCGCGCGGTGTGGAAGTGGACCACGTCGAAGCCGGGCGCCAGGCGGCGGAGGACCAGCGCGGCGCGCAGGTCGAAGTGGTTCGCGACGCCGAGCGGGACGACCCGCGCGCCCGCCGCGGCAGCGGCGCGCGCCAGCGGCCCCCCCGGGTGCGCCGCGACGGTCGAGGCGTGGCCGCGCTGAGCGAGCTCGCGCACCAGCGCCACGACCTGGACCTCGCCGCCTCCCCAGGCGCGCTCCGGGTCGACGTGCAGCACGCGCATGCCAGACACTAGACTCTCACCCCTCCTCCCCGAGCCGCGCGAGGATCGCGAGCGCCACCCACATGGCGATCGCGACCTCCGCGTCTCCGAAGGTGTACTGCGTGAGACCCCCCACGAGAAAGCCGACCACCCCCGCCCAGGCGCCAGCGGCCGCCGCCCACGTCGCCCCGTCCGGCGCGCGCTCGATGGTCTCGGCGCCGCGCCGGAGCACCGTCGCGTAGACGAGGCCGAAGGCCGCGAGCCCGGCCAGGCCCGCCTCGGCCGCCATCTGCAGGAAGTTGTTGTGCGCGTGCGAGCGCCGGTCGGCGGCCGGATACGCCGCGTAGTACGCCGGCGCCGCCGTCCGGTAGCGGCCGAAGCCGAGCCCCAGGAGCGGCCGCGCGTGCACGATCTCGAGGTTCGCCCGGTAGATGCCGACGCGCCCCGCGTTGGCGCCGCCCGCGGAGAACATGTGCGCCGCCTCGGCGCGCAGCGCCGGGGTGACGGCGAAGGCGAGACCCGCGGCCGCGGCGCACGCGGGGAGCACGAGCCGCGCGCGCCGGTCGCGCGCCACCAGCGCCAGCGCGGCGGCCACCGCGAGCGCCGCGAGCCAGGCCCCGCGCGCGGTCGAGAAGACGAGCGCCAGCACGACGAGCAGCGCGGCCCCGAGCGCCGCCGCCCGGCCCGCGAGCGCACCCGCGAGCGCCCAGGCGAGCGGGAAGATCATCACGTGCGCGAAGGTGAGGTAGCTGCGGAAGAACCCGACCACCGCGTAGCCGGGCGTGCCCGGCTCGCGCGGGTACACGTAGGTCGGGCGGCCGAGCAGCGTGCGGTACCAGTCCGCGCCCGTGAAGTGCTGGAGGACGCCGTACGCCGCCGCCACCGCGCCGGCGACGACGATCACGCGCGCCAGCCGGACGGCGTGCGCTGGGTCGCGGAGCCACCAGAAGACGACGAAGTACGCGAGCGCGATCCAGAGGCGGACCCACCCGCTCGCCTCGAGCGGATGCCCGCTCGCCAGCGTCGAGAGGGCCATGACGCCCGCGAAGAGCGCGAGCACGCCGTCGAGCGGCGTGCCGCGCACGACGCCCCACTTCCCGACCAGCGCGGCGCAGCTCAAGGCCGCGAGCCCGAGCACGCCCGCCTCCATCCCGGTCGTCGAGAGCGGGATGGCGGCCGCGGTGAAGCCGAGGAGCGTGTCGGCTGCGCGGCGCGCCGCGAGGGGAGGGCCGCCCGTCACGCTCAGACGCCTCGCCGGGTGAGCATCACCTTCACCGTGTCCGCCAGGATGCGGACGTCGAGCCAGAGGGAGCGGTTGTAGATGTAGGCCAGGTCGTACTTGAGCTTGGTCGCGGGCGAGGTGTGGTACTCGCCGTTCACCTGCGCGTAGCCGGTGAGCCCCGGGCGCACCTTGAAGCGCTCGGCGTAGCCCTGGATGTCGCGCTCGAAGTCGCGCACGAACTCGGGCCGCTCCGGGCGCGGGCCGACGAAGCTCATGTCGCCGCAGAGCACGTTCCACAGCTGCGGCAGCTCGTCCAGGCGCAGCGCGCGGAGATAGCGCCCGAGCCAGGTGATGCGCGGATCGTTCTCGCTCGCCAGCACGGGGCCCGTCTTCCGCTCGGCGTCGACGCGCATGGTGCGGAACTTGACCATGGTGAAGGGGCGGCGGTCCTGGCCCATCCGCTCCTGGAAGAAGAGCACCGGCCCGCGCGAGGTGAGCCGGATCGCGAGCGCCACGAGCGCCATGACGGGGAGCGCCGCCAGGAAGAGGACGGCGGCCAGCACGGCGTCGAAGGCGCGCTTGACCGCGCTCGCGCCGCCCGCGAGCGGCTCGCGGATCACCTCGATGAGCGGGATGTCGTGCAGGCGCAGGTGCTCGGTGCGACCGATCAGGATCTCGTACGGCGAGGGCACGACGCAGATGCGGGCGCGAGCGCCCTCGGAGTGGCTCAAGGCGTCGAGCAGCTCGTCCTGCCAGACGTGGTCCGAGGCGATGATCACCTCGTCCACCCCGTGGCGCCGGCAGAGCGCGGGCAGCTCCTCGCGCGCGCCGAGCACGGGCACGTCGAGCGCCACGGGGCACATGCCGTCGCCCGCCACCGCGCCCACGATGTCCATGCCGAGCCAGTGCTGCGCCCGGATGGTGCCGATCACCTCGGCCGCGGTGGCGTTGGTGCCCACCACCAGCACGCGCCGGCGCGGGTAGCTGCCGAGGAGCGGGCGACTGCCGAGCCGCCAGGCGACCAGCAGCGTCGCGTCGAGCGCCGCCTGCACGACCAAGATCGAGCGCGGGAACATGAGGTCCTGGCGGAAGAAGTAGACCGCGACCAGCACGAGCGCCTGGAGCCCGGCGGCCACCAGCAGCGCGCCCACGTGATCGCGCGGCCGGGTGAGCGCGTGCACCTCGTAGAGCCCGAGGAAGTAGAGGACGGCGCCCTGCGCGACGAGCATCTCCGGCCAGTGGTGGTGCACCTCGGCGAAGCGGACGCCCGGGAGATAGCCCTGCGTCAGCGGCAGGGGGACGTGCGTGCGCAGGACGAAGGCGAGCAGATAGGCGAGGCAGGCCGCCAGCAGGTCGCCCGCGACCAGGATCGCCCAGCGCAGGCGCCATCCTCCGTCGCGCCGGTACACCGACCGCGACATAGCAGATGAGGACGGCCGTTCAAGACGAAGGGAGGCCAGCGCCGAGGGGCGCCGGCCCCGTACAGGAGGCGGGATCGATCGGCCGTCCTACTTGCGCGCGCAAAAGCGGCTCCTGAAGAGCGCCCTGCTCCGCCTGGCCAGGTCCACGACCTCGGCACCGAGGCGCGCGACGCGGTCAGCCGGCGCCAGGCACCTGCTCCGGGCGAGCGATGCAACCCTTGCGCTCAGCGCCTTCGCCGCCCGCCGTGCCTTGCCGAGGTTCCGCTTGCACTTCTTCGGCCTGGTCGCGCCGTCGGCCTGCATCACGAACCCCGCTATCCGGTCGAGCGCCGGCTCGAGGGAACAGTGCTTGCATTCGCAGGCAGGCTGCGGCGGCGAGTTCAAGGTGGCGCGCGCCGCGGCGATGGCACACTCGACGCCCGCCAGCGAGTCCTCGGCGAGCTGAGCGAGTTCGCAGGCGAGCATCGTCGTCGTGGGCCTCGTGGTGGTGGTGGGCGGCTGAGTCGTCGTCGACGACGTGGTCGTCGTGGTGGTCGTGGGTCTGGTGGTCGTGGTGATGCTCGTGGTCGTCGTGGACGTGGTGGTGGTGGTGG
>Ga0209808_1000179_pt1 | contig 33449 bp, 30 predicted proteins | sample GraSoiAngelo_157_FD_186171 | JGI IMG/M metagenome (GOLD analysis project Ga0209808, IMG submission 186171) | Grasslands soil microbial communities from the Angelo Coastal Reserve, California, USA - 14_1009_16_20cm (SPAdes) (version 2) | ecosystem: Environmental > Terrestrial > Soil > Grasslands ... | reverse complement strand
AGAGGGGCAGTCCCTAATTCTCTTTGCGGCCCAAACGCCGGATGTAACGATTGGCGATCGCGTTCGTGTGCAAGCGCGATTGCTGGCCGGTCCGTCCGGCGAGCGGACAGTTCTCGAACAACTCGATCCCCTGTCCGACCAGGCTTGATAGGGAGCTAGACCTCTGCCTGCAAGGTCACGATACCTCCACTCATTGCGATATTTGTAAGCACTACGCGTGAAGGAGAGCCCATATTTGCTCGTGTTGATGGCGTAGTGTTGTCGTCAAGGGCCGCGACACATTTATCGCCAGGGAAAAGATCCCCGCCATCGCCTGAATTCTTGAGTAATTCTAGATCCTTTTTTCCATCCGCCTGTAGGAGTGCCACGAGATAGGCGAGTGGATTGTCATTGTTTGATTGCCGCTCGTCGATATGCCAGGCGGCAAGGCCTGAACCCGGAAGCGCTGCATCGAGACCTTTGGCCTGACGATTCTCGAGAAGGAAATATTCCGGCCCGGTTGCGCCTTTTGTCCAAAGTCGGTAGCACTCCGTCTTGTTTACCTCCAGCGTATCGAGTTGCAGCAATTTTTTTTCGGTAACCACCCTCGGCTTAATCCAACCGAGTTTCGAGAGACACCAACACGACATTCGCGCGGGACGATTTCCTTCGCCTCCCCAAGACCCACCTGCCATGAGGCACCAATCACCAATTCCATGAGATCGAAACGTCGTGTCGTAGAGATCGGGCAATCCAAGTAGGTGACCGAATTCGTGCGAAAAAACACCGACGCGCCCGTCTTCCGGTTCGGTGCAATAGGCAAACGCTTTGACTCCCTGATTTACGAACGGCTGCGGAAGGGTCCACTTATGCGACCAGATCATGTTCTTTCGCTTCGTGGGATTTGGTTCCGCCTCCGCACCCCCGCCAGCATGGATCAGAAAAATCGCATCTACAAACCCGTCGTTGTCCGCGTCAAAGCGCGCCAGGTTGTCGTTCCGACAAAAAATCGTCAAGGCATCGTTCAGCAGCCCCGGCGTGTTTTGGGGATAATTACTTCCGGTGCCGCTTTCGGTTGCGCTGTAATAGCTGTAAGGCTGGGGCGCCCGCACGTAGCCGATGACTTCCCCGGTTAAGTCCAACGCGCCGTAGGAAAGTTGTCGGTAAAAATTCGTCATCGAATTAGGGTTCGCTTTGTCAAAGAGTAGTCTCTCGAAATCCTTCGGCCGCCGCATTCCGTAGTTGTCGGAAAAATCGACCAGCAGTGCAATGGCGTGGAGTTTCCGTTTTTCCAGTTTCTTCGACTCGACTGAAGCGACCGCCGCTTCTGGAATAACGGGCACCGAAGCAGGTTCAGCGGTGGAGAGTTCGTAAGGGAAAAGAATTCCGTCATTGAAGCCGGCCCGCCCGACGGGACTAGTCGCGACGATCCCCATGCGGCGCGCGATTTGCAGCTCATGAGTGGAGACAATGTTGTGCTCCTCAAGCTGCTTCGCGATATTTCTTAAGACTTTGGGATGCGCTGTACAGGTTGTCGCGCCGAGAGCGCGCATTTGCGATTCCCCTTGCGTCAAGGTTAGACAGATCCTCCGTGCACCCTACTTAATCCCCGTAATTCACGTATTAAACTCCCATTGGCATGAGGGGTTTCGCACTATTTCCATCGAAATTAGCCCGGTGGTACCGTGCTAATGGTCCAGTCGGTGATCCCAAGTCTTGCATGGCGCCTTCGTCTCATTGGACGGAAACGAGAAAGGCTCAATCCAGCAGGGTAAACTCGCTGATCTGCATTTAACGTTTCTTGTATCCGAAGAAACCGCGTCGGCGGATGATCAGGCTCGCGCCACGTGAATCGTTGAATCGTTACAGCCTTGAAGCAGTGGAGTCCATGTGCTGGGAGCCGCCGCCGTCTGCTGAGAGTGACCGTTTGAACTTGCAGGATTCTGTTGTCGATCAGGGTTTGGAGGGTTCCGAACTCTCTTTGTACACAAATGGGACGTGGTCGGGCGTGAGGATTGTATCTCGGCTGCTTCCCGCATCGCTCGACCGCTAAGCACTCCGCCCGGTCGTGAACCCAACCCACCGGCCATGTCGCTCGCCCCAGTCGCTCCATTGAAACTCGCTCGTTTCCCTGTCTCGCTCGTCGCCACCTCGCGACTTTACCTTCTATGTCGCTTACCCCAGTCGCTCCATTCGCTGCGTGACTCGTTGAAACGCTAATCGCATTTCAGTACCACCTTTGGCTCGCGTTTGATCCGCCTTCGCTGGGCTTCGGCGCGACAAGTGGTTGAGACTTTGGTCAGCTAAGCGTAGGCGAGTTTTCCACGCGGCTCAGGAATTGGACGGCCAAGTTTGCGTGCAGTCTCGATCCATTCGTCGATGACAACCTCGGCGTTTGCGACAGCCTTTGCGTACGTTTGTCCGTCGGCCATGCAGCCGGGCAGTTCGGGAACTTCGACAACAAAACTGTCGTCGTCCTTGCTCCAGTAAATGATGAGTTCGTAGTGCGCTCTCATTCGATGTCGATCTTATACTTTAAAACCAGTTCGCGCACCTGTTTTACTTGATATGGCTTCGCCTTTCCGTTGCGCGGTTGCACATTGACGATCTCAACAACTCCCTCTTTGTAATAAATCCGATGACTTCCTTTTCCAGAACGCGATTGAAAGCCGGCGCGCTCCAAGATGTAGCAAAGGTCATTGAAAGCGAAATTATTGTCTGATTTTCCGCTGAGAATCTTCGTGGCCAGCTTTTCTGCTTTGCTCATGCAATGCGAATTCTAGCGGTGCATCACCGATGGTGACAAGAGGTTCAAACCCCGAACGCTTTCGGGGTCGATACCGAATCGCGCTTTCCAGCCATTATCGCTCGTGACTCACCGGGGCGCATGAAACGAGGAACTTGCCCTACGGGGCACGGGAATGCATCGTCCCGGCGTGGTGGCGCTGGTGATCGGCGGCTTTGGGTTAGCGGTCCTCGCGATCGTCGTGAGCTCGTTGCGAGAAGCGGCGGCCATGAAGCGCTGGCCGGTGGCGGAAGGCCGGGTGTTGTCGGCGAAGGTGGAGAAGTACCGGGAGAGTGTCAGCCGTGGGACCGGAGGCCCTCGGGACCGGATGACGCTCTATCGGCCGGTGCTGCTTTATGAGTACGAGGTCGCGGGAAAACGCTTCCGCGGCAGCCGGATTGCGCAAAGTCCGGGGCTGGACCGGGGCGTGCCGGAGTTTGCGGAGAAGGTGGTGGAGCGTTATCGGAGCGGGAGCGCGGTCGCGGTGCGCTACAACCCGAGACGGCCGGATGAGTCGGTGCTGGAACCGCGGGTGCCTGGCAGCTGGATATTCGGAGCGGCGATCGGTGTCGCGCTGCTGCTGCTGGCGGCCTACACTTACCTTAGAGGGAGATAAGGCGCGGGAGCCTTGGGCTTCCATCGATCAGGGTTCGGAGGGTTCCGAACTCGCTTTGTAAACGAATGGAACGTGGTCGGGCGTGAGGATCCGGGCGATGTCGCGGACCATGACGCTCGCAACGCCTTCAACCGGTTCCTTAGCCTGGTAGTTTATCCACGCCACGATCGTCGTGCCCGTCGCCGGCGAGTAGTAATCCGCAGTGTTGTAACCGGGTAGCGCGCCGGTGTAGCCGTACCAACCTTCGCTGCACGTAATTCCCAGACCAAAGGAAGTGTTGCCCAGAAATGGGATGCAGTTGATGAGATCCTGGTACGTCCCGGGTCCACAGGTCTTGCCGGTGGCGTACAGCTCGATCCAACGCCTGATGTCGTTCATATCTGAAATCATCGCGCCGGCCGATCCCATGAATGCGACAGGAATCGTGTTGCTGATGTCTTCCCAGTCACCTTGCTTGTCGAGATGGTAGCCGTGCACCCACGGGCTCGGCATGGCTTGTGTTTCCGGATAGGATGTCTGCGTCAATCCGAATGGTTCCAACAGTCGTTTGCGGATCTGGTTTCCAACGCTGTCTTTCGTGATCTCTTCGATGATCATCCCGATAAGCAAGTAGTTGGTGTTGCTATAACGATAGCCTTTTCCAGGCGGAAAGTATGGTTTCTGCTGCATCGCCCATGCGACCAGCGTCCGTGGGTTGAAGTCCTTCGGGACTTTCATATTCAACGCCGCGAACTCCGGGGTAGCGTAGGCTTCGAAGAGGCCGCTGCGCATATTGCAGAGCTCGCGCACGGTGATGCCCTCGCCATTCGGTATGGTAACCCCCAGCGGGAAGCGGCTGAGCGGGTCGTCGAGACTGAGTTTTTTTTCTGCTACCAACTGGAGAAGGACGCTAATAACGAACGTCTTCGTATTGCTGCCGATGCGGAAATGATCAGCCGGAGTGAGAGGCAAGTTCTTTTCAAGATCGGCGTCGCCGAAGGCACGGATGAAGCTGCCTCCGTTGGAATCCCAGACGCCGATCAGAGTGGCTGGAACGGGCGTGCGGCCGCCGTAGTGTTTGCGATCTTTTTCGACGGCTGCCACGATCGCGGATTGAACGGATGGATCCACCACCGAGCGCGCCACCTGGGTAGAGTCCGGGCTCGGTACAGGCGGAGGCGGATCGTCCGGTGCGAGGTACGTGCCGATCGATCGGAACAGCCCGTCACTGGAATTATGGTAGCTCCCCTCCGAGTCGAATGCTTCCGGGGCGTAGGTTACGAACACGGCGATGGCGATCTTCTTGGAAGGGAGGTACGCTTCCGTCGCGCTGTAGCCGCCGAGCATCGGGTTCTGCAACAACCACAATCCCGAGCGCACAATGCCAAGGCCGTAGTTGTATACGTTCGTTTGCGTTCCGCAGGAGGGCGCGCAGTTGTCCTGCTTTTTTCCGAACCCGAGCAGGTGTGGGCCGGTCATGGCTTCGTAGCTGGGCTTCGACAACAACGCGCCGCTGCCAACTTTGACTGCGGTCGTGGCCATGTCGTCGATGTTCGTCGTCTGGTTCGCGCCGATCGGTGTGCCCCATTGCGAATTCCAGAATGACGATTCTTCGTAGAACGGAATGTTCGCAGGGATTTTGAGCGCGGACCGACGCTCGGAATCGAACGCGTGCAGGACCGGACTTGGGATTTCGGAAGTCTGCGAGGCGGTGGTGTTTTTCAGGCCCATCGGGTCGAGCACTTTTTCTCGCAGGAGTACGTCCAGCGGTTTGTTGCCGATCTTCGAAAGAATCTCGCCGAGGAGCATGAAATTCGTGTGCGAGTAACTCCAGTTGGTTCCCGGATCGAATTGAATGGAGCGAGCGAACGCGTACTTCATTCGCTCGTCGAAGGTCCAGATGTGAAACGGATCTGCGATGAAGGCTGCAAGCCATTTCGGATCGGTTTCGTAGTCGGGATAACCGGAGGTCTGGTTCGCCAGCATTTTCAAGGTGACCTTGTTCGCTTCCGGCAACGTCGGCATCCAGCGATCGATCGTGTCGTCGAGCTTGACCTTGTGCTCGTCCACGAACTCCATGAGCAGCGTGCCCAGGTAAGAGAAGGCGACGGCTCCGTTGCGGAAATGCATGGCCGTAGTCGCCGGCACGCCGGTCATCGACTCACCGAACGCCTGACTGATGATGACCTTATCGCCCTGCGTGACCTTGACGATCACCGCGCGCAGGTGCTCGGTCTTCATGGCTTTCTGAATGATCGTTGTGATGGCTGATGACTGTGTCGGCTGCGACGTTTCCCCGGAGGCCGCACGCGTGTTGAGAGCGACCGCTGCTAGGCCGAGTGAAAGAGCGAGCACTGCTCGCAGACGGCAAATCACAATCATCGCGAGTTTATTTCATTTTTCGCTGTTGCCGCGTGATTCGTTAAATCGTTAAAGCGTTGAATCGGAAAGAGCTGATTTCACGAAGCGAGAAGTGAGCGGACGGAAATGTCTTCGTTCACATCTTCCCAGTGAATTCCAACGCCGCGACCAATGAGTCGCCAATTCGCGCGCTGTTTCGGCGTGGCACGAAGTAGCCGCGGGAACCAGGCCAGTGGCGCGGAGACGCGACGACCGTCAACGAGCGTGACAATCAATTCGTCGTCGGTGCACTTAACATCGACAGCGTCTGCTACAGGCTTACTGGCCAAAGTGCTCATTCCACGCAACGATAAACTTGTCGCGATGTTCTTCAATGATCGAATAAAGTTCGCGCAATTCTGAGCCGCGGAATCCGCGCGCTTCGACCAACTCAATCGGATCGAGCCAGAATTTTGCGTAGCGCTCCGCTTGCTCTACGTGGATGTGGCGCGGTTCGTGACCTTCGCGACTAAAGAAGAAAAAGCGATAGCGCCTTCCACGCGAGTGTCGCCGTGCGCCATGATGCCGGGAGTCGCTGAAAAGTTGAATCGTGGAATCGGAAGAGACGCTTTAACCCTTCTTATATCCGAAGAAACCGCGCCGCCGAATAATCTCGGCGACTGCCGCTGGCACCATCTGGTCCCAGGTTTCGTCGCCGTCGGCGATGCGTTTGAGCACGTCGCGCGAAAAGATCGGCAGATATTTGGGATTATAGTTATCGAGTTGCACGAAACTGCCGCGACCGACCAGATAACCGTAGAGCGGTTGCAGGTCGGGTTTCACCTGGACAGTGTGAATGGTTTCTAATTCGTCGATTGGACTGCGCTGCTTCGGATAGACGTAAACTTTCAAGTCGTTCTTAAACAGGCGCCCGAAGTTCTCAAGAATGCCGCCCGGCAATTCGACATAATATTTTTCGTCGAACAGCTCATACACACTCGGCACACCCATGACGATGGCGACGCGTTCGCGCGTTCGCCAGGAGAGATAAGCGGCGAGCCGATAGTATTCGAAGTAATCGGAGATGAGAACGGTCTTGCCGCAGGCGGCGAGGACATCCGCGCGCGCGAGGAAATCGCGGCGATCAACTTCTTTTCCGCCGGCCAGCAGATTGCGCATGGTCAGTTCCATGAGGGTGAGGATCGGTTTGTCGGTTACGGCTGGGTCTTGTTTAAACTTCGCCAGGGCGCATTCCAACATGTCGATGTTGACGTAAGTGACCGGACGAAAACTGCCGCGCTCCACCAGGACCGCCTTGTTATGCAAGATGTCGGACGGCTGCAGCACCTCGCGGTTTGGACCGAACATGGCTGCACCGCTCAGTCCGATCTCCACGAGCTTGAGCGCCATGACGCGGTTGTCAACGTTCCGAAATTCGATTCCGCTGAACTCGAGCATGTCGATCTCGAGGCGACGTGTGGTGAGGTTGTCGAGCAACGATTCGACAAGTTCTTCCGGCACGTGACTTAGAAAAAAAGCGCCGTAGCAAAGATTCACGCCGACGATGCCGAGCGCTTCCTGTTGCCCCGATGCTTCCTCGTCCAGCATGCGCACATGCATCACGACCTGGCTCGGCTGATCGTTGGCGCGGCTCTGGAACTTGATTCCCATCCAGCCGTGGCACTCGTGAGTGCCGCGATAACTCCGCGCCACCACGGTATCGGCGAAAGCGAAGAACGAAGTGTTATCGCCGCGCTCCGGTCCCAGTCGCTCGATGTCGAGCCCGAATTCGTGGTCGAGCATCGCCTGGAGCCGGTTGCCCGAAACGTATCGGTCAACGTGCCCGTAGATGGCGTCGCTTACTTTCATGTCGTAAGCCGACATGCTCTTTGCGACCGTCCCCGCAGCGCCGCCGACCCGGAAAAACCAGCGCACCACTTCCTGTCCCGCGCCGATCTCGGCAAAGGTGCCGTACCAGCGCGGATCGAGATTAATCCTGAGCGCCTTGGAATGCGTGTCGAGCGGTTCCTCTTTCACGACGTGAGAACAGAACTGTAATACCAGCCATCTTTAATGTCATTCTGATCCCGCAGTCGCGGGAGAAGAATCTCTGATCATTTCTGGACCGATTCCCAACGGAAATAAATCCGAGATGTTTCGCGGAGCCTGTCCTGAACGAAGTCGAAGGGCTCAACATGACAGCGCCACTTAAGAGATTACTAACAAGCTCCTGGTGGATGAACGCGAGAGTTTCTATTCGCGGGGTTCTGCGCGAGAAAACCAAATACCGTGCTCAGGCACTAGAACCATCCCACAAATGCGCTGCGTTATAGTCACGGCGCCTGTGTCGCGTGCTTCGGCGAGCAACATCGCACAGGAACGCCTCGACACAGCGAGGCGGCTACAACAATCGTCAGCGTTCGCCTGGCTTTTTCTTTGCTTGCGGTTGTCCCTTCGGGGCAGGGCGATTTCCTCCGCCCGTTTGTGGACGCTTCCCTCCCATTTGAGCGTTACGCGCGCCCATTTGGGGACCATGCGCGGCCATCTTGGGTTGGCCCGACCTTGGAGTCATCTGATGAGGCGTGTGACCGGCACCTCCGGCCCCGGTTCCTTTGGTCGTATGCATTTTGGCCTGGTTTCCCCCGGCGGTTCTTTGATTTCCGGTCTTGAGCTTGTTCCCGTTTGCTCCAGCGTGACCTGCTCCCGCTGTCTTACCCGCTCTTGCTCCCTGAAGATTTCGCTCAGTTACGTTCCCGGTTTTATTTTCACCTTTGCCGGCTCCCGCTCCAGTTCCGGGTCCTTTTCCGGCTTGTCCGGCGCCTGCGCCCTGGCGATTAAGTTCGGATGCGTTCCCGATTTTGTTTTCACCTTTGCCTGCGCCCGCTCCAGCTGCTGCGCCGACTCCCTGCTCGCCGCCCTTGCCTTGCCCCACGCCTTCGTTCTTGTTGAATGATTTGATCGCATCGGGGTTTGGTTTCCCCTTGTTCACGGACGCCTGGAGGTTTCGATCTTTGGCTGCCGCTTGCTGCCGCGAAAGCTGCTGTGAAGTTGGCGGCATTTTTTTCGCGTTCGCGGCCGCGGCTTTTTGTTCCGCGGTCGGCTGCGCTTTCACTCCATTCGGACCGTTAAAGCTGGCACGTGTGGCGTTCACCTGCTTGTTCGTCACCGAGCGATCGACATAGGTGTTATGGATCACAGTATTGTTTACGCGGGTCACAGCGGTGTTATAACGGAACGCGTTTCCTTCCCATCGGCCGCCCCAGTAGCCGTTCCCGTTGTAGCCATAGCCGTAGTTAATGCCTCCGTAATAACCGACAGTCGGCCCCCAGTAACCCTGGTTAAACGCGTAAACGCCATTGTTCCAGCCCCACCATGGCGGCGTCCAAAGCACACCGACTGATGGTGGCGCGACCCAGGCGCCTGGGACCCAATAATAATCCCCGGCATCATAACCGTAGCCCCAGTAACCGGGAGTCCAGAGATAGCCTTCGACCGGGCAGGGCGGTTGCTGGTATACCGGGAGGACCGGCGGAGCAAAACCGACCGATATATCTACCTGGGCGTGCGAAGACGCCAACGGCAGCGCGAGAAATCCAGCTAAAATTAAGGAACGCAATTTCATCATAGATAGCCTTTCAATACGTAATTCGGCGCAGGTAATCAATCTGGTTCTAGGTTGAGACGTGTGCGGCGACCAACGCGGTGCACCGCTGATGAATGCGAGATCCTTCGAGTGCGCTCGGATGACAATGCCGGCGGCATAGTCACTTCATTCGGTCGAAGGTCTTTCGGAGAATTTCGACGTCGCTCGCGCCGCCGATCTTTTCACGTGTCGTTTCAATCCACTTTTTCTCGAGCGCGTTTTTCGTTGGACGATCGGACTGGTAAAACACGCCGAAGACGCCGGGGAAAGGGAGCGATGCCAGCTTGTACGCGGCCAATTCGTCCGTCACGTCATGTCGTAAATCGTCTTCGGGTGTGTTGTCCCATTTCTTTTCCTGGATCACTTCGAAGCTTCCGCCTTTCTTTGGGTTGGCTGGATCGAACACGTCCGGGAAAAATTCGACGCATTCGCTCAAGCATTCGATGACGCTGAAGCCCTGGTGATCGAACGCGCGCTCGATCATTTGGATCATGTGATTCACCTGCGCGGCGTGGGTGCGCGCGATGAATGTCGCCCCGCCAGCGATCAGTTTTTTCATCGGATTAACCGGCTGATCGATAGCGCCGATGGGATCGGTCTTGGATTTGAAACCGATAGGCGACGTGGGCGAGGTCTGTTTCTTCGTCAGACCGTAGACGAAGTTGTCCATGATGAAATAGGTCATGTTGATGTTCTTGCGCGCGCCGTGATCAAGATGGTTGCCGCCGATGGAGAAACCGTCCCCGTCGCCGCCGAAAAGGAACACATGGAGATCGGGCCGGGCAAGACTGATGCCGGACGCGAGTGGGACGGCGCGGCCGTGAATGTAATGCGCGCCATGACCGTTGACGAAATAGGGAAAGCGCGACGAACAACCGATTCCTGCAAGAGTGACGATTTTTTCGTGATCGAGCTGGCGTTTCTCGAGGACTTTGTAAAACGCGGCGAGAACGGCGAAATCGCCGCAGCCGGGACACCATGTCGGGTGATCGGCGGTGATGGCTTTCTTGGTTAATTTTTCCCGTGGCGGCTCAGCGATCGCAGGAGAGTCCGAGCCGGACTGGCGGTTGCCTGCCACTGCAGGTGAGGCGGTTGTCATGTTTGTTTCACTCATAAGATCGACATCATCGTTAACCAGCTCCTTGGGCGATAGATTCGGCGCGGGCAACATCGACATCTTGTTCGCCATTTCCTGAAACCGGACGGTTCGGTGAATAGCCCCTGACTGAGACAAACTTGCCGGGAAAAACCCCTTGAAGAATTTCTTTTACACGGAAGGTGAGACCGTCGGTTTTGGTGACGCTCTGAATTTTCGGTTCGCAATAGCGCGCGCGCAAAATTGTGCCGAGCTGGCCGTAGCCATAAAGGCCCTGATCGTTCATCTCCACCGTGACGACCCGCTTGAATTTCGCGAAGATTTTCTCGAGTCCGTTCGGTAACGGATGAACGTGGCGCAAATGCAAGGCGCCGATTTTTTCGCCGTGCTCGCGCCCCATCTTCACCGCGTCGTGAATCGGGCCGTAAGTTGATCCCCAGCCGACGAGCAGCGTGTCGCCTTCCTGATCGCCATAAACTTCCGGCACCGGAATTTCTTCGGCGAGTTTGCGCAATTTGTTGCGACGCTTCGCCGTCATGGCCATGTGCAGTTTCGGGCTGCCCGTGGGATGCCCCATCTCGTCGTGTTCGAGTCCGCCGATGAGCGGATATTTTCCGTCAAGGATGCGCGTGCCAGGCGGGATGTGTTGCGTGATACGCTCAAGATCATACGGCTTGAAGCCGCCCTCGCGTGGTGTGAGATCGGGCTTCGGGTCGACCATCAACTTCGAAAGATCGGGCTCGTCGAACGCTTCGATACGCGTGGCGAGGGAGGTGTCGCTCAAAATAAAAACCGGCGTACTGTATTTGCGCGCGATCCGGGCCGCTTCGATCGCGATGTAGAAACAATCTTCCACGCTCGCTGCTGCGAGCACAACGCGCGGGCTGTCGCCGTGACTGCCGAAAATCGCCTGATGCAAATCGCTTTGCTCAACGTTTGTCGGCAATCCCGTGCTCGGGCCGCCGCGTTGAATGTTGCAAACGATGAGCGGAATCTCTGCCATTGACGCCCAACCGATGGCTTCGGCCTTGAGCGAGATGCCCGGTCCCGCGCTGCCGGTGACCGCGAGATATCCTGAATAAGAAAATCCGAGAGCCAGCGACACCGCACCAAGCTCGTCTTCGGCTTGCACGAAAATTCCGTCGTATTTCGGCAACTCGCGCCGGAGGGTTTCCATGATGGACGACCACGGCGTGATTGGATATCCGGCGCCGTAGCGCACACCGGCGGCGATGAGTCCGTATGCGAGGGCCTGATTGCCGTCCATCGTGATCTGCGCGCGTCCACCGGGTTTGGGGATGTGCTCAAATCGATAATGCTTCGTCAGGACGTTTCCGACCGGGTAAGCGTAACCGGCCTGGAACGCCATTAATGCGGTGTTTACGATGCTCTGGTCTTTGCCTGCGAATTTTTCGGTAATCAGTTTTTTGAGTTTATCGGCGTCCAGATTGAAAATTTTCGAGATCAACCCGAGCACAAAAATGTTTTTGCCCTTGTCCTTGGCCGTGCCGCCAAGCGCTTCGACGGTAAGACCTGTTATGGGAACTCCGACATAAACAAAACGTTTGTCGTCGAGGTTCGGCTCGACGTTATCCGAATCGTAAAGCAACACGCCGCCTTCGCGCAGAAAATCGAGGTGGTCCTGATAACTGTGCTGATAAAACGCGACGAGGAAATCGGCTTCATCGCCGGCTGATAACACTTCGCCGGAACCGATGCGCACCTGGAAAATCGATGGTCCGCCCGAGATCGTGGCCGGGATGGTCATGTACGTCATGACGTCGTGGTCGCTGCGCCCAGCCAACCGCGCCAGAAACGCGCCGGCAGTTTGAATTCCGTCCTGCGAATTCCCGGCGAGACGAATTACGGCGTCCTGAATATTTTCAGGCCGCAGATCGGCGCGGTCCGAACCCGGACTGGCACCAGACGCCGGGGTGGCGGTGGAAGTAGGACTGGCGGCAGATCCGCCCTCGGCTTGCTTCACAACGGGAGTTTCATTCACGGGATTATAATTCTAACAGAACTAGAGCAGCATTCCACCGGCAATTGAAGGCGCCCAGGCGCGCCCGGCGGTCGCGCCCTACCACAACTGTTCTGCTCATTTGCGGTCGAAAACAGAGCCCAACGGAGAGGCGAACTCCCGCGAGCCTTTGAATGAGGACGTTACCTCGGGCCGCTCGTTCGGCGTCGCAGAGCTCCGCCCTTCAAGCCGTTGATTCTTGCATTCGCCGGCCTATTAGATAACGAGACAGATATGGCCGAAGCGGCAACCATCGATGCGGCTCGTCAGGAGGAGTTCGTTGGGAAAGTGGTCGAGCAGATCAGCGGCACAATGACGACACTGCTCGGGGCGGTTGGCGATCGATTGGGATTATTCAAGAATCTGGCGGCGGAAGGGCCGGCGACATCGGCTGAGCTCGCGTCGCGAACCAAACTAAACGAGCGCTATCTGCGCGAATGGCTGGGCGGCATGGCTACGGCGGGTTATCTGAACTACGACGGAACAACAAAACGTTTTAGTCTGCCGGCCGAACATGCCGCAGTGCTCGCACACGAGAACGGCCCGTTTTTTGTCGGGGGCATGTATCAAATGCTTCCTGCGTTCACTGGAGTATTCGACCAAGTTTTGACTGCGTTTCGCAGTGGCGGTGGCGTTTCGCAATCTCAGTACAACGACATGATGTGGGACGGCCTGGAACGGTTTACCTGCACATGGTTTGAGAATTTGTTGTTGCAACAGTGGATTCCCGCCATGCCTGATGTGAAAGCGCATCTCGAGAGGGGTTGCGATCTGGCAGACGTGGGATGCGGACGCGGGCATGCGCTCATCAAGCTGGCGCAAGCCTTTCCGCCATCGCGCTACGTGGGGTACGACAACTTTGGTCCGACTGTCGTACGCGCGACTGCGAATGCGCGCGAAGCGGGCGTATCAGACCGGGTGCGTTTCGAGGAACGCGATGTCTCGAAAGGGTTGCCGGCGCAGTTTGATGTGATCACGACGTTCGACGTGGTGCATGATGCCGTCGATCCACTTCAGTTGTTACAATCGATTCGTCGCGCGCTTCGGCCAGGCGGCATTTATGTTTGTCTCGACATCAACTGCTCAGAGAAACTCGAGGAGAACGCGAATCCGCTCGGCGCAATGTTTCATGGCGTAAGCGTGTTCTACTGCATGACCACGTCGCTCGCGAACCATGGCGCAGGACTCGGCACGCTCGGTTTTCATGAAGCGAAGGTTCGCGAGCTTTGCGAGAAGGCCGGGTTCAGCAGCGTCCGACGCGTGCCGCTGGAAAATCCTTTTAACAATTTGTACGAAGCAAAACCATGAGGTTGGTTTTCGCGGCTGCAGTTTCTCGCGACTTGCACGTCAGGATCTTCGCCTGTGGATCCCAAAAAGCAGCGCGTCCCCAAGCCTACGACCCGAATTTACGTCTGATACTCCGAAAGTTCTTGCGTAAGCATTGTGTGCGTTGAATACAATCTGATGGTGCGTTCTGGAATTACCTTCGGCGTCACAAGCATTTTCGCTTTACTCGTGGTACTGAACGCACTGCTTCGAGCGCCCGAAGGCTACGAAGACGACAGCGGGTTTCATATTGGTGTGCTAGCGGACGCGGCTCCGCTGTAACCCCTCATTTTCCGTTCGGCGGCTTGCTCCATTCCCGCTCTGCTCGCGATCTAGCCCGCGCCGCCTTAGCAACGGCTCGATGTAAGGATCGCGGCCCACAAAATTCTTAAACAGTCCGAGGGCGTCAGCCGATCCGCCGCGTGACAGTAACATGGCGCGAAAGCGGTCGCCGTTCTCGCGTTTCAATCCGCCGTGTTCCTTGAACCACTCGACCGTGTCGGCGTCGAGTACTTCGCTCCAGAGATAGGAGTAATAACCGGCCGAGTAACCGCCGGCGAACGCGTGTGAAAAATAAAAGCTGCGGTAACGCGGCGGCACCGGCGGAAAATCGACGCCGGCCTTGTGCAACGCTTCCGCTTCAAAGGCGACGGCGTCGTGCGGAACATCAGGTGGATTCAGTTGATGCCATGCTTGATCGAGAAGTGACGCCGACAGGTATTCCGTCGTTTTGTAGCCCTGATTGAATTTTTCCGCGGCGATCACTTTGTCGAGCAACGCCTGCGGAATCGGTTCGCCCGTCTTGTAATGTTTCGCATAATTCTTGAGCACTTCCGGCCATGTGGCCCACATTTCGTTCACCTGCGACGGGTACTCGACGAAGTCACGCGGCACGCTCGTTCCGCTGAAGCGCGGATATTTTACATTCGAGAACATTCCGTGCAGCGCGTGGCCGAACTCATGGAACGCAGTGCGCACCTCATCGTGCGTCAGTAACGTTGGTTCGCCCGGCGGCGGCTTGGGAATATTGAGATGATTGGCAACGACCGGCTTGGTCCCGAATAAATCGCTTTGCTGCACGTACGCGTTCATCCATGCGCCGCCGCGTTTCGATGGGCGCGCGTAATAATCGCCGAGGAATAACGCCAGCGGTTTGCCGTCGCGATCGTAAACTTCGAATACGCGCACGTCCGGCTGATAAACGGGAATGTCATGACGCTCCTTGAAGGTGAGACCGTAAAGTTTTCCGGCAGCGAAGAATACACCGTCGAGAATGACATGATTCAGCTCGTAGTATGGTCGCAGCTCCGATTCGTCGAAAGCGTAACGCGCTTTGCGAACTTTCTCCGAATAAAACGGCCAATCCCATGACGCGATCTGGAAGCCGCCTTTTTCCTGATCGACAATCTTCTGCATGTCGGTCGCTTCGCGTTTTGCGTTTGCGACGGCGGGCGGCGCGAGATCGCTCAGGAGTTTGTTCACGGTAGGAACATCGTGGGCAGTTTGGTCTTCGAGCTGATACGCGGCCCAATTCGCATAGCCGAGCAACTTCGCTTTTTCCGCTCGCAACTGAGCTGTTCGCGTCACGATATTGCGCGTGTCGAACTCGCCACCGTGGCTATTTCGCGCGAGAGAGGTTTGCATGATGCGCTCGCGCAGTTGCCGGTTTTGTAACGACCCAAGCAGGGGCTGCCCGGTCGTGTTCTGCAGTTGAATGACGAATTTGCCGTCCTTGTGCTCCGCTTTCGCCGCTGCGGTAACGCTTGCCATCTGGTTATCGGAAAGACCCGCCAGATCTTCCTTGCGATCGATGACCACCGAGGATGCGTTCTTTTCCTTTAAAACATTTTGTTCGAATTGAGTCTGCAAAGTCGCGAGCTCGGTATTAATTTTCTTGAGCTTCTCCTTGTCGGTATCGGAGAGCTTCGCGCCCGCTCGCACGAAATCCTTGTAATAGCGCTCGAGCAGATAAGCCGATTCCGGATCGAGGCCGAGGTTGTCGCGATTGTCGTAAAGCTCCTGGATACGCGCGAACAATTTGCCGTTGAGATGAATTGCATCGCGATGAGCAGAAAGCTGCGGTGCGATCTCGGTCTCGATCTTCTGCAACGTCGGATTGGTGTTGCAGGCGTTAAGGTTCGAAAAGGTACGTTCGGCGCGATCGAGCAAACGGCCGGTGTGTTCCAGCGCGACAATGGTGTTGTCGAATGTTGGCTTTTCAGAATCGTTCGCGACCCCTTCAACTTCCTTGAGTTCCTCGCGCATGCCCGCCTCGATGGCCGGCTCGAAGTGTTCGTCCTTGATCTTATCGAACGGCGGGATGTGATACGGCAGCGAGCTTTCGGTGAGCAACGGGTTATCTGTCATATTAGGATTTTGCACGGGTGACGTTTGCGCGATGACAGAGATAGCTGCGATGTGCGTCACTGCCACAATTAGGCTGAGTGTCGCCTCAGCAGATGTCGATTTTACCAGCGAACGGAAACAAAAGTGCATGGTTCGGATTTTCCGCGCGCTCGCGCGGTCAGGCAACTGCGATTACGATCGCACACAGGCATGGAACGTTTTCTCGCAATCCTGCTGCTGATGCCATCGGTCGCAGCGGCAGCAACGAACACGGCCCCGACCTTCGACGAAAAGGCAGCAGAACGGTTCGCAAAATTGGCGTTGGCGTGCGTCGGGAAGCAGTACCCGAACAAAATCAGTCATGTGCTGAACAGCGATGCGGATGTGGCGCCGCCGCGCAAGCTTACGCCCGCATTTTACGGATGTTACGACTGGCATTCGTCAGTGCACGGACACTGGCTGCTCGTGAGACTGCTGCGCACGTTTCCGGACGCTTTGTTTGCCGCGCAAGCGCGCGACGCGCTGCGCAAAAGCCTTACAGCGGAGAATTTGAAACAGGAAGCTGCATATCTTCGTGGAGAAGGCCGCGCCAGTTTTGAGCGCCCGTATGGATTGGCGTGGCTGCTGCAATTATGCGCCGAGTTGCGCGAGTGGGATGATGACGAGTCGCGAGAGATGTCAGCGAACCTTCGTCCACTCGAAGACGCAGCAATCGAGCGATTGAAAATATGGCTGCCGAAGCTTTCGCATCCGGTGCGCATCGGCGAACATGATCAAACAGCGTTCGGGCTTGGCCTCATGTTGGATTCCTCGCGCTCGACGAAAAATGATTCTTTTGCCAGGCTTGCTGAGGATTCAGCGAGAAAGTTCTTCCTCGCTGATAGGGATTGTCCGCTCAATTACGAACCTTCAGGCGAAGATTTTCTGTCGCCGTGTCTGGGCGAAGCAGACGTGATGCGCCGCGTTTTGCCGCAAACGGAATTCGCGAAATGGCTTAATGATTTCATGCCGCAAATTCCGACGACAGGAAGCGACGACTGGCTGAAACCGGTTGTCTCACCGGATCCGAGCGATCCCAAGCTCGCGCATCTGGACGGGTTAAATCTGAGTCGCGCCTGGATGCTGGAAGGAATTCTGTCGGCGCTACCGCGTGATGATCAGCGGATTGCAGCGCTGCAGGCTGCGGCAGACGCGCATCGGCGCGCCGGGCTCGCAGCGGTCACGGGTGCGCATTACGAAGGCGGACATTGGCTCGGCAGTTTTGCGGTTTATCTCACAACGCAGCGAGGCATCCAAAAAGAAGAAACGGCAGCGTCCCAGCAGGCGAAGGACGCGTCGGAACGAACCGCGCATTGAGCGCGGGCTTTATTAATCGGCCGCGAGAGTCCGCTCCAATTCGACGCGAGGCTTTCCTCCCTCCGGCTGCCAGGCGCGTCGCTGCCAGAAATCTTGGAGATCAGATTGGTTCCCGCGGAAAATGTTGCGTTCTGCCTTTCTGATATTTGCAACGCTTATCGGGTAAGCCGAGCGCGGCAGAGCGCCCTTGCCGTCGCCGCAGTATTGCCACAGAGCCCAGTAGCTCCATGGGGCGGTCGCGCGCGGCTCCTTGTGATAATTTGCAATCCACAACCAGCAATTTGTTAGCGTCTTTCGCTGCGCATTTGTCACCTTGGGGCTATTCAGGACCTGCGCCAAACGGTATTCGCCGGAATAGATGCCTGGATACCTGCCGGTGCGCTGGCGAATTCGCTCAACAAATGCAACTGCCTGATCAACCCCCATCGTGCCGCCGGGATAGTGACCATTCTTTTCGAAATCGAGCACCAGTAGAACGCCGGACGGCCGAGTGACGGGATTAGCTTGTGCCCAGGCACTGGATACAATGCTCAGAAAATGATCGGCCTGGCGGACAGGATCAGTGGCGTCGCCATAGTGATACGCGCCCCAGAGTAGTCCGGCTTGCAAGGCGCCCATTTGCCGATCCAGATATTTCGCATCGCGCTCAAGCCGCGGATAGCTCGCTTCATGGATCACGCCGACGATGCCTTCACGTTTCATCGCGGCAAAGTCCGGCCGCATCATGTCGTAGTGCGAAAGATTCACGACGTTGCTGCCGGCGAATGCGCATGCCGGAAGCGAAAAAAACAAGGCAGCGGCCCGCAAGATTGACAATCTCATCACGATCCCAAAACGCAGCGGAACCTATCCGACAACCGCAACTGACTTGCAAGAGCATCTTTGCATTGTCTTGAACAATCCTGTAGCCACCCGTCGCCGCAGAACGAATCCGTCCCGTCTGCGGACCCGTGGCTGGTTATGCAAGTTCGAAGGTTCCTGCAGTGGGACGGCCCATAGGGCCGTGGCTACAGCGCGTTATGAGATTCGATCGATCGTAGATCGGCCGATTCATTCAGATTCAGGAACAATTTTCTTTCCTGTGATGTGACAGGCATGACCTGAAGTTTTCCGGCAGCGACCAAGCAGTTCGTCAAAGTTTGCAGCGAAAAATCGGCGCCCGACAGCGCGGCGCCAATCTCGGCAGCCGCTTCCTGCGGATAGATCGCCGCCAGCGGCTCAGCGCGATTATCGATTTTGGGAAGAACACCGCGGCCCGGCTCTATCTGACTGCAAAGAAACCTCAGATATTTTTCGGTCATGAATGGCATGTCGATAGCAAGTGCCAGAAGGTGTTTGGTGTGCATCCGTGGCAAGGCTGCCGCAAGCCCACTGAGCGGTCCGCGTGATGGTGAATCATCTGCGACGAAATGAACATCGCGAAGGCGCCAGGCGGGATCGGTGCGCGCGGACACGAAGATTTCTACCGGCTCTAATTTCCCCAACAGCTCGAGTTGAATTTGCCACAGCGGTTTTCCACCAAACGGAAGCATCGCTTTGTCTTTGCCCATCCGGCGTGATTCTCCGCCGGCGAGCAAAACCGCGCTGATCTCAATTGCACGGCCGCTCCGCCTCTCCTCTTGAGGGGGAGAGGATTGAGGTGAGGGGTTCACGCAAATGAACCTAGAAGAGAAACCCTCACCCTTCCCTCTCCTTTGAGAAGGGAGAGGCGGCTGCATGGCGGTTGCGCATCTCGGTTGCAATCAGGGCGTTCGAACGCAGCTCGCCATCACTGAGAATTTTCCCGCGCAAACCGCCGCGTCCTTTCAAGAAATCTTTCGCGCCCTGCGCAAATGCGCCATCCATCCAATAACAAGGCGCGCACTCCTGGGTTCCATAAAAACGAACGCCTTGAATCTCAAATTCCTTGCCGATGAATTCGTTCAGATCAAAGCCGCGCGTGATCACGTTGCGCCGCGCCGCAGCGGGCGAAGCATCGTGTGCGTTCAGCGCAGCGCAGAGCTCTTCGAAAACCTCGAGCGAAAAAAATGTGATCTGGCCTTTGTAATCGTCTTTAAAATCGAAGTAACGATCTGCGCGAATCCCGCGGCCTGCGACACATTCGATCACGGGCACTTCGATCATGGGATGGTTATCCGGCTCCCGACCGTGATGGCCAACGAAATTATGTCCTGGCGAAATGTACAAGTGACAGATTTCCACCGGCTGCAACAATATCTCAAATCCTCACTGATGAAAGAAGTGCCCAGCATCGGTCCGGGAAGAATCATCCGGCGAAGACAGGACGGCTCGCTCGAATATTTGCGGGACGATCTGACGATCGAAGAGCCGCTGGAAATTCGAATTGGCGGCAAAACTCTGGCCACGACGATGCGCACACCGGGACACGACGAAGAGCTCGCTGCAGGTTTCCTCGTTTCCGAAGCGATCGTGCATGATCGAAGCGCTATCGCGCGAATTTCGCGAGATGGTGATAATAAAGTGATTGTCGATCTCGCGAGCGGCGTGCAATTGAAACTGAACTCCGCCCAACGTTTCGGGACAATTTCCAGCAGCTGCGGACTTTGTGGCAAAACGAGTATCGATGCGATTCGGCAAAGTTTTCCTGCGATCGAATCAACCAACCTTCGAATCGATATCGACACGCTGCTCTCGCTCCCGGAAAAATTGCAAAAAGCACAGGGCGATTTCGCGCGCACTGGCGGAATTCATGCGGCGGGAATTTTTGATTCGAGCGGGGAATTGAAAACCGTTCGCGAAGATATCGGACGCCACAATGCCGTGGACAAGGTGATCGGGCGCCAATTCCTCGATGGATTATTGCCATTGACTCGGCATCTTCTTCTGGTGAGCGGCCGCGCTTCGTTTGAAATTGCGCAAAAAGCGCTTGCCGCTGGCATCCCGATCGTAGCAGCCGTTTCAGCGCCTTCGACGCTCGCTGCCGAATTTGCGAGGGAAAGCAATCAAACACTGATTGGCTTTCTGCGGCCGCCCTCGTTCAATATCTATTCGCACATCGAGCGCGTGATCTTGGAAGCGCTGTAGCCCGGGGCAAAAGCTCGGTAATCTGAGACGTAGGTCACCATTTTCCTCTACGGAATTGTGCCTGGGCTGGTTTGTGGTCTGAGTTCCTTCGCCGATATCGGAATTCACTGACCATGGCATTTGTTACTTGCCGCTCACACTGTTTTTCCCTCCTTGCCGTGACTACGCGAGAATCTTCCCCCGCTTGGAGCGCCCGGGGGCGGCTGTTCGGGATGCAAATTTGGTGGCTGACCGGCCTGCGGCGCGTTTCGCTCAAGCCAATCAAGAAAAGCCGGGCCACGCGGCAAGCGGCCCGGGATGATGTTGCAGACAAGCGCCTTGCTTTCCATGATCGTGACGTTTGGTTCGCCGGAAATGGCAACCAGATTATTGGCAGCGTTACCGCGTAACGGACCGGCTGCTCCGAAATGAAATGGAACTGCGACCTGATGCACGGTTTTTCCGTTCAAATTCATCGGTCGAATGCGGCGGCTAACAAGCGCACGCGCCTCAATCGCGCCGCGTAAGCTCACGATGCAAACGTAATCGCTATTGTCGATCTTCAGCTTCGCCGCCAATTCTGGTGACATTTCGACGAACATCTCCGGCTGCAATTCGGAAAGATGGCTCAGGAAACGGGACATCCCGCCGCCGGTATGATGTTCGGTCAGCCTATAAGTGGTGAGAACGTACGGAAAGCGCGGATCGGCTGGCGGTGCGAAACGGTTTTCATTTCGTGTGAACCAGTTCACCGCCGGGTTCGTGTCGCGTGAATAGAACGGATTTCGCACCGGCGATTCCAGCGGCTCGTAATGCGTCGGGAATGGGCCGTCCTGTAAACCTTTCGGAACGTACATCCAGCCAAGGCCGTCTTCGTGCAGGATGAAGGGCGCGTCGCCGCGTTGACCATCAAGACCACTTTCGTCGCCTCGCGGTCGATAATCGGGAGGTTTGCTTGCCTTGAAATCCGGAACGTCAATGCCGGTCCACTTTTCCGATTCCCACCAAACAAGCTTTTTGCGTTCGCTCCACGGTTCACCGTTCGGTTTTGCACTCGCGCGATTGTAAATGATGCGGCGATCGCTTGGCCAACTGAAGCCCCAACCGTGTCCGAGATAATCCTTCGACTGGCGCGCATTCGCTTTGTTCACGCCATCTCGATTGAAAACGCCCGAATAAATCCATGCGCCGCACGCGGTCGAGCCATCAGCTTTCAATTCGTTATAATCCGCGACTTGTGGACCATGATGGGGTTGCCCTTCTCGATCTCTCCCAAAAAGAACGCCCTCTGCGTTTGATTGCGGTTCGGTTTTCCAGCCATTGATCTCAGCGAGCACTGCTTCCATTTTGGGCTCGCCGAGTTCGTCTTCCGGATACCACCAATTGAGCGCGCGCAGCGGTTCGTCTATCGGATCATCGGAGGCCCTGGCTTTGGCAATCAGCCTCAAAGCCAGTTGATGAATGAACCACGCGTCGGATCGAGAATCGCCCGGAGGCTCGACCGCTTTCTCGCGCCATTGCAAAAGACGCTGCGTGTTTGTGAATGCGCCTTCTTTCTCCGCATGTCCGGCGGCAGGAAAGAAAAAGACTTCGGTCTCGATCTCTTCCGTTTTCAATTCGCCGCGCTCGATTTCAGCCGAGTCCCGCCAAAATCTGACCGGCTCAGTTTCCACCATGTCGCGGATAACAAACCATTTCAGTTTCGCCATCGACCTTCGTTGCATGCGTGTATTCGGCGCGCCGACAGCCGAGTTCTGTCCGATCAGGAACATTCCTTCCATTTTGCCGTCGGCCATTTCGTAGAGGTATTCGAAGAAGGAATGGTCGGCGGTAAGTTTCGGTAGCCAGTTGTAACCGAAATCGTTCTCTGCCGTCGCGTGTTTGCCGTAGTAAGCCTTTAACAAGCTGATGAAATATGCTGGCGTGTTCGACCAGAGCCCGGTCTTCGTCGTGTGCCCATCGAGATAGTTTTGCAGGGTCTCCTCATCTCCGGCGCGCGGCATCGCCAGATAACCGGGTAAAATGTCATAGAGCGTGGGGATATCGGTCGAGCCCTGGATCGAAGCGTGGCCGCGAAGAGCGAGAATGCCGCCTCCAGGCCTGCCAATATTGCCTAACAACAATTGCAGGATTGAGGCAGTGCGAATGATCTGAACGCCTTTGGAATGCTGCGTCCAGCCGACGGCATAACAGATCGCCGCTGTTTTGTCCGGACCTGATGCCCTAACGAGTGCGTCAGCGACCTTGTGGAAAAGCGCCGGCGGGATGCCGCAAACCTTTTCGACCATCTCCGGTGTGTAACGCGCGAAATGTCGTTTGAGTTTTTGGAAAACACATTGGGGATCTTGCAGAGTGAGATCCCGTTCGGGATAGCTCAGTCCTTCGCCCTTGTATCTCCAGCTTTCCATCTCGTAGGCGCGTCGGTTTTCGTTCCAGCCGGAGAAATAACCGTCTGCGTTATCTTCAGGGTCGCCGTACTCATCGCGCAAAATGCAGGACGCATTCGAGTAGTGAACGACGTAATCGCGGAAGAAGAGTTCGTTCTGGATGATATGATGGATAATCCCGCCAAGAAACGTGATATCGCTGCCAGCGCGGATTGGTACCCAGATATTGGCCAGTGCGCTCGTGCGCGAAAACCTTGGATCGACATGGATTATGGTCGCGCCGCGCTCCTTGGCCTTCATTACCCAGCGGAAACCGACCGGATGCGCCTCTGCCATTGACGACCCTTCAATTAAGATGCAGTCCGCGTTGGCCAGATCCTGTTGCGCCGTCGTAGCTCCGCCCCGGCCAAAAGAGGTGCCCAGACCGGGCACCGTGCTGCTATGTCATATCCGGGCCTGGTTGGACACACAGACCATGCCCAGGCCGGCGGTGAAGAGTTTTTTGATAAGATAATTTTCTTCGTTATCGAGCGTGGCGCCGCCGAGATGGCAGATCGCAGTCGTATGATTAATTGTTGCGCCGTTCTCCTGTCTGACGAAGGTGCGCTTACGCGATTCCCAGACGCGGTCCGCCACCATGTCCATCGCACGATCCATCGAAATTTCCGTCCACTGTTTCGCTCGCGGTGCGCGATATTTTATTTTCGTTTCACGCTGCGAATGTGTGAGCAATTGATACGACGCTGCCCCCTTTGGACAAAGATTCCCCTGACTGATCGGACTTTCCGGATCGCCTTCGATCGAAATCAATTTGCCGTCTTTGTGATAAACGAGCTGGCCGCAACCGACACCGCAATATGGGCAGATCGAGCGCGCGACCTTTGCGTCATCGATCCTCGCGTGCATCGCACGCGTCTTGTCTGACATCGACTCGAGGCCGGTACCATTCTTGCGCTCGCGAATTTGCCTAACGAGTGGCCATTTCGAAAGCAGCGCAAACATAGTCTCCATCCATTTCTTCGCGGCTGGAGCGAATTTCAGTTGCTTAAAAATGTCATGATCTAGTTAGCTAAACCAGCGAAAACAAACGCGTAGAGAGCATCACATTGATCGTTCACGTCGCGGAGGTCTGACGATAATCGGCAGCAGCACGGAACCGAACATCACGATGGCGATGACGTGGAGCGCGCCTGAATAATTTCCCGTGGTCTCTCGCATGCGCGCGATGTAGAGCGGCCCGAAAACGCTGGCAAAACTCCACGCCGTCAGCATTAATCCATAAATCGGCCCAACATTTTTGGGTCCGAAATAATCCGCGGTGAATGCTGGCATCGTACCGAATCCCCCGCCGTAACACATCAAAATGACAAACGTGACGGTGGTCATGATTGAGGGGACGGTGATGGTTGGGAGAAACCAGAAGAGCAGGACCTGAACGATGAACATGACGGTGAACGTGCCGCGCCGCGTGATCAGATCGGACAACCAAGCCCAAAATACGCGTCCGACACCATTACCGAGACTGGCGACTCCGACCATTCCGCCTGCGACGATCGCGCTTACTTTAGTAAGTTCTTCAAAAATGGGCGCTTCCTGGGAAATAATGGCAATGCCAGCCGACGTGTTGAGAAAGAGAATCAGCCAAAGCGCCCACCATTGCCAGGCCTTGAGCGCTTCTGAAAGCAGGAAATCGTGCGTAGCGCGCTGCGCGGTCTCTTTTTCGCTCGGCGTCCATCCCTCTGGTTGCCAACCTTCGGGAGGGTTTCGCATGAACAAGCTGGCGATGATCGTGACGATGAAATAGGCAACGCCGAGGTAGGCGAAGGTTCGCAACACACCAACCGTTTGAATCAATCGCGTTGCCACCGGCGCGGTGATGAGCGCACCGGCGCCGAATCCACCAACGGCGATGCCGGTGATCAGGCCGCGCCGATCGGGGAACCACTTCACCAGCGTAGCTACCGGAACGATGTAACCAAGACCGAGCCCGATTCCGCCGATAACGCCGTAGCTGAGATACAACCACCACAGTTTGTTGGCGGAGAAGCTGGCCAGAAAAACGCCGAGCCCATAGAATGTTCCTGCAGTCAGCGCGACCGTGCGCGGTCCAACTCGGTTCATCCATAATCCGCCAAAAAACGCTGCGAAACCGAGTACGAAAATACTGATAGTAAACGTGAACGTGACCTGCGAAATGCTCCAGCCAAACTGCTTCGATAATGGGATGCGGAATACGCTCCAGGCATACACCGCGCCGAGGGCGATCTGAAGAAACACTCCCGCGATCGCGATGACCCAGCGATTACCGGTTTTCATAAGATCCTTTGTCGCTTGCAGCTACAAATCAATCGTCCGCTGATCCAGAATCGGTTGGTTCGCGAGATTTCAAAGATGAGTCTATCGCGCCCTGGCCTGGCAGCATGCCGCGCAGTGAGGTTCCCGCCCCATTCAATTTGAATGCCGACCTTAGTGGCAAATTACAATCTTGTGACAATTCAGTTTTTGAAACAATGGGGAATAAGTCTGTGTGCAATGCTTGCACTGTTCTGGACGTGTTCCAACAAGCCCTAAATCGCAACTGGCGGTGCTCTCACCCGCCGTTACGCAGCTCGTCCAGCCGAGCGTTCAGGTGTGTCAAGAGATCCCGCGTCGAAGCCTCGCTCATCGGCCCGTCGTGGAGCAGTCGCTGATCAATTCGCGCGAGCACTTCGTCTAGGGGATACGCCAGCCGTGCCTTGAGCACGCGGAGCCGAACTTTCAGCCAAGCGGAAACTGACAGTGGCACGGACTTCGTGCCGTTCAGTTCATGGAGCGCTGTCCGTGTGAAACGCATCTGCCGCCGAATCTTCGCAATCGCCATCTCTCGGGGGTCTGCAGTCGGGGTTGGCGTTGGTGTTGGCGATGGCGTTGGTGTCGGCGATAGCGGTGGTGTTGGCGATGGGGTTGCTGTTGGCGATGGCGTTGGTGTTGGCGGCGGCGTTGGTCGTGTTGGTGTTATAGGGGCCTCTTGCACCTCAAATGCGCCAATGTCCCTCCGTCCCTTCTTCACTCGATCAAAACCGAAGCCGCGTTGATCGTAAATCAATGGCGGCTGAAAATTGTTGGGATTGTAGTTCGGGTTACCCGCGTCGATGGCTGGGCTGTCCGCCAGGAGCGCATGAGTAACAGTCGGGCCGCCGTTGTCCTGCAACGGGCCAACCCTGGGATCAGTATTCACCTGATCACCAGCGGCGCTCAGGTAATCGGCACCGTTGTCGCTGCTGAGATTGTAACCGTCTGAGATGATTGTACCTTGGTTACCAAAGCTAAAAATGTTGCCGCCGGAGCCCGCGTTCAGAATCGTGTTTCCTATCTCCAGGGTGCCTTCGGCCATGAAGACATTGCCGCCGAAACCAGAGCCACTTGGGCTCTCAGCGGTGTTGCCATTGATGGTGCTGTTCTGAATCACAATATTCCCACTGCCGTTGGTGATGCCGCCGCCGGCACCAGGGAACACGCCGGTGCTGCCAGCCAGGTTGCCGCTGATTGTGCTGTTGGCGACGGCAAGCGTTCCACCGTTGAAGATACCCCCGCCTATGCCGCCGCTTTGAAGGCTACCGCTAGCCGTATTGGCTGTGATGGTGCTGTTGACGATGTCCAGCGTCCCGCTATTGCAGATACCGCCGCCGAGACTGGTTTGTTGCGAGAAAGCGCCTCCGATGAAGTTGTCGCTAATAGTGGTGCGAGCGATTTGCATTGAGCCGGCGTTGTAAATACCGCCGCCTTCATCAGCCCAATTGCCGCTGACGATGCTGTCAGTGATGGCGACTTTTGCACCGCTGGCATTGTAGATGCCACCACCCAAGCCACGTTCTCGGAGCCCGCCAGCCTCGTTGCCACTGATACTGCAGCTTGTGATCTCCAACATCCCGGCATTGTAAATGCCGCCGCCCAAGACCGCCTCTCCGCTATTGATCGCGAGCCCCGAAATCGCAACGATTTTATCGGAAGCTATCTCGAAGACACGGCCCAAGTGCGTGTTCTCAACAGACAACTTGTCAGCGCCCGGGCCGTTGATAGTCAGGTTTTTGTTCACCGGCAGCTCGCCGCTGCTGAGTTCGATGGAGCCAAAAACGTCCCTGGCGTTGATGGTGTCGCCATCGTTGGCATCCGCTATAGCCTGACGCAGGGAGCCACGGCCGCCATCGTTGGTATTTGTGACGGTGATGGAATTTGCATGCGCGCTGGCTGCGGCGAGCCACCATGCACTCAAACAGCCTGCGAGCAGAATCCTGCAACTTTTCACGGACGCCGAGTCTTCAGTAAATTTCGTTACGCGGCAAGCAGGAAAACGAAATCACCAGAATTTCTGGAGCAGATGATCCCGCGCAGATTTCGCAGTGATGCTAAGTTGTCTTGCGCGTGGCCTTGAAAGTCGTGTACCCGGCGCCTAATGATTCAATGGCACCCAGCCACGAGTGATGTAATCGCCAAGCGTCAGGGAAATTAGGAATAGCAGCCAAATCACGCCGGCTACGGCTGCAAGATGCAAAAGGCGGCTGCTCCCTTTGATGTGCATGAAGAAAAGCGCAATGACGATTGCCTTGGCGATTGCCACCGCGAGCGCAACGATGAGATTGAACGGTCCTAAATCGACATAGGCGATCAGCCAGGTTAACGCCAGCAGTGCCAGCAAGGCGATGCACGTGCAGAAATAGACTTTCGGTTGCGTAACTTCTTCCATTTATGAGTGCATAGAATGGTAGGGCGCGACCAAGGCTTGCCCTACGTGGCGAGGGGGCGCCGCAAGGCGGCAAAAACGCCCAACGCTCAACGCCCAACATCCAACGTCCAAATTGCAGAGATGTTTCATCATCGATGGCCTACCAAGTACAAAAGCGGAAACAAGAACACCCAGACGATATCGACAAAATGCCAGTACAAGCCTGCGATCTCGACGGTATTGTGATTTCCATGAGAAAATTTTCCAAACCAGGCAAGTAGTGCCAAAACCAACATCACTCCGATTCCGACGGTAACATGGATCGCGTGCAGCCCGGTCATGGCAAAGTAAATCCAGAAAAATAATTCGGCGCTGCGCGGATCAGCGCCGTGCCAGTCGAAATGTCGGCCGGGAACCAGATGATCCACATAGTCCTTGTGGTACTCGACGCCCTTGATTGACATGAATACGCAGCCGAGCAAGGCAGTGCCGATGAGTAGCCAGGTGAGCATGCGCCTTTGATCGAGTTTTGCTGCGCGCACGGCGAATGCCATCAAGAGGCTGCTGACAAGCAATACCGCCGTGTTGGATCCGCCCAGAAGCACATCAAGCCTGCGACTCGTCTCCACAAAGATCTGGCCGTACGTGAAGCGATAGATCGTATACCCGAGAAAGAGTCCTCCGAAAAAAAGCACTTCGGTCGCCAGGAAAATCCACATGCCGAGTTTCGCCGCCTCGCGCTGTTGTTCGATGTCATCGAATTGCTGCGCTACGAATGCGTCTTCAGATGCTGGCGAGGTCAAGGTCGACATCTTTTTCGGCTGAATACGAATAGGGTGGCCCTGTCACGACCGGAGTTTGTTCAAAGTTATGTTCGGGTGGCGGCGAAGGCGTTTGCCATTCCAAACCAGTCGCTCGCCATGGGTTCGGTCCTGCCACGCGACCATGCTTCCACGCCCAGATGAAATAAATCAGCGGCATTAAATATCCGACGCCCAGGATGGAAGCGCCGGCAGTCGAGAGCACATGATAGATTTGGAACTCCGGCGGATAGACGTGGTAGCGGCGCGGTTGACCAAGGTAACCGAGGATAAACTGCGGGAAGAAGGTCAGATTGAATCCGATGAATGTGATCATGGCTGCGAGTTTGCCTGCCAATTCCGGATACAAGCGTCCTGAAATTTTTGGCCACCAATAGTGAAGGCCACCCATGAACGCCATCACCATTCCGCCCACCATGATGTAGTGAAAATGAGCGATGACGAAATACGTGTCGTGCACGTGAACATCGACCGCGAGCGCGGCGAGAAACAGCCCGGTTAAGCCACCGATGGTAAAAAGGCCAATGAAACCCAACGCGTAGAGCATTGGTGTCGCGAAATGAATGGAGCCTTTGCGTAGTGTCGCTGTCCAATTGAAGACTTTTATGCCGGAGGGAACCGCGACCAGAAAACTGAGAATCGAAAAAACCATGCCGGCATAAACCGACTGACTCGACACAAACATGTGGTGGCCCCAAACAAGAAATCCGAGAACAGCGATCGCCATGCTCGCCGATCCGACCCAGACGTAGCCGTAGATCGGTTTGCGCGAAAAACAGGTGATCAATTCACTGATCACGCCCATTCCCGGCAAAATCATGATGTAGACCGCCGGATGCGAATAGAACCAGAAGAGATGTTGGAATAAAACGGGATCGCCGCCGAGTTTTGGATCGAAGATTCCGACACCCCAGAAACGCTCTACTGAGATGAGCGCAAGAGTAATGGCGAGGACCGGTGTGGCGAGCACCATGATCAAGCTCGTCGCGTAAAGTGACCAAACAAACAACGGCAATCGAAACCAGGTCAGACCCGGCGCACGCATTTTGTGAGTCGTCACCATGAAATTCATGCCGGTTATGATGGTGGAGAACCCGGCCACAAAAACGCCGGCTGCCATCGAGATCACATGCGTGTTTGCGTAGGTGGTGCTGTAAGGCGTGTAAAACGTCCAGCCAGTGTCTACGCCGCCATGGACCAGCGACCAAAGCGCCAGCGCGCCACCTGCGACAAAAATGTACCAGCTCATCAGGTTCAGCTTCGGAAACGCGACATCGCGTGCGCCGATCATCATCGGCAGAATAAAATTGCCGAGTACCGTTGGGATGGATGGAATGAGAAAGAACCAGACCATTAACACGCCGTGGATGGTAAAAAGCTTGTTGTAAGTTTCCGACGTGACCAGCTTCGGTTGAGGCGTGACTAGCTCGATCCGCATCAACGCTGCCGCGATGCTGGCGATCAGAAAAAAAATGAGAATCGTGAAGAGATAAAGAAGACCGATTCGTTTGTGGTCCTTCGTCAGCAACCACGAACCCACGCCGTGATGGACGCTCAGATAATTCTCGCGCGCAAATTCACCCGCAGTTTTGATGTCGATCTCTGTCGCGTCGCTTACCATAGGAGGCAATCCCTCACCTCAATCCTCTCCCTTTGAGAAAGGGAGAGACGATTGGATATTCGCTTACACGGAGTTGTAGTAGGTCGCGCGTTACTCTCGAACCTTGAAAATGGGCAGCGCTTCGAACTGAATCGGAGCTACAACACGCACCTGTGAGCGGGCCCGGCGAAGTGTGCAGAAATCCGCCTCTCCCCGATTGCGGGGAGAGGATTGAGGTGAAGGGCTGAAGACGCCGAACCGAAGACAATTTTTCTTCTCGCGAACCCATGACGCGGGCAGAATTGGCTTCTTGTGAGCCGCGCTCGTTATCTGCGCAACCACCCGACCAGATGGGAGCGCGTTCTTTGGCGAAATCTGCGGAACCGAAATTTTGCAGGATACAAATTCCGGCGACAGCACGCGTTGGATCCATACATACTCGATTTCTATTGTCCCGGCGCAAAGCTGGCCATCGAACTCGACGGCGGCGGACACAACTATCGGAGCGGTCGACGGCGTGATCAGATCCGAGGCGAGTTTTTCGCGCGGCACGGAATTGAAGTCCTCCGATTTTGGAATCACCAAGTTCGCGAAGAACCCGACAGTGTTCTGCAAGCGATTTGGTTGGCTCTCGAGAAACGCCGCTCAAATAATCCCTCACCTCCATCCTCTCCCTTTGCGAAAGGGAGAGGCGACGCTGGGAATGCACAGGAGGAAAAGAGCCGCGGAGCCGATGCGCATCCAATGCTTCGGGGACCCCAGGCTTGTCAGCGAGAAGCGAGAAATGGAGCAGCAAGCATCGCGAGGAATGGTCGACTGGATAGGGCACACGTCCATTCCGCATCTCCTGGCTTGCGGGTACCGGGTTGAACGGAAGGGTCTCCATTGAACTATTCTTGTGACGGTGGCGGCTGGTTACCGATGTACTTCAGATAAGCGATGAGCTGCATGATCTCTTCCTCGCTCAAATGGCCGGCAAAACTCGGCATGATGTTTTGATAGCCAGCCGTGATTTGCTTGCCGGGCTGCAAAATCGAATCGCGCAGATATTGGTCGTCAGCCGTGACCATTGTGCCATTAGCAAGCGGAACCGGGTTTCTGTAGAGACCTTGTAGCAGAGGCGCGTGAAATTGGGAATTTGGTGCGTGGCAGCCGCTGCATCCCCGATCGCGAAATAGCCGTTCCCCCGTTTGCACGATGGATTCGGTTGGTTCTCCCGATTTTAGCCAGCGCTCATAGGCTGCTGGCTCCATCACCACAACGCGGCCAATCATCCTGGAATGCTGCGTGCCGCAATATTGGGCACAAAAAATGTGATATTCACCGGTGCGCGTCGGCTTGAACCATTCACCGGTATATTTTCCAGGCACGACGTCCTGCTTCACTCGGAACGCAGGAATAAAAAAACTGTGGATGACGTCCTGAGACGTCATGGTCATTGCTACGGTGCTATTGAGCGGCACGTGCAATTCGTTGATCTCTCGTTTGCCTTCTGCGTGTTGAAGTTTCCACATCCATTGTCTGCCAACGACCTCCACGTCGATCGCGTTCTCTGGCCTTCGCTCGATTCGAAAATAGGCAACAGCCCCCCAGGCAAAGAGTCCAAGCGAAAGGAAGATTGGTCCGATCGTCCAGCCGCTCTCGATCAAAAATGAGCCGGAACGTGGATTAGAGCGATCGGCTGGCGATCCGCGGCGATATTTTACTGAAAAGAAAATGATCGGCAGAAAAATGACGGCGATGAAAAAAAGAGAGATCAGCGTCAACGCGAAAAACAACGCATCCACTTCGTGCGAAGTGGTGGAAGCTTGCGGCGGAAAAAGACGGAATTGATCCATGTTTCAATTGATTTGCGCGTGCCCTCCAGCTGATCGGCGCGCCATCGAAAAAACCCACCACGCGATCGCTGCGAGAAATCCCAGACTCGCAACGCGCAAGATTGCCAGGATCAGGCTGCCGTATCTTCCGGTGATGGGATTGTAATGGTAACAGAGCAGAAAGACCTGCGAGATGATCGACGACGATTTCTCTTCCTTTGCTGCAACGAGCGCGTCGCCCAGTTCTCGCGCATCCAATCTCACCCCGAACACGTAGCGTGAAATTCGTCCTTTGGGCGTCAGAACAATAACTCCGCTTGGATGCGCGTATTGATGTGTCTGCGGATCGTAGATGTAACGAAAGCCTGCTTCATTGGCGAGTTCGGCGATCGAGCGCTCGTCGCCTACGAGGAAATGCCAACCGTCTGCTGCGCCAGGCCTACTGTATTGCCGCAGGTACTCTGATTTTTTCTGCGCCGCACTGGTCGCAGTTTCTGCCGGGTCGACACTGACATCGATGACTTGAAAGTCTCTGCCTGCATTCACAGGCAGCTCCTGGAGTGCGTGGATCAGCCCATCGTTGATGAGGGAACAGAGCATCGGGCATCGGTAATAGCCCAATAAGAGGATGGTCGGCTGGTTTGCGAAGTGATCACCGAGCCGAAACGGTCTGTCATGTTGATCGCGAAAAACGAGATCGGGCGAGATCTGCACGCCGGGGTGTTGCTCGAAAGTGACGCGACTCAGATCGCCGGGTGTTAACGCGCGCGTTTTCCCGGCAAGCGCGCAAATTAACACAAGTGCGAGCGGGATCTTTCTCATGGACTTTTGAGTAACTGAGGTGGCGTAGCGCTCTCCCCAGGCCGTGACTGCATCAGGCTCAGCGGCGTTTGCCCCGTGCCGACATCGGGTAAACCGCGCTCCAAGAGCAATTGCATGGCGCGGTCGATCGGGATGCGCACCGTTCCAGAGTTCCGATCGATCCAGCCGTAAGAATCAAGGTCGGCCTCTTCGGCGGCGCGCAGGTTCGCCAAATCTACTGCCCCCTTAATTTGCAATCGCGGCTTGGGAAATTCTTCCGAACTCGTAACCGGGAGATTCGCCTGTCCGGCGGTCCTGGCCGGCTCGTGTAATTTGAAGTAATTCATCATTCCCCAGACAACCAGGAAAATGATCATGCAGGAGAAGAACAACAGGAACGCGATGGTAAGTAACGACGGGACGTCGACATCTTTTCGTTCGTGATCGCGTTTCTCGATTGTGGCGTTCATGTGGGCACGGCAAGCTCGAGCCGTGGATCGTTTTGTGGAACGAGCCGCCTCGTCTCCAAATTTTTCAAAAATGCGAACGCGTAGATGCCACCTATTCCAAGAAACGCGGCAGGAGCGAGCCAGCCGACATAAAAATGTTTTGTGTAAATACTAGGCGCAATCGTCCACCAGACCGCGACGATGTGCGCCGCCAGAACGCACGCTCCGATCCCGGCTAAAATGCGCCGGCGCTGTTTGGCCGCCCGCATTAGCAACAGGAAAAACGGAACAAAAAAGTGGAACAGTGCGATAAAGATGGCAATCCATCTCCAGCCGCCGCTGATGCGGTGCAGGTACCACGA